>ERZ650309.665-NODE-665-length-16650-cov-5.088641_pt1 | contig 16650 bp, 10 predicted proteins | sample MGYA00376245_ERZ650309 | MGnify/ENA primary metagenome ERZ650309 (study PRJEB26733, sample SAMN07839294) | wastewater metagenome | biome: urban; feature: wastewater treatment plant; material: waste water | place: USA: North Carolina | collected 2016-04-26 ...
CTCTTTCCCTACACGACGCTCTTCCGATCTTGTTTGCGGTTGGTGTATTTTTGCCAAAGGGCGCTCGGACGGTCGTCAATTCCGGCAAAGATCGGATCATCAATGTCGGTGATTTTGACGAAACGGTACTGGTATTCGACCTGCCGCCCGCTTCGTTTTTCACTAGGGCGTTTGCCGTCAATGGTTGTAATCGAAGCGCCAAATGCCTGACCAACCAGTTGGTGCCCTCCACAGATCGCCATCACCGGCACGGAAGTTTTCTTGATGAAGCAATTAAATCCTTCGATCAGGTCATCCGAATACAGATCGAAATCGCGCAAGGTGCCGCTTAACACAATCGCGTCAGGATCAAATTCCCGAACCGTCGTTTCGTTGAGTTTCGACAGGTGAATCGTGCGAACTTCCGGCTGGCGAATCAGCTTACGAACATTGGTTTCAATGTTGCCCATCGCCATTCCGGCGATCATTCGTTCCAGTCGCACCCACTTGCCGGGATGAAAATCCGGCTCGCGCCGGGCGACATCGGAATACTGCGCTTCGTCGGCGATCAGATTGTCCACCAACAAGACCCGCATTGTTTGAATGCGAGGCTTGACGATCTCAAACACACAATATGAATTGCTGTCATTTTCGGGAAGTTTTTCCATAAATATCCCACATAGTTTCAAGATTCAGGGCCAAAAGCAGTCTACTACAAAGGTGGTAAGAATGGGGAGTCTGTAAAGGATCAGCCACATTCTTGAAGAAGATGATGACCGAAAGAACTTATCTCTTCACCGATATTTTTGAGGAGGTGTGTTCTTCAGGTGTGAGCGAAATGTTTTGCCGATAATGGACACATCTTTTGTGAGATGCAGCACTGCATAAAGGTGCTTTTGGGAGGCGCTTTGGGGCGCAATTATGGGCGAATAAAATTGACAGCTATCAAGGCTTGTCCTAGATTGCACCCGGTTTTAGGTTTCCTCAGATTTAGCGAGAATAATTCCAGAAAGTTACTCAGTGCCTTGAGCATCGGCGGTTTGCGGTTGCCGCGTTTTGCAGTCATGCGATGCGGAATTGAGCGGCAGATTCTTCAACTCAGTTTTTACTCAACGGCTCGCCAGTATCAGCCAATGAAGAAAAGGGGATAATTATGACCAACAAGCCAAAAGGGAAAACAAGTAGTTCAGTAGATGCTTCATCCTCCTCAGATGGAGCGGCGACCACGTGGAATGTATTGGTGTACATGGCGGCGGATAACAACCTGAAAGAAGAAAGCGTCTACAATCTGAATGAGATGCTGGAAGCCCACAAGGCGTCAGAAAGCTTGAATGTCGCGGCCCAGTTAAGCGCCAGCAACCGGACAGCGAATTTAAAACCACGCAGCGTGAAATCAGACTTTAAAGTCACAGCCCAGTTGGACTCCGGTGATGCTGTGCGTCTTTTTGACTTCAATGACGCGAAAAAGAAAGCAACGGCTAAAAGGGCGGAAGAGGGGCTTGAGGCTGTAGGGGCAGAGGTGGTTTCAAATCCCCAAATTCTTCAGCGCCTATCTGATTCGGAAATGTTGCGACAGTTTCTGGAGCAAAGACTGGTTAAGGACAAACTCAATTTGGTCGTTTTATCCGGGCATGGCAGCGGTGCTGTGGGAGATTTTATGACAACGAATACTCCGCCAAGCGCACTGAGCATTCCTGACATTCGATCTGTGCTGACTTCCGTACGCCGGAAAGTTGATCGCAAGATTGATGTGTTGGGCATGGATAGCTGTCTGATGAGTATGGCTGAAGTCGGTTACGAATTGCGGGAAACAGTGGATTATCTTGTCGGCTCCGAAGGCTTTTCTCGCAATGCTGGCTGGCCTTACCGGCAAATTTTGTCAAAATTGAAAGATGAACAAGCAATTGAGCCGAAAGATTGCGCGCGTATGATAGTCCGCGAATACATGCACTTTTATGCGCCTTACACGCTGGCGGGGGTTTCTGTGGACCAGGCAGCATGTGATTTGACGAAAATCGGCGAATTGAAAGAGCCAATGACAGTGCTGTCTGATACGCTTTGCGAGAAATTGAAAAAAGAAGCTACTGAGCCGGAGGAAAATAGGGAAGTCGAAAAGGCCGTCATCCTGGCACACTGGAAAGCGCAATCTTACAAGTTGGAACAGTATGTTGATCTATGGGATTTCTGCGATTTACTGGCGAAGTTTTGTAAAGATAAGCAGGTTGTATCTGCGTGCGGTAAGGTCAAAGAAGCCATTTGCGGCGAGTCTGGGGACGCGGACGATCGTGCTGTGTTGCTTTCGTGTTATAGCGGGGCTGCCTTCCAATACTCAAAAGGCCTTTCGATCTATTTTCCCTGGGCGAAATCCGATTTGGATAGAAACCTTCGTTTTTATGAGGAATTGGCTTTTTCCAGAGATACTCATTGGGGAGAATTTTTGGCACTTTACGGAGCGCAAACACAGCGCAAGTTCAACACATCAGCCCTCCACAAATCAGGAACTCCGGTTGAGGTGCCAATGTTAGTCGAGGCCGAAATTGGCAGTGTGAGAAGCAATCTGCTGGAAAACACCAGAAGCAATCTGTTGGAAAACACTCGAAGCAATTTACTGGAAAACACCCGATTCGGCCAAATCATGATTCCCATGGTTAAAAATCCGCCAGACAGTTTCCTGAAGTATGAGGATGATTGTGCGATAAATGCTTCGTGACCAGGGGCGTCACGGAGCAGGTAAACAGCAGAACATTTACTCTCAAGCTTGGCATTCTCATTGTGCCGTATGAGCGCGATGCAATCACCACCGAAGCGAACAAGGAATTGGACGGCGTTGCCGCTTTGGCCAGAAATTATCTGTACGAGATGGTTGCTTGATTGTGACCGTTTTATCAGAGATCGGTGGACGCCGTTTCAATCCCTTTTCGCGCGTCGTCTTTGCCTGACATTCGTCGCCACGCTATTGATGTTCAATGGTGCTGCATGCCGCCGTGCGCAAAAAGCCTGGGGACAGTCTGATGCCATTCAAATTGATCCCGCTCAGCCACAGCGCCGGACTTTATCCACCGGTGAACGTCATCGGTATGGCATTCACCTTGCCGCTGGCCAATATCTTCGTTTGCGTCTGGAACAAAATGGCATAGATGTATCTCTGGAGATAAGCGACCCAGGCGGACGGCTTGCGGTTGCCCGCGAAGGTCATTCGGATGGTCAGGCGACAATTTCCCTGGTGACCGAACGTGATGGGGAATATGGCCTGGAAATCCGTGCGGCGGAACTTGAGCAGGTCACCGGAAGTTACGAACTGAAAGCTGAAGAGTTACGATTGGCAACAGTTCGCGACAATGGTCTCATCGACGGAGAGCGTGCGTTCGCAGAAGGGGAGAGTTTGCGAGCGCGGTCGGAAAAGGTTGCCAGCCAGGAAGCGGTCAAAAAATTTCAGGAAGCAGAGCATCATTGGCAGAATGCCGGGCAAAACCAGGATGTTGCGAGAGCGTTGAACGCTGCCGGAGAAATTTATCAGCAACTTGGTGTGCCGCACCGGGCCCTTGGCAATTACGAGAACGCACTTGCACTATTGCACGCATCACCCTCAGCAGAAGTGGAAAGTGAGACACTGTGTGATCTTAGCTATGTGCTGATTCATCTGGGGAATTATCACCGCGCCCTTGAGGAAAGCACTCAAGCACTCAAGCTGAGCCGTGATCTCTGTGACCCGCGCCGAGAAGCTCAGGCGCTTTTTTCGCTGAGTGAGGTTTGGTACGGCTTCGGTGACAGATGGAAAGCGCTGCAATATGCCCAGTGGGCATCCTCGCTCAGTCAGGTGACACGGGACCGGCGCAAACAGGCACAAGCATTGTTGTCGCTGGGATATATCTACACAGACCTGAAGGGCGTACAGCAAGCAACCAGCTATTATGATCAGGCCTTGGCGCTTTATCACGCTCTGGAAGATAAGCGCGGACGGGCATTGGCGATCGCGGCAAAGGCCACGCTCAAAGTAATTGCCGGAGAAGCCCAGGCGGCGCTCACCCTGTATCAGCAAGCCCGCCCTGTTCTTGAAGCAGCCGGAGATCGGTATTGGGAAGGATGCCTTTTGCAAAATATGGGCGCCCTTTATCTGCATCTGGGAAATCCGGATAAAGTTCTGAGTCAGTTTGAACAAGCCCGGCAAATCTGGAAAGAAATTGAAAATCCTGCCGAAGAAGCCGGGGTATTATCGGTCATAGGCTGGTTGCACTTTAACAATCAGAAATATCAACAAGCGCTGTCAGACTTCAGAGAATCGCTTTCGGTGTCAGAAGCTCTGTCCGATAAGAAATACCAGTCGAATGCCCTCAGAAAGATCGGCGCTGTTTATAACGAATTGGGGAACAAGAAACAGGCGATCATTCATTTCCGAAAGGCGCTTGCTCTCCATCGGGCCGGCGGGGAACAGCAAAGCGAGGCTTCAGCGCTCAACGAACTTGGCAACCTTTACCGCAGTATCCACCGCATCGGCCAAGCCCGCACTTACCTTCAACAGGCTTTGGCTATTGACCGTGCTCGCGGCGATCGGTTTGCAGAATCCGAAACTCTATACCATTTGTCGCAGGTGGAATCTGATGGAGGTCGGTTGACGGAAGCCCGTTCTTACATCGAATCTGCTTTGCAACTCATTGAGTCTTTGCGGGCAAACGTTGCAAGCCAAAAATTGCGCGTCACCTACTTTGCCTCCACTCAAAGGTGCTTTGAATTTTTGGTGGCTTTGCTGATGCGGCAACATCAGTTGCAACCAGCGGGGGGCTTTGCTGATCAGGCGCTGGCAGTCTGTGAGCGTGCTCGTGCTCGCAGCCTGCTGGAATTGCTGGCGGAAGCCGGGGCCAACATTTACCAGGGAGCCGACCCGGCATTGCTCGATCAAGCGAAGACGCTGCAAGCAAAGATTAGCGCGTTAGTGGAAAAGAAGGTCAGGTTGCTTGATTTGGAAGCGCCACTGGTAGAACTGAACTCCATTTCCCAAGAAATTGATGACCTGATGACTCAGCGCGATCGTGTGGAGGCATTGATCAAATCGAAAAGCCCTCGTTACGCTTCACTCATCCAGCCGCAGCCAATGAGTACAAGGGAAATTCAGGAACTGCTTGATGAAAATACCCTGCTGCTTGAATTTTCGTTGGGCGTTGAACACAGCTACCTTTGGGTGGTTTCGGATACTGGGCTGAAATCGTACGAACTGCCGCGCAAAGAGATCATCGAAAAAGCAGCGCGAGAAACTCACGCACTGCTTGCCCCACCTGATTCCGCGCCTGTGCAAACAGACAAACTAAGAACTGCCGAATATTACAAGACGGCTGCGAAGTTGAGCCAATTGATCCTTTCCAAAGTGGCAAAAGAGCTTGGCCGCAAGCGGCTGGTGATCGTCGCGGATGGGATTTTGCAATACATTCCCTTCAGCGTGTTGCCGAACCCCGATGCTGACAATTTCGCTACCATAAACAACGGAAAGGGGATTGGCATTGCGAATGCCGTTTTCGTTCCGCTGATTTATGACCACGAAATTGTGAACCTTCCTTCAGCAACCACACTGGCGGTCTTGCGGCGTGAAACCACTGATCGAAAAAAAGCACCGAAAACGGTTGCCGTATTGGCAGACCCGGTTTTTCAGGCGAGTGACTGGAGGTTGGCTTCGCTCAATGGCCAGGAAAATTCTATGGCGATCAAACAGAGCGATATGCTGGCTCAATTGTCCAGTCCTGGCCTGAAACGCGGCGGAATTCTCAAACGACTTCGCGGAACTCTGAAAGAAGCGAAAGCGATTGAAGAACTGACCAGGCCAGCCGAGCGCCTTGTGGCCTTGGGCTTTGACGCCAATTTGAATCTGGCTACCAGTTCGCAGTTGAGCAAATACCAAATTGTCCACTTTGCCACGCACGGCGTGCTCGACGCCGCTAATCCGGAATATTCCGCGCTTGTCTTTTCGCTCTTTGATCCAACAGGAAAGCCTCGGTTGGGCTATTTGTACCTGCAGGATATTTACAACCTGACCCTGCCAGCAGAGCTGGTTGTGTTAAGTGCCTGTGACACCGGCTTGGGCAAAGAGTTCAAAGGCGAAGGGTTGGTGGGGCTGACACGCGGATTTATGTATGCCGGAGCGCCGCGCGTGATGGCCAGTTTGTGGAAAGTGGATGACGAGCCGACCGCAAAATTGATGCGGTACTTTTATGAGCATCTATTGAAAGAAAAAATGTCGCCTGCGGCTGCGCTTAGAGCCGCGCAACTGTCACTTTCTCAAGATGCCGAATGGAATGCTCCTTATCATTGGGGAAGTTTTGTGCTCCAGGGCGAATGGAAATGAGTTGACGATGCCTTGGGGGTGCCAGTGTCCGTTACGATCTTTGATTAAATCATCAGCCATTTTTTTGACTGCTTACAACGCCACAGATAGAATCCGGGTGCTTGGAAATTTCATTTCACTTCGCGGACACCGAAAGGCATGGCAAACACCCCACTTATCCCGGAAAATTTTGAGAAACTGTTGTCTTATCTCAATCCTGATCGCGAACTTGCCGGACAGGAATTTGAGTTGCTGTGGCTGAAAATGCGTGAGTATTTCAGAGCACGAGGGTGTGTCTACGCTGAAGATTTGGCGGACGAGGCCATGAACCGGCTGGCTAGAAAACTGGTTGAGGGTGAGGACGTTCGTGATGTGTTGCGATACAGCTACGGATTGGCGCGGTTAATTTGGCTGGAATATCTCAGAAGACCGGATACCAATCATGTACCGCTGGATGAATTGCCTGTTTTGTCCACTTTGCCGACTGATCCCCTAATGAAAAAACAAGAGGACCGATGTTATCTCCACTGTTTGCAGCAACTCCCGGAAGAAGAAAGAGCATTGGTTATTGAATACTGGGATCACGACGGACAGTCTCACCACAAAGCGCGTAAAGAATTGGCTGACCGGCTGGGGATTACGATGGTTGCACTCAGAATTCGCATTACCAGAATAAAAAGGAAGCTGGAAAGCTGTCTTTCAAAATGTCTGGAACAAGGGCTACCCAAGGCGAAATGATTTTACGAATCCCGACACATAATAACGAGGGCACAACTTAATGGGTGAGTTTTATTACAATTCAGAATTACTGACGAACTATTTATTGGGTAAGCTATCAGCGGCTGATCGGGATAAGGTTGAAGAAGAATACTTTTGTAACAATGAAGTTTTCATTGCGTTACTTGATGCAAAAGATCAACTGACCAGCGATTACCAACGCGGAAGATTGAGTGAGGATGATCGTCTCAGGTTCGAGCGGTATTTTCTGACGTCACCGACCAGCAAACAGGAGGTTGAGCTTGCTTACTTTTTTCGGCCTTCAATTGACCCGCAGCCAATAACAAACCGCTCAGTGGTGGAAAATAAGCCCTCGTGGTTGTTTGGCCTGCTGAATTTCGGCAAGGCGCGCCAGATGCAAATTGGCTTGGCCACAGCGGCCGTGGTAATTGCCGCCTCTTTGCTTGGGTGGCAAATGCTGAAACGTTCACCCCAGCCACTCGAAGTCGGAGTGAGTTCGCCGAGCACAGAAATTCCGCCCGGTGAACAACTTGCCACATTACACTTGAAGCCTCTCTCGCGGCGAAGTTCAGGGAAAGACACGACAGCGAAGATCGGAAAAGCGACTCGCACCATTGAATTGAAGCTTGAAGTCGGCACGGAATCTTTTCACAGTTACCAGGCCAGCCTGCGCAATAAAGACCACGAAGACGTAGAAGTTCTAAGAGAAAACCTTCCGGGGCCAGCTAAAGAAGAAGACGGAAAACCGGTTGTAGTTTGGCAAATCTCTTCCGCTAGGCTGCCTGCCGGGGATTACATGGTCAAACTCAGTGGCGTCAGCGCTGATGATGTCAAAACTCCCATTGGGAATTACGATTTTGAAGTGCGCAACTTAACCCCAGAAAACTTTCAGACTGGCCGATAAGTTTCTGAAACACTTTTTGAACTGCTGTCACATATAGACAGAGAAGCAGAATGAGAATGCGATTTAGTGGCGTCCCCAGCCATTAGGGTTTATCGCTTCGGTCCAGCCTGCATCTTTTTAGATGTAAGGATGTTTTGTAGGTTTCGGTCTTTCGAGTAGGGTTCAGCCTCTTTTTGAATCAGCCAGCCCGACAGACCGAAACTACAAAAAATCAGCCTTCAAAATTCCAACGTGACCGATTGCCTGAACTTCACCATTTTCCTTCGTCAGAAACGGGGAAAACCACGCTCAGTTTGTCAGGCTTTCCTTTTGTCAGATAGAATCCGTGATTCATACTTAAAACAAGATTTTCACCGAAGCTGACTGTGAGTTCGCGATCAGCCAAGGCAGGAGTTTGGATGTCGAATCACGAAGCGATTACTGTGCGTGGAGCGCGCGTCAACAACCTGAAAAACATCACGTTTTCGATTCCGCTGAACAAGCTGACCGTTGTCACGGGCGTCAGCGGCAGCGGCAAATCTTCGCTGGCCTTCGACACGCTGTATGCCGAAGGCCAGCGCCGGTACGTCGAATCCTTGTCGGCGTATGCGCGCCAGTTTCTGGAACGAATGGATAAGCCGGACATTGACGAAGCCATTGGCATTTGTCCGGCCATCGCCATTAACCAGAAAAATTCCACGCGAAATCCACGTTCAACGGTTGCGACCCAAACCGAAATTTATGATTACCTGCGGCTGTTGTTCGCCCGCGTAGGTGTGACTCGTTGCTGGAATTGCGGCACGGAAGTTAAACGCGATACGCCGGAATCCATCGCCGAAGAAATCCTGCAATTGTCTGAAAACACTCGTTTTTTCGTCTTGTTTCCCGCCGCAGCCGGAACCGAATTCAGCGAATCGGCAGACGACGCCCAAGCCAGTGCGGCCACGGGAAAAGGGCGCAAACCTGCCAAAGCAAAACCTCGCGCCGGAAAGGCCAAAGCCGCGATCAACGTCAAAGCTCATTTAATGAGCTTGATGCAGCGGGGTTTCACGCGGCTTTACGATTCAACCACAAACGACATCATTGAGCTGCAAACGCCAGACAGTTTCAAAGGCAAAACCTTCGACAACGTGTTTGTTCTGGTAGATCGGTTGGCTGTCCGAGCCGACACGCGCAGCCGTTTAGTGGATTCGATTGAAACTTGTTACCGCGAAGGTCACGGCCAGGCAGTGATTCAAGTTGTCGGCGAGAAGCCTGAGCAACTGGCGTATTCTGAAAAGTTTCAGTGCAAACGTTGCCGAATCAATTATGTGCTGCCGGAACCGCAGCTTTTCAGCTTCAACAATCCTTTCGGCGCTTGTCCGACTTGCCAGGGATTCGGCAACACCATTGGCCTGGACATGAATCTGGTGATTCCCAACCGCGAACTGCCGCTGGCCGAAGGCGCAATCGAACCGTTCACCAAGCCGCAATTCAAAGACTGGAAAGACGAACTGGCGAAATTTGCCAAGCGCGAAGGCATTTCCATGAGTGTGCCTTTCGCCGCTTTGCCAGCCGAACAGCAACAAGTTGTAATTGAGGGCAAAGGGGATTACGGGGGCGTGAAAGGGCTGTTCGCGTATCTGGAAACGAAAAAATACAAGCTGCACATTCGCGTGTTGATTTCGAAATATCGCGGCTACACGCGCTGCCCGGATTGCGATGGAGGACGGTTGAGAGCTGAAGCCCGTGCGGTTTTCATCGGCGATCAAACTTTGCCGCAAGTCGTGGCGCTTTCGATTAAAGATGCACGCGCATTTTTTGATGGGCTGACCCTGACCGAAGAGCAAACCGCCATTGCCGACCGGTTGTTGAAAGAAGTTCGTTCCCGGCTGCGGTTTTTGGACGACGTCGGGTTGGATTACCTGACGCTGGATCGGCTGGCGGCGACCTTGTCCGGCGGCGAAGCGCAGCGCATTCAACTGGCCACGCATTTGGGAGCTTCGCTGGTTGGCGCGTTGTATGTTCTGGACGAACCCAGCATCGGACTGCATCCGCGAGACAGCGCGCGGCTGATTGGTTTGCTGGAAAACTTGCGCGACATCGGCAACACGGTTTTGGTCGTCGAACACGAAGCCGAAATGATGCGCGCGGCCGATTGCATTCTGGACATTGGGCCGGGCGCGGGCGAACTGGGCGGCGAGCTGATTTACGAAGGAACTTTCAAAAACCTGCTGAAACATGAAGGTTCGCTGACCGGGAAATATCTGCGCGGCGAAGCGCAGATCAAAGTTCCGAAAGAGCATCGCGTAGCGAGCAAAAACCAAATCACGATTCGCGGAGCGCGCGCTCACAATTTGAAAAACATTGATGTGACAATTCCGCTTGGCCAAATGGTTTGCATCACGGGCGTCAGCGGTTCCGGCAAATCCACGCTGGTTCACGAATGCCTGTTCGCCGGACTGAAAAAACAGCGCGGCGATTGGACTGGTTCTGTCGGTGATTTCGCCTCCATCGAAGGCGGCAAATTCGTGGATGAAATCATTCTGGTGGATCAGTCGCCCATTGGCCGCACGCCGCGGTCGAATCCCGTGACATACATCAAAGTGTACGACGCGATTCGTGAAGCGTTTGCTTCGACGCGTGAAGCTCAGGCGCGCGGATTCAATCCCAGTCATTTTTCATTCAACGTTCCCGGCGGGCGCTGTGACGTATGCGAAGGCGACGGAACCGTCACGGTTGAAATGCAGTTTCTGGCGGATGTCGAACTGGTGTGCGAAGAGTGCAATGGCAAGCGGTTCAAGAATTCGATTCTGGACGTGCTTTACCGCGGCAAAAATATTCACGAAGTTTTGCAGATGACCGTGCGCGAAGCCATCGCATTCTTTTCCGCGTTGCCGCGTTTGGCCGCCAAGCTGAAAGTGCTGGACGATGTCGGGCTGGGATATTTGCGATTGGGACAATCGGCGACAACGCTTTCGGGCGGCGAAGCGCAGCGCGTCAAATTGGCTTCGTATCTGGCCAAAGCGTCCGGCGACCATTCGCTGTACATTTTCGACGAACCGACGACGGGATTGCATTTCGACGACATCAACAAATTGCTGGCGTCATTTCGTCGGTTATTGGAAGCGGGATCTTCGCTGGTGGTCATCGAACACAATTTGGACGTGATCAAAACTGCGGATTGGGTGATTGACCTTGGGCCGGAAGGAGGCATTGGCGGAGGAGAAGTCGTTGCCGTTGGCACACCGGAAGAAATTGCCGAAGTTGCAAATTCGCACACAGGCCATTTTTTGAAAGCGCAACTTGCCAATTACAAAGCTTGATTATTTTATCGCTGCTATAATGCAATTGCGTTTTTGGAGGGCAATATGATGAGCATAACAATTGATGCGATTTACGAGAACGGAATGTTGAAGCTGGCTCAGCCACTGTCTGAATTGAAAGAGCGAGCCAAAGTTCGTCTCACAATTGAAGCTGCATATGAATCGCTTCAATCCGGTCCCACTCAACTTGCAACTATTTTAGAACGCATTGATCGCCGTCGTGCTGCTGTTTATCAACGATGCGGTGAGCTGGAAGACAGCGCTGAGTTAATACGTGAGGGACGGGAAAGGGAATTGGAATGAGTCTCTATGTGCTCGACGCCGGAATTGCCATCAAATGGTTCCTACAAGAAGCTGGCACCGATTTGGCGCGGAAACTGCTTCAGCGGTATGAGCGCGGTTACGATCAATTGATTGCCCCCGATTTGTTGATTCCAGAATGTGGAAACGTTTTTTGGAAACGCGCTGCACGAGGCGATCTGACAACCCAAGAAGCCGAAGATAGTTTGAATGATTTGCTGGCAATGAACCTATCTCTAACGCCTTCGTCGGTTTTAGCTCCAAAGGCACTTTCTTTAGCCCAAATACACGACAGGACGGTCTATGATTGCCTGTATTTGTCTCTGGCCATTTCTCAAGACTGTGAGTTATTGACCGCTGATGAACGATTCTACAACTCAATGACAGCCACATTCCCGCAAGTTCAGCTACTGCGTAACAAAACGTTCTGATTCAAAAAAGCCGCCGAAGTCCCCGCAGACACCGCAAACAGAGAACGATGAAGAAACAATGCCTGCACGGCCTCGTTGCTTCGTGTCCAACTCCTCTCTGCCTGCGGCGCCTGGGGCGACCTCGGCGGCGTCAAATTTGGGACTGGAGATTGTGGAGAAAAAATCAAACTGCAATTCAGTACAGCATAAAGTTGTATTCCAACTGCATGCGCACATTCACCGGACGACCGTCGCGCGCCGCTGGATTGAAGCGAATCTTTTGCGTAGCAAGAATCGCTTCTTCGGTTAATCCGCTGGGAAGAGAGTGGACGACGCGAACATCGTAAATGCGTCCGTCGGCTCCAAAAATCAGGCTGAGGACGACTGTGCCTTGAATTTTGTTTTGCCGGGCTTCTTCGGTGTATTTGGCTCGTTCCTTGTAAAGGATCGTTGGCCGCAAACTGCCTGTGGCGGCGAAGACTTCGTTGCCGATTCCCGTTGGGTTGCTGTTGCCAAAGCGTGGAGAATCTCCGCCGACATTCTTATCCTTTCCGTGGCTGTACCCATCGCCTGGGCTGTCGCCAATTCCATTTCGGTCTGCGTCGCCCAGCGAACTTTCTTTCCCTTTGCCGCGCCAATCACCAATCGGGCCTTGGTATTTCAAAAACGCATTCGGATCAGCGACCACCGTCATCGGAGTGATCAGCGTTGCGTTGACATTGGGGAGTTTCAGACTGGGCGGTTGCAGTTGCAGCAACGATGCTTGAGGTGGCCTTCCAAACCGTGCGGGAGAGTTGTCGTGCCCTCCGCCGCCTCCGCCGGAATTTTGTGGCCGGTTGAAACTGCCGCCGATCTTCCCGGCATTGTTGGCAGCGTGGTTGGCTTGCGCGGATTTGGGTTTGAACGCCGGAGCAGCCCACACCTTATCCACCCATTCAATGTCAATAATTGCTTCCGGCTCTTTGGCTTCAGACAGTTGCACGGGTGACTTGAATAGGCCAGTCAGCACTCCGGTCATGATAATTGCGGAATATGCCATCACTGCGGTTGCCACTCCGGCTTGCAGCATTTGTTTGCGACGACGGCTGCTGCCTTCACCGCGCAGCAACCCGCCAAGAAAACTTTTGGGATTGTGTTTGAATTCATAAAACGCTTCGGAGCATTCACGCCGCAATCGCGCCAGCAACGATTCGGTGGGAACCAGAAACCGGAATTCTCCCAATCGGTTCAGATCGGCGCGCAAATCGTATTTGACCAACTCGGTTGCGTCTTGTGGGCAAAAACGCATCGCTTCAGCAAAGCTCCGGGCACACTTCGGACAGACCTTCATAGTGGTGTCTCCTGTTAGTTGCGTATTGAAAAAACGTCTTGATCTGCGGACAGGTAATCGTCAGCAGAAGTCACGGATGCCAGTGATTTTCGGAGTTGGTGACGGATGAACGGAGGCTTAGAAACGTTCTTGCAGAGGGAAAAAGGAATTTATCGGGAGTTGGGGGTTGAGAGTTAGGAGTTGGGTTTCTGATATTGCGGAAACATCGAAGTGCCACGGCTAACTCCCAACTCCCAAGCTTATTGCCGGTCTTGCGGTTGATTGATGAACAAACGGCTTTGCGGGCGAAACAACGTATCGTTTTCCTGGCGATACGCAATTGGCGCTGAGCCGCCGCATTCGGTCATCAACCCTTTCAACAAATCATCTTGCACGCGACGAAGTTGCAGCACGCGGCGGCCTTCGGCCATGTCGTACACGGTGAACAGCAACGCGCCGCAGCTTCGCGTATTCATCATTCCCGCCAAAGCGGCGACGCCGTCGTCCGTGTCGTGCAACGTTCCGGTTTTGGCCAGGACGCTGCCCATGAATTGCGATTCGGCAAATCGTCCGGCCAAGGTGCCGGAATCAATTCCGGCAATGGGCAACACATCTTCCGGGCGAAGTCTGTATCCATACAGCCGCTCGACCAACGCGCGCAACACGCGAACCGTGTCGTGCGGAGTCAGCCGATTCACATCCAGCCCGGACCCGTGCGAAATGTACGTTGCTTCGAAAGGCAAACCGAGCCGCGCCACCAGAAAGCTGCGAACGCCAGCCGGGCCACCGACGTGCAGCGCCAGCATGTCAGCCATCGCATTGCTGCTGTGAGCGTTCAGATAGCGAGCGATCTTAACCAACGAATCTGATTCAACGGTCAGCAGCAATGGCGTGCGCAACAAGTCGGCGGAGTTGGCGACAAATCGCGTTTGACCTTGAATGGCAATTCTTGCTTGGCGGCGGAACACTCCAGCGGAAACATCTGACCGCGAATTTTCATTGCAGACGAATTCCCCCGCGACCACCAGACTGCCTGTGACGCGGCGAATTCCCATTCGCCGCAAAGCGTCGCCAACTTCCTGGGCGTCCCGAATCGAAAAGGCTGGATCGCGTCCGCTGACCAGCAACAGGTCGCCGACCAGTTCGCCTGTTTGCGGATTGATCCAGCCTGCGGCGCGAAATTCCGTGCGGAAGCGATGATTCGGCCCCAGCCGATCCAGCGCCGCCAAGGTCGTTGCCAGTTTGATTACTGACGCCGGATTGAAAACGGCGTTTTCGTTCAATCGTGCCAACGGCTGACCGCTGTCCCAGCGTTCGACATAAACGCCATGTAATTTCAGATTGCGACCTTCGGCTTGCAACCGATACAGGTAATCTTCCATTGCCGAGCCGTTGGGAGTTCTTGGTGGAGCGGGGAAACTTGACGCGTGATGGATCGCCGCAGTTTTGATCGCCGGTTTTTTGGAAGACTTGGCGGAAGTTTTCGCGGCAGACTTTTTGCCGACCGGCTTTCTGACAGATGACGCTTTGACGGCGATTCCGGGGCGTTTTGATTGATTGACTGATTCGGTTTTGCTTGCCGGTAAATTCGATTCTGCAACCGGCGTGGACTTGCCAAACTTGTCGCCGACAACGGGGAAAGCTGACGCGACAATCAACAAAAAGAGCGAAAAAACATGGGGCAATCGTTTCATTCTGTTCGCACTCGTTTCTGATTTCTGGAATTGGAGAGAATTTGTTTCTTGGGGTTGCGGTGTTAAATTACCGGCGCATCGCTGCTAAATCAAGCACTCAAACCAAAAAAGGACTCAATTCCAATGCTGAAACGGTTGTTCCGCTTTTCATTCACAACCACGTTGTTTGCCTGTTTCCTGGTTGCCGGATTGGCTCAATCGGGCAGGGAAGTTTCGCTTGTCGCAGGTTCTTCCAAAGTTCCCAGGCCTGAAACTGTGCTCGGCTTCAAAGTCGGTGAAGATCGAAAGCTGGCCAAGTGGGAACAGTTCGTCGCGTATTTCAAACGGCTGACGGAAACCAGCGACCGCATCAAGCTGGACGAATTGGGCAAGACAACGCTTGGGCGTCCTTTTGTCGCAGCGACGATTTCTTCGCCGGAAAACCTGAAACGGCTGGATGAGTTCAAGCAGATTCAACTGCGATTGTCCGATCCACGATTGCTGACGACTTCCACTGAAGCAGGCATCGCCGATTTGATTCACGCCGGAAAGACCATCGTCGTCATCACGTGCAGCATTCACGCCACGGAAGTCGGTGGCACATTTACGGCAACGGAGTTGGCGTATCGGTTGGCGTCCGAAGATTCACCGGAAATCAAACAGATTCTGGACAACGTCGTTATCGTGCTGGTTCCGTCGTTGAATCCGGACGGCACGGACATTGTCGCGGGCTGGTATCAGAAAACCCTGGGAACTCCTGCCGAAGGCACTGCGCCGCCGGAGCTGTATCACCACTACACCGGCCACGATAACAATCGCGACTGGTATGCCTTCACGCAAGTCGAAACTCAGTTGACGGTGGATAAAGTGCTCAACGTTTGGCGACCGCAGATTCTGCACGACGTTCACCAGATGGGAGGCAACGCCGCGCGGCTGTTCGTTCCGCCGTACATGGAACCTTGGGAACCGAACGTTGATCCGGCGCTGATTGCCGGAGTCAATGCGCTGGGCACGGCGATGGCTTTGGAAGTGATTGCCGGAGGAAAAAGCGGCGTCGTATTCAACACGATGTACGACGCCTGGTCGCCTGCGCGCGCGTATTCGCATTACCACGCGGGCTTGCGCATTCTGTCCGAAACCGCCAGCGCGCGATTGGCGACGCCGGTTGAGATGCCGTTTGATCGGCTGGGCACAGGGTTCAATTACAACGCCAAAACTTCGTCGTGGAATTTTCCGAAGGTTTGGACTGGCGGCAAATGGACGATCCGCGACATTGTGGATTACCAAACCGCCGCTGCATTTGCCTTGCTGAATCACGCCGCGCGCAACCGCGAAACGCATCTGCGCAACTTTTACGAAATCAGCAAACGCGCCATTGAAGCCAAAGGCATGCCCTACGCGTTTGTGCTGCCGGAACCCGAAGTGCCGAAATCCCTGGCCGACGCGTACCAGCGATTGCGCACGGGACTGAAAACCGTCAGCGGCACCGAAAAGGAAAGACACGATCAGAGCGAAGCGCTGGTTGGCAAAATCACCAACGAACCGTCTTCGACCGAAGAAGTCAGTTATTACTTCAAAACCGAAGGCCTGGATCGCGCGCTTTCCATCTTGCGGCGCGGCGGCGTGGAAATTCACAGAGCCAAGCAAGATTTCACCGCCGAAGGCAAAACCTATCCGGCGGGAACGCGCATCATCTTTATGAAACAGCCGTATGGCGCGTTTGCCAAAACTTTGCTGGAGGCC
>ERZ650309.666-NODE-666-length-16611-cov-8.904385_pt1 | contig 16611 bp, 13 predicted proteins | sample MGYA00376245_ERZ650309 | MGnify/ENA primary metagenome ERZ650309 (study PRJEB26733, sample SAMN07839294) | wastewater metagenome | biome: urban; feature: wastewater treatment plant; material: waste water | place: USA: North Carolina | collected 2016-04-26 ...
TTTATCTTTGAGCCAAGCAATAAATGCTGCAACATCAGCTTGGAGTAAATATTGTTGTTTATTCATAAAAGATATCTCAAAAAGTCTGTTAAATTCACTTTCTCTTGTACTAATTTGAAAAATTAATCAGGTGTCTCAAGCTCATAACTTTAAATTAGTATTAGGGCAATCGCGCTATGTTATAAAACTCAAATGTAATCACCCTGAAATTAGTATCCCAATACTTTAATAATTAATAAACAGTTTTATAAAAAATTATTAAAAAGTTTATATAAGTTTTTTAATTATATAAATTATTGGGTAGTGCATAAATTTGACGTGATGAAACCCTTCTAGCCATTGCTATACAAGGTTACTGTTACTTTTGCACACTACATATAAAACTAAGGTGATTTTTTATTCAAGGTATTATAGTTAATCATTAATTTTTTTGTCTCGTCAATTTTCAAGATTAGGACTTACAAAGACTTAGTAAAAAGCATTTTAAAATCAACATATCACACCTTTTGACATTTTTTATTTTCAAATAAACTCAATAGGTTATGTTGATTTTTTCGTAAATATCAAGATTTATCTCTAAATTTAATCCCTCAACTTTTCCGACAAGCCATAAGCCTCTTTTAAGCCACAATACGACTCAAAATCTGCTTTTGGCACAACTGTTTCCACCCCATTTTTACTAACCTTTACCGAACCATCCGCATTAAAACTCACCACACCAGTTTCACCCAAACTATTACTAATTGTCATCACACCACCAGTCAAACGTTGGCTACCACTTGCCATTGTTAAACTTTGTGTGGACTGATAACTCACCGCTCCATCAACACAATTTGCAGAATTACCTTGCGAAACATCTAACTTACCTTGCACATCAAAGGTATTTTTGCCAACAAATACGCGCTTTACCCCCTCGCCAAAAGCAAATTTTGTACTCAAATTAGCTTTTTTAATAGTTACCTCACCTTTAAACTCATCTTCAAATTGCTTACTATTATTTAACTTCCATGTCCAAACCCCAGTTACAACAGGCTCAAATGACACAATCGCTGGATGCGTCCATGACAATACTGTTGCTACACTATTACCAGTCTCACAATTATTATCCAAACAGCTATAGTCCAACTTACCATTAAATGCTTCACCACTTTCTTGACAGTTCTGATTCATCAACACACCATCTTTAGGGTAAGTTGTTTCTGTTTTGAGGGTCAGCAAAAAACTGCCTGCATTAACACTTGTACCACAAGCGATGCTTGCCGAACCTTTTTCAACAGCCACCTCCTCTATGGTATTGGTATGTTCCGTCAGCACCGTATCAAACAAGGTATGGCTAGCAATTACCGCAGCGGCAGCCTGAGCTAAGGTATTTGTGGCGACTGGCACAATAACATTTTCTTCTTTACTATCATTACAAGCAGTTAAAAATAAAAGACTAGACAAAACAACACCTTGATAATGCTTAAACATCTTTTTTCTCTCACAAGTTTATTGATGAAGCATTGATTTTGTCAGAGTGATACGACAAAAAATGTCGTGAAAATAGTGATAATTGATTTATTTTTAGAGTGGAGATTTAGCAATGTCAGTCACAGCCGAACAAATTGAGCAACTCAATTTATTAAACCGTAGTTGTTTTTATCGAGAAAAGTCTTTATTTGTCAAAGTGAAAGTTGAGAATATTGAATTAACAGATAATCAGTGTCAGATAACTATCAGTTATTTATCGCCTCAAAGCGGTAAAGCTCGTAGTTTGAATGTAGGTGGCAACTTAGAATTTTTTAGTCTTAGCTCACATGCTTTATGTTTGGGCGGATATATTGCTTTTTTCTTAATTTTTGATGAGGATTTAGTCCAAAAACTAACAGTGATGCTTACTGACTATCCACACTTAGACTTAGAACAACGCTTTGAGATAGGCTATGATGCGTCATTGAACAAATTAAAAACTATTGAATACTATTTGCAATATCAGTACAGCTCAGATGAGTTAGAGGATTAATATTAAAGGGCAGACTCATAGGTCTGCCCCAACAACATCAATTAAACGGATGTCTTAACACAATCGTTTCTTCGCGGTCTGGGCCTGTTGAAATAATATCAATTGGGCAACCTACCACTTCTTCGATACGTTTAATATAAGCACGGGCATTAGCTGGCAAATCGTCTAAAGACTTAGCACCAACGGTTGTACCTTCCCAACCTGCCATTTCTTCATAAATAGGCTCAACATGAGCAAAAGATTCTGCGTCAGAGCTTAAACATTCCACACTGTTTGGCTTTAAAGATTTATAGCCAACACAAATTTTAATGCTGTCCAAACCATCCAACACATCTAACTTAGTTAAACATAAGCCAGAAATAGAGTTAATTTCAACGGCACGACGTAAAACAACGGCATCAAACCAACCACAACGACGTTGACGGCCTGTGGTTGCACCAAACTCGTGGCCTTTAACGCCTAAATGTTTACCAATGGCATCACCTGAATCACTCGCAGCGTCATAAGGCAATTCGGTTGGGAATGGGCCACCACCAACACGTGTGGTATAAGCTTTGGTAATACCTAAAACGTAATCTAAGTATAATGGGCCAAAACCAGAACCTGTGCTTGTGCCACCTGCAGTGGTATTTGAGGAAGTCACAAACGGATAAGTACCGTGGTCGATGTCTAATAAAGAGCCTTGTGCACCTTCAAACATCAAATCTTTACCTGCACGACGGAAATCGTGAAGAATCGTTGATACGTCAGCAACGAGGTCTTTAATCTGTTCACCCCAAGCTAATGCTGCGTCTAAGGTTTGTTGAAAATCAACAGGATCAGCTTTGTAGTAGTGCTGCAATTGGAAGTTATGATATTCCATCACCGCTGCTAACTTTTCGGCAAAACCATCACCACGAATCAAATCACCCAAACGCAAACCACGACGAGCCGCTTTGTCTTCATAAGCTGGGCCAATACCACGACCTGTTGTACCAATCGCAGATTTACCACGTGCAGCTTCACGCGCTTTATCTAAAGCACAGTGATAAGGCAAAATTAATGGACAGTTTGGAGAAATACGCAAACGTTGACGAACAGGCACACCTTTCGCTTCTAAGGTGTTCATTTCTTTTAATAATGCATCTGGTGCTAATACCACACCATTGCCAATTAAACACAATACGCCTTCACGCAAAATCCCAGAAGGAATTAAGTGCAAAACTGTTTTTTCGCCACCAACAACTAAGGTATGACCTGCGTTATGGCCGCCTTGATAACGCACGACGGCTGCTGCATTATCGGTGAGCAAATCAACGATTTTGCCTTTACCTTCATCACCCCATTGTGTACCAAGGACAACAACATTCTTACCCATTTAAGATAACCCTATGAGAAACAATAAAATAAACAGGACTTACGCATTTTACCGAAATCTGCTCATTTTACGAGCAAAAAACAATAAGCACGTAAGTCCTCATAAATCGCTATAAATCTTCAACTTGCCACGTTTGTTGACGCAAAACGAGTTGCTGTGTACAACCTAATTGTTGTGCTGTACTACGATCATCGGTTAATGCTTGAATCACAATATGACCTTGATAGCGTAGTTGCGTCATCATAATTTGCAATGAATTATCGTCAATTGCAGGTGCAAAAATCTTGCGCGTAGCCGCCACTTGCTCAACAAAACTGACTAAAGTTTTTAAATCTGCACTAAAACCTGTTGCAGGACGTGCACGACCAAAGGCTTCACCAATACAATCATAACGGCCACCTTTGGCAATTTCTGCCGCAGAGTGTGCGGTATAGGCGGCAAATACTAACCCTGTATGATAGTGATAACCGCGCAATTCGCTTAAATCAACCGAAATACTGACATTATCCGCAAAACCTTGTAACGCTTGAACGATAGTTTGTATATCTGCTAAGGCTTGTTTCACTTTATCTGGTGCATTAGCAAACGCTAGTTGGGCTTGTTCAATCACTTGAACACCACCAGACAACTGCCCTAAAGCCACAAACCATTCTGCCTGAGGCAATTGACTGCCTAAGGCTTGTAATTCAGGTAAACTTTTACGCTGATAGATATCAAACAGTTGGCTTTCTTGTTCAACTGATAATTGTGCGGCTTTAGCGAGTTCTCTAAAAACAGCGACATGACCCAAATCAAGGTGAATTTGTGGCACACCTGCTTGTAATAATGTCGTTAACATCAACCGAATAATTTCAATATCAGCCGCAACACCTGCACAACCATATAACTCCGCACCAATTTGAATGGGAGCGCGTGACGTGCTTAAGCCTTGGGGTAAGGTGGTTAAAATAGTACCACTATAACAATACCGTGCTGTATGCTCATGAGGCAAACAATGTGCATCTAAACGGGCAACTTGTGGCGTAATATCAGCACGCACACCCATCAAACGTCCCGTTAATTGGTCGGTAATTTTACAGGTCATCAACTCTAAGTCGTGACTTGAACCAGTTAATAAGGACTCTAAATATTCGACTAAAGGTGGGAAAACTAATTCGTAACCCCAGCTTTGATATAAATCTAATAAACGACGACGTAATGCTTCTAAACGGATTGCATCTTTGGGCAATACATCTTGAATACCATCGGGCAATAACCACGTTTCGGCACGAGTAACCATGCTTAAGACTCTCTTAGACACAAAAAAACCGAGTAAAAACTCGGCTGCCTAATAATATCATCTTTCTGTAATTTAGGCAGTGATTTACAGGTATTTTTTCAGTAAGTCGTGAAAACTTCGACATTTACGCTAATTTTCTGAACAATTTTAATTAGGCAAAAACCCATTTAATCACGCTCGGCAACCATAAAGCGGTCAAAATACCATTTAAACTCATCCCCAATGCCGCAAATGCACCTGCTGTTGGGCTAATTTGTAAGGCACGTGCCGTCCCCACACCATGCGCTGCCAATCCCAAAGCAAAGCCTTTAGCCATATCATGACGCACAAACTTTAATAAGGCTTCGGCAGCAATTGCCCCCACTAAACCCGAAACAATGACAATGGCAGACGCTAAGGCTAATGGCGCATGAATTTTTTCGGCAATACCCAAGGCCATTGGTGTGGTTACTGCCCTTGTGGCAAATGCTAAAACGCTACTATGTGATAAACCCGATAATTGCGCTAAGGCTAAGGCCACACCTGCACCAACCACTGAACCAATCAACAACACGACTAATAACGGCAAAGCTGCGGCTTTTAAACGTGGTAAAGATTGATATAAAGGCACAGCCAAGGCAACAGTTGAGGTGCCCAATAAAAAGTGGATAAACGCATTGGCTTTAAAATACTGCTGATAATTTACATCAGCCGCCAATAACACCATGATTAATATCGTTAATGACAACAACATGGGTGGCACTAACACTGGCTCTTTTAAACGTCGGTGCAACCAAAAACCTGCTTCATAGGCGGTTAAAGTTACTGTCATCCACACTAGAGGCGTACTTAGGAGGTCACTAGCCATTAAAATTTACCTTGTTTGCTTAGCCATTTATCTAAGCACCATGCACACAATACTAAAGGAATAAGGGTTGAAATCACCATGACGCTAATAATAAGCAATCCTTCCTTTTGTAACAGTGGCCACAAAGTAATTACGCCCGCAGAAACGGGCAATAAATATAACGCTAAATGCTGTAAAAATTTGGGGGTAAAAAAAGCTAAACTCTCGGGAACACGACCATAAATTAATAAAAAAGCAAACAACAATACCATCCCCATAATGCCACCCGATAACGGCAAATGTAGATAATGGACGGCCAGCTCTCCCATCAATTGAAAGACGAGTAAGATAAAAATGGCTTGCATGGTTTACAAGCCCATTCGTCTTGCCAAAATGACATTGGGTTGTTGTTCAATTTTTTGCAATACTTTCGCTAATTGCTCAACACCCGATACTTCAACGGTAATTTGCATTTGCGCTGTACCGTCTTGTTTATTGGATTGAGTATTCACACCCGTAACATTCACATGTTCGTTCGCTAAGACTGCGGTAATATCGCGTAATAAGCCTGTTCTATCCCATGCTTTAACCATAATATTCACTGACTGAACGCTGCTTGTTGCACCTTGTTGCCATTGTACTTCAATGACTCGCTCAGACTCTTCGCTTTGCAAACGTAATAATTCAGCACAAGAACGACTATGCACACTCACACCACGATTATGGGTAATAAATCCCATAATTGGTTCGCCATACACAGGGTGACAACAATTAGCCAAATGAATCAAAATATTGTCGATACCTTCAACCACCACACCACTCTTATTGGGTTTTACACGACTTGGTCGAATCACTTCTTGTGGTTGCACTTCAACTTGTGGTTGTGTGAGTTTTTCGGCAATCGCATTGACAATATGCGCAGGACGAATGTCACCTGCACCAATTCCCGCTAAAATATCATCACTATGCTTAACATTAAAACGTGCAGCATAATCTTGCAGATTCACCATTTTCATGTTGAGAGCTAAACGAGACAGTTCTTTTTCTAAAATCTCGCGACCCGCTGTGATATTATTTTCACGGTCTTGTTGTTTAAACCACTGCTTTACTTTTGCTTGAGCACGTGAGGTTCCCAAATAACCTAAACTTGGTAACAACCAATCTCGACTTGGGGTTGCGCCTTTTTGGGTAAGAATTTCAACTTGATCACTGGTTTGTAATTTATAGGTTAACGGCACAATACGGCCATTTACCTTTGCCCCACGACAACCATGACCAATTTGGGTATGAATACTATAAGCAAAATCTAACGGTGTTGCGCCTGCTTGTAAATCAATGACATGGCCGTCTTTAGTAAACACATATACACGTTCGTAACGAATAGCTTGGCTTAATTGATCGGCAAACTCATCAACTTGGGTTTCCCCCATATCATCTTGCCATTCTAAAACCTGACGTAACCATGCAATTTTACTTTCGTAACCTGCGTCTTTGTTGCCTTTTGTACCCTCTTTATAAACCCAATGCGCACAGACCCCTAATTCAGCTTCTTCGTGCATATTGTTGGTACGAATCTGCACTTCTAAAGCTTTACCCTCAGGACCAATCACCGCTGTATGCAAGGAGCGATAACCATTTTCTTTAGGGGTGGCAATATAATCATCAAATTCCTTGGGAATATGTTTCCATAAAGAATGGACAATACCTAAGGCTGCATAACAATCTTTGACTGATGGCACCAACACGCGCACCGCACGAATATCGTATAACTCATGGAAACTGAGCTTTTTGCGCTGCATTTTGCGCCAAATCGAATAAATGTGTTTTGCTCTCCCTGACACCTCTGCCTGAATATCGGCATGTGCTAAGGTATCACGCAAAGTTTTAGTGACATTGTGAATATATTCATCACGTTGCAAACGCTTTTCATCTAAGAGTCGAGCAATGTGTTTATAGGCTTCTGGCTCTAAATATCTAAACGATAAATCTTCGAGTTCCCATTTAATATGGCCAATGCCAAGTCGATGGGCTAAAGGGGCATAAATATCAAAAATTTCTCGAGCAACACGTCTTTGTCGCTCAGGATTGGCATCTTTTAATTCTCGAATGGCAAAAGTACGTTCTGCCAATTTGATTAAGGCAATACGTACATCATCAATCATCGACACCAACATTTTACGGACGTTATCCAGTTGTTGTTGTGATTGACTAAATTTTTGATTATGGCTATTGGGGTTAATCAATTGGCTGATGGTCGCCATTTTTAACACGCCATCAATCAACTGTGCAGTATCACGGCCAAAAACACGAGCGATAATCTCTAACGTTGTTTTTTCTTCACGAACAGCACGATATAACACAGCGGCCACTAGCGATTCTTGGTCTAACTTTAAGTCGGCCAAAATATCTGCCATCGCCAAACCTGTTAAAAAGCTACTCGTCCTAGCACTCCATAAATGCTCACGGTCATACACTTCATCGGCTTCTTGAGCAAATAAACATGCTTGCCTTAAGACATCAGGGTTTTGTAACTCAACTCGCGCGGCTATACGCTGCAACCACAAATCTAAATCAACTGCACCTTCGGCAGTCATTGGATAGTCTTCGCGTACTTTAACCATAATTACCGCTCTAAAACTAGGGTGGTTGAGCGCAGTCGAAACCATTTCAACTTCGCTCAGTGTACGAAAAAATTTAGTACTTAGTCTTTAATAAATAATGCAATAGATTCTACGTGCGCTGTATGGGTAAACATATCCATTACCCCTGCCTTGACTAAGGTATAGCCTGCTTTAGCCAATTCGCCAGCATCTCGTGCCAAGGTTGCAGGATTACAGGACACATAGACAATACGTTTTGCTCCAAAATTAGGCAAATATCGTACCACTTCCAATGCACCTGAACGTGGCGGATCAATTAATAATGCATCAAAACCTTCTTTAGCCCACGGTTGTTGGGAAAAATCAGCGGTTAAATCTTGAGCATAAAAATCGACATTGCTGAGTTGATTATGACGGGCATTTTCATAACCACGTTCAACCATTGCTTGATCGCCTTCAACACCAATCACATATTGAGCACGGGTTGCCAAGGGTAAAGTAAAGTTACCTAAACCACAAAATAAATCTAACACCCTTTCATTGGGTTTTGGATCTAATAAATCAAGGGCTAACTTAACCATTTTTTGGTTAATTTCGGTATTTACTTGGGTAAAGTCTAAGGGATAAAAACGCATCGTTAAGCCAAAATCAGGCATGGCGTAATGCAAACGATCTTCACCATCGACTGGATAAACACGATGGACACTGTCATAACCACTTGGCTGCAAGTAACATTGCCAATCACGTTGTTGACAGAAATTAATCAATGCTTGTACATCTTCATCAACTAAAGGCTGCATATGCCGAAAAATCAACGCCACACTGTCATCACCTGCGGCGACTTCAACTTGTGGAATATCATCTTTGCCTGCCAAACCACCAATTAACTCGCGTAATGGCATAATCGATTGGCCTAAACGGGGATCCATCACCGCACAGCTTTCTAATTCAGCTAAATAGTTTGAGCCTTTCTCTCTAAAACCTAATAACAAGCTATCTTTTTTAATGACAAAACGTACGCCAAAACGCGCTTTACGACGATAGCCTGCTTGACTGTGGCGCAAAGGAACTAACCATTCTTGTGGCTCAAGTTGTCCAAAATGTTTAAATTGCTCAGCTAACACTTCTTGCTTCAGCTCAATTTGTGCTTGGGCATCAATGTGTTGTAAAGAGCAACCACCACACACACCAAAATGTTTGCATGGAGGTTGTACTCTTAAGGGTGAAGCCTTAATCACATTAACGGTGTTTGCTTCATCATATTTACTACGAATTAACGTGACTTTGGCTTCAACCACTTCGCCTGCTAAAGCACCATCAACAAAGACTACTTTTCCGTCATGATGAGCAACACCTCGCCCATCATGTCCCAACTTTGTCACTTCTAAAGTAATTGGTGGTTGCTGTTTAATTCGTTCACGTTGCTTTCTGTTCATAAATATTTCGCTTCTTGATCTTCCCAAGCATCTAAAAAGTCAAACAAATGGTCTTTATCACTGCTGGCTAAGGTGTTTTTTAATAAAGTAATTTCTTGCTGATAGGCGGGTTTCATAATTTCGCCACGCATTAATTGAAAACGTAAATAAATCAACCATGTATTTAAAACATCACTTTCGCAATAATTGCGGATGCGCTCAATTTGACCTTGCTGATGTAAGTCATACACTTGGCTGCCATCCATGCCTAATTTACCTGGAAAGCCTAAAAAAGTGGCAATCTGTTCTAAGGGCTGTGTTGCACGTGCTTGATACAATGACAAAACATCCATCAAATCGACATGGCGCATATGAAAACGATTGATGTAATTGTTGTATCTAAATTCTTTATAATGATCGCCTAACTCCCAATACATTGGGGCGGTAATTTCGTGCAACATCGCACGATAATGCAAAACAGGTAAGTCAAAACCGCCACCATTCCAAGAAACAAGAGTGACATCATATTTATCAATGGCGGTAAAAAAACGCTTGATAATTTCAGCTTCAGTGGCATTTTCATCACCTAATGACCACACACGAACGCTGTCTCCCATGCGTAATACCACAGAAATACACACAACTTTATGCAAATGATGTCTAAAAAAATCAGAACCACCCGTTTCTTGGCGACGCATATTTTTTAGGGCTTCATAGGCTTCTTCGTTTGTTAAATTACCTAAGTTATAGATTTGTTTGGCTTTGGCAATATCAGGTACTGTTTCAATATCAAAAACCAAAGTCGCTTTTTCTTTATACATAACTCGCGCTCCCTATTCTAAGAATAATAAATTAACGGCTAAATAATCCCGTTGATAAATAACGATCTCCACGATCACAAATAATTGCAACCATCGTCGCATTTTTAACTTGCTGAGCTAATTGTAACATAGCCCAAACCGCTCCGCCTGATGAAACACCTGCACAAATGCCCTCAAAATGGGCTAAATCACGCATCGTTTGTTCGGCAGCAGCTTGTGGAATATCAATAATTTGGTCAACACGTTGTGCTTCAAAAATGGTTGGCAAATACTCTTGCGGCCAACGTCTAATACCTGCGATTTGCGCACCTGCCATGGGTTGCAAACCAATAATTTGTATATTGGGATTTTGCTCTTTCAAAAACCGAGAAGTTCCCATAATTGTACCTGTTGTACCCATCGAGCTAATAAAATGGGTGACTTTTCCTTCTGTATCTCGCCATATTTCTGGGCCTGTTCCTTGATAATGGGCAAGTGGATTATCGGGATTACCAAATTGATTTAAAACAATGCCTTTGCCTTCTGTTTGCATTTTTAAGGCTAAATCTCTTGCGCCTTCCATGCCTTGTTGCTGTGAAACTTCAATTAATGTTGCACCATAAGCAGCCATCGCATCTTTACGCTCTTGGCTCATATGGTCAGGCATAATTAAAATCATTTTATAACCTTTCATGGCAGCCACCATGGCTAAAGCAATACCTGTATTGCCACTGGTTGCTTCAATTAAAGTATCACCTGATTTAATTAAACCTCTTTGTTCGGCATGTTGAATCATACTTAATGCTGGACGATCTTTGACCGAGCCTGCTGGATTATTGCCTTCTAATTTAACTAAAAGCGTATTACCTGTTTCTATACCTAAACGCTGCAAGCGTACTAACGGTGTATTTCCTACACATTGCTCTAAGGTCATAATAGGCATTGCTAATTCCTCTTTTGAGAAAAATTTAATCCAATGATACTGTGGCAAATTTGATAAACCGCATAAGTCCTTACTTTTTGGCCGCGCATTGTAAAACAGCTTAAGTTAAAAGCAGCACTTTTTTTATCTTTTTTCTGTGATTATCGCTAAAACCTGAAAAAATAGCTTCTTTCGCAACCACAATCCAAATGTCAACAGCCCCTACAGTCTGTTAAGATTTAATTTATTTAAAAAATTCACCTTTTTTACATGGCCACCTGTCATGACCACAATCAGTTTACACTCGCGTTTATTGCTGGCTACTTTATTTCCAACCACTTTTTTAATGGTCATTTTTTGTATTTTTGTTGTCCTTTTTCGTTTTGAAGATATTAATAATTTACAAAACGAAACTGCAAACATTTTATTAAGTAAATACAGCTATAACTTAAGCCGAACGCCTGAAGCACAATGGCAAGAAGTTTTAGAACAAGCTCTCAGCGAAAAAAACCTACATAGTATAGATATTTATGGCTCTTCTGGCATAAAGTTGGTTCATGCAGGATTACCCTCAACACTCAATCAACTGCCTAATGAATTAGTCAAACATTTAAAAGCTCAAAAAAAACCTATTGTATATCCCTATCGCGATATATTTTTAATCCCAATTAATGCGCCATATCTAGACCAAACTAATCCTAAATGGTTAGCCATTGAATTACAAAGCAATAACTTTACTTTAGCTCGTTATGAATCGGTGATGACTATTTCAATTACCTTATTTGGTTTTGTGGTCATTTTATTGTTATGGGTGAGTGGCAATATTCGTTATTGGCTTAATCCTATCCAAAAATTGATTGAACAAATTCGACAAATCAATCCTCAACAACTCGATAAACAACTCGATACAGGCGCAACAGGCGATTTATATTTGCTACAAGAAAGTATTAACCATTTGCTAGTTGCTGTTGGTCAGGAATACGATGAACTTAAAAATTTAATGGAACAGGCCAAACATGATTTAGATGAAAATTTAATCACAATGGAGTCACGCAATATTGAACTCCACATTGCACATAATCACGCCCTAGAAGGAAATAGAGCTAAATCCGCATTTTTAGCCAACATTAGTCATGAATTACGCACGCCTCTAAATAGTATCAATGGTTTTACTAAATTACTGTTAAAAATGCCCTTAGACTACAAACAACGTGACTGGGTTGAAAGCATTCAAAAATCATCCGAACATTTGTTAGCCATTATTGGTGATGTTTTAGACTTTTCCAAAATCGAAGCTGGCCAATTATCTTTAGATAAACAACCCATTATTTTGGAAAATATTATTTTTGAAGTCATGGATAGTTTAGCACCACAAGCCGCTAGCAATGGCTTGGAACAAATTGTGTTTATTTATGAGGGTGTTCCCAATAAAGTTATTAGCGACAGTTTACGCCTCAAACAAGTCCTCACTAACTTAGTCAATAACGCTATTAAATTTGTTAAGAAAAATGAAAAAGGTGAAGTGATTGTTAGGGTTATGCTTGAAGAAACTCGGGGTAATTATCATTTAATTCGTATTGAAGTGAGTGATAAAGGCATCGGTTTAAGTGAAGATGCTAAACGCTCTTTATTTCAAGCCTTTCAACAAGGCAATCCTTCCATCACCCGTGAATTTGGTGGTACAGGTTTAGGCTTAGCTATCTCGCGTAATATTATCAAATTAATGGATGGTGATATTGGCTTTAACCCAGAGCAAACCCAAGGTGCAACATTTTGGTTTAATTTTAGAGCAGGTTTTTGTGCAGACACAGATAATACACCTGTCATTCATCTTGATAACAAACAAATTATTGCCCTAGAGTCTCACGAAAAAAATAGTCAATTATTGAGAGCCACTTTATCTAATGCTGGCGCAATGATTACGCTCACTAAAACTTGGCCAGACCTCATTGAACAATTGCAAGATACCCATCAAGTGATTATTTTTGATCATCATGATTTAGATAAAGACAAAGCCTATGAGCAATTAAAACAGTTACGTAAACATTTTTCGGGTTTATTAGTTATGTTTAGTCATTTATCTGACGTAACCAAACTACCTGATAATGCTTATGCCGAATTACATATTTATACTTTATCCAAACCCATCAGACCAAGACATCTATTAAGTCTTTTAGCACAAGGATTACTCACTGCTAGATTGACACAAATACCTGTGAATACAACCAATAATACAACTAACTCTGTCAAAATAGATTTACATATTCTGACGGTTGATGATCATCCTCTTAATTTAAAATTAGTTTCAACGTTATTAGAAGATTTAGGTATTACGGTAAGCTGTGCAGCAAGTGGCATGGAAGCTATTGAATTATGCTCTCAAAGCAAATTTGATCTCATTTTTATGGATATTCAAATGCCGCAAATTTCTGGTTTAGAGGCTACTCAACGTATTCGTCGTTCGGAAGACAGTTTAAATCGAAATACACCCATTATTGCTTTAACGGCTCATGCCCTAGCCGATGAAAAAGACAATATGTTAAAAGCTGGGATGAATGATTATTTGACCAAACCCATTGATGAGGCACAATTAAGTTATGTGATAGAACAATGGACAAATACGCATTTGCAACCCAAACCACAGGCCACAATATCTTCTGTTTTAGAAAAATCGACAGTTAATCTAATTTCTATAGATTGGTCTGAAAGCTTAAGACTCAGTGCCAACAAAAGCGACTTAGCCTATGAAATGATTACCATGCTCATTTCTGGTTTAGACACCGCACACGAAAAACTCAATAAATCGCATCAAGAACAAAACTACCCTGCACTGTTGTCACATGTACATCATTTATATGGTGCAACACGCTATTGTGGTGTCCCTAAATTACGCTTTTTATTAGAACAGTTAGAACGCTTGCTCAAAGATGCACTAAAAAGACACTTAGAGCATGATTTGGCTATTCAACAACAACGCGATATTTTGCTAAATGATATTTATAACGAAATAAAACAGTTATGTACAACAGACATCAATCAATTGATTAATGGCGGCTAACTAGCCGCCAAGCCATATACCTAATTAACAATTAGCGTGGAGCCATACGAATTGCGCCATCCAAACGAATGGTTTCGCCATTCATAAATTTGTTTTCAACAATATGCGAAGCTAAAAAGGCATATTCTTCGGGATAGCCTAAACGCTTGGGAAATTGAGTCATTTCAATCAATGGCAATTTAACACTGTCTGGAGAAGCATTCATTAATGGTGTATTAAAAATACCAGGTGCAATGGTATTAACACGAATTCCCAACATCGCTAAATCACGCGCTAATGGCAAGGTCATACCCACCACACCACCCTTAGAGGCAGAATAAGCCACTTGACCAATTTGGCCATCAAATGCAGCAACCGAGGCAGTATTAATAATCACACCACGTTCACCATCAACATCTGGCGTATTTTTGGCCATTTCTGCGGCGGTTAAACGGGTCACATTAAAAGTCCCCACCAAATTAACTGCAATCACTTTGCTAAAAAGTTCCAATGGCATGGCACCGTTTTTACCAACGGTACGGCTTGCCGAACCAATACCCGCACAATTCACGGTCACATGAATTGCACCAAATTTTGCTAAAGTTTGGGCAATGGCTTGTTGTACAGAGGCTTCATCAGCCACATTCACTTGGCAAAATAAGGCTTTTTCGCCAAGCTCTGCGGCAACTAAAGCACCTTGCTCGGCATTTAAATCAAAAATGGCCACTGATGCGCCTTTGGCCAAATAGGCTTTTACCGTTGCTAAGCCCAAACCTGATGCACCGCCTGTGACAACGGCTACTTTATTGTCTAAATTCATCGTTTATAATCCTATGCATAAAGTGTTATTTCTGTCGCATTGCTCCCCCTCCACTTAGTTGATAAACATCAACAGCACCTAAGACTTATGCAGTTATCGCTTTTTGTTCACATTTCAACCATTTTTAGCGGTTTTATGTTTACAAGACACTTTTATTTCGATCAAATGCGTAAGTCTTATCATCTGCAATGCGGCAGCATCGTTCTTATAACATAATTTTTTTTAGGCACAATGGCCAAACCAAGCAATTGTCCGGTTTACACAAAACCTGCTAAAAAATGACGAGGGATAACATGTTTAATTTTGACTTTTACAACCCAACCCGTATTTTATTTGGTCAACAGCGTATTGCTGATATTGATAAACATATTCCCGCCCAAGCAAAAGTTTTAGTGCTGTATGGCGGCGGTAGTGTCAAAGTCACAGGCACACTCAAAGAAGTTCTTACCGCATTAGGCTCAAGACATGTTGTTGAGTTTTCAGGCATTGAGCCTAATCCAACCTTTGAAACGCTGATGAGAGCCGTTGAAATAGTTAAAAATCAACAAATTGATTTTTTATTGGCGGTTGGCGGTGGATCGGTGATTGATGGCACTAAATTTGTGGCTGCGGCGAGTTGTTATCCAGGCGATGTGTTAGATATTTTAAAAACCCGTGGCACAGTTATTCAAGCTGCATTACCCATTGGCACTGTTTTAACGCTATCGGCAACAGGTTCAGAAATGAATAATGGTGGCGTGATTACCCAACAAAGCAATCACACCAAATCCGCTTTTTTTAGCACACACACTTTTCCACAATTTTCGGTTTTAGACCCCACCAAAACCTATACGTTACCCACTCGTCAAATTGCGAATGGCGTTGTTGATGCGTTTGTGCATATTACCGAGCAATATCTTACCTACCCTGTTAATGGTTATGTGCAAGATCGTTTTGCCGAAGGTTTATTACAAACCTTGATTGAATTAGGTGAAAAAGCCCTCCATCACCCTGAAGACTACGATACACGTGCCAATTTAATGTGGGTTGCCACTTTAGCGTTAAATGGTTTAATTGGTGCAGGTGTGCCACAAGATTGGGCAACCCATATGATTGGCCATGAGCTCACAGCATTACACGGCATTGACCATGCACGCACCTTGGCGATTGTCTTACCTGCGATGTTGAAAATTCGTCAAGAAAGCAAACGTGCTAAATTGCTGCAATATGCTAGTCGTGTTTGGCAAATTAACGAAGGCGACGAACAACAACGTATTGATTTAGCAATTGCTAAAACCGAGAGCTTCTTTAAAGGTTTGGGAGTCGATACACGTTTAAGTGCTTATGACCTCAATGCTAGCCATATTGATGCCATTATTGAACAACTGATTGCCCACAAGATGATTAAATTAGGAGAACATCGTGATGTGACACCCGATGTTTGCCGTCAAGTATTACAACTCTGTTTATAGGGTCTGTTGACGTTTTGTGTGTGAGCTGCGTTGCTGATAAAAATTGACTCAGGCAAGGCACAAAACGCAGCTAATAGTTATTCTATTGGCAAGTTTTGTAAC
>ERZ650309.668-NODE-668-length-16605-cov-5.673837_pt1 | contig 16605 bp, 14 predicted proteins | sample MGYA00376245_ERZ650309 | MGnify/ENA primary metagenome ERZ650309 (study PRJEB26733, sample SAMN07839294) | wastewater metagenome | biome: urban; feature: wastewater treatment plant; material: waste water | place: USA: North Carolina | collected 2016-04-26 ...
AATGGCCCATTTTTTCTTATTCTTGCACTTTTAAAATTGGTTTTTAGACAGACTGCCGTTGTGTGCAAGCAGTTGTAACAGCGTTCAATTTAAGTGTGACATTGTGTAAAATTGTTTATTTCTGCATCAAGACAAAAAACTCAAGTGACAAAACCCATATTTTCAGTTTTCGGACTTATTGTATTATTCTTAATTTCTTGTAGGTCGACAAACAATATTGCTGGGACATATCGTTCAAACTTTGCTGTTCTTGGTTTTTTCGGTACAAGAATTAACTTAAATACTGACTCTTCGTTTGGTTTTCGAATGAGAGGCGACATGAATTTTGATACATCTAAAGGATACTACAAGGTTGACAATAAATATTTAGCCCTTTATCATGAACCTTTTAAGCCTGACACTTCCGATTATGAAAAGTATGGCAAAGAAGCAGTTTTAACAAGATATGCTTTGTCGACAAACAACCACTTGGACAATCCTGAAAAATATTTAATTGGAAACAAGAAACTGTTTGTTTGTGACACAGCTGGACAAGTAATCAAAAAGCAGTTTGGCTATTCAAAATGTAGACAATATTTAATTTTTGGCAAGCATTGGTACAAAAGACGATACTATCTTAAACGAGTTGCCTGAATGCCTGCCTACAACATTGGTAACCTTTGCACAACTACAATTTCAGAAAAAAAATCATAAAAGTTTGCTGCTCAAAGGTTCTTTAGGGCTCAATACAGCTTGTCTATTTTCATTCGAGATGGATGGGATGTAAAAAACAATTGGCTAAAAATTCTCAAAATCCGCATTGCACTAACCTAATACTACAGCGCTTAATGCAGGCAGATGAACTTTGAGCTTATACCATTTATTTTTTTTATCTGTTGCTTCTGAAATAATATCTGGATTATACACATCACCCGTGCCCCAATAAGCGGTGTCATTGCTATTAAAAATTTCTTTCCATTTCGATTTTCCTTGTACATGTATTTCCCAATCTTTCCTTACAACAGGTGTCATATTTAGTATTACCAATACATCATCTTTCCTCTTCATTCCTTTGCGTTTAAAACTTATTACAGACTCTGTTCTCTTATTTAAATCTACCCACTCAAAGCCCCCAACATCAAATTGTTTTTCATATAATGCCGGGTAATTTCTGTACAATTTATTGAGCATACTTACGCAATATTTTAATCCGCCATGGCTTACTAAATCCGTTAACGACCATTGTAGTTCAGATTTGTAATTCCATTCATTAGTGGCACCAAATTCATTTCCCATAAAAAGGAGTTTAGCTCCGGGATGGGTAAACATATAAGTATATAACAACCGCAGATTGGCATGCTTCTGCCATTCATCGCCAGGCATTTTATACAGCATGGGGCTTTTGCCATGCACGACTTCATCATGGCTGAGTGGTAGCATAAAGTTTTCATCATAAAAATACATTATACTAAAGCTGAATTTATTTTGACTAAACTGTCTGAAAATGGGATCCAGCTTAAAATAATCCAATGTGTCGTGCATCCAACCCATCATCCATTTCATACCAAAACCAAGCCCTCCATCAAAAATGGGTTTACTTATTTTTGGCCAGTCTGTGGCCTCTTCGGCAATGGTTTGTATATCTGGAAAATCACGATACAGTGTGGCGTTCAAATCTTTTATAAAAGCAATGGCTTCTAAATTTCCATTACCCCCAAATTCATTAGGTTCCCATTGACCTTCATTCCTACTGTAATCCAAGCGAAGCATACTGCTTACGGCATCTACCCGTAGTCCATCGGCATGAAATCTATCGCACCAAAACCTGGCACTACTGATTAAAAAGCTTTTTACTTCTCCCCTACTGTAGTTGAAAATATAACTATTCCAATCCGGATGATAGCCCTTGCGCATATCTGCATATTCATAAGTATGTGCACCGTCAAACATGTATAAACCATGTGCATCATAAGGAAAATGCGAAGGCACCCAATCTAATATAACACCAATGCCTGCTATATGCAATGCATCTACCAATGCCGCAAAATCCTGTGGCGAACCAAACCTGCATGTAGGGGCAAAATAACCTGTGCCCTGATAACCCCAACTGCCATCAAATGGATGCTCCATAATAGGCATCAATTCTACATGAGTAAAGCCCATTTCTAAACAGTATGGAACGAGTTTTTCTGCAATTTGCTGATAAGTATTATAACTTTCTTCATCTGATGCATTGGGCCGCATCCAACTGGCCAAGTGTATTTCATAAATGCTCCAAGGTGCATTGAGGTTATTATGCTTATGACGCTGCTCCATCCATTCTTTATCCTTCCACTCATAAAAAGTACCCCATATTTTTGATGCAGTAGAAGGTCGTAATTCTGCAAAATGTGCAAATGGATCTGCTTTATCCAATTCTAAACCTTCGTAGCCGATGATATGGTATTTATACACTTCTCCATTCAGCAGATTGGGCAAAAATCCTTCCCATATACCACTACCATCCTTGCGTACATGCAACTGATGTTCTAATTTATTCCATTCATTAAAATTTCCTATGACGCTTACTGTTGTTGCATTTGGAGCCCATACAGCAAAATAAGTACCTACTGTATTGAGTACTTCTATTTGCTTATTTCCAAAATATTCATAGAGACTGTAGTTTGTGCCTTGTTGAAAATTTTTTACGGCTTCATCTGTAAAAAGAGAATAATTCCAAACAGCCAAATCTGTATGTATAAAATGATTTTCTTCATACTTTACTACTTTATTTGATTCTGGTTTATTGGCTTGAATAGCTTTTGCATCAGCAGACTTTTCAGTTTTTATTGTTGCCTTTTTTATACCTTTTGCCATTGCTATCTATTTGGGCGAAAGATAAGTGATTGGCCTAAAAGGAAAATAGATTGATACATGGATTGGCCCATAAAATTACCTACTATTACATTATACTCAAATTTTGTAGCTTACTTTGACTTGAAAAGCTGAAAAGCAATATAGATAAGTGTTTGAGGTAAATTTTTGGTTGGTGAAATAGTGAATATTTTTAAACTCAACCATGGCTCTTAAACCTTTGATATACGGCATTTCTGCATTGTTATACATTTCAACTGCAACATCTGCTTTAAAAAATTACTTCTCCTATCAATCATAAAAATCAATCTGTAGTAAATTTTATATCATTATAATTATTGTACTGAAGGCTGATCAAAAACTGCTCGATAGTATGTGGTGTCCTGATCTGAAAAATATATGCGCCGATTATCTGCTTCTTGCAATTCAAATTGACCATTTACCGTAAACTTACATTCACCATATAAATATCCAGTATTTATTTCAAGCGTGCATTGGTACAAACTATCTTTTACAAGTGTTTTCATGGCATAATCTTCTGACCAAGAAAGTGGTGTGCCTTCTCCCCTAATTCCTACAGATTTTATATTTGCTTGTTTACTTACATCTACTGTAAGCACTACAATTCTTTTATAAGTGGGTTGTACACAACTGGCAAACATGGCCAACAAAATGATGATACTAATTTTTTGCATGATTTATTTTTTTTGAAAAGAGATAATCTAGACCAAAACGTCCACTTCCTAAAATCAGATGATATAATGCTACCCATAAAAATCCTAAAGAGGGCAGCATATTCCAACTACCTTGACCCCATTGTTGTATAAAAGCCGCAACACACATGGTGCATATGATTAGGAAAGATGAAAATCTAGTACAAAAACCTGCAGCAAATAATAGTCCGCCTACGGCTTCGCTAAATGCGCCCATCCAAGCAAAAAACACGGGCATGAGTGCAAAAATTCCTCCATAAGCTGCCACATCTTGCGGAAACCAAAATGCTACTTCAAAGAGACCTAAGTTTTTTTCTGGCGGGCTCCATGGCACGCCGAATTTTGCAGCACCAAAATCTAAACTAAGCATCATTCCACATGCTATTCTTGGTATGGTTATTAATGCATCTTGCCACCAGAAAGGCAGGCATATTGGCTTTATTATTCTTTTCATTTTATAAAAGATTATTATTGAATTTTACTATTTCCTGTGGCAGATGAATTGGCTGAAGATCTTCCGATACCTTTATTTTTTACGAAACCATTACCACTGGCATGTGCTTCAAACTGGTTGTTGGTATTAATATATACATTACCATTACCACTTGCCTCTACATTGACATTTTTTGCTTCTAGCATACCTGCCTCTATGTTTCCATTATCTCTTTTTATTATATCTAACTCATCCACTGAGCCTATAGCACTTATATTTCCATTGCCCCTATTTTGCAAGCGTAGATAGCGTCCAACTATACCGGTAATGTTGCAGTTACTATTGCCATATTGCTCCACCACACTTAGTTCCGGCATGGTTATAAGTATTTTAATATTTGTATTTTCTATATACAATCTATTATTTTTATTACCCTCAAAGACGAAACAGAGCACACCTTCTTTTTCAACTACTCCAATCTGATTATTAAAATTATCATCTGCATGCATGGTTATAGAAAATGGTTTACCAACAACCACTTCTATCTCACCACTCATATCTGAAAAAAGTAGTTTATCGAAATTGTGATAAGCATAAGTACTGGTAATAATTTTACCACTACCATTTAACGGTTTCCCTTGCGCATGAACCTTACAGGAGTATGTAGCTATCAATAAAACGGTGAAGCAGAGAGCAGTTATTTTTTTGAACTGTTTCATTTTTTTGAATTTAATTTTTTGAATAATGATTCAGCAAAATTGAAACGATTGTAAAAGGCAGTCGCTGCATTATATTATTTGAGACCAAAGGAATAGGTGTCAAATAAAATAGATGTGTTTCAAATCTTCCGATTACTTAAAAATCAATGCATTAGAAATTTGTATGCCTGCTACTTCGAGATTGTTTGATGCCTTTCTAAGAGGTAATCTTTAGGAGATAATCCTGTAATTTTTTTAAAAGATCTATTGAATGTGGCTTTACTGTTGAACCCAGAGTCATAAGCAATGCCCAGAAGGGTTTGTGTTTGATGTTGGCCAGCTTCAAATTTTTCGATAACCGCTTTTACACGGTATTCATTTATAAAATCATTAAAGTTTTGATTGGTAGCAATATTAATGACTTTACTAAGATTGGAAGGGTTAGTATTAGCATGCCGGGCAAGTTCTGAAAGAGTAAGTTGTGGCTCTAAAAATAATTCTTTGTCTTGCATTAATACTTTTAGTTTTTCTATCCACACCTCAATTTCTGTGGGTAATATATCTGGTAAAGGATTAATATTTAATTCGGGATCTTCATTTTGAGCCTTTAGTTCGTTATCTGCTTTTTGTGGCTCATTTGTATTGAATGCCAGCAAATGCCATTTATCTGAATGATTATAATAACCAGCTATACTAAGATTATATGTTACAAAGCCCAATCCAATATATGCATACCATTCAAATCGATAACTATTGCCATTCGTTAAGAGTCCAATCAAATCAAAAATTAAAAAAATGATTACACCTATACCGCATAAATACAAAAGATTTCTAAGCCATTGTAAATCTAATTTATAGGTAGATGAAAAGTTTTCTTGTAGATAAATACGATACGCTTTAAAAATTTGTAAAGTTTTTATAAGGTAATAAACAAATGAGAGATACCCAGATAATATAAAAATTTTCGATTTATCTATTTCAGAAAATGGGCCTTTGGTTCCAAATTGGGTTGATTCACTATTTTCAAAAGGAGCATAAAATCCAAAATCAATAATCAGTTTTCCAACCACTAAAATTGTATAAGCAATGGGTAGGATTAAATGATAAAAATGAATATGCTTAAAGCTAAATTTTGCATTGGTAAGACTTTGAAAATAAAAATAAATTAAAGGCCCCAAAAGTAGCATGTTGTTGAAAGGAAAATAAAACATGAAACTCGTGTATGTATCATGACTGTCATACCATCCTGCAAAGCCTAACATCCAATATGCTATTTTTATGGCATTGAGTATGAGTAATATGCCAAGTAATGCATCACTCAATCTTTCTTCTTTGCGATAACGAAAAAATAATAAAAAAGCAAAAATTATTGCATGCAGAAATGGAACAAGTAGTAGGCTGCTGTACACATTAAAATCAAACAGCATGTGTAAACTTCATTTAATTGTAAGGAGGAAGTAGATTGTAAGTGTGTTTTATATTGAGAATGCCAGATTTATAATTTCTTGTTGTTCTTGTTGATGAATTTTATTGTATCCAGTAGCTGTGGCTGCACCAGGTTTACGGCTAATAAATCCATAATTGATATTTTTTAGATTCATTTGTAAGAAGGAAGCGGCACCCATATTTAGTGGCTCTTCTTGTACCCAAAACCATACAGCTTTTGAATATTTTTTATATAATTCTGTCAACTGTTTTACAGGCAATGGGTATAGCTGTTCCACTCTTACGATAGCCACATCAGATCTATTTTCTTTTTGTTGCTTTTCGGCTAAGTCAAAATAAACTTTACCACTACAGAATAATACTTTTTTGACAGCAGTAATATCTTGTATAAATGAATCGTCAATTACTTCTTTAAAACCGCCATTGGTAAATTCACTGACCAATGAATATGTGCCGGCATGGCGAAGATTTGCCTTCGGTGAAAAATTGATTAATGGTTTACGGAATGGCCATGCTACTTGTCTTCTTAGTGCGTGAAAAAAGTTGGCCGATGTGGTAATATTTGTTATCACCATATTCAACTCCGCACACATTTGCAAAAATCTTTCTAATCTGGCACTGCTGTGTTCAGGTCCTTGACCTTCATAGCCATGTGGTAGTAACATAGTAACGCCATTCATTCTATTCCATTTCTGCTCACCGGCACTTATAAACTGATCGATCATGGTTTGAGCACCATTACAAAAATCTCCAAATTGGGCTTCCCATATAACTAAGGCGTTGGGGTTTGCCATGGCATAACCATATTCAAAACCGAGCACACCATATTCACTTAATAAAGAATTGTATATTCTAAAATGTCCGGTTGCACCGGGAATATTTCCTAAACGATTATAAGGCTTATTGTTTTCTTCATCGCGAAGCACAGCATGTCTATGGCTGAATGTACCTCTTTGCACATCTTGCCCACTCATGCGTACATCATTGCCATCAAGCAATAAAGTGCCATAAGCAAGTAGTTCGCCAGTGGCCCAGTCAATTTTATTTTCAGACTGATATAGTTTGGTTTTATCTTGTAATATTTTTTCAATTTTTTTCAAAGGCTTAAAGTCGGTAGGCCATTGCATTATGGACTGAAAAACGGATTCAAAATTTTCATTGCTTACAGCTGTAATCGGAGATATATCAAAATCAGCATCAGTAGCTCTTCTCAAACTTTTCCATGCCATTTCAGGTGGTTGATAACTATATGGCAGTGGATTTTGTTTTACCTCGTCTAATCTTTCCTGAAGACCTTCCCAGAAACTCTTCTGCATTTCATTGGCCAATTCCTTCAACTCAGGCTGACCGGCTTGCAAAAGATAATCCGTATAAACTTCCCGAGGGTTTGGATGTTTCTCAATAAGGTTGTATAAATGAGGCTGTGTAAACTTTGGATCATCACCTTCATTATGACCATGCTTGCGATAGCAAACCATATCAATAAATACATCAGAGTTATATTCTTGGCGGTAGCGTGTGGCTATTTCTACACACTTTATTACGGATTCAGGATCGTCTCCATTTACATGCATTACAGGTGCCTGTACTGCAGCCGCCAATGAGGTACAATAATCACTGCTGCGGGCATCATCAAAATCTGTAGTAAAACCAATTTGATTATTGATTACAAAATGTATGGTACCACCTGTATAATACCCTTTGAGGTCTGACATTTGTAATACTTCATATACAATACCCTGTCCGGCAATAGAAGCATCTCCATGAATTAATATGGGAAGAATTTTATCAAAATCACTTTTATATAAAATATCGGCTTTAGCCCTTGCAAAGCCCACCACTACTGGATTCACAGCTTCTAAGTGAGATGGATTGGGCATTAGTTTGAGGTGCACGGTATTGCCATTTGTTGCTTCTACATCACTACCATAACCCATGTGATACTTTACATCGCCACTGCCCATCGTTTGGTCTAATTTTGCAGTGCCTTCAAACTCACTAAATATTTGAGCATAAGTTTTACCCATAATATTTGCCAGCACATTTAAACGACCTCTATGTGCCATTCCTATAATTACTTCCTGCACCTCATTTTCAGCGGCAGTATTAATGATAGCATCCAATGCTGCAATGGTGGTTTCTCCGCCTTCTAAAGAAAATCGTTTTTGACCAATATATTTTGTGTGCAAAAACTTTTCAAACATTACACCCTCATTCAATTTTTTGAGGATTCTTTTTCTTTTTTCAATGGATAATGGTGCTGCAAATTTTTGCTCAATTTCCTTTGTAAGCCAATTAATTTTTTCCTGATTACTGATATATTTGAATTCAATACCAACATGATTTGCGTAGCAGTTTGTAAGGTGCTTAAGAATATCTCTGAGTGTGGCAGGGCCAATACCAATAAGGTTTCCAGCCTGATACACATTATCTAAGTCTGCATCAGTCAATCCAAAAAAGGAAGGTTGAAGATTTGCATTTCGGTTCTTTCTTTCTCTTATAGGGTTTGTATGCGCAATAAGATGTCCTTTATTTCTATATCCGAGAATCATACGATACACTCTTATTTCACGCATCCAATCTGTAGTATCAGCAGAAATGGAATTATTTGTTGGCATGACCTTCGAACCAGATACTTGTTGACTCATTGCAAAGTCAAATCCTTCAAAGAATTTTTTGAGTTCAGGTTCGACGGCTTCTGGGTTAGTTACAAATTCCTGATACATACTTTCTATATACGCAGGATGAGAATTTGTGATATAAGAGAAATCTTTCATTTGACAATCTAAATTGAGCGGCAAATATCGTGGAATATCAACAACGAAGCAGCTTGATTTTAAGTAATCAATGCATTTTTTTATAACAATTAAAGTAGGATTAAATATATACTTCCAATAAACCTTCGGGCAGTATTAAATAGATTTCTTTTTTTACACGATCAACTGTTTTTAATGTTGCTTCATGTACAGGAAGCAGAACTTCTTTTTCTTTCCATTGCACTGCAAGCAAAATCTGATGAGGCATTTCAGTAATGTAGTTTACAATGCCGATAAAAGTATTTCTATCATACACTTTATAACCTACCAAATGAGCAGGTGCGTTTTTGGGTATTAATTTTTGAAAATCTAAATCTTTTAGCCATACTTTTTTACCTACTAATTTTAAGGCAGCATCTCTGCTATTTACTTCTTCCGTTTTTACATAGCTTGAGGTGGCATCTTTATTATCAATAGTATCAATGAAAAACGGAACAGAATTATCGGGGCTCATCTCTATGAAAAATACTTTTATGTTAGACAGTTCTTTCTTTTGAATAAGATCATGAATCCATAGTAAATGGCCTTGTAAACCATGTGCCGCTGCTATTTTACCCAAATGGATATATGTTGATTCCATATCTGACATAATGCAAATAAAAAAAATCCTGGCAATACCAGGATTTTAAAAGGATTATTTCCCAAATAAATTGAACTAACTTTCAGTAGATGCATCATCGGCAGGAGCTATAGGAGCGGCATCAACATTTCTTGCTGCCATCTGAGCTCTTCGCTTGTCTTTGATGTTCCTAATGTGTTCTTCAGTTCGGCGCTTGGCATTTTCTTCATGTTCAACATGCCATTTTTGAAACTTTTCCATAGCAGTAGCCTCATCAAACAAACCCAGCTTTACACCGCGTAGTAAGTGTTTGAGGAACAATACACCTTTGTAAGAAAGAATTCTTCTACAAGTGTCTGTTGGCATAGCTCCTTTATGAAGCCACTCTAACGCTTTCTGACGATCTAACTGGATAGTGGCGGGCACTGTCAGTGGATTGTAAGTACCGATTTTCTGGATAAATTTTCCATCACGGGGAGCCCTTGCATCGGCAACTACTATAAAGTAGAAGGGGCGTTTTTTACTTCCGTGTCTTTGAAGTCTGATTTTTACTGCCATAATTTAAATAGAAATTTAAAAGGCGAACAAATGGGTTTTAAATTATAAAAAAAATTGGATTGCGAAAATACAATACCATATTGTATTTTACCAAAATTTTTTTGTGAAATAATTAATTTGTTCTCAAAATTTATCGTCTCATGCCGGGCATGCGCATACCCGGGGGCATTTTATTCATCATCTTCATCATCTGCCTCATTTGATCAAATTGTTTTAAAAATGCATTTACTTCTTCAATCTTTTTCCCGCTGCCATCGGCAATACGTTTTCGTCGGCCTGGATTGATTACATCTGGATTTGCTCTTTCAAAAGGAGTCATAGATTGTATAATACACTCCACATTTTTGAATGCATCATCACTAATATCTATATCCTTCACCGCCTTGCCAACGCCGGGTATCATTCCCATCAAATCTTTGAGATTACCCATCTTCTTGATTTGTTGAAGTTGCTCTAAAAAATCAGCAAAATCAAACTGATTTTTACGAATTTTCTTTTCTAATTTCTTAGCCTGCTCTTCGTCAAATTGTGCTTGAGCTTTTTCTACAAGGGTTGTAATATCGCCCATACCCAATATACGCTGTGCCATCCTTTCCGGATAGAACACATCCAGGGTTTCCATTTTTTCACCACTACTAGTGAATTTTATCGGTTTTTGTACCGTATATTTTATGGATAATGCAGCACCGCCTCTAGTATCTCCATCTAACTTTGTAAGCACTACCCCAGAAAAATCTAATCTGTCATTAAACGCCTTTGCAGTGTTTACGGCATCCTGCCCCGTCATGGAGTCAACAACAAATAATATTTCCGAAGGACTAATGGCATGTTTAATATCTGCCACTTCGGTCATCATAGCTTCATCCACTGCCAAACGGCCTGCAGTATCTATTATGATTACATTTTTATTTTTTGAGCGGGCTTCTTTAATAGCATTTTGTGCTATTTCAACGGCATTTTTATTTTCTCTTTCGCTATATACATCCACCTGAATCTGCTCTCCGAGTACATGCAACTGGTCAATTGCCGCAGGCCTATAAATATCTGCAGCCACAAGCAAGGGACTCTTACCCTTTTGTGTTTTTAAATAATTTGCCAGCTTTCCACAAAATGTTGTTTTACCACTACCCTGTAAACCAGCCACCAGAATGATAGAGGGATTAGTGTTGATATTAAAGCCGGCTTCAGAACCACCCATGAGTTCTGTAAGCTCATCCTGCACAATTTTTACCATCAACTGTCCAGGGCTAATAGCATTGATTACCTTTTCACCAACTGCTTTATCACGTACTTTATCTGTAAACTCTTTTGCAATCTTATAATTGACATCTGCATCTATCAATGCCCTTCTAATGTCTTTGACAGTATTGGCAATGTTAAGATCATTAATGCGTCCTTGACCTTTAAGATTTTTAAAAGCACTTTCTAACCGTTCAGTAAGATTATTGAACATATTATTTTTTTTCGGGACGCAAATATAGGCGTGTCATTTTATTTGGGTTTAATCCAACTTTCGAAGTTTTAATTTATTACACAACCAAAATGCTTAATGTCCTAAGAATTTTAAAAATAAATTTCATTTAGAATATTGCCTATTTGATCATTCCAAAAAACAACTCAAACAGTTGTTCATATTGACTTTCAACAATGCATAGGATAGCTAATCGAAAAATCTGGGTTTAAGTCTGTAATGCAAACCCTTATTTTTGACCCGTAAACAGGTATCATGATTCAACGAATACAATCGCTATGGCTTGCACTTGCAGCGGCAGCCACATTTTTTAGCATAAAACTTCCTTTTTATAGTGGTATATTTCAAAATCTTACAACACAGATAAATCTTACCGGGCAGTCAACTTTTTTGCTTTTAATTTTTTCTGTGCTTACCGGAGTTATATCTATACTTTCCATTTTCTTATTTAAAAAAAGAAAGCTACAATTAAAAGTTGGTTTAGCTGCATTGCTGGTGTCATTTATTACAATACTTTTATATTTTCTGGAAGTTAAAAAATATACCAGTGGTGTATATGCATTATCCATGTTAGTCATACTTGCTGTGCCTATTTTTTTAATTCTAGCACTAAGGGGTATTTATAAAGACGAAAAATTAGTAAAAAGCTTAGATCGATTAAGACCTTAAATTCAACACATTAAAACATATTTTATGCAGGTACCTTCTATGGCGGAAATGATGATGAATGGCCAACAGCCCGATGTTTTATTTTGGGTAGGATGTGCTGGCAGTTTTGATCAACGGGCACAAAAAATAACAAAAGCATTTGCTTTAATTTTGGATAAAGCAGGTGTGTCTTATGCCATATTGGGTAAAGAAGAAGCATGTACAGGAGATCCTGCCCGAAGAGCGGGAAATGAATTTTTGTTTCAGATGATGGCCTATCAAAATATTCAAATTCTAAATGGCTATGGCATAAAAAAAATTGTAACTACCTGTCCTCATTGTTTCAATACTTTAAAAAATGAATACCCTGAATTGGGTGGTAATTATGAGGTCATACATCATACAACCCTGCTACAGCAATTGATTGATGAAGGTAAAATCAAAATGAAGGAAGGTGGAAGTTTTAAAGGCAAGCGCATTACTTATCATGATAGTTGTTATTTAGGAAGATCCAATCAAATTTATGAAGCACCTAGATATATTCTTGAAAAATTAGATGCAGAACTTGTAGAAATGAAAAGGTGCCGTAGCAATGGACTTTGCTGTGGTGCAGGCGGAGCTCAAATGTTTAAAGAAGATGAACCCGGCAATAGTCGTATCAATATAGAACGCACAGATGAAGCGTTATCCTTAGAGCCAAGTGTAATAGCAGCAGCCTGCCCATTTTGTAATACAATGATGACAGATGGTGTAAAAAACAGAGAAAAAGAATCGAGTGTACAAGTATTAGATATTGCCGAAATAATTGCTGCGGATCTGCTTTAGACTATACTGTAAAATTTCTCATTAGCATTCAACAGCTAAAAATATTTCGACAGTTCAATTTTTATTCTAAGATAATTCACTGCCAAAGTATAGTGATTAAACACTATGGAACAGTAGTGATTAATCACTATATCCAAAAATACGTACAACTAGGGTTTAGCTTTGTTTTCATTATTTTAATGTTAAAGAAAAATATTATGAAAACTTTAAGTACGCTTTTATTGCTATCGATACTTTCAACATCAAAAAATCAGGAGGCATGTAGCAAGACCATTTTCAATTGCAATGCAGATAGCAAAATTATCCTTGTATCGAACTATACAAACCCAGTTAAAACTCTATCAAATCGTCAAAAATACTTGGCAAATTTTTATGATTCCTTTAATAATGTTTACAGTGTCAGATAAAAAATTTCTGATTTCTTAAAAAATAGGGTAACATTTTTTAAGATCATTGTTTTACATATAATACTAAAAACTAAAACTTATTGTTATGAAAACAAAAATTGCTCTATGCAGCATGCTGCTTTGCTGTACGCTATTCTTTTCTTGTAGAAAACTAGAAACCGATGTTATATTACATAATGCTAATGTAGCATCATCCATTCAAACAAATGCGCCAAACATCATCGTTATTCTTGCAGATGACTTTGGCTATGAACTTCCAACCTATACGGGGGGTCAGTCTTATCAAACTCCAAATCTGGATGCGCTTGCAGCAAGTGGCATGCAGTTTACACAATGCAGGGCATTGCCACTGTGTAGTCCAAGCCGCTTCCAACTGATGACAGGTAAGTATAACTTTAGAAATTATACTACATGGGGAATTTTGGACCCTACTGAAATGACTTTTGCAAAATTGTTGAGAGACAATGGCTATGAAACTTGCATATCTGGCAAATGGCAGCTCGATGGAGGAGACAACTCCATACAGAGTTTAGGATTTAACTCATATTCTGTTGCAATGCCTTTTATTGCCGGCAGTGAGCAAGCTACCTCACCAATTGAAAACTATAAAAATCCTACAATTTATGAAAGATCAACTTTTTCTACTGAGGCTCAAACAAAAGATAAATATGGTGAAGATATTTTTCGAAATTATATGCTTCGATTTATAAAGAAGAATAAGAACAACAAATTCTTGGTTTACTGGACACCAAACTTAGTTCATAAACCATTTTGTCCCACACCAGACGACGCAGCATTTACCACATGGAACAATAAAAATAAACAAAAACCAGGTGACACAATTTATTTCCCATCCATGGTGAAATATTTAGATAAAGAGATTGGAATATTAAGAGATTCATTGGCAAGTTTAAACCTGCTCAACAATACACTAATACTTTTTGTAGGAGACAATGGTACACACCCTGACATTACATCTATGTATAATGGCCAACCATTCAGAGGTGGTAAATCTTTCACTGTGGAAGCCGGCATTCATGTACCCATGATAGCGAGTATGCCGGGTACTATTGCCGCAGGCATATCTGATAGCAGTCTTATAGATTTTACCGACTTTTTTGTGAGCTTGGCCGATTTCACAGGAATTAGTACAGCAGGTATTGACTCCTTGGATGGTGTTAGTTTTGCACCTCAGCTAAAAGGACTACAGGCCACACCTCGCCAATTCAGCTATGGATGGTATAATGGAAATACCAAAAAAAGTACTGAAAATCCGTTGTTGAGGTATGTAAATAATTCAACATACAAACTATACAAAAGTGAAGCAGGAGTTTATTCATTTTATAATTTCCAAAAAGATCCATTGGAGCAAAATCCAATTCTATTAGAAAATTTAACCCCCGAGGAAACTACTATTCGGGAATCTATGTTAACAATGATTAATAGATATCAATAAATTTTATAGTGTATCTACAAAATGCAAGTACCTGACCTTGCATTATTGTTTATTGAATTTATCAGTTTCTATCATGTATAATCAGTTGCTTGTTTCCAATTAACTAATTGTATTCTTTGAATTAGTATCAAACGAATTCAACTTTCTAATCCTTTAGCTTACCTTTCCACCCAAAATTATTGAATATGCCTGTACTTACTCCAATTAATTTGAAACACTGGATTGATGAAAACCGAAATTTATTGAAGCCACCGGTTGGCAATCAGTGTATTTATAAAAATGCTGAAAATTTTATAGTAATGGTTGTAGGCGGGCCCAATTCTCGAAAGGATTATCACTACAATGAGAGTGAGGAATTATACTATCAGGTGGAAGGAAATATGGTGTTGAAAATTATTGATGATGGCGTGCCAAAAAATATTCCCATTAATGAAGGGGATATGTTTTTACTTCCTCCAAAAACGCCTCACTCTCCACAGCGGCCTGCTAATACTGTGGGCTTAGTAATAGAAAAAATAAGGGAAGATAAAGAACAGGAAAAAGATGCCTTTATGTGGTTTTGCGAAAACTGTGGCAATAAACTTTATGAAGAGTTCGAATTTATAACAGATATTGTATTACAACTGCCGCCAATCATGAACAGATTTTATGGCAATCAGTCTTTGTGCACCTGTTCCAAATGCGGTACCATTATGCAGCCTCCTATTAAACCTGCTCAACAATAATGGATGAATGTATCAGCATGAAGATTGACATTCACACCCATATCATGCCAGACAAAATGCCAAACTGGACAAAGCGTTTTGGCTATGGCGAATTTATACATATAGAGCACAGAGGATGTAAAGCCTGTATGATGAAAGGTGATAAAGTTTTTAGAATAGTAGAGGATAATTGTTTTAGTGCAGATACAAGATTGAAAGATATGGAGGTGCACCATACTACCTGTCAGGTATTGAGCACCATACCAGTCCTTTTCAACTATTGGGCAAATGCAAAAGATGGCTTAGAAACTTCTCGTTTTTTTAATGACCACATGGCCGAAACAGCATCAAAAAATTCAAGTAAATTTATTGCCATAGGCACTGTTCCATTGCAGGATGTAGACCTTTCTATAAAGGAAATGGAGCGCTGTATGCAAGAGCTAAAAATGCCTGGTCTTGAGATAGGTACAAATATTAATGGACTAAACTTAAGCGATAAAAAATTTTTTCCATTTTTTGAAGCTGCAGAAAAATTAAATTGTGCTTTATTTATTCATCCTTGGGAAATGATGGGTGAGCAAGATATGCAGCAATATTGGCTACCTTGGTTAGTGGGTATGCCTGCAGAAACCACCAGAGCTATATGCAGCCTTATTTTTGGAGGGGTACTTGAGAAATTTCCTACATTAAAAATTGCCTTTGCACATGGAGGTGGCTCCTTTCCTTTTACACTGGGTAGAATTGAACATGGTTTTCATGTAAGGCCAGATTTAGTAGCTATAGATAATGCCATAAACCCTCGAAACTATCTTGGAAAATTTTGGTTTGATTCATTGGTACACGATCCTACTGCTTTAAAATACCTTATAGATATTGCCGGTCCAGATAAAATATGTATGGGTAGTGATTATCCATTCCCCCTGGGGGAAACAATACCCGGCTCCCTCATTGAATCCATTCCATTTGACCAAGAACTAAAATCCAAACTTTTATATGAAAACGCCCTTAATTGGCTGAGATCGGAAGAGCGTCGTGTAGG
>ERZ650309.669-NODE-669-length-16598-cov-7.889258_pt1 | contig 16598 bp, 13 predicted proteins | sample MGYA00376245_ERZ650309 | MGnify/ENA primary metagenome ERZ650309 (study PRJEB26733, sample SAMN07839294) | wastewater metagenome | biome: urban; feature: wastewater treatment plant; material: waste water | place: USA: North Carolina | collected 2016-04-26 ...
CCAGGGACACACGGATTAACAGTCCGTTGCTCTACCGACTGAGCTATTGGGGAACGTCTGTCGGTGTGGACGCTATATTAGCTTAAATTTAAAAAAGGTCAATACTTTGAATGGTTTGATTGCTTAATTGTTGTGCAAAATGTGTGATTCTGCTTATTTTTTAATAATTATTAAATAACATATGCCAAAGTCCTCTCCTATTACTAGGAGAGGAGGCGCAATTAAAGCTTAGCCTTCAATTGCCTTTTTGATACGAGCAATTGCATCTTCTAAGGTCTTTAAGCTAGTTGCATAAGAAATACGCATGTGGCCATCTAAACCAAAGGCAGAACCCGGTACAACTGCAACACCCACAGTATTTAATAACACTTCAGAAAATTCTAAATCGTTCTTTAAACCCATTTTAGCAATTGCGCCTTCAACATTAGCAAAGGCATAGAATGCACCATCAGCAGGTGAGCAAGAAACACCAGCGATTTGGTTTAATGCACCAACCACATAGTCATGGCGTTCTTTAAATGCAGCAACCATTGGCTTTAATACGTCTTGATCGCCATTTAAAGCAGCTTCTGCGGCAACTTGAGACACAGAAGTTGGGTTAGATGTAGATTGAGATTGTACGTTTTTCATTGCACCAATGACTTTTGCTGGGCCAGCAGCATAACCAATACGCCAGCCAGTCATCGCATAGGCTTTAGATACGCCATTTAACACTAAAGTACGGTCATATAAATCTGGTGCAACAGTGACGATATTTACAAATGGCTCTTTAGTCCAAATGATATGTTCGTACATGTCGTCAGTGGCGACCCAAACGTGAGGATGTTTGCGTAAAACCTCAGCCAAAGCCAATAATTCTTCTTTAGAATAAACCATACCTGTTGGGTTAGAAGGTGAGTTTAAGACTAATAATTTGGTGTTTGGTGTAATCGCTGCTTCTAATTGAGCAGGGGTGATTTTATAGTTTTGGGATTGTGGACATTCGATACAAACAGGTGTTGCATCTGCAATCAATACCATGTCTGGATAAGAAACCCAGTATGGTGCAGGAATAATGACTTCATCACCTTTGTTTAAAAAGGCTAAGGCTAAGTTGAAGAAGCTTTGTTTGCCGCCACAAGAAACCAAAATTTGATTAGCTTGATAATCTAAACCGTTATCACGCTTTAATTTAGCAATAATGGCTTTTTTAAGACCTGCTGTTCCATCAACAGCCGTATATTTGGTAAAGCCATCTTGAATTGCTTTAATAGCAGCCGCTTTGATATGTTCTGGGGTATCAAAATCTGGTTCGCCAGCACCCAAACCAATAATATCTTTACCTGCCGCCTTTAATTCAGCCGCACGGTTAGTTACCGCTAAAGTAGGAGAAGGTTTGATGCTTAATACACGGTCAGATAAGCGTAGTTCCACGGAATTAACCTCTTGTTGATGTTAAAAACAACTTTAATACATTTAGGCTTTATACGACTTAACTTGTCGTATAAATTTTCATAACAGTATCTTAGTTTTAAGATGGGCGTAATAATACCGCAAAATATCGTCAGATAAGAGACCTAAAATGCAAACAAAACAGGCTTTTCAATTACAAACTGAATTTCAGCCTTCTGGCGATCAACCAACAGCCATTCAAGCCTTGTGCGATAGCATTCAACAGGGCAAGCAACATCAATTGTTATTAGGGGTCACAGGTTCAGGAAAAACCTTCACTATTGCCAATGTCATTGCCAAATTGCAACGACCAACCATTATTATGGCGCATAACAAAACCTTAGCTGCGCAGTTGTATAGTGAGTTTAAAAGTTTTTTCCCAAATAATGCCGTTGAGTATTTTGTGTCGTTTTATGATTACTATCAGCCTGAAGCTTATGTGCCGTCATCTGATACTTATATCGAAAAAGACTCGGCGATTAATGAACACATTGACCAAATGCGCTTGTCTGCCACTAAAGCCCTGTTAGAGCGGCGTGATGCGATTATTATTTGTAGTGTGTCAGCGATTTATGGTTTGGGTGATCCTGATGCCTATTTAAAAATGTTATTGCATGTGAGTCGTGGCGAACGAATTGACCAACGAGCTATTTTGCGTCGTTTAGCAGAAATGCAATATCAACGTAATGATTTAGAGTTTAGTCGGGGTACTTATCGGGTGAGGGGCGAGGTGATTGATGTTTTTCCTGCCGAGTCTGATGATGAAGCAATAAGAATCAGTTTGTTTGATGATGAAGTAGAGGGAATCCATTATTTTGACCCGTTAACGGGCGCACCATTGCGTAAAGCAGCACGAGTCACTATTTATCCAAAAACACACTACGTCACCCCCAAAGAGCAAATCGAACAAGCACTTGGCACTATTCGCGCCGAATTAGAACCGCGTTTGCAGTGGTTTATGGGCGAAAATAAACTGATTGAAGCACAGCGTTTAAAAGAGCGTACCCAATATGATTTAGAAATGTTGCAACAACTCGGTTATTGCAATGGTATCGAAAACTATTCGCGGCATTTGTCTGGACGAAAAGAGGGCGAAGCTCCGCCAACCTTGTTTGATTATGTGCCTGCCGATGCGTTGTTGGTGATTGATGAATCTCATGTCACCGTACCACAAATTGGTGCAATGTATAAAGGCGATAGAGCGCGTAAAGAAAACTTAGTGAATTATGGTTTTCGATTGCCGTCGGCCTTAGATAATCGACCAATGAAGTTTGAGGAATGGGAAAAAATTAGCCCACAAACCATTTTTGTCTCGGCAACCCCTGCCAATTATGAGCAAGAACATTGTCCGACTGCCATTGAGCAAGTGGTTCGGCCTACGGGTTTGGTTGATCCTGACATTGAAATACGTCCTGCATTTACCCAAGTTGATGATTTAATGTCAGAAATTAATGCACGTATTTTGCTTAAAGAGCGGGTGTTGGTGACTACTTTAACCAAAAAGATGGCTGAAGACCTGACCGATTATTTGCGTGAACATAAGATCAAAGTGCGTTATTTACACTCTGATATTGATACCGTTGAACGTGTTGAGATTATTCGAGATTTACGTTTAGGCGTATTTGATGTGTTGATTGGCATTAATTTATTGCGTGAAGGCTTGGATATGCCCGAAGTGTCGTTGGTGGCAATTTTGGATGCCGATAAAGAAGGCTTTTTGCGCTCTGAACGTTCGTTGATTCAAACCATTGGTCGTGCTGCACGTCATGTGAATGGCAAGGCAATTTTATATGCAGAGAAAATGACAGGCTCAATGGAGCGTGCGATTAACGAAACAGAGCGCAGACGAGCTAAACAGATGGCATTTAATGCGGCACATGGTATTACCCCACGCAGTGTTTCTAAACCGATTTTTGATATTTTGGAAGTGTATGGTGGTGAAGCCGCAAAACAAGCTGCCAATGATGCCAAAGAGCAAAAAATTGCCGAAGCTAATGCTGAATATGTAGTGTTAGAACCCAAAGTATTAGCTAAACGCATTAAAGAATTAGAGCAACAAATGTTAGCCAAAGCACGGGATTTGCAATTTGAACAAGCGGCTAAAATTCGTGATGAAATGATGAAGTTAAAAGAACAATTGTTGGTTCAGCAAGTTTAAGGAGTTTAAAATGGGCAATCGTCACGATGTATATATTTGGGATGCAGATGTTTATGGCAAGCCTCAACACTTTGAAGAGGCGATGGATATGGCTCAACGCCTAGCATTTACCGACCGAAAAAGAACTAGCCAGTTTAATGTTGGCAGATAAAGAGGGCTATAAAACAGACCAAGGTATTTTATTTTGCCCTAAAGAAGAAGGCCAGTACGCCACATTTTGGACATCCACCACCGAAAAAAACAGTGACAATGGAATGTTGTGGTTTTTTATGAAGGCAAAGTTCGTAAATATCTAAAAGGTTATGGTTATTTTGTTCGTTTGGTAAGAAATGGAAAAAATAGCATTCTTCGAAAATAAGAGATAACTCAGGTGTATCTCCTGCATTAAAAGAGATACACACAGATTGAGATTTTTAAATACAAATCACTTCAACAGCACTTGTCCATCCTGAACCAAATCACCCACACCAACCCAAATTTCTTCAATGGTAAAATCGTCTTGGGCGACAATACGATGTTCCATTTTCATCGCTTCCATGACCACTAAAGTTTCACCTTTGGTCACGGCTTGTTCGGCATTGACTAAAACGGCGGTAATGCGGCCAGTCATTGGTGCACAATAGCCTTTGTGTTGGTTTTGCTGTTGTTGACTTTGTTTATAAGGCTCTAATAAACGACATTGCCAAATCACACCTTCATGGGCTAATTGCAAACCATGACTATCCAGCGTCACTTGAAAACGTAAACGTTGCTGAGTATCTTGATAAATAAACTCATGGTTATCTTGTTTAAAGCTAAATTGTCCTTGTTGCTCGGCCTGTTGCCAAACAAAATTTTCACCTTGTTTTTGCAATTGTAGCTGTTGGTTTTGTTCGTTAACAACAAGTTGTAAGCTGCTATAGTTGTCACCTAATGTTCGCCATGCCACCAAATTTTGCCAAGGTGAATATACGTCATTGCTAACCACAGAGGCGCTTTGTTGTTGCTGTTGCCAATAATAAGCGGCAGCCACTAATAAAGCAGCTTGTTGATAGGGACTGTCTTGATTTAATAAGGCTTGATGGCGCAATACCAAAAAGTCAGTGGCTAAATGTTGACTATCGGCAAAATCAGGGTGAGCAATGACTCGTTGTAAATAACTCAAGTTATGGCGTAAGCCACTAATGCGAATATCGGCCAAGGTTTGTAATAAACGGGCAATAGCTAATTGACGATTTTCACCCCAAGCAATGACCTTGGCTAACATCGGATCATAAAAAGGGGAGATTTCATCACCCGTTTGAAAACCTGTATCAATGCGTTGCCAAGCGTGTTGTTGCTTGTAGCTAAATTGATTTAGCTTACCAATCGCAGGTAAAAAGTCATGGGCAGGGTCTTCGGCATATAAACGTACTTCAATGGCATGACCATTGGCTTTTAGATTTTCTTGCTGCAAGGTTAAATGTTCACCTGCGGCAATCCGTAATTGCCACTCGACTAAATCTAGGCCGCTAATCATTTCGGTGACGGGATGTTCAACCTGTAAGCGAGTATTCATTTCCATAAAATAAAATTGATTATTGGCCACCAAAAACTCAATCGTGCCAGCATTACTATAGCCAATGGCTTGAGCCGCTTTTACAGCCGCCTGTCCCATTGCCGCACGTAGTTCAGGGCTTAAATCGGGAGCAGGCGCTTCTTCAACGACTTTTTGATGACGACGTTGCAAGGAACAATCACGGTCAAATAAATACACACAATGACCATGTTTGTCGGCCAAAATTTGTACTTCAACATGACGTGGTTTAACCAATAATTTTTCAATTAATAAACGACCATCACCAAAACTATTTTGGCCTTCGCGTTGTGCCGCTTGAATCGCTTCGGGTAATTCTTCGGCAACAAACACTGAGCGCATGCCTTTGCCACCACCACCTGCGGAGGCTTTTAACAACACAGGTAAACCAATTTTTAAGGCTTGTGCAATTAAAGTGTCTTGGTCTTGTGCTTCACCGTGGTAGCCTTCAATTAATGGTACACCTGCTTTTTGCATTAAGGCTTTGGCTTGTGATTTGCCACCCATCGCCAAAATAGCATGGGCAGAAGGGCCAACAAATAATAAACCTGCCTCAGCAACTTTAGCGGCAAACTCAGCATTTTCGGATAAAAAGCCATAAGCAGGGTGAATCGCTTGTGCGCCACAAGCAAGGGCGGTGGCGATGATTTTATCGGCACATAAATACGATTCGCGGCTAGGTGGATTGCCAATACAAAAAGCTTCATCAGCCATTTGCACATGTAAGGCATTGGCATCAGCGGTGGAGTAGACTGCAACGGTACGCATCCCTAAACGACGCGCGGTTTTAATAATACGACAAGCAATTTCACCACGATTGGCGATGAGTAATTTTTTAATCATGTTGTAACCATCCAGCAGGACGTTTTTCTAAAAATGCACTTAAGCCTTCTTTGCCTTCAGGGCTTGCACGTAATTCGGCAATTAATGTTGTGGTCATAGCGCGCAATTGTGGATTAATTGCCCCATCAACATCCTGAATTAATTTTTTGCAGGCTTTAAGAGCTTGAGGAGAGTTTTGTAAAAGGGTAGTGATTAAACTATCAGCAACTTGCTCAAGGCTATCGGCTGAAGTGAGTTGTTGCACTAAGCCTAAATGAAAGGCAGTTTGGGCATCAAAACGTTCAGCGGTTAAAAAATAGCGTTGTGCCTGACGTGCGCCAATGGCAGCAATCACATAAGGACTAATCACCGCAGGGACTAAGCCTAATTTAACTTCTGATAAACAAAAGCTAGCTTTGTCACTGGCAATGGCTATGTCACAACAACTGACTAAACCTACACCCCCACCAAAGGCCGCACCTTGAACAACGGCAATAGTTGGGCTTGGAAAATGATATAAGCATGACATTAATTCGGCGAGTTGTTCAGCATCTTGCTTGTTTTCGGCAAAACTATATTGGGCAACACGTTTCATCCAATTTAAGTCAGCCCCTGCGGAAAAGCTTTTACCTGTAGAGCGCAAGACTAATAATCGTGTTTTAGAATTTTGCTCATAAAGTTTGAGTGTTTTAATTAATTCAGCAATTAATAAATCATCAAAGGCATTATGCAGTTCGGCACGATTTAGGGTGAGGGTGACAACACCTCGGTCGTCAATTTGGTGTTCTAACATGGTTTACATCCTAAACACGCCAAATTTTGTCTCTTGGCTTGGTGCATTTAAGCTTGCTGAAATACATAGGCCTAAGACATCTCGAGTTTGCGTGGGGTCAATCACACCATCGTCCCACAAACGCGCACTGGCATAAAATGGATGAGATTCACGTTGATATTTTTCTAAATAAGGTTGTTTAAAGGCGGCTTCTTCTTCGGCTGTCCAATGTACACCACGTTTAGCGTTTGCACCTTTTTGAATTTCGGTGAGTACGCTGGCTGCTTGTTCACCACCCATCACCGCAATGCGAGAATTTGGCCAACTGAACAAAAAGCGTGGGCTATAAGCACGACCACACATCCCGTAGTTACCAGCACCATAAGAGCCACCAATTAACACGGTAAACTTAGGTACTTTGGCACAAGCCACCGCAGTGACCATTTTTGCGCCATGTTTAGCAATGCCACCTTCTTCATACTTTTTACCAACCATAAAGCCAGTAATGTTTTGTAAGAAAATCAGGGGAATACCACGTTGGCTACAAAGCTCAATAAAATGCGCGCCTTTTTGTGCCGACTCACTAAACAAAATACCGTTATTGGCAACAATACCCACAGGATAACCCCACCAATGAGCAAAACCACAAACGAGGGTAGAACCATACAAAGGTTTAAATTCATCAAACTCAGAGTCATCAACTAAACGGGCAATAATTTCACGAACATCAAAAGGTTGACGTGGGTCTTTAGGAATAATGCCATAAATTTCTTCGGCAGAATAACGTGGCGGTTTAGGTTGACGAATGGCTAAATCAATATTTTTTGGACGATTTAACCGAGAAACGGCAGCACGCGCCAAGGCAATCGCATGTTCATCATTATCCGCTAATTGGTCGGTGACACCAGAGGTACGGCAATGTAAATCAGCACCACCTAAATCTTCAGCACTGACGATTTCGCCTGTTGCCGCTTTGACTAAGGGCGGGCCTGCCAAAAAGATCGTGCCTTGTTCTTTAACAATAATGGCTTCATCGGCCATTGATGGCACATAAGCACCGCCTGCGGTACAAGAACCCATCACCACCGCAATTTGAGGAATATTCATTGCCGACATATTAGCTTGATTAAAGAAAATACGGCCAAAGTGACGTTCATCTGGAAAGACTTCATCTTGACGGGGCAAGTTTGCGCCACCAGAGTCAACCATATAAATACAGGGTAGGTGATTGTCTTGGGCAATCGTTTGGGCGCGTAGGTGTTTTTTTACGGTTAAAGGATAATAAGAGCCACCTTTAACCGTGGCATCATTAGCGGCAATCACGCACTCAATGCCACCCACGCGGCCAATGCCAGCAACAATACCAGCGGCTGGCACATCTTCTTTACCATAAACTTGGTAAGCGGCGAGAGGGGCTAATTCTAGAAAAGGTGAGCCAACATCTAAAATGGCATTAATACGTTCGCGAGCAGTGAGTTTGCCACGGGCTTTATGACGAGCCACGGCGGCTTCACCACCACCTTTGGCCACATCTTGTAAAACTTTTTTTAGTTCAGAGACTTGTTCGCGTAAAGCTTGAGCATTTTCTAAAAAGCTCGGACTATGCGGATTAATTTGGCTATGTAAAATAGGCATTTTATTATCTCGTTTCGTTAAACAATTCACGGCCAATTAACATACGGCGAATTTCGGAAGTACCTGCACCAATCTCATATAATTTGGCATCACGCAACAAACGACCTGTTGCATAGTCATTGATATAACCATTGCCACCTAAAATTTGGATTGCATCCAAAGCACATTGGGTTGCATTTTCAGCACAATATAAAATGGTTGCAGCAGCATCTTTGCGGGCAGCTTCACCACGATCACAGGCTTGCGCAACAGCATATAAATAAGCACGCGAAGCATTGAGTTTGGTGTACATATCGGCAATTTTTCCTTGAATTAATTGAAATTCACCAATCGCTTGACCAAACTGCTTGCGCTCGTGCATATAAGGAATAACAATGTCCATACAAGCTTGCATTACACCCACAGGGCCAGCCGCTAAAACGATGCGCTCATAATCTAAGCCACTCATTAATACTTTGGCACCACCACCCACATGGCCTAAAACATTTTCTTCTGGCACAAAACAGTCGTTAAAAACCAACTCACAGGTGTTAGATCCGCGCATGCCTAATTTATCGAGTTTAGGTGAGCGGCTAAAACCTTGCCAATCACGTTCCACAATAAACGCGGTCATGCCTTTTGAGGCTTGGCAGCTTAAATCGGTTTTGGCATAAATCACATAAGTATGGGCATCAGGGCCATTAGTAATCCACATTTTGTGGCCATTTAATAAATAGCCGCCTTCAATTTTATCGGCGCGAAGCTTCATGCTCACCACATCAGAACCAGCGGTGGTTTCACTCATTGCCAATGCACCAATATGTTCACCACTGATTAATTTAGGCAAATATTTAGCACGTTGTTCAGCATTACCATTACGATAAATTTGATTCACACATAAATTAGAATGCGCACCATAAGACAAGCCAACTGATGCAGAAGCACGAGAAATTTCTTCAATGGCAAGCACATGTGCCAAATAGCCCATATCAACACCACCGTATTCTTCACTGACGGTCATGCCTAATAAGCCTAAATCGCCAAATTTACGCCATAAATCCAATGGGAACTCATTGCTTTTATCAATGTCAGCGGCACGAGGTGCAATTTCTTCTTGGGCAAATTTATAAACCGTATCGCGTAATTGCTGCATGGTTTCACCCAAACAAAAATTCATACCTGTATAGCTCATGGTGGTCTTCCTCATTATGTTTTTAAATTTATGCGAATAATACCGAGCAAATGCTTGCTTGGCTAGAGTAAAAGCTCAAGGAAATGATTGCTAAATGTTGATGAATAGGCATAATGGGCAAAATGCAATAAAATTGTATTTTTTGTGCTTACTGATTTTTTGTATGTGATTGTGTTGTGACTGGAGCGAAATTATGAGCGGAAAAACCGCAATTATTATTGGTGCGACAGGCATGGTAGGCAAGCAGGTGTTAGCCCATTTATTAGCATCATCAGTGTATCAACAGGTGATAGCAGTAACCCGTAAACCCATCGCTCCCCATGCTAAATTAAAAAATCTAGTCATTGATTTTGATAAATTAACCAGTGCTTTAAAAGATGTTAAAGCCGATGATGCGTTTTGTTGTTTGGGGACGACAATCAAACAGGCAGGCACAAAAACCGCTTTTCACAAAGTAGATTACACCTATAGTTTTGAATTTGCCTATGTGCTTAAACAAAATGGTTGCCAACATTTTTTATTAGTCTCAGCTTTAGGGGCATTTCCAAAATCTCTCGTTTTTTATAGCAGAGTAAAAGGATTATTAGAAAAGGATATTACTGCTTTAGAATTTCCACGTTTTAGCATTATTCGTCCTTCGTTATTATTGGGTGATCGTGAAGAAAATCGTTTGGGTGAAAATCTTGCGGCGCGTTTTTTTCCTTTAGTTAGCCCATTTTTACGTGGTGGTTTACGTGCAGTGCAGCCTATTCATGGTAAAGATGTGGCTCAGGCTATGTTTAATATTGCTCAATTGCCAGCACCTGATGAAAATCCTGCTTATTATTATTATTATGATTTAATGGATGTTATCGCCCAAGGCGTGCATTAATAATTAATTTTTTGAGGTTGATATGACTCAGTATGTGACTCCTGATCTATGTGATGCTTACCCTTTAGTTCGTGTATTAACCCCCATGTTTAAAAATTTTGGTGGTCGTAAATCTTTTGGTGGCCAAGTCGTCACGGTCAAATGTTTTGAAGATAATTCACGAGTTAAAGAGTTATTAGCAACCGAAGGTAAAGGCAAAGTTTTAGTCGTTGATGGTGGTGGTTCGCTACGTTGCGCGCTATTAGGTGATATGATTGGCGAAAGTGCCGTTAAATATGGTTGGGAAGGCGTGATTATTTATGGTTGTGTGCGTGATGTAGATGCGTTGGCACAATTAGATTTGGGTGTACAAGCCTTAGCCGCGATGCCCTTAAAAAGTGTGCGTAAGGGTGTAGGCGAGGTTGGTTTAAGTTTATCCTTTGGTGGAGTCATCATCGAAAATGGCGAATACATTTATGCCGACAACAATGGGGTGATTGTCTCTGCTGAAGCTTTAACAATGCCAGAATAAGTAACTGCATGAGTCAACAGACTCTAAATAGAAAAGGCTAGTTTAGGACTAGCCTTTTTTATTGCCTGTTTTTTGTGCGTTTGCATTAATATGGTGCATTTGTGCCTTATATTTGCCCAAGAATTATTAGAGATCAAATTTGATTTATACGTCTCTCTGTCAAAATCTTTAGGTTTCTTCTTTTTTGCCCGATATTAGTCATTGTTCTTACATATTTAAGGTCTATAAATCCTTAAATTGATAAGGATTTTGTACCTTTATATAACTTGGCAAGCATTTTGCTTTATGGATATAAGAACCACACACTCCAACGGGGGAGAAATAATATGGCCTGTCGTAATATTGGTATTGATAATAAACACGGATATTTTCCAAATCCTAGTCACTACGATGAAATGGTGCATCTAGGCTTACCAAGAACACATTATCAACATGTTGCTAATTGGCTAGATGAAATGCCTTTAGAAAGTTTGTTGTCCAAACGTCAACAGGCTGAAACCCGTTTTCGACAAGAAGGTATTACTTTTACGGTGTATGGCGATAATGCAGGAACTGAGCGTTTAATCCCATTCGATATGATTCCACGGATTATCCCAGCCTCAGAATGGGCGGTGATGGCTAAGGGGTGTGAACAACGTGTTCAAGCCTTAAATGCTTTTTTGCATGATATTTACCACGAGCAAAAAATTATTAAAGCAGGCATTATTCCTGCTGAGCAAGTATTAGCTAATGAGCATTATCAGGCTTTAATGCAAGGTTTAACCTTGCCACATAATATTTATGCACATATAGCTGGTATTGATTTGGTGCGTCATAGTGATGGAACTTATTATGTATTAGAAGATAATTTACGCACACCTTCTGGTGTTTCCTATATGCTAGAAAATCGCAAAATGACCGAGCGTTTGTTTCCAGATTTAGTCGCAAAGCATAAAGTTTTACCTGTTAGTCATTATCCTGATTATTTAAAAACAACACTAAATGAAGCTAGCCTAATTCAAGGTGCAACCATTGCCGTTTTAACGCCTGGTCGGTTTAATAGTGCCTTTTTTGAACATGCTTTTTTAGCACGATCAATGGGGGTAAATTTGGTCAGTGGCAGTGATTTAGTCGTCAAAGACGAAGTCGTCTATATGAAAACTATCACGGGCTTACAAAAAATTGATGTTTTGTATCGCCGCTTAGATGATGCCTTTATTGATCCACAAGTGTTTAATCCTAGCTCCATGCTGGGTGTGTCAGGTTTAATGTCTGCATACAAAGCAGGTAATATCATTTTAGCCAATGCTGTAGGAACAGGTGTTGCTGATGATAAGTCTATTTACCCCTATGTGCCTGATATGATTCGTTTTTATTTGAGCGAAGAACCTATTTTGCAAAATGTACCGACATGGCAATGTCGCAAACCTGATCATCTAAGTCATGTTTTAGCGAATTTACCAGAGTTGGTGGTTAAAGAGGCTCAAGGCTCAGGTGGTTACGGGATGTTGATTGGCCCAACTGCGACTAAATCCGAAATTGAAGATTTTCGTGCCAAATTAATTGCCCATCCCGAAGCCTATATTGCTCAACCAACCCTTGCTTTATCAACATGCCCAACCTTTGTTGCCGCAGGTATTGCACCTCGACACATTGATTTACGGCCTTTTGTGTTGTCTGGTAAAGAAGTACGTTTAGTGGCAGGTGGTTTAACCCGTGTTGCCTTAAAAGCAGGGTCATTGGTGGTTAATTCTTCACAGGGTGGTGGTACAAAAGATACATGGGTGTTAGCAGAGTAAGCTTTTTTAGAACTTACGCGGTTATCGCTTATTTGTTCCATTTCAACCGTTTTCAACGGTTTTATGTTCACAAAACGCGCTAATTGCAGTGCAATGCGTAAGTCCTATTTTTTAGAAAGGAAAAATTATGTTGTTATTGTCAACAGCAGCAGATTTATATTGGTTAGGTCGTTATCTTAAGCGTTCACGTACTCTGTTGTCTGTTTTATTAAAAGCCTTTGCGCAACCTAATCGTGAGCAATTAATTATTCCTTTAAGTTTAACGGCAACTGGTGCGTACTATTATCAGCAATATCCTGAAGTTAAAGATCATTTTATTGCTGATTTTTTTAGCGATGGTCAAAATGCGAGCAGTATTACTGCTTGTTTAGTAGCGATTCGTGCTGATGCACAAGCAACTCGTGGTAGTTTGCCCTCACAACTTTGGCTAGCGATTAATAAGTTATATTTGACTTGGCAAGCAAGTTTTGTCAGCAAAATAGACTATCCTGTTTTGTTGGCTAAATATCAAGCATTAGAGCCTGAGCTAGCACAGATTCAACAATTAATTGATGATTTATCCTCAGATATTGCCTTATTTATTAATTTAGGCCAAAGCATTGAGGCTTTGGATAATCTTTTAAGGCAAGCTTTTATCAAACAAGGTATGCCTTTAGATCAACAACAAGCTCAACAAATTTTGTGTGATTTAGAGGGATATTTGCAAAATTTATCTGCACCCATTTGGCATAAAGTTATAGAGCCTATGCAAAAACTTCGTCAAGCAATGACTGAGCAAATGCCTGTTGTTGCTTTGCAACAACATTTGCAGCAACTAACGGCTGCGATCACAGATGTTTTTGCTAGTTAAGGAGGGTTGATAATGACTTATTGTGTAGCGATGCGTTTGCAGGAAGGCATTGTTTTTGTTAGTGATTCGCGCACTAATGCCGGGGTAGATCATATTGCTGTGTTTCGTAAATTGCATTTATTTGGTGTGGAGGGTGATCGGATTTTAGTGTTGCAAAGTGCGGGCAATTTGGCGACTTCACAAGCGATTATTACTTTATTACGACAGCGTATTCAGCAACAAGAAGAACCCAACTTACATACCGTAAAAACGATGTATGAAGCGGCTGATTTGGTAGGGCATACCTTACGCGAGGTGATGGACAAATATAAAGAGCAGAATATGGATTTTTCTTGCTCTTTGTTGTTGGGTGGGCAAATTTTGGGTGAAGAACCTAAGTTATATAATATTTATCCTCAAGGTAATTTTATTGCCGCAACTCAAGACACACCGTATTTTCAAATTGGTGAAAGTAAATATGGTAAGCCTATTTTAGATAGAGCCTTAAATTATTTTAGTCCTATCGAAAAGGCCTTACGTTGTGCCTTAATTTCTTTTGATTCGACTATTCGTAGTAATTTATCAGTAGCAACACCATTAGATTTAATGGTTTATAACAATCATAGTTTTAAGCTGCCTCAAGGTAAACGCTTGTATGACGATGACCCATACTTTCAAGCAATTCGTAGTCAATGGTCAGAAGGCTTGCAAAAAGTCTTAGCACAATTACCGCCACCCCCTGCCGAATATTGGCTATAGGAGCAAGCAGATTATGTCTATTCATGTTGCACTGAATCATGTGACCCATTATCGTTATGATCGTTTAATCAATTTAGGGCCACAAGTCATTAGGTTACGTCCTGCGCCACATTGTCGCACCCGAATTTTATCGTATTCGCTAAAAGTATCACCCAAACAGCATTTTATTAATTGGCAACAAGACCCACAAAGTAATTATTTAGCAAGATTGGTTTTTCCCGAAAAAACTCAAGAATTTAAAGTAGAAGTGGATTTAGTGGCCGAAATGTCGGTGATTAATCCTTTTGACTTTTTTTTAGAGCCGTATGCCGAAAATTATCCTTTTAGCTATGATGCTAGTTTAGACCAAGAGCTTGCCCCTTATTTAGTAAAACTGCCAACAACACCCGTATTTGATGATTATTTACAAGGTATTAGTCGGGAAAAAGTTCGTTCAATTGACTTTTTAGTGACGTTAAATAGTGCATTATCACAACATATTGGTTATGTGATTCGTTTAGAAGCAGGAGTGCAAACACCTGAAGAAACGCTAACCAAAAAAACAGGTTCTTGCCGTGATTCTGCGTGGTTATTAGTCCAGTTATTACGTTATTTAGGCTTAGCAGCACGTTTTGTTTCGGGGTATTTAATTCAATTAACGCCCGATGTTAAAGCCTTAGATGGGCCAACAGGCACTGATGTTGATTTTACCGATTTACATGCGTGGTGCGAAGTCTATTTACCTGGTGCAGGATGGATTGGCTTAGACCCAACATCAGGATTATTAGCAGGCGAAGGGCATTTGCCTTTAGCCTGTAGCCCAGAGCCATCCTCTGCCGCACCCATTACAGGCTTGTTAGATGAGTGTGAATGTGAATTTGAACATCACATGAAAGTAGAGCGAGTATGGGAAGCTCCACGCGTCACTAAACCTTATACCCCTGAGCAATGGCAAGCGATTGAAGATTTAGGTCATCAAATTGATGAACAGTTACAAGCGTGTGATGTACGTTTGACGATGGGGGGTGAGCCGACTTTTGTCGCGGTTGATGACCCTGATGGTGAGGAGTGGAATACCGCCGCTTTAGGGCCGACTAAACGTTTACGTGCGGCTGAATTATTCCATCGTTTACGCGAAAAATATGCGCCACAAGGTTTGGTGCATTTTGGTCAAGGTAAATGGTATCCAGGTGAACAACTACCGCGTTGGTCATTAAATTGTTTTTGGCGTAAAGATGGTGAACCGATTTGGTTAGACCCCAGTTTGTGGGCGGATGAAACGAAACATTACGGTGCAGATGACACGGTGGCCGCAGAATTTTTGCAAGGCGTGGCGCAGCGTTTGGGTTTAGACGATTCGTTTATGTTCCCCGCTTTTGAAGATCAATTTTATTATATTTGGCGCGAGCGTAACTTGCCAATTAATGTTGATCCTTTAGATGCCCGCTTAAATGATCCTATGGAACGCGAGCGTTTAGCCAAAGTATTTAGCCAAGGTTTAAATCAAGTAATTGGTCATGTGTTACCAGTCAGTTGGAATGTTAAAGCTGATACATGGCAAACAGGCGAGTGGTTTTTACGCGGTAAGCACTGTTATTTAATTCCTGGTGATTCACCGTTGGGATATCGTTTACCTTTGGAGTCGCAACCGTGGGTTAGCAAAGCAGACTATCCTTATATTAATCCTGCAGATCCAAGTGCGAAGCAAGCACCATTAAAAAGTTATGCGGCAATTCGCCAACAGTTTATGGCGGATAAAATCCATAGTTTAAGTTATAACATCGCGCCTGAAGCAAAAAAATCGGCACATCAAATAACACGTACAGCCTTATGTGCCGAACCAAGAGATGGTCGTGTATATTTGTTTATGCCACCATTAGCCGAATTAGATCATTATTTGGCATTGTTATCGGCAATTGAAGCGACAGCACAAGACTTGAATCATCCGATTATCTTAGAAGGTTATGAACCACCTTCAGATAATCGTTTAACGCATTTTAGGGTTACCCCCGATCCTGGCGTTATTGAAGTTAATATTCATCCATCCAGTTCTTGGCAAGAATTGGTAGATAAAACCACTCATCTTTATGAGGCGGCGCATTTATGTCGTTTAACCACTGAAAAATTTATGACCGATGGACGTCATACTGGCACAGGTGGTGGTAATCATTTTGTCTTGGGTGGAGCAACGGTCAACGATTCGCCATTTTTACGCCGTCCAGACTTATTACGCAGTTTAATTTCGTATTGGCACAATCATCCTTCGTTATCGTATTTATTTTCGGGATTGTTTATTGGCCCAACCTCACAAGCACCACGCATTGACG
>ERZ650309.670-NODE-670-length-16587-cov-4.568292_pt1 | contig 16587 bp, 12 predicted proteins | sample MGYA00376245_ERZ650309 | MGnify/ENA primary metagenome ERZ650309 (study PRJEB26733, sample SAMN07839294) | wastewater metagenome | biome: urban; feature: wastewater treatment plant; material: waste water | place: USA: North Carolina | collected 2016-04-26 ...
GTATTTCATCTACTTCGGTTTTTGGAATAAACTTGTTTTTAGGATCGTTCAATTCTTTTTCATTTTTGAAGAGATTTCCTCATTTGGGCTTTCAACTAGCATTAAGCTCTGAGCAAATATATCCAGCTTTAAATAAACAATACTTTCATCAATCTTGCCAAACTTCATCTACTTTGATTCATCCACAATTTTACATTATCTCTATTAGAAATGCAACTCTTAGAAAATCAGCAGCAATTTCTTTAGAGATTTCTTTTGTCTCTTTCTTATACGGCGATTGGAAATAAGTGTCCATTTCGATCTTCAACGAAACCGGAATCGCTTCAGGCGAACTCAACTTCAATTTCTGAGTGCCGGATTTTTGCGCTTCACGACGAACCTTGTCGGATTCACCTTGGAAGGTCAGCGCGTTGATGACTAAAAATTGCCGGCTGCGTTCCAGGTCAAACAGGAATTTTCGCAGATTCGGATATTCACCAATGATGCTGGTATCAATTCCGAGAACCGGATAAATCTTCTGGATTTCGTTTTCCCTGCCGGATTTTTGCGGGATGGGCTGGCCATTTTCATCCACCAACGGTTCGGCTTCAGCCACGCGATACGTCGAATCCCCTGTCAGCACGCCGTATTTTTTGCCAAGCGCATCAATCTCGTTGATGATTTCGGTCATCCCGCGCTCATCTTGTTTCAAATACTGATCGAAGCCTTTCAGACTCGCCATAATCGTTTCAGCGTTCGAGGCCTGTTTCTGGCGTTTGGCTTCGTCTGTGTTGGCTTTCTCAATCTGTTTGCGAATTTCCGCTTCACGGGCTTTCAAAGCGTCCAATTGCGAAGTCAGCGGCTGCACTTTCGAGACGTAATAAAAAATTACCGCTCCCACAAAAACCAACGCTGCAACCAAAGCGAAGACCTCAATCAAATTCAGCCGACTTCGCTGCACAAGCTCACGCAATCTGGCGGAAAGCTCCGCAACATTTAAGCTCTGACGTAAATTCATTACTTCGCACCTCCCGCCTTGGCGCTGGCAATTTGATTGCCGACGCTGGCATTCGTCCCGGTGTTCGGAGGGAAGTATTCAACTTTCAGCTCAAACTCTATCTCGTCTGTTCCATCCACACTCTTTTTGCTCATCGGAATGACTTTGAATCGGCCAGTGTCGTGAAACCGGTTAATCATCGTCGTCACATCCTGACCAGTTTTACCAATCACGGTCAAAGTCAATGTCGCGGCATTCAATGTCCCGTCAAACGCTTCTTCACGTTCGTTGGGCATGATTTGGTTGACGGCAACTCGCAACACGCGGACGCCCGCAGGCAAACTTCGCTCAGTTTCGCTGAGTAACTGTGCCCAGGAAAAAGACCGGCGAGCAATCAGTTCATTGGCTGCCACCAGTTGTTTGTTTTGTTCCGGCGAGATCGTGACGTTGGTTGTGACTGGCTTGGTCACCTTGACCTGGCTTTCCAGCGCTTTGACTTGCATAGTCTGGATGCCAATTTGGCTCTTCAGCGATTCAGTGTTCTCGACCGTTTTCATTAGAAAGTAGGCTGGAATCAAGAACGTTAGCAAAATCACCAACCAGAATAATCGCCGGTTGCGGAAAGGATGACTTGATAAATTTACAAGAGATTTCATAACGCAATTCTATGAAGAAATTGTCTCAAATTTGAATGAAAGTTCGCACAAATACTGAGGAAAACTATAAGGGGCATCAAGCGTCGGCAGACTAAAACATCGAAAGGTTGCTGTAAAGCCAGACTGATTCTTTCCGTGAGGGGCGTGTGCCCGCGCTAGAAAGCCCGGATAAAAAAATCGAGGTGACCTTTCAGCGTCTCCGCGTGACTGATCACCTCACACAAACTACACACACGTGCCTTATCACGCTGCTTACCAGAAAAGGTTCCCTGAATTTCCGATTCTTCGTCATAAAAATTTCTGTGCCCAATACTTCTCGAAACCAAGCCGCCGGATCGCCGGTTTGGTTCTGCTTGTCATTTAGCGTCGTCGTTCGGCATACTGACCAACGTTTTTGTCGCACTCTCCCAAAAAGGAACCAAAATGACTCCGTCCCCAACCAAGATCACGCGCGGGATTTCCGGTGCGCGCTGGCATTTGGCCAGTTGCGATGAATCAGCGGTGCGAACTCTGCACGAAGAAACCGGCGAAGAACGGATTCTGTTGCGCTGTTTGCTCAATCGCGGCTTGTCACACGCAACAGAAATCAAAAAGTTCCTCTCGCCGGAGTTTTTGACTGACCTGCATTCGCCCTCGCTATTGCGGGATATGCCTCTAGCCGTCGCTCGCTTACGCGAAGCCATGGCCAAACGCCAAAAGATTCTGATCGTCACGGATTTCGACGTGGATGGAACGACCTCCAGCGTCATTCTTTCCCAAACGTTGAAGCTCCTGGGAGGCGGCGACCTGACCGAATGCTACATCCCCAATCGTTTTACCGAAGGGTATGGGCTGTCCAAACAAATCGTCGAAAAGGCTGCGCAAGAAGGATTTAGCCTGATTGTCACTGCTGATATTGGAATTAAATCCCACGCTGAAGCCAAATTGGCACGGGAATTTGGAATTGATCTCATCATCTGCGACCATCATTTACCCGATGGCGAAGACGTTCCGGCAGACGCATTTGCGGTGCTTTGCCCCAAAGGCTCCTCCGGGGTCGGCTATCCCAACAAACATCTTGCCGCCTGTGGAGTTTCCCTCAAACTGGCGCAGGCTCTGCTGGAAGGCACTCCCCGGCGCGACGCGATTGTTAGCAGTTTGGCCAAACTCACCGCCATCGGAACCGTGGCCGATATGGTGGACCTATCCGTCAGCGAAAATCGCGCCATCGTTTCTCACGGGCTCAAAGGTCTGAGCCAGCCCAGCGCGAATCCAGGATTGCGCGCCTTGCTAAAGCTTTCGAATGTAGGCAATCCAATCACGCCCTTCGATGTGGGCTTCAAAATCGGCCCGCGAATTAATGCTGCTGGCCGAGTCGCCCACGCCAACACAGTCCTGAAACTGTTCAGCGCTGCCAGCGAGGAGGAAGCCAACCTATTGGCTTTTCAGTTGGAGGAAATGAACTCCAAACGGCAACACATTCAGTCCGTGCTGGTCGAAAAGCTCAAACTGTTGTTGGAACATAAAGAAAGCCTTGATCGCGTGCTGGTGTTTTCAGGCACAGAAGAAGAAGGATTTCACAGAGGCGTGCTGGGCATCGCCTGTTCCAAGATTGTCGAAATGACTGGACGCCCGACGCTGATTTGTTCTCTCGAAAATGGCTTGGCTCACGGCAGTGCGCGTTCGATTAGCGGCTTTCACATCGTCGAAGCGCTCGATTCCGCTTCCCAAGTGTTGGTCAAGTACGGAGGCCATCCGATGGCGGCAGGATTTACAGTTGAATCCGGGAAAATTGAAGAAATGCGTTGGCGGTTAAACCATCACGCAGCCGAAGTATTGCGAGAAGAGGATTTAGGACGAACTCTGACGGCTGACGCTGAGCTTGAATTATGCGAGGCGACAATTGCGACGATCAAATCGTTGGCCAGATTGGAACCGCATGGAGTCGGAAATCCACAGCCGCTATTTCTAATGCGACGATTGCCGCTGCGTTCAGCCCAGGTTCTGAAGGATAAACACTTGAAGTTGCAAATTGGCCGCGAGAAAACCCAGCTTGAGGCTCTGTGGTGGAATGCCGTCGAGCATCAGTCCAAGCTGGTCATCGGCAAAGAAATCAGCCTGATGTGCCGTCTGGAAATTAACAGTTGGAATAACCGCGAATCCTGTCAGCTAAAGGTAGTTGACGTGGCGGTTGAATAAATAACGCACCCTCAATACTTTGTAAGGAGATTCCGTGATTCGCCATATCGTCATTTTCAAATTCAAACCCGAAGTTTCGCAATCCGACCGCGACGGTTTTCTGGAAATGCTGCGTGCGCTGCCGTCGAAAATTTCCGAAATCGTGGATTTTGAAGCCGGTTACGATGTCATTCATTCGCCACGAGCGTTTGATCTGGCATTGGTTTCCAGCTACGCCGACTTGGATGCGCTCGACCGATACGCCAAACACGAACATCATCTGCCGGTCATCGAACGCGCCAAAGAACTCTGCCAGCAAGTCGCTTCGGTAGATTTTGAGTTCTAAACTTCAGTTCGTCGTTTTCAAAAACTCCACGCCGACGGGTTCCCCGTCAATTTTCACCTTCAACCCGGAAGCCGGACGATAAGTCACAATCACTTGCGGAGCAGGCGTCATCGTTCCGCAAGTGATCTGGTTTGGAATGTCCATCGTGTGGCGAACCAGCGACAGCTTTCCCCATTCCGCGCGAAACTTGTACGTGCGAACACCGCTGAGAACCGTCAGCGTAACTTCCTTATCCGAACAATCCATACGCGTCAGCAGCCCCTGCACCTGTTCGCCGTCAAACCGTTTGCCCGGAGGCCGAGTCGGATCATCCGCCGATTTGTTCGCCAATTCGCGCTCTCGTCGCAAGCGTGCTTCGGCTTCGGTTTTTGCCAGCGCAACTTCCGATTCGCGCAGTTCAATGGATTGCAGCAAAAACCTGGCGCGCTCAAGGACTTCAGCGTTCGTTCCGGTGGCAAGAAGGCTTTCAATTGTTTGCCGTGACAACGCGAATTGATCCTGTTTCAAATAAACCTGCGCCAGCGTGTAATAGAAATCTTCCCTGTCCGGAGCCAGCGCAATCGCCTTTTTCACCAGTTCGACGGATTCAGCCAGATTTTCTCGTTGCACCAGATTGATGAACGCCAGCGTTTTGTATGTGTCCGGGAAATCCGGCATCAGTTCGCGCGCGCGGTTGAGCGAAGCACGCATCCCGTTCACGGCTTCCGAATCGAAGTAAGAAACGAAGCCAGTGGAATCTACATATTGCTGCTGCCAGGCGAATGCTTGCGAGTAATACGTCAGGTAATTTGCCGAACCTGTTTCAATCACCCGCTCCAAAAGTTGGCGCGCATCAGCAAATCGTTTTTGTTTGAGCCGCAACAATCCCATTGAAGTCAGCGCCAAGGGTTGTTTCGCATCAATTGCCAGCGCACGTTCCAACGCGAATTCGCCGCTGTCGGTTCGGTCAACGTGCCAAAGCAAATCGCCCAGGTGCGCTTTCAATTCCACGTCGCTGAGTTCAGCAACCGTCATTGTCTCGTCGGTCTCGATCTTGCGGTCGAAGCTGATCGTCTGCGGGTTAAAGACATTGCGCTGAGTATATTCGCGCAGTTGCGATTCCAGTCCTGTCACGTCAGTTTGAAAGAACTGTTTAAAACCCTCTTCGGCTGATAACCCATTTGTCATCGCTGCCAGAAACTGGTGAAAGCGGGATTGCCTGTTGGCATCACCCGTCATCAGCAAATGCACCAGCGCCCACGATTGCGCATAGAAAACGCTTTTCTTGTCCAGTTCCTGGTAAAACGGCGAATCGTGATCCACCGTCAACAACGTCCGCAGCGGCAGCCATTCTTTGCCACGCAGTTTCCGGACATGCATAGGAATGGCTCGGCCAATGACAATCTGTTTGCCGTCGCTGCTGACGACAAAGGTGCTGAAGTATTCAGCCAGTCCTTCATTCAACCAGGCAGGCAAATGCCGTTTGCCGCCGCCGGTCAAGAAATGAACGTATTCATGAAAGATGACGGCTTCAGGATCTTGCCGACGAGAATCCGTGGTCAGCGTGATGTAGGCTGAATCGTTGCTGGATTGCAGATAACCCGAAACGTCGCTGGGCTTGCCTTGGTAAAGAGGTCTGAACGGTTCGTAAGATTCGATGTCTTTGAACACAAAGACCGTCACCGGTGGAACAAATCGGCGCTGCCAGATGCCTGAAAGCCGTGTGACGGCTTCGCGAAATTTTTCCAGTTCCGCGCCGACTCGACGAATCTGCTTTTCGCTGGCATTGCCCACCAGGGTGAAATGCCTTGATTGCGCTGTCAGCCATGCATCTTTGGCGCTGGCCTGGCTGACAGACAATGGCGACGCGCTCAACCAGAGCGTCAACCCAACCGCAATGATGACTCCGAAAAGCGTCAACCGCTTCATGGCCACACCTCCTGAAAACTTTACGGATGCAGACCAGATGTTATTGATTCATCGGTTTCAGGTCGTCGAACACGCCAAGCAAAGCTTTTGCCGTCTTGGCTGGATCGTGACGCACCAGCGAGGTTGCCGACATCACGTCTCCCGCCTTAACGACTTTTACTCCTAGGCGGTAGAGATCATCAATGTCTATTCGGACCTGGCGGGCTTTTTCTTCTTCGTATTTCAAGGCCATTTCCGGTGGAACTGTGCCTTGATGAACCAGCACGGCATCGGGAACTCGGCCCGTGTAGCGAAGGATCTGAGCGACGTGCTGGGCAGCCGTGTAATCGTCAGTCTCGCCGTGCTTGGTCATCAGGTTCAACACATAAACCAGCGGCGATTTCGCCTGGCAAATGGCTTCGGGGATTCCTTTGACCAACAGATTTGGAATGGTCGAAGTGTACAAATCTCCTGGCGCAAATACGATGAAGTCGCTTTCCAAGAGTGCCTGGATCGCTTCGGGATTGGCTTCCGCTTTCGGATCCAGGTAGACGCGCTCAATTGGAATGGAAGCGTCATGTTCGGGCACGCTGATGTTCGCTTCGCCCGCCACAACTGTCCCGTCAGCGAGTTCGGCGTACAGGTGCGAATGATCCCAGGTGACGGGAATCACGCGGCCACGAATTTTCAGGATGCGGCTCATGGCTTCGATGGCTTCTTTTTCCGAACCCAGCATCTTTGTCAGGGCCAGAAGAAACATGTTGCCGAAGCTGCGATTTTCCAGCGGAGCGTCAACAAAGCGAAACGAAAACAAATCGCGCAGCAATTTGCTTTCTTCGGAAAGCGCAACCAAACAACGACGCACATCTCCCGGAGGCAGCATGCCGAATTCATCGCGCAAGCGTCCGGAATCTCCGCCGGAATCCATCATCGTCACGATGGAATTCACCCACAGATTTTTGTATGGCCCCAGACCGGACAGAACACTGAACGAACCGGTTCCTCCGCCAATCACAGCAACCACGCATTTCTTGTCTGAGGATTGATTGCTTGCCACAGATTTGTGTTCTCCGCCTAATTTACGGTTGATGAACCGAGGCTAGGATTTCGCCCACGCCGCCAGTTCGCGCAACAGCGCAGAGGCTCCGGGCTGAGTCGTCCATTGATCGCACAGATGAGCCAACGGGGCTTTCAACGCCGGAAGCGGATTCGCGCCGGGAGTCATCGCGGCAACTTGTTCGCGCAACCAGGCAAGCAACTCGTCCAGGTTGGCAACCGTCCCTTTGGTCAGCGCTTCGTGCAATTGCGGAACCGTCTGTAGCTCAAATTCCAATTTGCGATTGAGGTCAATGATGTCCGGCAACATCAACGAAGCTTCGCTAAGCGACAAATCAATTCTGCCCAGCAAAGAGTTGTAAACCTGTCGGGAAACGCGGTCGGCCTTGACGCGAACTTCGCTGAGCAATTTCTGTCCCTTGGACTTCGATGGTTCGCCGTGCGGCACAACCTGACAATACAGCTTCAATTTCGGTTCCGTTCCCGAAGGTCGCACGGTCAGGAAAAACGCGTCCGTGGTGAATTGAATGACATTTCGGGGCAGTTGATCCGTTTGGCTGACAAAGGGGCCGAAAACTTCCTGATCCCAGAAATCCACAGTCTTGAGGACTGGGAAACCACCGATTTCCGACGGAGGATTTTCGCGCAAGGATTTCATGATCAAGTCGCGCTTCATCACGCCTTCAGCGCCGACCATCGTAATCGAGCGGCTGACATCGTCAAACTCGCCAAGCTCTTCCAGAATGTCGGTGTAATAATCCAGCAGCGTTTTTCCTTGCTGGTGCAAGCGTTGATAGAGCGCCGCCAGATACATACAAGCCGGAGTCGAGTCTTTGTCCATGATCGTCGGGATCATCAGAACTCCGTGGCTTTCTTCGGTGGCGAATACCAGCTGATCGGGCGTGAACGGAATGTTCGCAAATCGTTTTTTCCGCTCTGCGGCGGGCTTGGCAAGTTCTTTCAACACGTCGGCGACGTATTTGAATCCGACCAGCAAATCGTCCACCAGCCATGAATCGCCAGCTTTTTCGACGATCTTGCCGATGATGCGTGTCGTCACCAAAGTTTCGATCACCAATCCGCGACGCTGCGGCCCTTCAGGATCAAGCATCAAATAATAAGCAAGAATTGCTGCAATCTGGTTGCCGTCGAAGTGATACCAGGAACCATCTGGCATGCGCGCTTCCAAACCGACGCGGTCAGCGTCCGGGTCACTGGACAACACGATTCCTGCGCCGTTCGCTTCGGCATAAGCCTTGGCCGGTTCAGTCGCTTGCGGAACTTCCGGGTTTGGCGCTTTGAATGGAATGACAGAAAACGTTCCGTCCGGCCCTTCCTCCGGCGGAGTAATCATCGGGAACTTCAGCCGATTGAACACATCGCCGACCGTCGTCAATCCGCATCCGCACAACGGCGTGTAAAGCACTGGCACATTCGGATTGGGCGTGAAAATGCCTTCGTACAACTTCACATAAGCTTCGATGTAATCCTGATGCAATTCTCCCGGAACGGCGCGAATCAACCCTTCTTCCAGCGCCTGATCAAACGGCAACAATTTGATTTCCTTGGCCTGCTCCATGATGTCCACCAGTTGCTGGTCGTTCGGAGCGACAGGCTGGCTGCCGTATTGGTCATAAACTTTGACTCCGTTGTCGTCCGGCGGATTGTGCGAAGCCGACAGATTGATGCCGCCAACTGATCCAAGCTGGCCAATCATGAAAGACAGTTCCGGCGTAGTCAGCACAGCGTTTTCAACGCCCGGTTCGGCGTAATAAGCCGTGATGCCGTTGCCCGCGTAAATTTCGCAGGCTAGTCTGGCCAACGACCGCGACGAAACCCCAATCAGCGGATGATCTTTGCCCAGAAAGTTATACACACCGGCAATGTCATTGAACTGCCGAACATCATTCGCGACGACAACCGACAAATCATCTCGATCCGGAAACGCCGTCTTCAGATATTGAGAATGGCCCTGAACCGTCATCGCGATCGTCGTCGGATTCAGACGGTTGGAACCGTACCCGACTCTGCCGCGTCGCCCGCCGGTTCCAAACGGCAGGACTTGCCAGAACGCATCGAAAACCAAAGCCAGATGTTTTTCGTCCAAATGCTTTTCTAGAATTTCAGGGTAGGCGTAAGGGATTTTTCCGGAAAGCCAAAGCTGCAATCGCTCCGCAGCGCCTTTGCCAAGATCGCCGTATTTGTCAGCCAGTAATTCGCAAAATTTAGTCAGTTCCATAGGTGGTGAAAGGTAAACAGGCACTACAGGACTTTCTGTGGATCAACACTCAACACAAAGGGTCAAAGGTTCAAAGGAACAAAGAATCCGGAAAAACAGAACCGGTTCTTCCACAGGCTGCCTTTGACACCTTGTCCCTTTGATCCTTTGTGTTAAAAAACTTCACTGCTCACACATCTCCCTGTAGTTCCAATAAAAAGGTTGAACTGCAAAGGCGGATTTTCAAGCAATCGAATAATCCGTCAACGAAGATTTGTCGCCCAGCGTCGCACCGTCAACTTTTGAATTGCGGCCGATGATGGCGCTTTTGCCAATGATTGAATTGCGGATTTCAGCAGCTTTACCGACGCGCGCGCCTGCCAGCACAACGCTGTTTTCGATCTTGGCGCGCTCTTCGATCACACAGTTTGCGCCCAGCACCGAGTTGATGATTTCAACGCCGGGTTTGATCGAACAACTGGGATCAATCACGGACAGCGCATCCACTTTCGCCGGTTCGGCTTCAGCAGTCAGCGCCGAAGTCGAAGAGGTCGTAATCGGCTTCCGTTCGACATCAAAGGATTTGATTCGCCCGTTGATCAGGTCGTCATTTGCCTGCCAGTACCGCTGCGGCGTGCCAATGTCCAGCCAGTAATCCGACATCGTGTAAGCAAAAAACGGTTCGTTGTTGGCCAACAACGCCGGGAAAAGTTGGTACTCGAAAGAAAATTTTTCGTCTTTTGGAATGTATTTCAGGATGTGCGGTTCCAGCACGTAAATGCCCGCGTTGATCGTGTTGCAAGTGATCTCTTCGGGTTTGGGTTTTTCCAGGAAGCGACGCACGCGGCCATCGCTTTCCGTTTCGACCAGGCCATATGCAGATGGATTATCAACAGGCGTCAGAACGATGGTTGCCGCCGCTTGCCGTTCGCGGTGATACGCCAGAACCTTGGCAATGTCTATGTCGGTCAATACGTCGCCGTTGAACACGACAGCGGTTTGCGACAAATGCTCTTCAGCATTTTTGTAGGCTCCGGCTGTGCCCAGCGGCGAAGCTTCAACCGCGTAATAAATCTTCACGCCGAAATCTTCGCCGTCTCCGAAAATGTCTTTGATCTTGTCCGGCTTATATGACAGCGACAAGGTGATTTCTTCGATTCCGGCTCGTTTCAGCAGATCAACTTGGTAAAAGAGAAAAGGACGGTTAACGATCGGGACGACAGGCTTAGGGGTATAAATGGTCAGTGGTCGCAGGCGCGTTCCTTCGCCGCCTGCCAGTATAAGTGCTTGCATCAGAAGAGAGTGGACTCCTTGCTTTATAAATCTTTTTGTCCAATTGAGGCGGAAGTCTAGCAATCGAACTCAGGGAAATCAAAATGTAGTTTTGACGGCTTCCAATGGCTTGCAGTATTTTATGCTCCTTGTTCGACCCGTCTTCAAAATCAACCAACAGAAAATCGAATTACGAAAAGGACCCCGATTTATGTCTGTATTAATGAAACAACTGCAAGACAGCCTGCCCAACAAAGTCGAAGTCGCGTTGGCCGACCACGTTCGCGTCGCCGAAGGCTGGGCGACCAAAGTCCGGCTGTGGCTGTCACTGACCTCGCTCGTCGCGGCATATTGGATGTGGAATCATCCCTCCAAAGCGAGAACCATTTATCTGGCGTTTGCCGGTTTATGGCTGGTGACGATGTTTGTCGTCAGCTCATTGGCCAAACGAAATGCTTCATTTTCTCTCGCGACCAAGACGACCTTCTTTGACTTGACCATCGTCCATTTGGGTTTGACCGCGTTCGTTCAACAAGGCCTGTTTCCCAAAATCGGCGCTGGAGTTTTCCTTTGCTACTTCCCGATTCTGGCGGTCGCAGCCACCCGTTACCGAACAATGCTGGTTGTTCAATCTGCTTTGTACGCAATCATTGGTTACGGAGTCATTTCTTACGCGGCGGGCAGTCCGCCGTGGTTTCGATTGTCGTTGCTGGCAGTAACGGCGTTCGTCTTTGCGGTGGGTTCGCACAAACCCAAAGACCTGATGGTGGGCGTAGCCAAAAATGCTATACAAGATGCGTTCGATCTGGGAAGCAAACAGCGTGAAGTCGAAATGACCGAACACGTGCATCAGCTTTTCATGCCGTCTCCGTTGGTGGAAATGCCTGCGATTTGGTGCTCATCAAAACACGGAGCCGGAACGGAAACCGGCGGCGATTACTACCAGATTTTTGAAACTTCGCGCGGCCCGCTGGTTGTGCTGGGCGATCTTTCCATCGCCAGCGGAAAGAAATTCGAATCGTTGGCCGCCGCTGCGGACTTGCACAAAGCCTTGTCGAAAATCGTCAGCCGGAATTCTGTTGATCCCAGCCTGACGAAAATTCTGGACGAACTGAACGCAGAGCTTTGCGAAAAGCGGCGTCGGTTCACCTGCATTCTGGCGCAATGGCAAGGCGAACAGTTGCATTACGTCAACGCCGGTCATTTGCCGATGGTGCATCTGAACAAACCGCAAGGCGCAACCACCGCCGGTCGCAAACAATTGCCTGTGACCTGCGAAGCCGTCGGCGAAACAACCGATGCGAAGTTCGTCGAATCCGTCGTGCCGTTCCCTGCGCGCGATTTGCTGTTGATGTACACCGACGGAACGTTTGCCAAAATGACCGACGATCGCGAAAAAGGCATCGTCGAGATCGAAGAAATGTCTGAACGATTCAGCGGCGGCGAAATCTCCACGCTGTGCCATCGCGTGTTTGATTGCGGTCAGCCGGGCTTTGATCCGATCAAAGACGACGCAACCGTCGTTGTCGTTCGCCGCCAACCGAACAAAGGCGAAGAGCCGAAGCAGACGACTTAAGCGGAAAGACAGCGGGATGGAGAGAACGAATGCCAAAATCTCTCCTCCCGCTGTCCCGCTGTCTTAGACATGCTGATCCTGGGAATCGAAAGCTCCTGTGACGAAACCGCTGCCGCTGTAATTGCCGACGGCACGCAAGTTCTATCCAACGTCATCTATTCGCAAATCGCCACTCACAAACAATACGGCGGAGTCGTCCCCGAACTGGCTTCGCGCGAACATCTGGAAAAGATCGAAGGCGTTGTTGACGAAGCTCTGAAAACCGCCGGAGTGACGTATGCCGAACTCGGCGGCATAGCCGTCACCCAAGGCCCTGGACTTGTTGGTTCGTTGCTGGTCGGCATCAACTTCGCCAAAGCCGTCGCCTTTGCCACGGGCAAACCCATCGTCGGCGTCAACCACATCGAAGGCCACGTTTATTCGACCGCGTTTGAATTTCCCGCGCCCGAATATCCCGCGCTGGCGCTGGTCGTCAGCGGAGGCCACACCAATCTGTTTCTGATTCCCGAACCGGAAAAGTACAAGCTGGTCGCCCGCACACGCGACGATGCCGCAGGCGAAGCCTTCGACAAAGTTTCAAAGCTGATTGGATTGGGCTATCCCGGCGGCCCTGTCATTGATCGGCTGGCGAAGCTCGGCAACAAACGAGCGATCATCTTTCCGCTGGCCGAAATCAAAGAAAAAGACGGCAGCGGTCTGAGCCTGGATTTTTCCTTCAGCGGATTGAAAACCGCCGTGTTGCGCCACGTTCGCGAACACCAGATTGAGCCGGTGACTGATCCGGCAAATCCCGGCAGCCAAATCCTTGACCTCTGCGCCAGCTTCCAAAACGCCGTCGTCCGAGCGCTTGTCCGCAGCCTGCGCAAAGCTTCGGAACGGTTCCAGCCGCGCACAATCCTGCTGGCCGGAGGCGTCGCCTGCAACAGCGAACTCCGCGCCGCAGTCCAAAAGCTCGCCGATGAATTGAAGATTCCCGCCTACATCCCTTCGCCGATTTACACCACCGACAACGCCGCCATGATCGCCGCCGCCGGATACCCCAAACTCCTGCGCGGAGAGCATTTGCCCTGGGACGCCAGCGCCGATGTCAGCCTGCGATTGCCCAATGTGGATGTGGAAGCCGCCAAACCAAAGCAGAAGCAACGCTATCGGCTGTAAACTAGCAATTAACAATAGGGCAGTTGTAGAATCGGGTTGAGACTGAAAACATTTAGTGTTTCTGCAAATTCAACGAGGTGAAAATTTATGTCGGCCAGCCAATTGGAACTCATTACTAATCAAGTCAAGCTTTTGCCTGCCAATGACCTTGTAAAACTCATCAAGCAAGCCGTGGAATTGTTGGAACAAAAACAAATAGCTTCCACAGCCTCACCAGCAGAGAAAGTTACGACAGATTACGTGGCACTCTTTGGATCAGGAAAAGGGGCATTTGCGACTCCAGTGGAAGCGGACAATTTCCTGCGTGCGGAGCGTGACCAATGGGAAGAATGCATTGCTCAGCCCTCTTTGTCCCGATAGGGACAGTTGAATTTAGGCAGGTCGTTTACGGCCTGCAAAGGTAAAGAAGAAATTCCGTGTCGCGTAGCGACGGTTGAACAACAAGCCAAGGAGTTCAATCGTCGCTACGCGACGAGTCAAATCTTATAATTGCCCTGCAGGCCGTGAACGACCTGCCTAAAGTCAGCCATCCCTCCGGGATGAAACCATTGCAGCCCCAACTCCTCAACCGAGGTGAGCCGTATGAGTGATAAACGCTTTCGCATCGCCTTTTCCTTTGCCCGAGAAAAACGGGACTTCGTCGCTGGCGTCGCCACCCTCCTTGCCAAGCAATTTGGCCAGGAAGCCATTCTTTACGACAAGTTTCATTCCGCCGAATTTTCCCGCAGCGATTTGGCGTTTTACCTGCCAGACCTTTACAGGGAAAAGGCCGATTTGGTGGTGGTCGTCTTCTGCCTGGAGTACGAAACCAAAGAATGGTGCGGTTTGGAATGGAGTGCTATTTACAGCTTGCTGAAAGCGCGCAGAGTCGGCGAAGTGATGCTGACGCGGTTTGGCCGTGTCGAGGGCAAAGGACTTCACGGGGTGGCCGGATATACCGACCTGGATGATCTTTCGCCGCAACAAACAGCCGATGAAATTCTGGAACGGCTGGCCATCAATGAAGGGTTGCCTAGAAATCATTACAAACCATCGGCCAGAGGCAGCAAGCGTGCAGCCATTCCGAACAATCTGCCTCGATTGCAATACTTTTTTGGGCGTGAAGTGGAGTTGAAAAAGATCGCTGATTCGCTGGCCGAAGACGCGCGCGGATGGGGAGCGTTGATTGATGGGCCGGGCGGAATTGGCAAAACTTCGCTGGCCATTCGCGCGGCGGAACTTGTCCCGGCAGGACGCTTCAGCCGGATCATTTTCCTCTCGTCCAAAGAACGCGAACTGACCGCTGACGGTCAACACTCGCTGGGGAATTTCATCTTGCCCAGCTATTTGGAAATGCTGAACGCCATCGCCCGCGAATTGGGCAATTCAGAAATCACCAAAACCATCGAAGAAGAGCGCGCCGAAGCCGTGTTGCGCGTTCTGCGTGGAGCCGATGTCTTGCTGCTGCTCGACAATTTGGAAACCTTGTCGGAGCCAGACCGCGACCAGTTGTTTGCCTTTCTGAATCGGTTGCCGCGCGGATGCAGCGCCATCGTCACCAGCCGCCGCCGCTCCGATGCCAGCGCCGTCATCGTCCGGCTGGACAAACTGGATTGGCCAGCCGCCAGCGAGCTGATTGCCGAACTCGCCAAAAACTACGATTTGCTGCGCCGGGCAACCAACGACGAACGCCGCGCGCTATACGAAGACACGGGCGGCAATCCGTTGCTGATTCGTTGGATCGCCGGGCAGTTGGGCTTGGGGCGGTGCCGCACGATCGCCTCCGCGCTGGAATTTCTGCGCTTCGCACCGGCAGGAAACAATCCGCTGGAATTCATTTTCGGAGACCTGCTGGACACCTTCACCGCGAACGAAACCAAAGTGCTGGCCGCGCTCAGCTATTTCACTTCGCCGATGGCGGTCAGGTTCATCGCAGAACTCGCCAACCTGAACGAAGTCGCCGCACAAGGCGCGCTGAGTGACCTTGCCTTTCGCGCGCTGGTAATAGCTGATTCGGAGGAGAGAAGCTTTATTCTGACGCCGATGGTCGCCGACTTTCTGCGGAACGTACGGCCAGAAGTCGTTGCGGAAACTGGCAACCGATTAGAACAGTATGCTTATGCCTTGATCGTAGAAAATGGATACAAAAACTTTGACCGTTTCCCGGCGCTTGAGGCAGCTTGGCCAACAGTTGCGCCTGCCTTGCCACTTTTCGTGGCTGGGCAAAATCAGCGACTCCAAACCGTGTGTGATGCACTCTGGCGTTTTTTCGATTTCGCTGGCCGATGGTACGAATGGCTCTTACTTGAAGAGCAGGCGGAAGCTAAAGCTGTCGAGGCGGGCGATTATGACAAAGCTGGCTGGCGTGCCTATTTTGCGGGGTGGGTTCATCTTTTGCGCGAGCATGCGGATGCCGTGCTAGCTGCGGCTGACCGCGCGGCTACACATTGGCAATTAGCCCAAGCCAATAACCGCGAGCGCGCTACCGCCTTATACTTGCGTGGTCTTGGTCATCAATTGAAGAAACAATATCCTGCTGCCAGCGCCGCTCTCCGTGAGGCGCTGGCTCTGTGGCGTCGTTTATCCATTGCTAATATAGATGTTGCCAATGCTTTGAACGCTCTTGCAAACGTCGAAATCAAATCCGGCGATTTGATGGAGGCAAAGCGAGCTTACCGTGAAGCGTTATTTATTGCTCGTGCAGTTGGTGATGCTGAAGGCGAAGCCAGCTATACAGGCAATATGGCCGAATTCGCGCTAATTGAGGAAGATTGGCCGGAAGCTGAGATGTTGGCGCGAGAGGCGCTGTTTTTATCCGACAAATTAGGACGTGAGGAGTTAATTGCTTCCAACTGCCAACGCCTTGCTGAAGCTGGGGTGCGACAGAGAAAAGCCGCCGAAGCTCAGCGCTACGCTGAACGCGCGGTGAAAATTTTCGAGCGGCTTGGCTCACCTAGGCTCGAAAGTGCCCGCGCAATTTTGCAGGAATGTGAATCCGGATCGTTTGGCGTCATCTAGCGCGGGTAGGCGTGGCGGTAAACCAATCGTTTTGCGGTATGATGGCCGCACGTTAGGAGGTGAGTTTATGGAAATCAACATACAGGAAATTTATCAGCAAACAGTTCGGCCCCTGCCGGAGCGCGAGCGGTTGACGTTGGCTACGCTAATTCTTCAAGACATTTCCCAACATCTGTCTGGCGAGCGGAAAGGCGACATCAGAAAGTTTTTCGGTATGTGGGAAGGCGGCGATCCGAACGGTTCAAACAATGAACAGATTGACCGTGATCTGGCTCAGATCGGAAGAGC
>ERZ650309.671-NODE-671-length-16574-cov-5.330044_pt1 | contig 16574 bp, 7 predicted proteins | sample MGYA00376245_ERZ650309 | MGnify/ENA primary metagenome ERZ650309 (study PRJEB26733, sample SAMN07839294) | wastewater metagenome | biome: urban; feature: wastewater treatment plant; material: waste water | place: USA: North Carolina | collected 2016-04-26 ...
CCAGCGGCGGCTGGTTCGACATTTTTCTGCAAGGCACGATCAATGGCTTTGTCGGAGTTCGCAAGCACGGAGCCAACGAAAAGACTCGGCGCGAATCACGGATGATTATCGGCGCTTGGGGACACGGCCCAACGCAAAAATACGGCGACGTAGATTTTGGGCCGGCTAATAACCGCGTTCAGTTCGACACCGAATCGAAATGGTTCGATCATTATCTGCAAGGCAAAGACACCGGCATTGACCGCGAACCGCCCGTCGAGATTTTTTACATGGGCGTCAATCAGTGGCAGCACGAACAGGATTGGCCGATCCCTGGAACGAAGTTCACGCCGATGTACATTGCCAGCGGAGGCGCAGCGAACACTGCCAGCGGCAATGGAACGCTCAGCGCAAAAGCTCCAAACGGAGCGGCAAGTGATGGTTATAACTACGATCCGAATGATCCGGTGCCAACGCTTGGAGGTAACAATTGTTGCGGAACGCCCACGCTGGCTGGGCCGAAAGATCAGCGCCCGCTTGCTGCTCGCAAAGACATTCTGGTGTACAACAGCGAACCGATGACTGAACCGATGGCCATCGCCGGGCCGGTGAAGATGAAACTCTTTGCTTCGACCGACGGGCCGGATACCGATTGGGTCGTGAAACTGATTGACGTTGCGCCCAACGGTTTTGCATTCAACGTGTGCGAAGGCATTCTGCGCGCGCGCTATCGCAACGGCGTAGACAAACCCGCGCTGCTCAAAGCCGGTGAAGTCTACGAATTTGAAGTTGATCTGGTCGGCACGGCGAACGTATTTTTACCCGGTCATCGCATTCGCGTAGACATTACCAGCAGTCATTTTCCGCAATTCGACCGCAACCCGAACACCGGCGAACCATTTGGATCGTCGGCGAAAGTTCGCGTTGCCAAACAAACGATCTTTCATACAGCCGGGCGCGCTTCGCACATTTTGTTGCCGGTCGTGCCTGTGCCGAAAAACAAAGGTAGGTAATCAAATGTCCACTCGTCGCAATTTTCTTCAAGCTATGTCCAGTCTGCCGTTGGTCGGTGGATTCTTTTCCACTGAAGCGGCAACGAATACTGAAGCCAGCGCCGTTGCTCCACCAGCCAATGGCCGAGACTATTTCAAAGAACTCGGCGTGAAACCATTCATCAACGCCGCCGGAACATACACCGCACTGACGGCTTCACTGATGCATCCCGAAACAATGAAGGCGATCAATTACGCGTCAAAGCAATTTGTCACGTTGAATGATTTGCACGATGCCGTAGGCAAACACATCGCTTCGCTGGTTCACAGTGAAGCTGCAATGGTGACTTCGGGCGCGGCGTCGGCATTAACGCTGGCGACGGCGGCTTGCTTGACCGGAAAAGACCCGGAACGAATCAAAAACCTGCCCAACCTGGCTGGGATGAAAAGCGAAGTGTTGATCCAGAAAACGCACCGCGTCGGGTACGACCACGCGATTCGCAACTGCGGCATCAAGCTGATCGAAGTTGAAACCGCCGCGCAATTGGAAAGTGCCATCAGCGACAAAACCGCGATGATGTTTTTCCTCAACGATTCCGATCCCAAAGGGCAGATCAAAGCCGCGCAGTTTGTTGAACTCGCCAAAAAGCACAACATCCCGACGTTGATTGATTGCGCCGCCGATGTGCCGCCAACCGAAAATCTGTGGAAGTTCACCAAGCTGGGGTTTGACCTGGTGGCGTTTTCAGGCGGCAAAGGTTTGCGCGGTCCGCAAAGTTCCGGCTTGCTGCTGGGGCGTCAATTGTTGATCGAAGCCGCCAGAATGAACGCTTCGCCCAACGGAGACACCATCGGACGCGGAATGAAGGTCAACAAGGAAGAATTGATTGGAATGATGGCCGCGCTGGAAGTGTATTTGAAACGCGACGAAGCCGCTGAATGGAAAGAATGGGAACGCCGCGCCAAATTGATCATTGACAGCGTGACGGCGACCAGCAAAGCGACCAAAGGCGAAGTTTATGTTCCGCCTGTCGCCAATCACGTCCCGACCGTTCGCATTAAATGGGAAAAGGCAGCGTTGAAATTGCTGGCTGACGATGTTCGTAAACAGATGAAAGAAGGCACGCCTTCGATTGAAATCACGCCCGGCTCTTCGCCAGCCAAAGCCGAGACGCAAGAATTTTCGGTCGGCGTTTGGCAACTTCAACCCGGCGAAGCCGAGATCGTCGCCAAACGGTTGAAAGAAGTTTTCAAGGCCGTGGCGTGATTTGAATTTTCAATCACGCGAATGGCTGAACCAACAGTTTCTTCGTCCCGGCAGGGACGGCTGATATTAGCCGGGCGATTCATCGCCGGGTAAGAGCGAAAAAAGTTCGCGTTCTGTAGGGACGCTTCATTCTTCAATCAGGAGAATTCAAGTATCTTCACAGGACGCGAACTTTTTGTTTCCTGTTAATTTCGTTCGTGTTCCAGATGCAGTTGTGTAAACGACAGCATCATCAGGTAAACAGCGCTGAACAGCAGAGTGAACAATCCGGCAAAGGCCAGTGTTTGCATATGTTCAAACGGATGCTGAAGCCCATCCAGTAATTCATTCACCAAGCTCGCCGGACGGAATAACGCATCCCAACTGTTCCAGCGCAGGAAGCGACCGAAATACACTCCAAACCCGTTCAGCATCAACACGCCAACGACAAACAGCCAACTGGCAGCACGGCCAAAGATGCGACGAACCAATTCCTGCATCAGAAACAACGACACCAAACCGAGAAACGAACCCGTCCAGGCAAAAGCAACCAGCGTGATCAGGTCATACCACAGCGGAACAATGCTGCTTTGCTTCAAGTGAATGATGTCCGTAATCAAGTATGTCGCGTTGGGCAGAAACAACAACCACAGAAACGCGAACCCTATGATCGGCAACCAGCGCAATCGCGTCGGCCAATGATGCAGGTTATACGCCGCGAAGGCTCCCAACGCCGGCAACCAGGCCAGGAATAGATTCCACACCAACCACCGTTGCGCTCCATTGTGGTAATGCCACGCTCGCAACACCAGCAATCCCAGGCACAGCGCAGTAGAAAATGACAACGACGCCAGTACGAAAAATTGTTTTTGGTATTTGGCAAAGAGGGAACTGAGTTTGAAACGTTGAATCATAGCAATCCTCGATTGGGTGAATGGGGAGCTGAGCTTAGCATACGGGCTGCGGAGTGACGAAGTTTGCAGAATCGTTGGCGGGACGTTTTGAGAGACAGGAATGGGCAGAATTCTCATGGATTAAAAATCCCGCCCATTCCTGATTTGCCTGTCGGGTTATTTGATGGGAATCGTCACTTCACGCGCGGCGATGCCATTGCGAGCAATGACCAGCGTATGATTTCCCGAAGCAATCGTTGCTGGAAACGTGATGTTGAATTGATTCAACCCAATGAACCCCGGCGCTCGGCCAGCGTATCCCACCGATACCGCAGCTCCATCCAGTGTTGCCGTTGTCGAACCGGCGGCGTCGCCATTTGCATCTGTCACGTCGGCTCCCAACCCGGTTCCAAACACCGCGACGATGTTCGGTTGGCCGTTGGATTGTTTGGCATTGAACGGGCCGGGCGCGAACGTAAACGCATCCAGCGCCGCAGCTGCGCCGGTTCCGCTTTGATTGGTGGTGAAGAGTCCGGGAACGACCGGAGCAATCTGGAAGGTTCCCGCGCGAATCAATTGGCCGTTGCTCAGAACTTCAATCAGCGCGGTTGAAGAATTCACTCCATTACCAGTCGTCGCGGTTGTCAGCGGAACCTGAAAATTGATTTGTCCCGGCGACACGAAAAACAATCCAGCCGGTGTTCCGTTGATTCTTACCTGAGTCCCCGCAAGCGTCGTCGGCAACGGCGTTGAAGGCGCAACCGCAATGCTGCCGCTTAAGCCCGCGCCAAACAGCGCGGAAATTTCTCCCGCGGCCAGCGTTTGTTTGAAGCTGGCGGCGGACAGCGCCACGATTGTGCGCGGCGTGCCCAAATCCGCCAGGCCAGTGTTGATGTTTGCCAGTCCGTCTGTGGATTGCCGGAAATAACTTTCCCACGCCAACCGATACAACGCGACTTTGTCCAGCGTCGCTTGCGACGCCTGCGCGCCTTGTTGAACCAGCAGCACGACTGCCGCGCGGAAGTTTTTATTCGCCGTCGTCGAATTTGGCGTGCGATTGCCGTTGGCTTGCAGGATTTGGGTCATCGTCACGGTTTGCTTTGTGCCGCTGACGTTGACGTTCGGGAAAGGATTTGATTCGCGCGTCCGCACGGTTCCCGACGGATTGGTGATGACGAAGGTGTCCGGCACATCGCTGGCTGGACGCAATCCCATCAGGTATTGATCCAGCACCGAATAGCCGTCCACCAGATTGACCGAAGTGAACGATCCGTTGCCGTTGTCACGCCAAACGCTGCCTTCTGCCGAAGACGAGCGGCGCGCCGCCGGGCTGCTGATCGTGGATTCGATGTTCATGAAAAAGTTCCAGTGCGCGTCATCGCGCCCCAGCAACAGCATCGGATCGCCGCCAGGATAACCAACGTACGCCAGCCAGCGGTGACCTTGTTCCTGTCCCATAATTGAAAGCGCGTGATTGGCTCCCAGAAAGCGAGTTACCGGTGACGCAGGATACGCCTGGGAAATGTTGCTCAGGTTCAAAATGCCTTGAACCTTCTGGCTGCCGACAGTCAGCGCGTCTGACGACTGGCCAACTTCCAACCCAATGCCTGTGGAGTCATTGCGCAGCGGCAAGTAAAACGCGAACGCATCGCCCAGATCGAACTGAAAATCCGTCAGCACATACACAAAATCGTAAACATCGTTGTTCGGATGCGAAGCGTAAAACGCCTGTGTCGCTCCGATCACGTCCAGCTTGGAACTGGTGGAAAAGAATTCGGCAATTGGCGAAGTGATTGTTGTCGCCGATGGACTGGCCAGATTCACCAGCGTCGGCACAGGCGATGTGCCTCCGCCGGAAATCGCTGTCAGAGCCTGACTGGTCAACTGAACCTGATCGTACGCAAACACAATTCGCCCAGTGTTGAATAGCGTCGCCTGAAAGCGATGAACTCCGTTGTCGGTCGTCGGGTCGTTCGGGAAATCGCGTATGTTGTTCCAGGTGATGACGACGCGGTCGCTGTCTTTGCGGATGTAAATGCCGTTTGCCCCTTGCGTGACAGTTGCTCGTGCGTCCAGGTCGTGCCAATACGGTGCAATACGCGGAATGCCCAATTGCAACTTGCTCAGGCTTTCGCCGGATTCGGTGGCTCCCAGATCAAAATCCGCTTGCGTGACGCCCGCCGGACGAAACGACAAAAACCCGTTGCTGGAAATGGCGACAGTTGTAAACGCAGACCCGAACAGGCTGAAGCTGAATCCCAAATCCTGCACAATGTAAGCGTCGTCGCCCGGATCCGTACCTGCTTTGGGATTTACCGCAGGCGTCGTGGTCAGGTTCAACTTCGTTCCGAAATTGGCGTCGAATCCTCCGTTGGTCGTCGCAATCGTGTACCCCTCTCCCGAAGGTGTGAATTGCACTTGACGGCCCGTCAAATCAAAAAAGTTTGCCGGAGTGGAAATACGACTATCGGCTTGAATGACCGATATGTCGTTGATGTCCTGCGCAGGCACTTCCGCTTCCAGACTGGCCAGCCCTTCAGTTTCGATCAAGCGTTGTTTATTGGCTTCGTGCCAGGCCCAGGCTTCGCGAATGCGATCCGCGCGGCTGGGGCCTTTTTTCTTTCCTTCGTCATCGTCGTGAAATGCGGCGGCAGACAATTTCGCCGCTGGAACGGTTGACGATAGCTTGGCGGTTTTCGCCGACGAGAGCAAAATCAGCGACGCATAAAACAAGACAACTGCCAACGCGACGACAAACCATCGCCCGGCGCGGAACTTTGGAACAAACATAAAACCTCCGGAATCTTTGTTGCTGATTGGGCACGCCAAAGTGAGATGAACGTCGCGGAACTTCCACAACTCAACGCTGCGTACGATCAGGCAGTCATGACATTTGAAGGGGAAAATATCAGGTCAGGGTTGGCAAACTAAAGTAGACCCTGACGCAAGGTCAAGCCATAGGAAAGGTGAACGAATGAGACTCAACATCCGAATCAGCCTCGTGATCGTGTTGGCGCTTGTCGCCAGTTCAATTGCCATCACTCAGACCATCAACGCTACGCAATCCAATCGCTGGGCAACTGTCATCAACCAACTGCTGGATCATCCCGCGCCGCCTCCGCCAATGTTACTGGAAGTGGCAAAAGTGTTAGCCGAACGACGAAACGAAAATGGAAGGACTAATGATGAACTGGGTGACGACGCTTCGCCGAACGAATTGATTCGTTTTTGGGAATTTCAAGAGCGGCGGCCAACAGGGAAGCAACCTTCGGAAAAGGTCCGTTGGCAATTATTGGAAGCTTGTTTTCAGCCAGAGGGAAGAGATTGTTCATCTGTAATGAATTACTTGCCGGATACGCCAGCAGGACATGAAAGAGTCAAAGCTTATCTGGATGAACCTGAACAGCCCATTTCTGTAAGTGCCTATTCGCTTTCCAAAGAAGATCAAGTCCTTCTGCGAAAACGTCGTAAAGGCAGATTTCATGATTGGCTGATGCTGCATAGCGATTATTTCCGTGATGATCTGTTGAAAAAAGCTCGAGAGGTTTCAGCGGATAGGTATCAGTTGAAAAACCAATCCAGTTTGGAAGCTCTGGTGCGGTTGGATTGGAACGCGGCCAAACCCATTCTTGAAAATTACCTGAATCAAGCTGAGCCGTTCGTTCAAACTTATGCCTTGAAGCAGTTGTATCTGCACGCCGTTGAACACCGCGAAACCAGTCAGGCTGACGCAATGCGCCTCCGATTGCTGGAAATCGTGTCGAATCCGCAAACCTCCGAATACGCGCAGGGCGAAGCATACGATGCGTTGACGCAGCACGAATGGCCGGGGCGCAATGAATGGTTTTCGGCTTTGCTGGCACATGAAAACTTGTTGAGCCGAAAGAATCCGCTTTTCAGTGACGACGCGCTGGCTAATCCCATCAAAGCCGCACCGAATGATTGGAATCCATTGCTCAGCCAGCTTGTAGCCAGCGGCAACCCAACGGTTCACAACAATGCGGCATTGATTTTGGCGACCGTTGCGTTGCGAAAACCGAATCGAGAAGCGTTGTTGCCGCTCTTGCCTTGGCTGACCGATCCAAATTGGGTAACGGCTGGAACCGAATACGACCGTTATCGAATCATCAAAGGCTCAGGTGAATTGCAATTACCTGAAGCCGTTCCGGGTTTACTTGGGATCGTCCAGTCCGAAACGGAATTCGCTCGGATTCAGGCTGTTGAGGCGTTGGCCCGTTATCGTGATTTGCAGGTGATTGCGCGAATGATTCCCATTTTGCGAGCCGCAATTAGGCAGGAACCGATTGATTATTCCCTGGAAGAAATGATCAGGCTGTTGGCGGCAAATGGTGGTTTCACCGACCTGGAAGTCATTTCTGCGGTGGAATCGGTGGCCACGGAATCAACGGTAACGGTTGATGAATGGGACGAAGAACTTTGGCCGAATTTTCAAGAGCCAGAGAGCTTGTCGGCCTGGATTGGGCATGCCGTGGTCTGGCAGCACAAATTTGGCCCACCGAACTCGTATGGTGTTCGGCGTTCAGCCTTTACCGAATCTGTCGCTATGGGTTTGATCGCGCGCATAAAAGCTTTGCAAGGAGAACGCCCGGATGCTGCTGCCAAACTTTGGAAGGTGGCGCGGGCATTGGATTTTCCTGTCGTGAATACCGCGTTGGCGGAACGAATTGTCGAAGCGGATGCTGATCTGGAAACAACGTTGCTTGCCCTAAGGCGACGGCAACATCTGGCTGTGTCGAGTGGAACAACCCTGCAACCAATTGTGAAGCAAAACGGTTATGTCTCCGGCTTAGCGGCAATTTTGCTCGACGATGAGGACAACGCTCGTTCAATTCTGGAAAGCAAAGACCGCGAAGCGCAGATGGCATTGTTGGCCAGCGCGCGCGTAATCCGCGACGGCTTACCGGTTGACTTGGTGGGCAAGCTGCTGGCTTCGACGGATAAGTCGCTCGCGCTGGCTGCCGAACGTTATCTGGAAAGCGAAGACAGCCCGGCAGCTCGGCAATTGATTCTGGCTCGCCATCCGGATGACGCATTGATTTTGGGTGGCGCTCCGGATTTCGATCCAAAGCGAAAGAATGAGGATGATTGGATCAAATGGGAAGAAGCTTTGCGGGATGTTGTAAAACAGGGGCAAGCGGAAGAGGTCTTCGGCGAATATCAGGTTTATTACTCTGATGCCGCAGCGCCAGATCGTAAGAGCTTTGAAATTCATGTGCGTCACGCGCAGGCGACGGCTTGTCGTCGCAAAGACGAAGCGCGAAAAGAATGCCGCGCTTTGTCGCCGGAAGAATTGTCAGAGCTGCGAAGTTTGTTTGAGGAAATCCACTTTGATGACGTGAAGCCACTGTCACTTCCCGGAAGCGGATACGGTGGTACGGTTCAGAAATTTGTTCGGTTGAATAAAAACGGCGGCAGGCGGGTGTACGCCTCTGATCTTTTCTGGCTTCATTCCGATCCCGGCTTGGCGCTGAAATTGCTAACTCCGCACGACAAACTCAACGTCTTTTTCGCCAAGCTGAAAACAACTGGCGAATATGAATTGCTCTACGCGCTGAAAGAAAAGAACCGCGATTTGGAAGTCGTTTCGGCTGATGACAAGCATCCGGTTTCGCAAGTTTGCGGGCAGGATGGTGAGGTTCGCGCTTTGGTGAGAGAAGACCCGGATTATTACGCTCAGCCAAAATGGAAAACGGTCAAAGAAGGCAAGCTTGGCGGCGAAGCCAATCAGCCGCCAAACTGTCCGACTGTTGACGCTCGCGAAGATTTGCCGGAAGCGATGCGTAAAGGAGCGGTGTATGCCTATCCGTTGTGGAAGACTCAAACCCGAGACGGCATTGTCCGAAGTATGACCTGGAATGAACAACACGCTTTATGGTTTTCCAAAGCCGGAAGCGAGCCACGATTGCTGACTAAAGAATCTGAACAGCCGGAAGCAGTAACTCCCGATGGACGTTGGTTGATTGCGGTGAAGCGTAATCGTGATGCGGACAGCGATTTGCTGCGAGTTGATTTGAAAACCGGGGCGACGACTAAAATTGATGTCGAAGGCTGGACGTATCCCATCGTTGTTGAACCGCTGACCGGCAAAATCGTCATTCCCACCTTTCGAGACAATCGCAAAATTTACGAAGTGAAACTGTACACACCCGCCACCAACCAACTGGAAATGGGAATCGGCGAATTCGAACCGCTCAAGCACCAGCACGACCGTTCGTTGCAACCCATTGCCGGATCCACGAATGAATTCTGGGCAGCGATTCCTGATCCTGATGCGAAAAAAACTCGTGTCGGACGATACGATGCGCGCAGTTTCAAATTCACATCGTTGATGGAATTGCCGGACATTGTGTTCACCAGCACCAGCATGTGGGTGGACGAAAACGCGAGTTGGCTTTATATCGCCTACAACGGCCATTTGCTTCGGTTGCCACTTTTCTTCAGAAAATGATGTTTAGTGTGAATGCAGAATAGGTGAACGAATGAGACTCAACATCCGAATCAGCCTCGTGATCGTGTTGGCGCTTGTCGCCAGTTCAATTGCCATCACTCAGACCATCAACGCTACGCAATCCAATCGCTGGGCAACTGTCATCAACCAACTGCTGGATCATCCCGCGCCGCCTCCGCCAATGCTGAAAGAAGCTGCCGATGCGATTGCTGAAAAGGATCGTCTGGCGATGCTGGCGACATCGAATCCGGCTCAAGAACCAGAACCGCCAGAAAACGCTCCGGCTTTGGATGTGATTCACTTCTGGCAACGACAAGCCCGGGCGGAAACCGGAAAACAACCGTCTGACAAAATGAGTTGGCGATTGCTGGATGCCTGCTTGCAACAACCGGGAAATACTTGTTCGACGGTGATGGAGTATTTCCCAAACACTCCATCCGCTTACGAAAGGGTTAAGGCCGATCTTGATCAGCCAATTCCGCAAAAGCCTACTACGTTTTATACAGCGCAAGAAGGCATGGATTTTTTGGATCAGGAAAGCTCACGACGACAGTTTAGGGCTTGGTTGATGCAACACAGCAGTTATTATCGAGACGAGTTAATCCAAAATGCGCGTTCAGTGTCTTCAAAGAACCAAATTCATTTGGACAACAAAGACAGTTTGGAAGCTTTGGCGCGTCTGGATTGGAACACCGCCAAGCCGATCATCGAAAGTTATCTGAACAATTCAGAGCCATTGGTTCAGACTCTCGCCTTAAAACTGATGTACATCCACGCGATGGAAAATCGCGAGGAAGTTACGGCAAATACGCTACGCCGCCAATTGCTGGAAATGGTGTCAAATTCCACGGTGTCAGCCTTTGCTCGGCATGACGCCTTCAGCGTGCTGGCTTCGTACGAATGGCAGGGCCGAGACGAATGGATTTCAGCGCTTCTGGCAAAAGAAAATCTCTTGAGTGGAAAAAATCATTTGCTCAGTGAGTATGTCGTTGCTGCTCCGCTTAAAGCTGCGCCAGATAAGTGGAATCCACTGTTCCGCCAATTTATTGCCAGTAACAATCCGATCGTTCATAACAACGCCGCCAAAATCCTCGAAAGTATCGTTGGGCATAGCCCCAATCCGGAAACCCTGAAGTTATTGCTGCCGTGGCTGACTGATGCGAAATGGGTCGGAGGGAGCACAGAATATGAGCGTGAAAGAGTCATCAAGGCATTTGGGAAATCGCAATTGCCCGAAGCGATACCCGGTTTGCTGTGGATTCTTCAAAATGAAAAAGAGTCTGTGCGCGATGAAGCCGCTCAGGCATTAGCACAATACAGTGATCCCCAAATCATCAGCCAAATCCTTCCGGCTTTGAATTCCGTGATTAAGCAAGGAGCCGTGGACGATTATTCACTGAGCGGGATGATTGCGTTGTTAGTGAAATTTGGCGGGTTGAGTGAGCAAGAAAAACTTATCGGGTTGGAAATGTACGCGGCTGAATGCGAAATCAGCATTGACGATTGGAATGAAAACCGAACGCCAAGACTGGGCGACCCCAAAACACTTAGGGGCTGGATTGGCTACACGTTGTTGCATCACACATTTTCCGAATTCAGAAGGCAGACAAACAATCCGATCTTAATTACCGAATCCATTGCGGGTGAAGTGATGGAGCGCATCAATGTTTTGCGACAGGAAAAGCCGGACGTTGCCGCCAAGCTTTGGATCATTGCGCGCGAATGGGATTTTCCCATCATTGATCTGGCGATGGCGGAGCGGATTGTTTCAGCGGATGCGGATTTTGAAGCCCTGCTCAAAGCGTTGAGGCGGCGTCAGCGATTGGCCACCAATGCCGGGACAATCTTGCAACCTATGTTGCAACAGCGCGGATATGGTTCAGGCATCGCGGCAATCTTGCTTGAAGATGACGGCGAAATTCGTTCGATTCTGAACGGCAAGGATTCCGAAGCTCAAATGGCGCTGTTGGCTTGCGCTCGTGTTATCCGAACTGCTTTGCCGGTCGAATCCGTGGGCAAATTGTTGAAGGCAGCGAATAAGCGGCTTGCATTGGCAGCCGAACGGTATCTGGAAAGCGAAGACAGCGTCGCTGCTCGCGCGTTGATTTTAGCGATTCATCCGAACGAAGCCCTGATTCTGGGTGGGAGTCCCAACTTCAATCCAAAGCCGAAGTACAAAGAAAGTGAAACTGAGTGGGAAAACTCGCTCCGTGAAGACGTGAAGCAGGGAAGGGCGGACGAGGTATTCGCTGAATTTGAAGTGCAAACATCGGATACCGCGCCATTTCGTCAAAACTTCAGCGTGGAGGTACGAGTGCGTGGTGAAGCGGCGACGATTTGTCGTCGCAAAGACACCGCGCGCCAGGAATGTCGCTCGCTGCTTTCTGGAGAATTGGATGCCTTGCGGAGTTTGTTCGATGACGTGAGTTTCGACGGCTTAGCGCCTTTGCCAATCCCAGGTGGTGGATTGGGAGGCACATCTTTCGAGTTTGTCCGAATCAACAAGCGTGGTGGCAGACGGGTTTTTGCTGCCAACTTGTACAGCCTTCATTCTGATTATGGATTTGGGCTGAAAATGATGACACCCCACGACAAGCTCAGTTCTTTTTTCGCGAAGCTCAACGCGACTGGCGAATACGAATTACGCTACGCATTGAAAGAAAAGATCAAAGAGTTGGAAACTCTTTCGGTGGATGATGAACACCCGGTGATTTCGGTTTGCGGACAAGGCCCTGACATTCGCGCGTTGGTCAAAAATCAGAAAGACGACACTCAAAAATGGCACGCTCTCAGAGAGGGCAAACTTGCGGAAGAAGCCGAACAACCGGCGATGTGTCCGATCGTTGATGCTCAAGAAGATTTGCCGGAATCAAGGCGCTCCAAGTTCGGATACAGGCCGCCAATCTGGCCAATCAGCGCGAAGGGTTTTGTCATTCGGAACATGGACTGGAATGATGTTGAAGGTTTATGGCTATGTCAGACGGGGAAAGAACCCCAGTTGGTTTATCGCGGAAGAGCCGGTTCGATATTAGTGACGCCGGATGGACGCTGGTTGATTGCTTCAATTCGAGAACAAGATGAATCCAAGTTGGTAAGAATTGATCTCAAGACCAATGCCGTCACAGAAATTGACGTGGACGGCTGGGTTTATCCTGTTGTCAGAGAGCCGTTGTCGGGAAAGGTCATCATCCCCATTTTTGTTTATGACCCAAAAACCGAGAAGCGGAGCGAGGGAAATAAACTCTATGACCCAGTGACCGGCAAACTGGAAACCATCATCGGAGACGTGAAGCCGTTAAAGCATCAAGACGACCGTCCATTACAACACGTCGCCGGAACTAACACAGAGTTCTGGACGGCGATTCCAGATTACAAAGCCAAGAACACAAGAGTCGGACAATACGATGCGCGCAGTTTCAAATTCACATCGTTAATGGAATTGCCGGACATTGTGTTCACCAGCACCAGCATGTGGGTGGACGAAAAAGCGAATTGGCTTTATATCGCCTACAACGGTCACTTGCTGCGGTTGCCGTTTCTACGCAAGTAGCGCAAGGTTTTCAACCTGCGCTCGGCCGTGAAGAGCAAGTTTACAAATCAATAACGCTATTGTTGGAATCATGCGCAGGTTGGAAAACCTGCGCTACATCTGGAGAACACTATGAAACGCATCACCGCTTATGGTTCGTTCATCGTCGCGTTGGTTTTCGCGGCGGCTTTTCAGGCTCAGACGCAACAACCCGTTCAGGCGTTTGAATTCACGTCCGTCATGGTTCCGATGCGCGATGGCGTGAAGTTGAATACGCACATTTTCGTGCCGAAAAATCAGGCGGGGCCATTGCCGATAATGTTGGAACGCACACCGTATCAAGCACAAAGCGGACAAGGCTGGGCGCAGGGACGGTTCAAAGAGCTTGCCGCAGACGGTTACATCTTTGTCTTTCAGGACATTCGTGGCCGCTTCAAATCCGAAGGGCAGTTTGTCATGCAGCGCGCTCCGGTGTCGGTGCTGAAAAACGATCCGAAGTTAATTGATGAAGTGACGGACGCGTACGACACCATCGAGTGGTTGACCAAAAACGTTCCGAACAATAATGGCCGCGTAGGCATCACGGGCATTTCGTATCCCGGCTGGACGGCGATGATGGCGACGATTGCTCCGCATCCGGCATTGCGCGCGGCTTCGCCACAGGCTTCTCCGGCGGACATGTGGATGGGCGACGATTTCCATCACAACGGAGCGTTTCGGCTGAGTTACGGATTCGAATACGCGACGATGATGGAAACCAACAAGGAGCAAGCTCGGTTTGAATTCGACAAGTACGACACCTACGAATGGTATTTGCGGTTGGGTGCGCTGTCGAACGTCAACGAAAAATACTTGAAGGGCAAAATTCCGACCTGGAACGATTTTGTCGAACATCCGAATTACGACCGGTTTTGGCAGGAACAGGCCGCCGCCGGATATTTGAAACAAGCACGTGTGCCTACGCTGAACGTCGCTGGTTGGTGGGATCAGGAAGATTTTTACGGCCCGGTCAAAATTTACGAAGAGTTTGAAAAGAACGATCCAAACAAACAGAACTTCTTTGTCGGCGGCCCGTGGAATCATGGCGGCTGGGCACGCGCGGATGGCAGCAGTCTGGGCAAGATTCAATTCGGCGGGAACATTTCGCTGCAATATCGCCAGCAGATCGAAGCTCCGTTTTTCGCCTACTATTTGAAAGACAAGGGAACTCCGACCTGGAAAGAAGCCAACGTATTTGAAACCGGATCGAACGAATGGCGCAGTTATGACCAATGGCCGCCGAGTTACAAAACCGAAACGCGCAAGCTTCACTTCCAGGCCAACGGCAAATTGTCGTTTGACGCGCCGAAAGACATCAGCCGCCAAGCAGCAGACAATTACGTTTCCGATCCGGCGAATCCGGTTCCATATCGTCCGCGTCCGGTTGAAGCGACTTATGATCCGCGTGGTTCCGGTTGGGGCGCGTGGCTGGTAGGCGATCAGCGTTTTGCTCAGGGACGACCGGACGTGTTGAGTTGGGAAACTGATTCGCTGACCGAAGACATCACCATCAGCGGAAATGTCGTCGGGCATCTGTTCGCTTCGACAACGGGGGCCGATGCCGATTGGATCGTCAAATTGATTGACGTTTACCCGGAAGATTATCCGAAAGACGTGAAAATGGGCGGGTATCAGTTGATGGTTGCCAACGAAGTTTTTCGCGGACGATTCCACAAGAGCTTTGAAAAGCCTGTGGCGCTGACGCCGAATGCGATCAACGAATTCGCCGTCAATATGCGGTATTGCAATCACCGATTCCAGAAAGGACACAAGATCATGGTGCAGGTGCAAAGCTCCTGGTTTCCGATCATTGACCGCAATCCGCAAAAGTTCGTGCCGAACATTTTCAAAGCGACGGACGCCGATTACATCAAAGCGACGCACAGCATTCATCGGTCAAAGCAATTCGCTTCGCACGTCAGCGTGCCGGTCATCGTTCGCTGATGCTGGTCACGTTCAGTGTTTTCGTCGTACTTTCAACAATGCTGACTGGTTCTGGTGAGACTTGGTGTTTGATCGGATTGGTTTCTATCGCCGGAGCCCGCTCCGGCGATAGAGCTGCAACGGCTCCGGGTTGTGGCAACGCCTGCGGCATTGTCGAAGCGGTTTTATCAAAAAAGGTTTTCAGGAAGCTTGCCGACAATCGCTGCCAGAACAGAATCATCAAAATAGAAACCGCCATCACTCCCAACGCGCCAAAACCACCGGTGACTGAACCAACCAAAAGCGCGGCCAGTGAACTGATGAACATCAGCGTTGTCCCAAGACTCAAACCTTTCTGGCGCGGCGATAATTGAAAGAACAATTGCAGCAAAGCAAAAAAAGCCGCGCTCAACACCACCGAGTTTAGGCCGAGTGGCAGGTTGAAAAATCCTGCGCCAAGTAGGGATTTGATTGCTCCGACCAGCATCAGGCTTGCGCCCAGGGTGATGTCGCGCTGGCGAACTGAACCCAGCGGCAAGCCAGTCGCCAAGAAATTCCTGACGTCATCCAGCGCGCAACCACAGTGAGTGCAAAACCGTGTTTGTTCAGTGGGCGGTTGTTGTCCGCATTGTGGGCAGTGCATAAAAACTCTCCGGTAAATGAATTGAACAGTGGCCGGAAGCGACTACGACGCCGCTCCCGGTCGGGTTCATTGTTTCGCCGGAGCTTTGGCATTGCCGTATCGCAATTTAACGCTGACCATCATCGGGTCTGTGGCTTTGGCGTCGGGACGGTAATACAGGGTTTGCGGTGTGGGGCTTCCGGCTTTGAGCTGTTTGCCATTGGCTGCGCTGGCTTCTTTTTCCTCTTTCGTCCAGGTTTTGCCGACCGAATTTTCCATCTCCAAGCGGCCCACGTGCGACGCCCATTTCTTTTCCCATTCGGCCACTTCGGTGCGCGACAATTGAACGGCGTCTTCGCCGATTTTCACGCCCGGCAATGGTTCGGGAGTAATCAGCACGCTCAGCGATTCGCCAATCAGATCAGCACGGTCAGGATCGAGATTGAAATAATTCGGGCTGTCTTCTTGCGCCGGGATGTCTACGATGCGTCCGATGGTGACCTTGTTGTCGCCCCTGTGAAGCCGCGTGGTCGGGAAGATCAAATACGGTTCGCCCGTCGAACCGTCGGCGTACAACTCTCGATTGATGACGTATAGATACCCCGTCCGAGCCGATTCAATGCTCAGCCGCACGCGCTGCCCGATGGCCAGCGGAGTGTCTACGGAAATTCGTTCCGGCGTCCACTGCACGACTTTGGTGTCGTCTTTAGAGTGTTTGAATAACCGGACTTCTTTGTCGTCTTTGGCGGCAGCCGGACGCAATCGCCACAGCGTGATGCCCAACACCGTGTCGCCGTTGACGTGGTCGGGCGAAATCTGCGGCGTGACAACGCGATAGCGTCGGCGCGGAGCTGCTTTGCCGGTCGCCGGTTTGGCTTTCGC
>ERZ650309.672-NODE-672-length-16566-cov-6.552601_pt1 | contig 16566 bp, 17 predicted proteins | sample MGYA00376245_ERZ650309 | MGnify/ENA primary metagenome ERZ650309 (study PRJEB26733, sample SAMN07839294) | wastewater metagenome | biome: urban; feature: wastewater treatment plant; material: waste water | place: USA: North Carolina | collected 2016-04-26 ...
AAGTCGGAGTGAAAATCCTTAGCGTGCTATATTTTCCGTTTCCTGAGACGACCCCTAAAAAGCCATTCCAGTGCGTTGAACTCTGGAATGGCTTGTCGTAAGTTTATGATTTATATTTAATAAAATAAAGTATTTCGCATAAGGTGTATTATGTTAATTTTAGAAATACTTTTTACTAATCTATTTCAATCTTATTAATTATATAGTTCCAAACAACTTCTGAACCATATCCTGAAAGGTGACCACCATCAGTCATGAAAAGAGGCTTTCCATTTAACTCATAGTTACATACTTTGCCATTACAGAATATACTTGTTAAATCTATATAATTAACATTGCCATAATCAGATGCTATCTGATTTAAGATATTATTAACCTTCATACTTTTTTCACTTGGCTCATATATACTATTGCAATGTTGTTTTATCCCTGTCAGCATCTCTGAGCGTAGACAAATCAAACCAGTTTTATCTTCAGGTTTTGGTAGTTCACCTAAAATATAAATTTCATTTTTATTAGGATATGATTCAATTAATTCTCTTAACTGAACCTCTAAATCTTTATAGTAATTTCCTGTAAGATTACATTTATCAGTTACACACTCTAAAGATTTTGTTTCAGATCTAACCCAAGATTGAGCAATGATAACTTTTTTGTTTTCTTCTAATCCATTTTTATAATTATTCTTACATTTCTCTTTCCAATCAACATAATGTCCTGATCTTATATTAATACTATTTGGAAAAGAAAGACATGTTGCATACCAAGAGTTTTTAACCTTAGATCCTTTATTAAGTATTCCTCGTGTATAATGATTAGAATTACTATCTCCAATCAATATGTAATCATAATCTTTTTTCGTGTTATATAATGAAATTCCTTCATTAACTATATAATTATTACCTGTTCCTCCTTGAATTAATGGATTTCCAACTAAATTCTCTCTTTTAGCTAATCCCTGAGTTATAAATAATGTAACGCCTATTGATACAAACACAATAGACAAAGTAGTATAAAAAATTATTGGTTTGATTAAACTAACTGATTTAAATTTTCTCTTTTCAATTAATTTAAAGCTTAAATATCCCAGTAAAATAGATAACAATATCCCTATTATTTTATATTTTTCATTTATTCCAAAGTAATTATATGAAACAGCTATTGGCCAATGCCATAAGTAAATAGAATAAGACCATAAACCTATATTTTGAAATAGAAAATTTCCAGTTAGATAACTTTTTTCTCTGTAAGCTTGAATAATTAACCATGCTCCTATAGTAGGAATAAATGCTAAATAACCAGGCCATTCTGTCTTTTCAGAAAAAGTAAAATATGATCCAATAATCAAAAAAACGCCAATTAGTTCTATTAATTTACTATTTTTATATATTTTTTCATTATTTATTTTTATTGGATATAAGTAAGCGAGACCTCCAAGCAACATTTCCCAAGCTCTTGTTGGTAATAAAAAATATGATTCTGTCGGCCAGTATTTGGTTGCAAAAATACTAAGAATAAACGAAGAAAAAAACAACAAAATTATAATTCTTTTAATATTTTTTATGGAAAAAAACTTATTAAATAAAACAATTAAAACAGGATATATAATATAAAACTGCCATTCAACAGATAATGACCAAGTATGTAATAAGAAATTATCGGTAGTGTCAAAGTAACCACCACGCATACTAAACATAAAGTTGCTAATAAATAACATACTTGTGGATACATCTCTACCAATCGTTTTATAATCCCAAGTGGTAGTAAAAAAATATCCAAAGATGAGGAGTGCAAGGCAAAGTATTGCTAATGGCGGAATTATTCGATTGGCACGAGAAATATAGAATTCAAGAATTGAAAAATTATTTTTATTTAAGCCTCTAAATATTATACCTGTCATTAAAAAACCAGATATAACAAAAAAAACATCAACTCCAGCAAATCCACCTGTTAACAAAGATGGATAAAAATGAAATATTACGACAGCTATGACTGCGATAGCTCTTAGACCATTTATATCTTTTCTAAAATTCACAATTTTCTACGTCTCTATTATAGATAAATTAGATTATAACAAAAATAAACTATTATAATTTAAATTTATTTTTAATTATTTGACATAAAATCTCTTATACGAAACTTAAGCTACTTTGGTAGTTTTTGCCAACTCTTTATAACTGAACTACTCAAAATTATAAGTTCTTTATCTACTATCTTAATATGAGCGTTCCCTTTCAGGTCGGGCTAGTTGCCCTTCGGGTCGATACATTCGTATCGAGCAAAGCCAACATCCCTAACGCAAAAGCAAAAGCACTGGACTATGTATAGTAGGACTTTCCCTTCAACTTATCTACGACAACCAACATCATTGAACTTTATTTCAATCACTCACAATATCAATTACGCAAGCTTCATTGACATTGCTCCTTACTTGAAATTTTTTAAGTTCAATGGTTGTCGTAGCGATAAAGTTTGATGAAGGTAGATTCAGATACCTTCTACATATTCCTTGAATAAGGATGTCGCTTCGCTCCGCTAAAAAGCGTTTGTTTAATGGATTGCCATAGCTCCAAGAATGATAGAAGTTAGAAGTAAAAACAAGCTTATCTCTTATAAAATATAGTTGTGATAATAGAGCTATTAATAATTATAAATCATATAAAAAACATTAACTTATAGTTGATTTAGGTACAATGTACCTATATAATAACAAGCATAAGGTGAAGAGATATAAAAAGCCTTAGAGGTGCAACGTGTACCGACTGTCAGGACTAGCAGATAACCTTAGTCTAGGATTTAAAAAATGAACGTATTCGACTTTTCTAACAAAGCTTCTGATTCTTCTAAAAACTTTCGTCTTGAAGCTTTCAGCTTTACTTATGATCTAGGTCTCAATATTTACTTCGATGATATGGACGACCTTCGTGACATCATAGGCGATACAGAAATTGAATTTTGGCAAGTTGAAGGTTTACGTGAAGATACCTATATGGATGTAGACAACTTTAAAGATCTTGAAACAGCTATTGAGCTAATCATGGAAGGACACTTCCAAGAAGACCTAGACTTATTCTCAAAGCTTAAAGATGAGGGATATGTTAGAAATTTAGAAGATGCCCAAGAATGGCACGATGAAAACCAATTCTGTGAAGATATGTCAGATTATGATTTTGGTAACTATCTTATGCACGATGTAAGCTGCATTGAGATCCCTGAAGCATTGCAAGGGTATATTTCATATGAACAATATGGACGTGATGCCTTAATAAATGATTTTGTACGTGTAGGCAACTACATCTATAGCAACCACTGAGGGGAGCTATAGACATGGAAATGAATATTTCATCTTTGGCTTATGTTGCTAAACAACAAAAACATGCTGAGCTTTTAAAAACTGTTCGTAATGGTAATACTTGTTATTTTGTAAAAATTTCAGGTTATTACCCAAACCATTTAGACCGCTTTTATAGAATCAATAAAGCATCTTATGAGCTTATCGAAGTATGCCTAAGACGTTCAGATTCTTTTTTAACTACGGTTAAAGGTGACTTAGTTCGACACTTTAAATCTGTTCGAGCTTAAAGGAGCGTAAGGCATGAATGCACAAGTTTTTAAATCTGAAGCTCTTACTCGTTTAGCTGTTCGTTTGCCTGAAGCTGTTCCAGTTATGGCAAAGGTTGATATAGATCAAGTTGTCAAAGTTGTAAAAGTTGAATCAGGTGAAGTTTATATCATTTCACAAGATACAAAGGGCAAGTATGAAAACCCTTTTCATGTTTGGTTTATGCACAAGTCAGGTTTTATTCTGAGATCTGCAAACGGTGTACTTGGTTATAAATCTGCTTTTATGGCTGAAATACATCTAAACAGGACCATAAGAGCTAAAGGACAACGTACCTTAAAAGCCAATTAAGTGATAACATGAAGCTCCTGAAATATGGAGCTTTTTTAATGAGTAAATTTGAAAATATGACGTTTGAAAACTTTTTAATAGAAGCTCCTGAAGCAAGTTATATAAAAGACCTTCGGCTCGATCTAGGTTTATCTGCTGCTCAGTGTGCCAAGCTTGCAGGGATTTCAGATGGTGCATTATGGCGAAAGTATGAAGCAGGAGAAAGACAACCAAATAAACAAACATGGACTGTCTTTCTAATGGCTTCAGGTCAGCACCCTAATTTTAAATTAAATACAAAATAGGATCTTTATAGGTACTAAGTCAGTGCCTATACCCCTCAAAAAAAAAACGCCCGTTTTTTACTCTTTGTGTGATTTGTCTGATACCTATTTCTATCTGATTAAGGTATATAGTTCTGTTGCGTCATGTGAAGTCGTAAAAAACGGAAACGGCTACTTTCTGCATGTGATTAAATTTAAACGGCTGTTATAATTTAGTTAGTTCTTAGGGGGAAATTATGTTTAAAAAATTAATGGCTTGTCTGATTTGTTTACCTATATGCAGTCTATCTTTTGCTGCTGATTGGAAATTTTTTACATTCACTTCTGAATATTTTGTATCTATTGATAATAATTCTTTAAAGAGGGATTCAACAAAAGATACGTTAGATTTTTGGTATAAATCTACTGCTAGGAAGTACATTCCTAATGAAAAAGTTTTTAAAGGTGATTATAGTCTTGTTTATACAACATTAAATTGTGCAGAAAAGACGTTAGCTGCAAAATCTTATGTAACTTATAGTGCTAACGGATCTGTTAAGGAATCTGAAACGGTTAGTGATCCAGTCTTTGAACCAATAGCGCCTGAAACTGTTGGAGAAAAATTTCTTGAATTATGTACTTCTACTCCAAATAGTACGACTGATATAAATCAAGAATCTAAAAAAATAGATATATAAAATTTTACTGTATCTAAAAGTAGACCAGTTTTCCAAAAATCATAAAAAAGCCCCTACTCTAGTTGAATAAGGGCTAGTTCAATTATTCGTAATGGTAACGGCAAGAAACAACCGTTATCGCTACGTCTGTTACTTCATAAACAAGTCGATTTTTTTCATCTATTCGTCTGCTCCAAAATCCTGATAAGTCACCTAATAAAGATTCAGGTTTTCCAATCCCTTCAAATGGAGTTCTTAGACTTTCTTTGATTAAAGCATTAATCCGCTTTAAGGTTTTCTTGTCTTGACCCTGCCAATATTCGTAATCTTTCCAAGCTGAAAGGGTAAAGTTAATCGTCCTGCTCATCTAAAAGTTCTCTTTCGATAGTCTTAGATGCTCGTAACTCTGCAATAGATTTTGCTAAATGTGCTGCATTACTTGGAGAAGACATAAGGTGTAATGTTTCCATCACACTATTGTAATAGTCTTGACCCATTACAACGGCATGTTGCCCTTCTTTACGTGTAATCATGGCTACATCTGCATCATCAATAACTGTATCTAAAACGGATTTTAGATTGTTACGTGCATCGGTATATGTAAATACTTGCATCTCTTATCTCCTATTGCACATCATGCGCAATGAAGATATTGTACAGTATATTGTACATATAAGAAAGCCCTCTCTAATTAAGGCTAAGAGCTAAAATTTAACTGAAAAAAATTAACTAGATGAGTGTAGGTATTTGGATGAAATTTTAGTACATGAGAATCTTCTTGATCATCATATACCCATTCGAAAAGTAAAAACTCTGGATCTTGAGTGACATTACGAGATCTAGTCGTTATACCTGACCATACTCCTTTAATATCTGCATATTCGACTTCTAAATAAGCAAGTAAGTCATTTAATAAAACTTTATTGGTATTAAATGATGCAATAGCTTTTAGGACATTTCTACTTTTCTCAGAAAGCCCTGTGATAATTTCCTTTAAGTCTTTTTTAGTTAACTCTCCCTGATCATTACTATCATCAGATAAAACTATGTCATTTCTGAAAAATAATTTCATTATTTCTTGTTGGGTTGGTTTAGATAGGCTACGGAATTCTTTTTCATTGATTACGAAAGAAGCCATTTAAAAATCTCCACATTATTTGAGTTTAGTATTATTAGACTTATATAGAGTCTATTTAAGTCTTATAAAGAGTATAGGGTAGAGTTTGATTAACTTAATGTCAATAAAATTTTGTTTTAAATTAAAAAGCCCCTAACCTGTAAAGGCTAAGGCTTGAGTTGTTTGGTTGGGTGTAATTAGCTAATGATTTTTTTAGTAAAATACTTATAATCAATTAAAATTTTTTAACGAAAATATCATGTCTAAAATAAATTCTGCAGAAAGTATCCGAGGTCTTGCATGCTTTGCTGTAATTATTTCACATTTAATTTTAACCTTTTTCCCAGGATTGCATTATCTAAATCCAGAAGATGAACATTTACCAAACTATGAGTTTTTTACTACGGTATTTAACTCTCCATTCACTTTTTTCTATGCTGGTAGTGCTGCTGTTTATATCTTCTTTGTACTTAGTGGATTCGTTCTTTCATATGCTATTTTAAAAAGCGGCAAAGATATTAATAGAAAAATTGCTTCTATGACTATAAAGCGGTATCCGCGGTTAGCTGTACCTGCATTAGTCTCATGTTTACTAGTCTGGGCTGCATTTCATCTGAACATTGATACATCTAGCGCCACCCACTGGATTTCACGAATGGGGAGTGCAGATGGTTCTATGCTTTATGCTATTTATGATGCTTTAATTAATGCTTTCATATTTGGTAAATCTGAATATAACTGGGTCCTATGGACAATGCAGTCAGAACTGTTAGGTTCTGTAGTTATATTTGCCCTTCTATACATTAAAACGAATTTTAAGAACCTTGTCTTTTTTATAAGCTCTATAGTTTTTTTAATTGGGTCATTCGGACTATCTACCCAACTTGGGTTTGGTGTTTTCTGTTTTTTATTTGGAATGTTCACATATCTATATGGATTTAAAGTAAATAACCATATTGCAATCTTAATGCTAATTATAGGTTTGTATTTTGCTGGCGCTCATAATGAGAGTGCCTCGTATTTTATTTTTAACAAATTTTTAGGTAACTACACGCACTCTCTGCTCAGTGTTGCTTCTGGTCCATTGGTTGTATATAGCATCTTAATGAACAGTAAGCTTTCAGGCATTCTAGATACTAAACCTTTAGTTTTTCTTGGTAAGCTGTCATTCTCATTATATTTACTACACATGCTCATGATCTACATTGTGGGTATGCCAATTTTCAACTATATGAACAGTATTGGTTTTGCATACATGAGTAGCACCATCGCTGCATCTGTCGCTGTAATAATCACATCTTTAATATCCTCAATTTTCTATAGTGAATATATTGATGATTTATCAATAAATATAGGTAAAAAAATAGAAAAAATAATCCTTAAATAAAATTTAAAAGCCGTGCTGGATTAAATACAGCACGGATTTTTTATTACTTACCAAACAATGTTTTATTGACTGCAAAAAGATCAGCAATACCATTCGCTGTATACGTTCCTGCTCTATGTATCTCTATATATGCAAATTTTGCATCTAAGAATCCACTTGTTAATGTTGAATAAGCACCAAAAATAATACTGCTTGCTATAAGACTTGGTGAGCTATACGCAATATGATATGGAGTATTGAAGCTTAGAACTTCTCCTGTGTATTGCACACCATCTACATATATCACCAATCCACTTACTAACGTATAACCACTACCTGTTACTACAGCTTCAATTGTTGATGTTGCAGCATTATTTGACATATCAACGCTACCAGTCATCGACAAAATGCATTTAGTTCCAACCGCTTGTGATGGTACTTTTAACCAAAAATTAATCGAACCGCCATTAATGCCACCGCTATGAATCGCATATTGATTTAAAGCTTTAGTCTGCATATAGCGAACACCTGATTCTATTAAGAAGGGTGTATCGGGTGCTGTTAAGTCAGTTTTAACGACTGATAAGATACAACCTGTATCACTGTTTGAACCGATGCCTTTGTCGTGACAACTAGCCCCTGACACATTCATCATGTCATAAGAAACTAGACCACGTGGCACACTTAAATTGTAAGAAGAACGATAGAAACGACCACTTGTTAATACATCTACTGACGTAATAACGCCATCTGTTACATTGACTTTAAGTGTTGCTCCTGTTGCTCTTGATTTTGCCCTTACAGACATTGTTGTTGTATTTGAATAGCCCGTACCACCACTTAATACTTGGATACCCGTAATTCTTCCTTCACCTGAAATAAGTGGATAACCAACAAAGCCCGTACCACCACCAGCATTTGCAACAATAAGGTCGTGATTGAAATCATTCCAAACCGTATTTGCTTCAATAACAGCGTCTTGTGGTATTGTAGCGTTGCTGTATGTAATCGGGTTTGATGCATAACTTGATCTATAGTTCACATCATTGTGAAGATACATAGAGTCTGCATCTGTCTTTTGAAACCACGGTGTAATATCAAAATGGTTTTCTGTAATTTTTATTGCTTTGGTTTGACCGCTTCCGTTCTCGATATACAGCATGTAAGCAAAGTTACCGTCTTTACTGTTGAAGAACTTGTTATGTGAAATAACATCTCCTGCTGTAAAACCACGCCCGTAAGATCCCATGCTGATAGCTATTTTATTGCCAGTTACAGCCTTTTGATAAGCATAAGGTGCAGCAAAAATAAAGGTGTTATGTGCGATATAGAATGGACTGTGTGCAAAGTTATAAAAGAACGGATTTGTTGATCGAATAACGTTACCCGTGATATTAACGTGTAACTGCTCCCAACGTTTTTTAATGGCTTCACGTCTAGCTCGTCCGAACTGACCATTCGCATAGAAAATACCAACCTCATGAGACTCGATTTCATTGTCTTTGATATAACCAACATGCTCAAAGTATGGTTGATAAAACGTATCTGCAAAATCGTCATCAACAGCAATACCAACGCCATGAAACATTGTTCCCTTAATTGAATTATCAGACAATCTCAATTGTGAGCCTTGATGACAATCAATCCCTTTTCTAACACATCGAGTAAATGCGTTATTTTTAACATTCAACTTGAAGTTAGGCATAGCTCTAGAAGTAGAGAATCCATATCCAGGATCTACATTTGCATGTGCAATAGAAGCATCTGGATGACCCATATCTTCAACAATATTGTAGTCATCAAAAAAAGTATCAATAGAACGATCTGAGTGACACCCACCAATATAGCAATTATGTAGATATGTTCCTTTAATTTTAGTTCCATTTGGTGCAACTTCACGAGATTCTGAATTACTAATACGTGGGAAGTTTGTTAATCCATCTAATGAGCGAAGTAAACCCAGTCTGATTGCAGAACCATTAAATCCGTATATTTCAGTACCAAGTATTTCATTTCCATAGCCACCGATGACACGAATACCATCTGAATGATTACCTAATTGACCACCACGCCAAGTACCCCATGTTGCTGCTGTAGTTCCATCAAATTGAGGAAAAGCTCCACCATACCCACCTGATGTTTCATTTTGAGTGACAACCATATTGTTAGAAATGCCGCCAATATCAGGACTTAAAACAGTAGTATTAAAACCTGTAGTTAAAGCTCCTTTTTCAGCATGTCCTGTTGTTCCATCAATAGGGGGAAACTTATATTCTTTAGTTTCTCTTATGTAATTTCCACCTACTAACGCACCTTTAATAACTTTACAACGTACACAATTAACGAGATCCAATATCCCCTGTGAAGCTGTTTCTGTATAAAGTTCAGCACTAGCCAAGTTAATCGTTACATCTACTTTGTTTCTTAGAATCAAACAGGGCTGTCCGCCATTTAATGTCAAACGACCAAGTGAACGTCCCTCTGTACCATATATATCTGTGTGCTTATTAATCTGCTTTTCTAAATGAGCTGAATGCCAAAAGCGAATTGTTTGACCATTTTTAACAGCATCAAAACACTTCTGAAAAGCATCCATATCTTGAGCTAAGTTTGTACCTGACCATCCAAAATGATAAGGCGTAATGGTATCGTTTTCAGGTTTTAGTACCCAACCGTTTAAGATCGTACCGCCATTGTTTATAGCTGATTGAGTTGGATCATAGATGTAGTGACCACCACCTAATTGCTTTTGATCGTGATAGCTTTTAACGTATACAGTTCGACCATTCCATTTAAGTAGTGAATTTAGTTCTAAGATATTTTCAGCTTGAGTTATAAATTTACCGCCATCAAAATTATCACCTGTAATTGCAGCAATCAGCGTATCTATATAACCCTTTAATTCTAAGTCTCTAGTTTGTGAAAGTAAGTCATATTCAATATCAGCGAGTTTTCTTTCATCTATTTCAATATCGAGTTTTAAGTCTAAGCACTTGTCAGTTAAACCAAGTTCTTGTAGCTTTCGCCAAATACGATCTAAGTCATAATTTAATACTTCAGGTCTAAAGGTATTGTTACTGGTTGAATAAGTAGTACTACGTTCTAAGGATGTATTTCGCTCAACTTCAACGATAAGGCATTGAGGTAGAAACACGTTTACCTTCTTCTCCTTTAATAAGTTTGCTGTCTCTAGGGAAGATTGCTTGTACTAATGTAAATTTTTGATCAGGTTTCTTATCAAGTGCTGTTCTAACTTTGTCTGATACGTTGTCTATTCCAAACTCAGATACGATCTGTTCTGCTGATAATTCAAACTCTCTATAGATTGTGTCGATCAATCCATTCGCTTGTGTAGAGCTGATATAACAGTTGCCAATGGACCAGGTATTAAATGTAAAACCACCTTTCTCTCTGTTTGTATCTGCATACAATACCGCCCATCCTGCAACGACTAGATCTGTAAGAAAGTCTGTGACTTCACTATCAAAGTTACTAGCATGGATATTACGGAAGAGAAATTGATCTACTTGGCTTAACCATTGTTCTCCTTGAGTCAGTTGGGAGGGAGTATCTACACCGCTTGGAACTGATTTAAACCAAATGCTGACAGGGGAGGTAGTACCACTAACAATAGATCTAACAAGTAGTTGAATACCTTCTACTGCTGTTGTATCAAATAACTCTGATCTTGCCTGTTTACGTTCTTGTTCTAAAGCTATAACTGCTACCTCTGTAAAGCTTTGCTGACGTTCAGGAGCGCAATATTTATAACAATCCTTCCAGTGACTTTCATGTTTAATTCGATCTAATTTCAATTGACTTAGGCGTTTGAGTGTTTGTTGTGCCTTCATCTCGTTTTAAGTACCTGTTTTGGTTTTAGGTGCTACAGAAGAAAGGGCTGTTTCTGTCAAACTGCCTAATGCTGTGCTTTGTTTGTTTTTACGTCTTACTGCTGAGTTCTCGTTCGCTTCTTTCTGAGCAAGCTCTTTCGCTTTACGTTCGATTTCTTCAGGCGACTCTTGCTGTACGACTTTAGGTTTACTAGCCATAGCTGTATCAATACCTCTATTAATTTTTATTGTTCTGTTGTTGGGCGTTTATGCAGGCTTCTTGTCCTTCGGATCAAGCCAAACGATGAAGCTGTTTGTCTTGAGCAAAGCCAAGATCCTGAACGCTTGTCTAGCTGCGTCTTACCGTTCTCTTTGTTCTAAAAGATACGTGGCATCCAATGTTGCAAAATGCGTGTGCGTGTACGTGCGTACATAGGTATATAGAAGGGCAATCTAATTCTTTATCTAGCACTTGGATCTATGCAGTCTTTTCTCTAGTTCTTGTTATTGTTGTACTGTAGTCGTTGTATTTATAAGTATTAGATATTCTCTTTTTTAAAATGTTAAATGTCTGTTTTAAATACAGATCTTTTTTATTTTTATTATATTAATAGCCGTATTAATATAGCTATTAAAGAAAGCTCAGGATAGAAAGAGAAAAACTAAACTGAGCTAAAGAGTGAAGCTCTGAAGTGATGGAGAACTTGTTAAAGTTTCATCTGAGCTAAAAGGGGATCTAACAGCCTACCTAAATAAGCTGTAAGTTAAGGATGAAATAAAGGATATATAAAATGACTGACTTAGTTTTGTTTTTATCATTACGCCTACTTAGCCTAAGTCGTTCTAAATAAGTAATGAGAACTATATCAGAAAAATTGATATTTGTCAAGTCCTGAATACTATATGTTGTGTTTATTGTTAATATATACCACTATATATTGTGTTTTAATCATATCTTTTATAGATATGCCGAATTGGATAACACCTAAATTCCCAACTTGCTAAGCCTTGTAAAATATCGTGTACTCTTTTCTGTGACTCAGTATAGTTTTGTTGCGCTGATGGATAGTTAGAATTGAGTACGGTCATTTTAAGAAGGTTGAACTCATCTTCCGCATGGTCACATACATCTTTCATAACTGTTTCTAATTTAGTTACTGACATTGCATAGGCAAAAGGATAACGTCTTTCTACTGCTCTAGTTCCTGTATCCCATGCTTCTTTATATTCTTTTTCTGTTGAATATGTTTTAGCTAGATCTTTGATTACAACATATCTTAACTGGTTGTCAGCTACTTCTGCATGGCTAATAGAGATACCAAATACAGTTATAAGAGAGAGAAGGGCAGTCTTAATTTTCATTGTATAAGTTGTTGTAAAGCTTCTGATAATTCAGTGTAGCATTCGGTTGTAGATCCGTTAAATGATATTTTAGGCTTATAGTGAAATTCCTGCATTTCTGTTTTGAACTTCACTTCCAAGTCATAGACTGCTTCTGCTGTATCAGGTTGTTCTAATAGAATCTCCCATTCATAAGGCATTGAGCGGACTGTACCGTATCGAGTAAGAATGTTATTGACTGTGATACCAAGCTTATAAAAGGTTTCTTCCTTATCCCAACATTTGATTAAGTAGAAGATAGGTTGTCCACCATTTTGAATAGCTTGATCTAGGAAGCTTTGTCGTTTGCATCCTTTAATTTTCATTGTTTTCTGTCTTCTTAGTACGAGGTTTTTTAGTCACTTTAGTATCTTTATTAGCTCTATTATTAGCTGTTTTAATTTTAGTAGGCTTAGCTGTACCAATTAATTTAGATTGCTCTATGACGATCTGAGAAGCATCTAGGGCATTGTAGATACCATGTGCATGAGTAGTAATAGAAAACAGTTCAGGTGTTTTGAAATAGGATTCAAATAGGCTGATTGGAATAGTAGGTCCATTCATAATCAATTTAAGTTTAGTGGTATCTGTAAATTCAGGGATGAGGTCTGAATATGTAACAAGTACGAGCTTGTCAGCTTGATAGATTTTATATACTGAATACATAGTTTCTCTTTTTATTAAAAGTTTTATTTATTATTTTTGATGTCGTTTTCATATAAGTATTAGTTATAGAAATACAGATACATATATAACATATTCTTATATAGATGTCAATCTCTGTAACTTTTAAGAATAAGAGTACCAATACTACATAGGCTATTTAAAACTATCTTTTGGAATACCAAATAAACAGATTAGAAGCAGACAGTTCAATGTGAGTCCGTGTTGGGTACGGTAGTACACAATATGGATGATAGATTGAATACTGTCTGTTAATGGTTAATATGGTGCTGTGTCCGTTAGGATACAGTGACATATAAAACATGTTACAGATACTAGATCTACAGAATCAGATAGAAATACCAATTCTATTTTTAAATTAATAATTAATTATCTTTTTAAAAGAAAGACAAAGCTTTTTCTATACTCATATCTGATTGGTATTGAAAGAAAACAGGTTAGTAGGCAGTCAGTTCGATGTTTGATATGGATACGTGCCTGTTAAGGTACGGATACAGATTAAAGATTGATTACTGACTGTTAAAGGTTGTTATTCATTGACTGATAAGGAAATGAATAAGAAGCTTGTTATAGCTTTAAACAACTATTTAATTAAATAAGAATAGGGAAGAAATAGTAAATAGATCGTCAGATCTGTTTGCTGTTTCTGATAGATAGTTAAGTAGAATGAAATGAGATCTGAAGCTCCTTAGAGCTTTAGATTGAATGATAGTTGTATTTCTAATTATAAATTTTTTAGTAACTTTTTCTTTAAGATAAAGAGCCGTTAACATTTGATTTTATTAATGTTTTAAAATATTTTACCCACACTGTTTGGGTAACTCTTATTTTCAGAAAGAGTCATAGCTATTCCTTCTCAACCTCTTATACATCTTATCCACATTTTTAAATTCATAATGGGCTGTATAAAAAAAAGTAAAAAACAGCTTCAAATATAAACTTGAGAACGGGAATTATTAGTGCCTTCATTACGGCTTTTTGGACTACTAAATTTCCCTTTATATTTAGTATCTTTTTCTTTAAGGAAATATGTTGTAAGTTATTATTTATAAAATAATTATTTTTAATTCTACACACAAGTTTTGTGTAAAACTTAATTTTAGCTCGAAACTTTACGAAGCATAGCAAGTGATAACGAAGCTATGCTGAAGTAAATGTTTGAGCAACCAACCGACTGAACCAAACCAACTATAGTGGCAGGTAGTAACAGAGGGCGGTCAGACTACCTTCTATTTGTTTACTGTTTTAAATTTCACTTAATTTGCGTATCAAATTTAGGCGAGAGCCGTCAAAGACTACTAAAAGTTACCCTAAAACCATTGGATCTAGCCAAAAGACTGCTATTTTACCCATAAGTAATATGTTTTACCCAAAGATATTGACTATTTTTGGGTAAAATAGTATACTACTTAGCAGAGGGAAGAAACTCAGTCTTCCACAACATCTTAAAAAACAACAGGAAAATAAAAAGTGCCAGTAGGAAAAATAAGCACCGTGTTTAAAGTATATGACGCAATGATGGGTAGCGGTAAGACTACTCAAATTATAGAAAACATTAGAACAGCAGAAAAAGATCAGAATTTTTTATATATCACTCCATTACTAGATGAATGTCACCGTGTAGCAGGAACGACTTATGATGAAGATGATCCACAAAAACGTCCATTAATTACAACTCAGGACGACACCAGCATCCATTATGATTACTTGGAAGATGCACCATTAAAAGACAAGCGTTTCAAGCATCCGAGCTATAAAGGCGGTAACAAAGCCGAGAGCTTACAGTTCCTTCTTAAAAACAAAGAAAACATTGTAAGTACACACCAACTTTTTATGAACTTAACTCCTACAATGCTTGAGGATGCTAAGGACTATACGCTCGTCATTGATGAAACTATCCAGGTTTATGATGTGTACTCAGAATATACAGCTACAGAATTAGAAGCTTTATTCCGTTTAGAATGGATCTTTGTTGATGAAGCAGATAAAGTAACTTTACGCTTTAACCGTGAAAACTACGGAGCGAATGGCGGTGATCCAACAGGTACTAAATATGAAAATCTAGCAACAATGTGTGATCTTGGTCAGCTCTTATATGTGGACCAAAAACTAATTGTTTGGGAGTTGAGCATTGATACCTTGAAAGCATTTAAAGAAGTGTGGATCGCTACTTACATGTTTGAAGGTTCGCAAATGTCAGCGTATTTAAAATCGTATGGTGTTAATTATGAGCTGATCCGTTTTGGGAACAAGCCTTCTCAGATTAAGCACTTAGTTACTATTTGTGACCATAAAAAACTAAATGCGATAGGGGATAAGAAGACAGCTCTTAGCTCAAGCCAATTTAAAACGAATAAGAAAGAATTGTGTGATCAACTATCTAAACATTTATACAACTTTTACCGTAATCAAGTTAAAGCTAAGACTGAAGAAAGATTATGGACTTCATTTAAAGACAATACGCTTGCTATCGGTACTTCTCGTTACAAGAACGATTGGTTAGCTTTCAATACAAAAGCTACTAACGAATACAAGGACAAGACGAAGTTAGCCTACCTCCTTAACCTTTACCCTAACCCGATGGTTGTAAAAGCTTCAGCTATGAAAGGGTATCCAGTCAAAGAAGATGTATTCGCTTTGTCTGAAATGGTTCAATGGATATGGCGTTCAGCTATCCGTGAAGGTAATCCAATTGACATCTATGTACCAAGTTCAAGAATGAGAGGATTATTAGAAGATTGGTTGAATGACAAGTATGAAATCGGAGAAGTATCTGAAAATCAAGTTGAGCAATTAGAGTTAGTCTAGTTAGTAGCAAATATAAAAAAACTCAAACATTTGACAACGTGGCATGAAAATTGCTATAATATAGTTATAGGCATATAAAAATATTAAGTGTTGCCTTTCTGTGGTAGTAGTCAGCCACTAGCAGTAATTCTTGACTACATCAATACAAATACTAATTAGCTTGCATCCTTCAAGGATTTAGCAAGCTTTTAACTATTTAATTTTTAAAATATAAAGGAAAAATAAAAATGACTTCAATAACTACGAATTTTAATACCCAAACAGCTACAGCTATTTCTTTAACAAGTTCAGCTACAGTTCAAACAATGTCTACTAGAGAAATTGCTGAAGTAACAGGAAAAGAACATAGACACGTTAAACGTGACACTGAAGTGATGTTGTGTCAGTTAAAACTTCCAGTAAAAGGGTATGCCCAAATATGGACACACCCCCAAAATGGACAGGACTATGAAGAGTATCTATTAGATAAGGAACTCACTACTTGCCTTGTATCTGGGGTCGTCTCAGGAAACGGAAAATATAGCACGCTAAGGATTTTCACTCCGACTT
>ERZ650309.673-NODE-673-length-16549-cov-8.621620_pt1 | contig 16549 bp, 13 predicted proteins | sample MGYA00376245_ERZ650309 | MGnify/ENA primary metagenome ERZ650309 (study PRJEB26733, sample SAMN07839294) | wastewater metagenome | biome: urban; feature: wastewater treatment plant; material: waste water | place: USA: North Carolina | collected 2016-04-26 ...
CCGATTTCTTTAGTGCGTTTGTTAACACAACTGAGTAAAGGTGAAGGATTGGTAATGACCAAAATCACCGTCATTGAAGGAACAACGTTTAAGCAGCTTCGTCAGCAAATTGAAAAAAATTCAGAGATCAAACAAACCTTACTTGGCAAAAGTGATGTTGAAGTATTAGCAATGTTGGGAGTACCAATACAACATCCAGAAGGTTTATTTGCACCTGATACTTATATTTTCGCGCTTGATGATACAGATTTAAAAGTGTTAAAACGTTTATATCAACAACAAGAAAAAATCTTAAACAAGGCTTGGCAAAATAGAGCCGAAAATTTGCCGTATAAAACACCTTACGAAGCTTTGATTATGGCGTCTATTGTTGAAAAAGAAACGGGTGCAGCAGCGGAACGGCCATTGATTGCTGGTGTATTTATTAATCGTTTACGGATAGGAATGCGCTTACAAACTGATCCAACCGTGATTTATGGCATGGGTGACAATTATAATGGTAATATTCGTAAAAGTGATTTATTAACTTATACGCCGTATAATACTTATAAAATCAATGGATTACCGCCAACTCCTATTGCTTTGCCTAGTAAAGCAGCGATTGAGGCCGCGTTACAGCCTGCAAAAACTCAAGCTTTATATTTTGTGGCCAAGGGTGATGGCAGTGGTGAGCATACCTTTAGTGACTCCTTAGCTGCACATAATCAAGCAGTTGCTGACTATTTACAAAGCCGTCGAGAGAGAAGATAACATGCCTGTTTTTATTAGTTTAGAAGGTACGGAAGGGGTTGGTAAAAGCACCGTTTTAAATTTTATTCAGGCTTATTTGCAAGAGCATCATGTGCCTTTTGTCTGTACGCGTGAACCTGGTGGCACACCTTTAGCCGAAAAAATTCGTCATTTATTATTGAGTAAAGATGATGAAAAAATGGCTTATCATACCGAGTTATTGTTGATGTTTGCCGCGCGCGCACAACACATTTCTCAGGTGATTAAACCAGCATTACAACATAAAAAGTGGGTGATTTCTGACAGATTTACCGATGCAAGTTATGCTTATCAAGGTGGTGGGCGCGGATTACCTGTTGCCGAAATAGCCTTATTAGAAAATATGGTACAGGGTGACTTGCAACCCAATATTACCTTTTGGCTAGATGCGCCTGTAGAAATAGGTTTGGCAAGAGCGGCAGCCCGTCAACAGCTAGATCGTTTTGAACAAGAAAAAGTTGATTTTTTTCAACGTGTTCGCGCTGTATATGCCCAACGTGCCGAAACCTATCCGCAACGTTATCGACGTATTGATGCTAGTTTGAGTGTTGAACAAGTTCAAGCACAAGTAAAACAAGTCTTGGCACATTTAGTTGCGATTCATACTTTATGAACACAGTTTACCCTTGGCAGCAGGCTATTTGGCAAATTTTAGTGCAAAGCCGTGCGCGTCAAACTTTGCCTCATGCCTTTATTTTTAGTGGTGTGCAAGGTGTTGGTTTGTTTGAATTTAGCCAAGTGATGAGCGCGTGGCTATTGTGTCAACAACCTCAGTCAGATGGCGCGTGTGGTGTGTGTAAAAGTTGTCAATTATGGCAGGCGCAAAGTCATCCAGATTATCGTTTGGTCGCTCAATTAGTCGATGATAAAGGCAAAACTAGCCAAGTGATTAAAGTTGATCAAATTCGTGAATTGTTAGATTTTTTGAACAAATCAGCACAACTTAATGGTTATCGGGTGGCGGTGATTCATCATGCTGATACTTTAAATACTAATGCCGCCAACAGTTTATTAAAAAACTTGGAAGAGGCAGGAAAAAATACCGCAATTATCTTATTAACAGAACAGCCACTGAGTTTATTAGCAACTATTCGCAGTCGTTGCCAACAATTTAATTTTGTAGTGCCTGATCTTGCTCAAGCTAAAGTATGGTTAGGCAAACAATTAAAACAAGCACAACAGGCAGATTTGCTGCTTGCCCTTAGTGCAGGTGCGCCATTAGCGGCATTAGCCTTACAAGATCAATCATGGCTTGAGCAACGCCACGTATTAGCCAAAGCAATTTTGGCAGTATTACAGCAAAAGCAAACAGCATTGCTGGCCTTACAATCGTTTCATAAGCAATTAGAACCAGAGCAACAATTAAAAATGCTACAATTGCTGTTTTCAGATGTGTTATTTAGCAAATTAGGCCAACAACAGGCTATTAAAAATAGTGATTTATTGCCTATAATCAACAGCATGGCTGAGGTTTTAACAGCTCAACAGATTATTGCATTACAACAACAATGCTTAGAAGGTTTGCGTTTAATTGCAGCAAATATTCAAGCTAATTTAATTTTAGAAAATCTTTGGTTTTCATTACGTGTCGCCTGAACACTACACTATTTGATAATAGGTGAATAAAATGGGATTACCGCGTGGTGCAGGTATTCAAACCCTGCAATTTAAAGATAAAGCACAACTATATGCCAGTTATATGCCTTTTATGAAAGGTGGGGCAATCTTTATTCCGACCATGAAAATACCAAAATTGGGCGATGAGTTATTCGCAGTCGTTATTTTGCCTGATGAAACCGAAAGAATGCCATTAACATCAAAAGTAGTATGGGTTAATCACCGTACACATGGAAATCGTTTGGCGGGTTTTGCCTTAGCTTTAGCAGGCATTGAAGGTGATAATATTCGCCGTAAAATTGAAGCCCAATTAGGTGGTTCGTTGCAATCAGACAAACCAACATTTACTTTGTAAAGAAATAAATCAATGTTTATAGATTCGCATTGCCATTTAGACCGATTAGATTTGCAAGCTTATCAAGGAAATTTGGCTCTTGCTTTACAAGCAGCAAGAGAACAGGGCGTAAGTCATTTTTTAACAGTGAGTGTAGAGCTAGACGACTATCCTGTTTTATCTGCGTTTACTGAGCAATATAGTGACATATCCATGTCCGTTGGTGTGCATCCTTCCGATGTGGCAGCAGCGAATCAACAGCCAACGGTTGAGTTGTTGTGTCAATTAGCAAAACATCCTAAAGTCGTGGCTATTGGCGAAACGGGTTTAGATTATCATTATCATCCTGAGCAAGCGGCTGTTCAGCAGCAAAGTTTTATCACTCATATTTTGGCGAGTAAACAATGCGCCAAACCCTTAATTGTCCATACTCGCGAAGCAAGAAAAGATACGATTGATTTGTTAAAAGCGCATCAAGCAGAACAAGGTGTCTTACATTGTTTTACCGAAGATTGGGATACGGCAAAAGCAGCTTTAGATTTAGGCTTTTACATTTCTTTTTCGGGCATTGTCAGCTTTGCTAATGCCAAAGAATTGCGAGAAGTTGCAGCAAAAGTACCTTTAGACAGAATATTAATTGAAACAGATTCGCCGTATTTAGCACCTGTCCCGTATCGAGGTAAAAAAAATGAACCTCGTTATTTGCCAGCAGTAGCTAAAGCAGTGGCGGAAGTGCGAGGGCTTCATTTTGAAGAAATAGCACAAATAACCAGCGCAAATTTTGGACGTTTATTTGGAATAAATATATGACTCAACGTGCAATCGCTTTTAGAGCCCGTGAGCAAGCTATTTTAGATGCGACAGAGCATTTATTATTGGAGCTTGGTGACGAAGCTATTACCATAGAAATGATTGCTGAACGAGTTGGTATTGCGAAAGGGACAATTTATAAACATTTTCAAAGTAAAGATGAATTAATTTTACATGTGTTGATTGCTTACGAACAAGAGTTAGCAATGACAATGAATGATGCGGTAAAAACAGACGATATTCATCAAGTTGCCCAAGCTTATTTTAGTTTTAGATTGGCAACCCCCGAAAAGCATTTATTATTTGAACGTTTAGAAAATAAATTAGCAGCAACAAGACGAACATTAAGACCTTATTTTGCACGTTTATACTTTATTCGTAAAAGTTATTTACGACAAGCATTGCCTATTGTTGCTCGCTATTTAAAAGAGCAGAATAGTAGCATGACCCCACGTGATTATTTAACAGCGGGTTGGGCGTTAGTTCAGGGAACGGCTGCAATTTTGCATTCCAGTTTTTATCAACGGTATCTTGGCGATAGACAAGGACTGTTGGCAGCGATGTTAGAGACTTTGCAAAGTTTGGGGGAAAGGACTTATGCACACTAGACATAAGTCCAAATTTAGCCTAAATATCGTCTAATAAACCATCCAGTTTAGGGTCTGGTTGTCTTTTTTCATCTAAAAAGTCACTATACCCCTCAGTTGGTGCGCGGCGGCCTTCTTTTTGCATCCACAAGCGATTAGCTAAATGCCGAATTTGTTTTTCAGCAATCGCATCAAGTAACTTATAGTCTGGATTGATTTTGTCGCTAGGAACAGCCTCAAAGCGTTTTAGCGCATCACGCAAATAATCTTCACGGCCTTTAATATACGCAACAACAGCATAGGTGGCATGACCTAGACGCATCCCATCTTTTAAGCCAATATCTACCGCTTCTTGTAATTTTCGCCAACCTTCAGCTTGTTTTTCTTCACTTTCAGGTAAAACAACAATTAAAGCTGCTTGTAAGGATTGTGGAAATCCCCACCATTTTTGATTGTCTAAACACTCCATGGCATGAACAATTTTGGGAGGAATCCCCATGTCCACATTAACTAATCTGCCTGAAGCAACGTCATTTTGTAAGGCTTGTAAAGCACTGACAGCACCAACAAAGAGCAATAGCTCATCAACTTCATATTTAAACTTAGGGCATTTACCTTCGCCTAGCTCATAGCCATATTCGTTCTTGAAATAATTTACACTGTGTTGGTAGGCTTTAAGCTGTTTTAGTGCAGCTTCTTTATTGAGAAGTTGCTGACTAATACGCGCATCAATCGCAACATCAGTCCAACCTTGTCTTTCGGCTAAAGCAGACCATAATTCTTTTTCAACGGCTTTATTTTCGGTGCAAATAGAAGAACCTGCAAAACCAAACCCCATCATTAAATCAATTTCAACATTAAATCTGCCATAGGCCATGACTAAAGGTGCTAAACCATCATTGGCATTACAAATCATTGGCACATCATCAGTTTTTAAGATAACTGGTAAGGCATGGTCTAAGGTGAATTGACGAATATGATTGCCCAAAATTTGATCTTTTGAGCAAGCGGATAGGCCGATAGCACTTGCGGCTATTAAACCACAACGCACAATACGAGATAAGGAAACCATCATGTTTGTATCCTTATAATTCATCAAGTAATTGATTGACTGTGGCTGATGGTTTAGCTTTTTCATCCCAAAATTGACTAAAGTTTTCGGTAGGGGCGCGACGTCCTTCGTTTTTAACCCAATACATATTAGCAACTTGACGTACTTGTAAGGCAGCGATTTGGTTGAGTAATTTATACTGTGTATTTAAAGTGGCTTCTGGAAGAGCTTCAAAACGTTTGAGTGCATCACGCAAATAATCATCACGACCTTTAATGCTAGCAATTGCTGCATAAGTTGCATGAGCTAAACGAACGCCTGTTTGCAAACCAATATCGGTAGCATCTTGAAGTTTTTGCCATGCTTGTTGTTCTTCAGCTGCATCTTTAGGTAAGATAACTTTTAGACCAGCTTGAATGGCTTGAGGTTCTCCCCACCATTTTTCGTTATCCACACAGCTCATGGCGCGGCCAACTTTTGCAGGGATACTCATATCAAAGTTAATTAAGCGTCCCGAAGCAACGTCATTTTTTAATGCCTGTAAAGCAGCTGTTGCGCCAACAATTAATAATAATTGTTCACGATCTTCTTTAATAGTTGGACATTGGCCTTCGCCAATTTCGTATTGATAATTTTGTTTAAAGTAGCTTGCCATGTTTTGATAAGCTAAAATTTGTCGTTTGCCTGCATCGCGGTTGAGTAATTGTTGAGCGATACGAGCATCTTGAGCCATATTTACTAAACCTTGACGCTCGGCAAGAGCTGACCAGATTTGTTTTTCATGAGCTTCAACATCTAAACAAGTAGCTGCTCCAGAGTAACCCATTGCTAATAACAGGCTACTATCAACGCCAAATTTATTAAATGACATTAATAATGGCGTATTGGTTTCGTTAGCATGACAAACCATCGTGATATCATCACTGGCCATGACAACGGGTAACACGTTTTCTTGTGAAAAATGGTTGATTTGATTGCCAATTAAGCGATGTGGTGAGCAAGCTGCAGTAAATAAGCTGATACTTAATGCTAGAAACTTAAGGCGAGTCATGGATAAGTTATCCCATATTTAAAAGGCACTTTAGGCACTTTTAGGTGTTGTTATAGTGTTTTATTCTATGAGTATCTGCGAAAATTGTTGGTTTATGGCGTATATCGCTTGATACTTGTTCAATGGAGTTAATGTAATACGACTTGATTGTAATCGCAATTATATCATGATGATTAAGTCCGAAAAAATGTGATGTTGTCTGTATTTTATACAGCTTTGAAATTGAGAGAATTTTAATTAATGCAAAATTTATTTGTTGAATCAGAAAATAAACCCGTTATTTTATTAATGGGGCCTACCGCAAGTGGCAAAACAGATTTAGCAATTCGCTTGGCACAAGAGTTTCCTGTAGAAATTATTTCTGTTGACTCTAGTATGGTGTATACAGGTTTAGATATTGGTACAGCAAAACCCACTCAGTCAGAGTTAACATTAGCACCCCACCGCTTAATTGATATTCGTGATCCTGCCCAACCTTATTCCGCAGCAGATTTTAGAAGTGATGCTTTAGCACATATTGCAGAGATTCACCAACAAGGACGAATCCCCTTATTAGTGGGGGGAACGATGTTATATTTTAAAGTTTTTAAGGATGGTTTAGCCAATTTGCCGCAAGCCAATGAAGAAATCAGACAAAAAATCTTATTACAAGCACAAGAGCAAGGTTGGCCTGCTATTCATCAATTATTGGTACAAGTTGACCCCATCACCGCACAGCGTTTAAAGCCGACAGATGCCCAACGTTTACAACGTGCCTTAGAAGTTTATTATGTGACGGGTGTGCCTTTATCAACATGGCATGCACAACAACAACGAGAAGAATTGCCATTTCAATATTATCAGTTTGCCTTATTGCCAAAAGCCAGAGAAATTTTGCATCAACGCATTGAATTACGTTTTGATAAAATGTTAGAGCAAGGTTTTATTGAGGAAGTAATACGTTTAAAACAACGGGAAGATTTAAACTTAGATTTACCCTCTATGCGCTCAGTGGGTTATCGTCAAGTTTGGGAATATTTAGAAAAACAATATGATTTTGACGAGATGCGTTTTCGTGGTATTGTGGCAACGCGTCAGTTAGCCAAACGTCAACATACATGGTTGCGTAGTTTAGAACACGATGTTCACCAGCTTGATACAGAAGATGCTTGGATTGTCCTACAAAAATGCTTGAAAAAAATTATATTTAGCCGAAAATGAGCAATAGGTTTAATTGAGTTTCAGTTGAGTACTTAACAAAATAAGTATTAAGTAGCTAACAGCGCTCTGTTTTTATTTTATTTTTTGCACTAATTAAAATTTAGTCTGCCGTTTTGGCGGAGGAGAAGTATCATGTCTAAAGGGCAAACCCTACAAGACCCGTTTTTAAATGCGCTACGTAAAGAGCGTATTCCTGTGTCTATTTTCTTGGTTAATGGCATTAAATTACAAGGTCAAATTGAATCTTTTGACCAGTATGTTGTGTTATTAAAAAACACAGTTAGCCAAATGGTTTACAAACACGCAATTTCTACTGTTGTTCCATCCCGTAATCCACGTCCAGCTGGCGCACCAAATGCTCCAATCGGTCCAATGACCAGTGGTACAATGGGTACTGGCTATCCATATGATGATCAAATGGATGATCAAGACTTAGGCTATTAATCTCGTAAGAGCCTAGTCTTTACTTTAAAAAAGGCTTCATGGTTAGCGTGAAGCCTTTTTGTATTTTAGAAGATTAGGACTTACGCATTTTGCCAAAATTAGCGCGTTTTGTGAGCATAAAACCGTTGAAAACGGTTGAAGTGTGAACAAATAAGCGATAACCGCGTAAGTCCTAAGATGATGATAGTAAAATTGTGTGTAAAGTAAAAAAATAGAGATCAATAGTAATTTAACGGCTTAACAATTTTGAAATACGATTTGACCCTACGTTAATCAGTCAAAAATTAAATATAAGCCTTGAATTTTTAAGAATTATGTATGCAAAAACACCAATTTTTTTCTGCTTTAGATAAAAGTCTTACTCAAGACCGGCCACGTTTTATTAGTCGTTGGCAGCGTTTACGTACCACACCTGAAGACAAAAGATCAGCCGCTATTGCTCAGTTGCAGCAACAGTTACAACAATCTCAACAAGCAGTGGCGCAACGTCAACAGGCTTTGCCAGCAGTGACCTTGAATGAAGATTTACCTGTTAGCCAACGTGCGCAAGAAATTATTCAAGCCATTCAACAACATCAAGTGGTGGTTTTAGCTGGCGAAACAGGTTCAGGCAAAACCACGCAATTACCCAAATTATGTTTATTGGCAGGGCGTGGTGTGTATGGATTTATTGGTCATACCCAACCCAGACGTTTAGCCGCGCGGAGTGTGGCAGCCCGTATTGCCGAAGAGTTAAATTCACCGTTGGGCGAGGTCGTTGGTTATAAAGTTCGTTTTAATGAAGCCTGTAAAGCGGAATCGTATATCAAGTTAATGACTGACGGTATTTTATTGGCGGAATTAGCCAATGACCGTTATCTAAACGCTTATGACACGTTAATTATTGACGAAGCGCATGAGCGCAGCCTAAATATTGACTTTTTATTAGGTTATTTGCGGCAGTTATTGGCTAAACGTCCTGATTTAAAAGTGATTATTACTTCCGCGACGTTGGATGTTGAGCGATTTAGTCGTCATTTTAATGGTGCACCGATTATTCAAGTTGAAGGACGTACCTTTCCTGTTGAAGTGCGTTATCGGCCAATGGCTGAAGAAAGCGTACAATCTGACGAAGATGAAGGTTTTGAGCAACTTGAAGAAGCTATGCCTAGAGCAGTATTGGCGGCAGTTGATGAATGCATTGACCATTCACGTCAGCAAGGTCGAGCGGGCAGTGGCGATATTTTGGTGTTTGCTAGCACCGAACGTGAAATTCGCGATTTAGCCGATACCTTACGCAAATATGGTCCACCACATACCGAAATTTTGCCGCTTTATGCACGTTTATCGCTTAACGAACAACAACGTATTTTTCATCCGACAGGCAAGGGCAGACGGATTATTATTGCCACCAATGTTGCTGAAACCTCGTTAACTGTGCCCAATATTCATTATGTCATTGATAATGGTTTTGCACGAATTAGTCGTTACTCTTACCGTTCACGAGTACAGAGATTACCCATCGAAGCGGTTGCCCAAGCAGCGGCTAATCAACGTAAAGGTCGTTGTGGACGGATTGCCGCAGGCGTTTGTATTCGTCTGTATAGTGAAGAAGATTTTAACAGTCGGCCAGAATTTACCGAACCCGAAATTCGTCGTACTCATTTAGCCGCCGTTATTTTGCAAATGAATGTCTTGGGCTTGGGGAATATTAGCGAGTTTCCCTTTATTGAACCGCCTGATAGTCGTTTTATTAATGATGGTGTACGAGTTTTAGAAGAGTTAGGCGCATTAGACAAACAGCAAAAAATCACATCTTTAGGCCAACAACTGAGCCGTTTTCCTTTAGACCCACGTTTGGCACGGATGTTAGTGGCGGCTGCTCATAGTGCTTGTTTAGACGAAGTATTAATTATTGTCAGTGCCTTGGGTAGCCAAGACCCGCGTGAACGTCCGCCTGAAAAACAAATGCAGGCTGACCAAAAACACGCCTTATTTAAAGATAAAGACTCCGACTTTTTGTTTTATGTTAATTTGTGGCGCGCCTTTGAAGAGGTTCGTACCGATTTAAGCGAAAATCAACGTAAACAATGGATTAAAAGCCATTTCTTATCGTATTTGCGCATGCGTGAATGGCGAGAAACTCATCATCAATTAGTGTTAGTGTGTAAAGATATTGGCTTACAACGCAACACTGAACCTGCCACCTATGAAGTGTTACATCGGGCTTTATTGACAGGCTTACTTTCGTCTATTGCCCATAAAAATGATGATAAAGAATACTTGGCCGCACGTAATCAAAAAGCCAAAGTTTTTCCTGCCTCGGCTTTATATAAAAAACCTGTCCCATGGTTAATGGCCGCAGAAATTGTCGAAACCAGCCAAGTGTTTTTGCGTACCAATGCCAAAATTGACCCTGAATGGATTGAGCAAGAAGGCAAACATCTCTTAAAACATCATGTCTATGAACCGCATTGGGAAAAAAATGCTGGCAAAGTGATGGCTTATGAGCAATTGTCTTTGTTTGGTTTGGTGGTAAATCCACGTCGTAAATTAAATTACGAAACAATTGATCCCAAAGAGTCTCATGAGATTTTTATTCGTCGTGCCTTGGTTGAAGGGGAGATTAATTTAAAAGCCCCATTTTTTAGTCATAATATGAAATTGGTTCAGGATATTATTGATTTAGAAGATAAATTACGTCGTCGAGATATTTTGGTTGATGATGAAGTTTTATATCAATTCTATGCCAATATTATTCCTGAACATATAGCCAATGTCCGTACTTTTGAAGGGTGGCGACGTGAGGCAGAACGACAAAATCCACAAATTTTGTTTTGCCAACCCGAAGCCTTGATGACTCAAGAAGGCGAAGCCTGTCATCAACAATATCCTGACAATATTGCTTTAAATGGTTTGGTGTTACCCTTAAGATATAAATTTGACCCCAGTGTTGATGATGATGGGGTGACGATTAGTATTCCTCATGCCGTGTTAACTCAATTAGATGATGCCGTGTTGTCATGGTTAATTCCGTCATTGTTAGCCGATAAAGTTGAAGCCTTGTTAAAAGCCTTGCCTAAAGCCATTCGTCGTCAATTAGTGCCTATTCCTGATACGGTTAAGGGCTTGTTAAGCCAATTACCTGAAAGTCGTCAACAATCTTTAAGCCAAGTTTTAGGGGGATTGTTGCAAAGACGTGGTATAACGATTAGTGCCGCAGATTGGCAGGAAGCCGAAAATAACTTGCCGCTTCACTGTAGATTTCATATAGAAATTATTGATAATAAAGGTAAAGTATTAAAAACAGGACGTGATTTATCTACCTTAAAAATTCAGCTTTCTAGCCAAAAAGTCGAGCTGGCAGTCAATAACCAACAAATCTTAACCAGCTTTCCTGAACGCATTGAACCTGTTGTTGAAAGAACGGTGGCAGGTTTACCAACCCGCAGTTATGCCGCTTTAGTCAAGCAAGAGCAGGGTGTGACTCTGCAATATTTGGCTAATCAGCATTTGGCACAAACACAGCATCAACGTGGCTGTTTGTATTTATGGCAATTGCATTGTGCCACCGAATTAAAACAGTTTAAAAAATCTATTCCCAATGCTTTGGTATTAGATTTCTCTGCGTTTGGCAATAATAAAGCTCAACTAGAGCAGCAGTTGGTTGATGCCTTGTGTTGGCAAGTGTTTGGTGAACAGTTGGTTTATAGTCAGGCCGATTTTGACAAGATATTAACTAGCAAACGTAGCCAATTATTAACCGTGGGGCAACAGTTAATTAAAACGGTGGCTAACATTTATCAACTATGGCGAGCGATTAATCAGCAAATTCGTTTGTATGGTCAAGCAGTGTTTGCTCAGGCTGTTGATGATATAAACTTACAACTGACTAATTTACAAGCACAGAGCTTTTTAAGTGAAATCGCGCCCCAGCGTTGGCAGGAATACCCACGATATTTAAAAGGTCTGCAATTACGTTTAGAACGATTAACCAATAATATACAGAGAGATAATCAGGCCAGCCAAGAATTGCACAAACGTTGGCAGCAATATCAACAAAAAGTTGCTGACTTTACAGCACGGAGTGTTAATATTCAGCCTTTGCATGATTATCGTTGGTTGTTAGAAGAATATCGAATCTCTTTGTTTTCGCAACCAATGAAAACGGCTGTGCCAGTGTCAAAAGAACGCTTGGACAAACAATTTGCGGCGTTGGTGTAAGTCCGCAGTGGTCTGTTCTATAAAAATGATGTGTATTAACCCTATAGCGTAAGTTAACAGGAGCGAAGAATTGAAAAAAGTCGTCATCAGTGGTACAGGTTTATTCACTCCTGAAGAAAGTATTAGCAATGAAGAGTTAATTGACTCATTTAATGCCTATGTTGAATTATTTAATGCCAAAAATGCTGATGCCATTGAGCGCGGTGAAGTCACGGCGTTAAAAACCTCTTTTCCCGAATTTATCGAAAAAGCATCAGGCATTAAGTCTCGTTATGTCATCAATAAGTCAGGTATTTTAGACCCAGAACGTATGTTTCCAGTGATTGCTGATCGTTCTGATGATCAACAATCCTTACAATGTGAAATGGCTGTTAAGGCAATTGAAGGGGCATTAGCACAATCAGGCAAAACCGCAGCGGATATTGATGCGGTATTGGTTGCTTGCTCGAATATGCAACGTCCTTATCCTGCCATGTCCATCGAAATTCAACATGCGATTGGTGCAAAAGGTTTTGCTTTTGATATGAATGTCGCTTGTTCTTCGGCAACTTTCGGTTTGCAAACTGCTGCTGATATGGTGCGTAGTGGCTCAGCAAAATGCGTGTTAATGGTTAACCCAGAGATTTGTTCGGGTCACTTAGAATGGCGCGATCGTGATTGCCATTTTATTTTTGGTGATGTGTGTACCGCGGTGATTATTGAAACAGCCGATACTTGCACCAATCCTGAAGCATGGGAAATTTTAGGCACTAAACTACAAACCCAATTTTCTAACAATATTCGCAACAACTTTGGTTTTTTAAATCGTTGTGATGAAGAAGGCGTTGGCAAACGCGATAAATTATTCCGTCAAGAAGGCCGCAAAGTCTTTAAAGAAGTTTGCCCAATGGTTGCTGAGCAAATTACCCAGCATTTAGGCGAATTAGAGATTAGTGCGACCGATTTAAAGCGTATGTGGTTGCATCAAGCCAATAGCAATATGAATGATTTAATTGCCCGTAAAGTATTGGGACGTGATCCAAGTCCTGAAGAATCACCCACGATTTTAGATACTTATGCCAACACCAGTTCCGCAGGTTCTATTATTGCCTTCCATTTGCACCGCAATAATTTAAACGCCAATGATATTGGTGTGATTTGTTCCTTTGGTGCAGGTTACTCGATTGGTAGTGTGATTATTAAAAAGCGTTAATCACGAAGCAATCAAAAATAGGGCGTATATCGCCCTAATTTTTTATGTGGATCAACAATATGAAGTTTCCTTCCAAAACAGTATTAACCGTTGCATTATTAGCGTTAACCACCGTTGCGCAGGCCGCTCAACGTCCCAAAGTGGCCTTAGTGTTATCGGGTGGTGGTGCGCGGGGTATTGCGCATATTGGCGTATTAAAAGTATTGCAAGACGCAAAAGTGCCTGTTGATTGTGTGGTGGGCACGAGTATGGGCGCGATTGTCGGTGGTGCAATGGCAACAGGGATGCCCGTTAACGACATGGAACAAGCGGTTACCACGGCAGATTGGGATCATATTTTTGGCGACAAACCTAAACGCAAGGATATTCCTTATTTTCGCAAACGGGATGATGAAAAAGATTATTTTGATTTTACCTTAACCTTAAAAGACTTTTGGCCTGTGCCACCACGTAATTTAGTAGGTGTGCATTATATTACCCAGTTTTTTCGTCAGTTAACGGGCGGCTTAGAAGTAGAGGAATTTGATGATTTACCGATTCCTTATCGCGCAATTGGTGCAGATTTAGAATCAGGCAAAACAGTCATTATGCGTCATGGTGATTTGCCTTTAGTGATGAGAGCCAGTATGAGTGTGTCGGGTGTGTTTCCACCTGTGCCTTATGAAAACTACCTCGTAGTTGATGGCGGTATTGTTAAAAATATGGGTATTGATGAAGGGCGAAAACTCTGTGGTGATGTGGTGATTGCCGTCAATGTTTCTTCACCAAGTACCAATCGACAAAAGTTAGAGTCATTATTTGCGGTCAGTGAGCAAACGATTAACATTGCAGTGCAAAAAGACATGCAGGCACAAATTGCCACGCTCACGCCTCAAGATGTATTGATTACACCAGAAATGGGCAAGCTAAGCTCAACCGATTTTAAAGAAGCAGCACAGTTTATTGCCGCAGGCGAAAAAGCAGCGAAGGCAAGTTTAAAACAATTACAACGTTATGCCTTATCAGAAGCAGATTACCAAGCATGGCAACAACAAGTAGATGCTCGAAAACCAAAACATAAACCGATTAGTAAAGTAGAAATTACGGGCAGTAATTGGGTTAGCCCACAGGTGTTAAAATCATTATTAGCCGTTAAAAAAGGCGAAGTGTTAGATCAAGCACAATTGCACGATAGCATTGATAAAATTTATGCCCGTGGTGATTTTGTTCGTATTGGTTATCAATTATTACCTGAAGCACAAAACTCCTTGTTAAGAATTATTCCTGTAGAAAAGGATGGCCGAGACTTTGCGCGTATTGGTTTAAATTTGCATACCGATTTTGCTAATAACTCGTCATTTGGTTTAGTTGCAGGATTACGCCGTAGTTGGTTAAATCAGTTGGGCGCAGAGTGGCAAGCAGAAGGAGAGTTGGGAGAAACCCGTTCTTTATATACCGAGTTGTATCAGCCAACTGTCTTAAATGGCGAGTTTTTTGTTGCGCCTTGGCTAAAAATACATGATGAACCTCGCGACATTGTCACTAATCACGAAACAACGGCACAAAACAGAGTACGTCATACAGGTGGCGGTGTTGATATTGGCTCGGTGTTAGGCAAATGGGGCGAAGTTCGGTTTGGCGTTTCTGAACAGCGAGTGAAATGGTCGTCCTCTTTAGAAAACGTTAAAACTGTTACAGGAGAAAGTTATCAGCAAACGGGTTATGGCCTAAAAGCAGTCTTTGACCAGTTAGATAATCCTCGTTTTCCACGAAAAGGCAACTGGGCAAAATTAGATTATTTTCATGCTGATCAAGGCATGGGCAGTGATAAAGAGTATCAACGCATTAATTTTGATTGGCGACGGGCGTTTACATGGCAGGATTATACCTTGTTTGCGACAGGCCGAGGTGGTAGCTCTTTAGGCACAACCTTACCCTATGCTGAACAATTTCAATTAGGCGGTGCGTTAAATTTATCGGCTTATCGTCGTTCTGAATTAGCAGGCAATAATTATTTTTTAACACGATTGTTAGCTTATAAACAAATTAAAGACATCCCACCAGCATTGGGCGGCGGTGTGTATTTAGGTTTGTTAGCAGAAACAGGTGCTGTGTCTATGGATGGTTGGTCATCAAAGCTATTTGAAAGTACACCTTATAGTGTCGGGGTTGTATTAGCCGCAGATACCCGTTTAGGGCCATTTTATTTAACCATTGCCAAAGGCGATCAAGACCGACATACAGCTAATTTAACTTTGGGTGTGACCTATTAAATAATTAAGCCCCTCAACAGGGGCTTAATTATTTTGTTAGCAATTTATTTAGGAGCATTTGCCTTGTAGATAATTTCTACACGGCGATTGTCTGCCCATGCAGCTTCATCATGACCATCATTGATCGGTTTTTCTTTACCATAGCTAACAGTGTCTAACTGACCACCACGCGCACCATTACTGTTTAAGAAGGCTTGTACCGCATTAGCACGACGTTCGCCTAAAGCCATATTGTATTCACGTGTACCGCGTTCATCGGCATGACCAGAAAGCAAAACTTTAGCTTGAGGATTTTGATTTAAGTAACTGGCATGTGCTTGTAAAATTTTTAAGTCATCGCCGTTAAGATCACTACTATCATAATCAAAGTGAACTAAACGAGTGCTTAATAAATCAGCTTGATTGCTACTATCATTATTCGCATCCGAGCCATTATCAGTATTTTGACCAGTGGCATTTTGGCCATTAGCATTTTTACCTTGATTTTTGTTGGCATTAGCTAAGGCTTCGGCTTTTAAACGTTCTTGTTCGGCAAGCGCGGCAGCTTGAGCTTCGGCAGCTTGTTTATCTTTTTCGGCTTGGCTTTGGTTTGACGTTTGCTCGCTTCCCGTTGGAGTGGTAGTAGACTTTTTTAGGGTGCTACAGCCAGTCACGCCAATCGCTAAACTGATGGCTAAGACTAAACTAAGTTTACTGTTTAACATGTATCTTTCTCCCAATGAATTAGAGCGTAAAATGTAAAAGAATTAAGGCGACCATGCAGGCTCACGTACTTGTCCTTCGGAAGCAGGAAGTTGCATTTTAAAACGACCATCTAAAGACATAATGCCTAACACCCCTTTGTTGCCTTGTCGTGTTGCATAAACAATCATTTGACTATTTGGGGAGAAGCTTGGTGCTTCATCTAATGGCGTCTCTGTGAGTCGTGTTAAGCCACCTGTTTGCAAATCTTGAATAGCAATTTGAAAACTTTGGCCTGCTCTGCGATGTACCATCGCTAAATATTTACCATCAGGACTAATGGCACCACGGCCATTAAA
>ERZ650309.674-NODE-674-length-16549-cov-4.373469_pt1 | contig 16549 bp, 10 predicted proteins | sample MGYA00376245_ERZ650309 | MGnify/ENA primary metagenome ERZ650309 (study PRJEB26733, sample SAMN07839294) | wastewater metagenome | biome: urban; feature: wastewater treatment plant; material: waste water | place: USA: North Carolina | collected 2016-04-26 ...
CAGCGCGGGCGCATTATAGCCAAGCCAATAATTTCGGCAAGCCCTTAACCTTCCGTTCGGTAAGTTACAGCCACTTTTCCCATCGCAAAGAAAAACGCGTAATTCTACGTATTCAAAGAATGGGCGCTTCAGACTATTTTTCCTTCGTCGGGTGGTTGAACCCACCAGGCATTTGGAGAGAGCATCGTGAACGGATGTTGGTATGGGGATTCCGACGCCGTTCTGAGCAAAAGTGAGTGGTTCTGGGGAGTCCTGCTCACTTGTATGGAATGAGCCAGACGCTATTTAACACGTCTGGCTCGTTTTGTTTTTATGCCTCAGAACTCAAGTTTCAAGCCAATCCGCATTGTGCGCGCTTTTACCGTCCGGACCGGAACCAAAAAGTTACTCAGACTGGAGGGCGTAAAGTCCACAAATTCCGCGCCGAAACTGAAAACTGTTGAATTGAAAGGGTTAAAGGTTTCAACCTGGAATTCCAATCTGCGGCCTTCCGCAAGTTGGAAACGGCGAGAACCGCGCAAATTGAGTGTGTAACTTGCTGGGCCTCGGCCAGCATTGCGCGGTAGATTTCCGACCGTTCCGATCGTCGGTAAGGAGAAGGATTCGGCCAGCGATTGGATCAAAGGGGATTCCAATTTGCGCCAGCCGATGGCGTCCAGGTTCCCGTTGAAATTAGGGCGATCATTGTCCACATCATCAAGGTTTCGATCATTGCCGTTGGCTCCAATGCTGAATGGTCGCGCCGACGCGAAATTCATGGTTCCGGCCAGCCGCACACTGCCAACAACTTTAGGCATTTCGTAATAGCCACTGACAGCGATTCGATGCCGTGCATCCAGCAAGCTCAGCGAATACTCGCGTTGAAAGTCTCCCGCCACCAGCGGAGACGACGTGTTGACCACCCCATCATCCTTTAGTTGGCTCAAAGTGTAGCTGGCGCGAATGAAACCGCGCTGGGTCAATCGCCGGGTCAGTTCAAAACTGACTCCGTGGTAATTGCTGTTCCCAAGCGCTTGCAATTCTTCGATTTGCGTCAGATTCGGATTGGGCCGGAACTGGCGTAAAACCGTCAGCGCAGAGCGAATCCCCGACGTTGCATTGCTGGTCGAAGGATTATTCAGGCCGAACACGACGATGCTTTTATCGCCTTGGCGGATGGTTTGTGTTGGCGTGGTGCTGCGGTTGAACCGAACAAAATCGGAATTCCCTGTTGTGGTTATGGGGCGATTTCCTGCGGCGTCCCTGCGGTTGTCGAAATCGCGCGAAGTGAGATAGTCCGCGAAGTTCGCAAAACCTGCGGGCAATTGCGGAGCATTGGCGTTGACCTCTCGCCACAGGTGCAATCCACGATTGAACACATAATTGACCTCGACTTTGAACCCGCGCGCCAGTTCTCGCTCAAATCCAAGCGACGCCTGGTAACTTTCGGGAATGCGGAAATTGCTGCCCAAACGGCGGATAAATCCGGCTTCGCGCACGCCAAATTGTTTGACGCGCGGATCGGTGCTGGCAAGCACGGCGGGGAACTTCAATGCAGTCAGCAAAGGTTCCGCTAACGCCGTATTTGTATCTACAGCAACAGTTTGTGATGTCAGCGTGTAATCGTCCAGCGTTCGCAGCATCGCCCGGTTATAGAAAATCCCGTATCCGCCGCGCATAACGGTTTTGTGGGATTGACGTGGTGACCAGGCAAACGAAACACGTGGGCCAAAATTGTTTCGATCTTTCAGAATCGTTTCGTTGTCCCATCGCAAGCCCAGCGAAACCGTCAGGTCACGGCGCAATTTCCAGTCATCCTGGATAAAAATCCCCGCGTAAGTGTTTCCGAGTTCCGATTCCGTAAAAAAGCGATGTTCGTATCGCGCAAACTTGTTGGCCAGAAAATCCGCCGGAGAGGCGAAGGTGAAAACGCCTGTTGCATCGGATAGGTCAACGAAGCGGGAACGAATGGCTTGCACATCGCCGCCAATGCGCAGCGAATGTTTGCCGCGTTGATAATTGATGGTTTCCTGAAATTGCCAGCGAGTTTCGCGGCGATCCACGCCGCTGATGGTGCTGGCTCCGGCGGTCAAATTCCCTCGGCGGGTGAATGGATTTGCGCTGGTATCGCCAATGACATCACGCGGATCGTCAAAATCAATGATGACGACTGGATTCGCATTTGGCGGAGCATCTGCCGGAGTCAGCCGCGAAAATTGAAATCGCGCATTGCTGACCAGCCTGGGCGAAAGCACAACGTTATCGCCCAGAGCGATAGACTGGCTGTCCCGTCCCGTTTGCCGGAGCGTGTCCAGCGTTCTGCGACCTCCGGGAAAACCTCGTTCGTCCCGATTGCGCGCCAGCGTGAAAATCGCAAAACCATTGTGCTTGTCGTTCAAAAACAAATCGCCGCGAGTTTGCCACGTGTGGGCTACCCGCGGCGTGGTGATGGTTTCATCATACAAACCAACCGCCGCGCCGCCATTGACTTCGACGCGGTTGCCACGATTGTTCAAACTTGTCGTGCCAAGATTGAGGCCGTTCGGTTTGGGCAACGGAAAGACGGTATTGGTCGCTACGGGCAACAAGGCGGCAATTTCGGCCCGGTCGTAAATGTTGTCGTACTCATACGCCGCGAAGAAAAAGAGCTTGTTGTGTTTGATTGGTCCGCCGACGCTTGCGCCCGGATTGTGGTTTTGAAACGGCAGCCGAAATCCACGTGCCGGATCGGCATTTCGGCGATAAGGATTCGCGTTCAAGCTTTCGTCGCGAAAGTAATAAAACGCCTGGCCGTGGAACTGATTGGCTCCGCTGCGCAGTCGTAAATTGACGCGCCCGCCGGACGCTCGTCCATATTCGGCTGAGAATTGATTGGTGATGACCTGAACTTCTTCGACAGCATGCAGCGAAGGAATGAACCGTTCTCGGGCTGCGCGGTCATCGTTGTTGTCCAGGCCTTCAATTGTCAGGTTGTTGGAAAACGGCGTGCCGCCGGTCAAACTGAAAATGCCGACTTCTTCCGGCGGAGATCGGAAATTGTCTGCGCGGTCGCCGTCTGCCAAATCCTTGTCGGTCAGCGCAGGCTGCGCGGTTCCGGCCAGGGTGAAAATCAAATCCAGCGGATTTCTAGATTCCACAGGCAAAGCGTCAATCTGTTTTTGTGTGATAGTTCCGCCGACGACAGTGCGCGAAATATCAACCAACGCCTGCGAGATTTCAGCGTTGATGGTGATTTGCTCAGCGAGTGCCGCAGGAGAAAGCTTGGCATCTTGTCGGATAATCGTTCCCGCCAGGGCATTGATCTTTTCCAGCGTAATGGTCTGAAAACCGGCGGCTTCAATACGAAGTTCGTAAATTCCGGGACGCAAAGAGGCAATACGATACCGGCCCTCTTTGTTCGTTAGGGCGCTTCGTTCGGCGTTGTTGGCTGTCTGTTTAACGACAATTTTCGCTGCGGCAATGGCGTTTCCGCTGGAATCTTTAACGGCCCCCTCAAAGTTAACGTGATCCAGGTCGTCCAGGCTGAAAATTGAATTGACCGACAGGCAAAAGAGAATGGCAAAGGTAAAGCGGAGCATACGATTCCCTCCAAGAAGTCAGCGATAGCTGAATTTTGAAGGGTGGCCGTCTGTGGTAACTGAAGATGCGCGGATACTACAACTGCAAATCTCAATGCTCAAGAGGGCGAGCCACAGATGAACAAAGATTACACCCAGTCTTCCGTATCTTCGTTCGTCCGTGGCTCTTGTAATTCTGTTATTTGGTTTTTACTTCTTTGGTTGGTAACGCTGGGGCTAACAGCACCCAAGCCCGTGCGTTGCCATCAATTGCGTAAGACTCCCCTGTGTAAACGTCAATTGCCGCCACGGAATCTCCAATTTGCATGAACTGATATCGCGTCGCCTGCGATTCCGATTTCGCCTGCGTCACTGGAGAGCGCGCCAGCCAAAAACCGGCAAGAAACAAAACTAATCCAATCACTCCAATCAGGATCAAACTTCTTGTGGAAGTAAATCTTTCTGGAAAAATCATGCGATTGCCTCCTTCCGGAACCGCTAAAAAACAAACCCCAGCAAAGCTTTTGCGGTTTCCTGTTGCACAAAGGTTTAGGCAAGCGATATGCCGCCATCAGAGAAGGCGCATTCCCATTACAAACAGTGGAGTTACGAAGTTGTCGAGCGAGGAAAGCGTCTTGAAGCACGTATGGCAAACAGTGCATGACGTTGTGATTTAAGACATTTCGCTGTGTTCTGTCTGTGCAGAATGCACAAACATCGCAGGCTTGGCACTAATTTGCCGCCTGCTTCATCCGCGCACGGGGGGATAATTTCCGGAGCTTTTCAATCACGGCTGGCAATGTGTCCAGCACGTAATCAACGTCTTCGCGCGTGTTGTACCTGCCAAAGCTGAATCGCAAGGAACCGTAGCCATTGTCGCGCGGCAAGCCAATCGCCATCAGCACGTGGGAAGGTTCGTGCGAACCGGAAGAGCAGGCTGAACCGGTCGAAACCGCTACACCTTTCAAATCCAGGGAAATCTGCAAGCCTTCGCCTTCGACAAAATCGAAGTTCAAATTGGCAATGTTGGGAACGCGGCGGACGGGGTCGCCATTCCGAGAAACATCTGTGATGCGTTTAAAAATCTCTTCTTCCAGAGAATCACGAAGCTGTCGAGAGTGTTCCATTCGCTCCGCTAAGTTCAGTCGAACAAGTTCGCACGCTTTTCCAAGTCCGACAATCAACGGAACGCTTTCGGTTCCGGCGCGGCGGTCGCGTTCGTGATGGCCTCCGTGCATCTGACTGGCCAGACGAACGCCTTTTCGAACGTACAACGCGCCAATGCCTTTGGGACCGTGAATCTTGTGCGCCGTCAGTGTCAACAGGTCAACGCCGAGTGCTTTCACGTCTACTGGAATTTTGCCGACGGATTGCACTGCATCCGTGTGAAAGTGCAAATGGCGTTGCCCGGCTTCGCGGCGCTCTTTGACCAATACGCCGATCTCTTCCAACGGCTGGATCGTGCCGATTTCATTGTTGGCGTGCATGACGGTGATCAGCACGGTTTCGTCCGTCAGGCTGGAGCGAACGTCTTCGAGGCGAACGACGCCTTCGCGATAAACCGGCAAGTACGTCACCCGCCAACCCTGCTGTTCCAGATGCGCGCAACTGGCCAGTACCGCCGGATGTTCAATTTGCGAAGTAATGATGTGTTTGCCTTTTTCCTGGTGCGCACCGGCAATGCCTTTGATTGCCAGGTTGTCGGATTCCGTGCCGCCCGACAGAAACGTGATTTCGGTTGCAGACGCATTGAGCATTACCGCGACTTGTTGCCGCGCGTTTTCGATGGCTTGTTTGGCTTGCTGGCCAAACTGGTGCGTGCTGGATGCGTTCCCGAATTCTTCGGTGAAGTAAGGAAGCATCGCCTGGACGACTTCATCGTCCACTTGTGTCGAAGCGCTGTTGTCGAGATAGATTTTTTTCAATGCCATAAGTTTATTGAGTTCGTCCGATGACCATCGCCAGCGTGATCCAGTTTAGAAGATTCACCGCCAGCCAAAGAATCAGGGCGGACTTCATTTGTTTTTTTGCTTCCAGATATTCTTCGTCCGCGGAATGGATGCCGCCGTGTTTCATAAACCATCTGACGACGGTGATAAGAGGAAGCACCCAGACTGCCGTGAGCAGAAAATTGCTTTTGAACGAATAACCCATCGCGAATCTGCCAACGGCAATCAGCAGTACCAAAAATGCAGCCGGTCGAAAAGTGCGGATTGTGTTGGCGGAGCTGATGGCTTGAGTGATGGCAAAATTTGCTTTGGCACTTTCCATCATTCGCTGCCGATCCAACAGCATTCCGCAATATGGGCACTTGGCAGTTCCCAACTGCACAAGTTCGCCGCAAGACTGGCAATTTCCCAAGGCGGTAATTTCCGGTTCCAGGATTTCTGGTTGAGTCATATTCAGATTCACGGTTCTGATTTCCTCCCAAAAAGTATACGGACGGCCAAAAGCATACACCAAGTCGTGGCTTGTTTTGAGTCAGGCGATGGTGTAGAAAACTAATACCCCTTGAGTTCTCTCCGTGACAATCAGTGAAACAGCAGAAGGAGGCAATTATGAAATTCAACCTGGCTCGCCGCATCGCCACGTTTGCAGCTATGGCGATTGCGTTGATGATGGGGGTTACTACGTTCGCGCAAACGACGCGTCCACGTCCGACCGTTGTCACTAACGATCCGGCATCTTATCGGTATGCTCATCAACATGGCTATCGGGGCGGTTATGAAGACGGTTTCATCAAGGGCAAAAGCGACGTCAATGAAAACCAGCCGCGCGATTTTGAAAACAGCGAGTCTTACAACCGCGCCGATCGCAGCTACAAAGAATCCATGGGGACACTTGCCGAATACCAGGAAGGGTATCGGATCGGTTTTGAAATGGGATACAACGACGGATACTTCGGTCGTCCCTACTCGCTTTCCTTGCCCGCGAACCTGGGCAAAGTCGTCATCGCATCGGTCAATGCTTCAACCGGCTCGGCTTCTTCCAGCCGGCCTCGCACAGCCGACGATAATCGCACGGTTGCGGATGATCGTTCCGTGCAACCAGAGGGACGACCGCGCGATCGTGCTGCCACGTCACCTTCCTCCGGATCATCTCGTCGAAATGCGATCATCGTTGGTGATGGCGTGCAGATGAAAGTCCGGTTAAACGATCAGATCAGCACCAAAACCAACAAGGAAGGCGACAAGTTCACCGCCGTCGTGCTTGATCCCAGCGATTACGCTGACGCCGTCATCGAAGGCCACATCTCCAAGCTGAGCAAATCCGGCAAAGCTTCGGGCAAAACCGAACTGGCGCTGGTTTTTGATGTGATTCACACGCGGGATGGCCGCGACGGACGATTTGCCGCTCAGGTCGAAAAGATTTACCAGAGCGAAAAAGTCAAAACCGTTGACGACGAAGGCAACGTCGAATCCAGCAGCCGCACGAAAGATACAGCCGTTCGCACCGGAGGCGGTGCTGTGCTCGGCGCAATCATTGGCGGAGTTGCCGGCGGCGGTAAAGGCGCAGCCATCGGAGCCGCCATCGGCGCTGGTGTCGGCGCTGGTTCTGTCTTTGTCGAAGGCGGCAAAGAACTCACACTTGAGCCTGGAACCGAAATGCTGATTCGCACAGCGGCTCCAGCCAGCTCGAAAGAATAACCTGATTGCGGATTTTCGATCGCGGATTGCGGATTCTGATGCGCAAAACTCATCGTGACTTCGCAATTCCGCAATCTCCAAGTTCCGACCCGCAATCTGATGATTACTTTACTAACCGATTTTGGCACTGCTGATTACTTTGTTCCCGCCGTCAAAGGCGTCATCTTCAGCATCAACCCGCAAGCCCAACTTACTGATCTGACGCACGACATTCCCGCGCAAGACATTGCTGCCGCCGCTTTTACGCTTGGCGCGTGTTATCACAATTTTCCACCAGGAACGATTCACCTTGCCGTGGTTGATCCCGGCGTAGGTTCTTCACGCCGAGGAATCGTAGTTGAAGCTGCCACAAAATCCGGCAGCCAGTTTTTTGTTGGCCCGGACAATGGGATTTTCAGCTATGTATACGCCAAAGAAGAGAAGGTCAGGGTTTTTCAAATTGAACGCGACGATTTATTACGCCAACCGCCCAGCGCGACTTTTCATGGGCGAGACGTGTTTGCGCCGATTGCCGCTCATCTTTCCAAAGGGCTTTCGCCGGAATCCGTCGGCAACGAAATTTCGGATTTTGTTCGGCTTGAAGTTCCGCGACCGTCGGCCATCGAAGGTGAACGCCGCATCACCGGTTCAGTCATTCACGTGGATCATTTCGGCAACTGCATTACAAATTTGACCGAACGCGAATTGTCGCCGGAACAAGCGGAACAAGCCGCAATCAAGCTGCGATTTGCCAGCCAGCAAATTACCCATTTCGGTTCGCACTTTGACCAGGCATCCAGGCAGGGCAAGTTGTTCGCATATTTGGGCAGCGCCGGATATTGGGAAATTGCTCTGTGGTGCGATTCGGCGGCGGAGAAGTTCGCCATTTCGCGCGGTGCCCAGGTCCTTTTGGAGTTGTAACTGCTCAAGATGAAGTTGATTCGATCAACACTCGATCTGGAAACGCGCGTTCAGGTGATGGGGGTGCTGAATGTTACGCCGGATTCTTTTTCCGACGGAGGCAAGTTTGGCGACGTTGATCAAGCGATCAACCGCGCTTTGGAAATTGAAGCCGAAGGCGCAGACATTCTGGACATCGGCGGCGAATCCACGCGGCCCGGTTCGCTAGCCGTTAGCGCTGAGGAAGAAGCCGCCCGCATCTTTCCCGTTCTTCAACAGTTGCAAGGACGCTTGCGGATTCCTATTTCCGTAGACACCACCAAACTCGAAATCGCTCGCGGAGCCATTCAACGCGGAGCCGAACTTATCAACGATATCAGCGGATTGCGGTTTGAAATGGCGTTGGCTGACTTGGCGGCGGAAACCGGAGCCGCGTTGGTGTTGATGCATTCGCGCGGAACTCCAGAAACGATGCAGAAGCTGCCGCCCGTCGAAGACATCTTTGCCGAAGTGATCAGCGAGCTTCGCTGGTCGGTTGAACAAGCGACCGAACGCGGCGTTCAGCGATCAAAGCTGATTCTTGATCCCGGCATAGGCTTTGGCAAAACGGCTCAGCAAAACCTGCAACTCATCAATCAGCTTGACCGCCTGACGGCAGAATTCAACTTGCCAGTTCTGTTGGGTACTTCCAGAAAATCCTTTATCAAACGAACGCTCGACGAACAGATGACTGCAACCAAACGCGACGACGAACGCGAGCGCCTGGCTGGAACCGCCGCCAGCATCGCCGTTGGCGTATTGCATGGCGCTCGCATCGTCCGGGTTCATGATGTCGCTGAAATGACCGCAGTCGTTCGATTGACGGAAGCGATTGCCCAATCGCTTTAACTCGCTTTTACTGAACGTCCAGCCACCGCTTGAGCCAGGCTTGCACTTCCTGAAAGAAAAACCGGTTGTTTTCGCCGCGCAAAATCCAGTGGTTTTCTTCGGGGAAAACCAGCAGCTTGCTGGGAATTTTCAGGCGTTGATGAATGCTGAAATTTTCCAGCGAATTGTTCAGCGGCACGCGGAAATCATTTTCGCCGACGGTAATCAGCATCGGCGTTTTGAACTTCGTCGCGTAGCGGATCGGATTCTGTGTGCGCCAGATTTCGCCTTGTTCCCAAACCGGGCCGCCGTTGTTTACTTCGCGGCTGTAAATGGTGTCGCTGGTCGCCCATTGAGATTCCAGATTCATCAATCCTGCGTGAGCAATCAGGCATTTATACCGAGTCGTTGTTGCCTGCATCCAGTTGGCAAGGTGACCGCCGTAACTGGCTCCACCCGCCGCCTGCCGTGAAGCGTCAATCCACTTGAAGTCTTTGATGACGGCGTCGGCGGCTTCATTCAGCTCTTCGCCGGGACCTTTCAGCGGATCGCCCTGAATGTCCTGCGAAAACTTTTCGCCGTAACCGGTCGAGCCTGTGTAATCGGTCATCAGCACAACGTAACCCGGCGAAGCCAGCAAGTGATAATTCCAGCGCAGGAAAAACTGGTCGCGAGTCATCGTGTGCGGGCCGCCGTGCAGGAAGTTGAACAGCGGATACTTTTTGGTTTCGTCGAAGTTCGGCGGCAAGACGATCAGCGAGTGAATCTTCTTTCCACGCTTGCTGGTGAACCAGTGATCGCGCAGCGCAGGCAAGTCGAGTTGAGCAATCCGGTCAGTGTTGAAATCGCTCAGCTTGATGTGCCGCCTGGCAGCCAAGTCAATTTTGACTACGTCGGCAGGGCTGACGGCGCTTTCCCAACTGGCAAACAGCATCGGCGACGAAGTTTTTTCGGGAATCGAAAGATTCGTATACACACCGGAGTTCACTTCAAAAACGAGTTTAACTTCGCCGCCGCTGGCCGCGACGGAATACAGTTTTTCGTGACCAGTGTCTTCAGCCGTCAGATAAATTGTTTTGCTATCAGGCGTCAACGCAAAACTGGAAGGCGCGCGGTCAAAGCTGGCCGTGATGACTTTGCGGTCGTTCATCGAAGGCCAGCCATAACTGACAATACGATTCAGGTTGTAGACTCTTTCATTGTTCGGCGAAAACTGGCAGAGTAGCGTTTTGCCATCCGGGCTGAATTTCGGCCCGGAGTAGTTGTCTTTGCCAGCGGTCAGTCGTTTGGGCTCACCGCCGCTGATTCCAACCTGATACAGATCGCTGCTGGTGTCGGCATAAGCTCCGATGTTGCGGTTTGTCGTCGCGGCGAAAATGACTGATTGACCATCTGGCGACCAGGCCGGATTCAAATCATCGCTGCCCGAACCGGTGATACCTGCGAAGCCAGCTTCGGCAACCATTTTCGTTCCGGCCAGCAAGTCTTTCGCCTTTGCGCCAGCGTCAAGCGACTGAACAAACACGTGTGTTTGTTTGTCATCCAGCCAGCGATCCCAGTTGCGAACCGGGAAGCTGTCAAACACGCGAGCGTTCCATTTACGCGCTTTGCGATCCGTTGCGGCTTTCTTGTTGTCGTCGTCATTGAGCGTTCCGGGAAAGACGCTGCTCTGAAACAGAATGGCTTTGCCGTCAGGAGAAAACTGCGGGCTGCGCGCACCGGTCGAAAGGGAGGTGACTCGCATGGCTTCGCCGCCTTCGATGTTCAGAATATAGATCTGCGCGACTTCATCGCCTTCGCGCTTGGCGGAAAAGGCGATGTGCTTACCGTCCGGCGACCAGGTTGCGCCGCTTTCGCCGCCTTTGGTGTTTGTCAATCGCCGGGGTTTGGCGCTGCCATCGGCAGGAACGATCCATAAATCCGAAACCTGATCGGCTTCGTTGTAGCTGGGTTCCAGAACAGAAAAGACGACCAGCTTTCCGTCAGGACTTGGCATAGGAGCGCCGACGCGCTTCATCAACCAAACGTCTTCGTGCGTGATTGTGCGTTTGGTTTGCGCCGATGCGATCGAGAACAGAAAAATCAGCGCGATGGTTGAAAGGGTAATGCGATGAAATGAGCGATGATTGCTGAACATAACTTTGCCTCAGAATTCAGGGAAATTGCCCACGAAGTCAGTGGAGAAGGGGAAGAGGAATAGGCAGGATTTACAAGATTGAACCAGATTGGCGGACTGGTTCAATCAAAGTCTTCATCTTGTTGAATCCTGTAAATCCTGTCTAAAAATTTCCCTCTTCGTGTTTTCTTTGTGTGGCTTCGTGGGAGAAAACAGTTACTTCTTTACTCGTTTGCCGATGCAGTACAGAAAGCCCGACGTGCGCATGAAAATCTGGCCGTCGGAAATGGCTGGCGAACTCAGGCAGTAATCGCCGAGTTCATTTTCGGCCAGCAATTCAAATTGCGGCCCGGCTTTGACGACGATCGTGAAGCCTTCTTCGCTGGTGGCGTAAATCTTTCCGTCGGCCAGCACAGGTGACGCGCTATACGTGCCGGGTTTCAGCCGTTGATTGCCGTAAACCTCTTTGCCGGTTTTGGCGTCCAGGCAAAACAACGTGCCGTTGTCACGCACTAGATAAAAGTATTTCCCATCCGTCACCGGCGTAGGCACATCAGGCCCATTGGTAAATTTCCAGGCAACGTGGCTGTTGGTGATGTCTCCACTGCCGCCCGCTTTCAACGCCAGGTACGGATTGCCTCGGCTGCCCGCGTAAATCAATCCATCCACGACAATCGGCGAATTGACGATGCGGTTGAAGGGAATGTTATCTGGGTTCAATCCATAAGCTCGCCACAATTCTTTGCCTGTCGCCAGATCGTGGCCGGTAACACAATCGCCGCCGCTCAGCACGATTTGTGTGGTGTTACCTTGCTTGAGCAGCGCCGGAGTGATGTAGGCGTCAGGCGATTCGGTAATGGCTGGCGTTGGGCGTTCGTGACGCCAGATCGTTTTGCCCGTGGCTTTGTCAATTTTCAGCAGATACGACGGATCATCCGTGCGCATGCCGTGCAGCACTGGAACGTAAAGCGCCTCTTCGTATAGCAGCGGAGAAGAGCCGTAACCCCAATTCAACCCGAACTTGCCGTATTCTTTCTGGATGTCGCGCATCCATAACTCATTGCCTTTGAAATCGAAGGCGCGCAACAGTCCGTTGCCGGTCAGCACCCAAACCGTTTTGCCGTCTGTCACCGGCGAAGGCGAAGACATATTTTGTTTTCGCATCATGTGGTCGCCGTCGCCGAGCGGTTTCTTCCACAGGATTTTTCCAGTTGCGCGATCCAGCGCCCAAAATGACAGTGTTCCGGCGGCTTTGGTTCCATCTGCGACGTTCAGGAATACCATGTTGTCCCAGATGATCGGCGTCGAACCGCTGCGGTCAGGCATAGCCAGCTTCCAGGTGACGTTTTCTACAGTGCTCCATTTGGTCGGCAGGTTCGTTTCATTGCTAATGCCGTTCATCATTGGTCCGCGCCATTGCGGCCAGTTCTCAGCGGAAACGATGGCCAGTGAAAGCAAGCAAAGCAAAACCATAAAAGCGAAAGCCAGCGGCAGAGTGCGACGCATGTATGTTCCTCCGGTTGAAGTTGAACGTCAGATTGAAGCGATGGTTGTTGGAAGGCGTATGGTAGTCGAAAGAAATAAACTGCGAAAGCCGCAACCGCGGTTTCCCTTTGTTCGTCGTTAGCAAGGAATGGGGTTGATGGCAGGCGACAGGTTCCTCGTCTATACTCTCGTCACTTTCGATTTCAGAATTTCCAAAATCACATCAGGAGAACACCAATGTCGGGCAATACATTTTCCGCAGCATTGCGTCTGGCAATTGCGATGGGGCTGATTCTGGCGCTGGTTTGCACGCCGATTACCAACACACAATTTTCCCATGCGCAGCAGAGCAAATCAGATGTGCCGGATTTGAAAGACCTGGATGTTTCGTCCAGCGAACTGAAAACTTCGATTGAACGGTACGTCGCGGATCGCGGCAGTTTGTTTCGTACTTTCCCCGTCGAAATTTCGCCCATACGGCAAATGCGGTTCAAACAGTTGTATTCCGATTGGTTGGCGACGCTTGGCAAGATGAATTTCGACGCAATGAGCCAGGACGGCAAAGTGGATTACTTGTTGTTTCGAACACACCTCGAACATGAATTGCAGCAATTGGAAATTCAGAGCAAGGCCTTTGCCGAAATCGCCTCGTTGTTGCCTTTCGCTCAGACGGTGGCAGATTTAGCCGAAGCCCGGCGACGCATGGAAAAGATTGAGCCGTTCAAAATCGCTGCGACGCTCAACGGCATGAACAAACAGATTGACGCGGTGCGCCGGTCGGTCGAAACCAGTTTGCGCGCTGAACCCGGCAAATTGAAACGACCTGTCGCCAATCGGGCTGCGATGACGCTCAACAGTTTGCGGAACACCTTGCGAACATGGTTTGGGTATTACAGCGGTTATGATCCCATGTTCACCTGGTGGGTGGATGAACCGTACAAGACTGTGGATGAGTCTTTGAATAGTTATGCGACGTTTTTGAACGAACGAGTTGCCGGTCAGCGCGGGGGCGCAACGATGGCTGCTGCGGGAGGGCCGGGCGGTGGTCGCGGTGGAGCCGGAGGCGGCCCTGGCGGCGGTGGAGGCTTTGCGGGCGGTGGTGGCGGTTTCGGAGGCGGCGGACAACGTCCGGGCGGATCAGGTGGCGGTGGCAATTCGACTGTTGCTGCTCGCCCGGGAGATTCCAGCGACATTATCGGCGATCCGATTGGCCGCGAAGCTCTGATGGTGGAACTGCAATCGGAAATGATTCCTTACACGCCGGAAGAATTGATTGCCATCGGCTGGAAAGAACTGGCCTGGTGTGAAGAGGAAATGAAGAAGGCTTCGCGCGAACTCGGTTTCGGCGACGATTGGCACAAGGCTCTGGAACATGTCAAAAACAAATACGTCGAGCCGGGCAAACAGCCCGAAATGATCAAAGACCTGGCGCTGGAAGCCATCGAATACGTCGAGAAAAATGATCTGGTGACGGTTCCGCCTTTGGCAAAGGAAGATTGGGGAATGGAAATGATGTCGCCCCAGCAACAGCTTGTTAGCCCGTTCTTTTTAGGCGGCACAAACATTCTGGTTTCCTATCCGACGAACACAATGGCACACGAACAGAAGATGATGAGCATGCGCGGCAACAACCCACACTTTTCGCGCGCGACGGTTCATCACGAATTGATTCCAGGCCATCACCTGCAGCTCTTCATGACTTCGCGCTACAAAACGTATCGGTCATTGTTCAGCACTCCGTTCTGGACAGAAGGCTGGTCATTGTATTGGGAGTTGCTGTTATGGGATCGCGGCTTTCCGAAAACGCCTGAAGATAAGCTGGGAATGCTTTTCTGGCGCGCGCATCGTGGGGCACGCATCGTGTTTTCGCTCAGCTTCCACATGGAAAAGATGACGCCGCAACAGTGCATTGATTTACTGGTCAATCGAGTCGGCCATGAAGTGGACAATGCGACGGCCGAAGTCCGGCGGTCATTTGCTGGCAGCTACGGGCCTTTGTACCAGGCGGCATATTTGCTCGGCGGATTGCAGATTTATTCGCTGCACAAAGACCTGGTGGATTCCGGCAAGATGACCAACCGTGCTTTTCACGACACGATCCTGAAAGAAAATCGCATTTCGATTGAAATGGTTCGCGCGCTGTTGACCAAACAAAAGCTGACGCGCGATTTCAAAACCAATTGGAAGTTTTATGGGCCGGTGACGGCTGGCAACTAAGAAAACAAGGTGGAGCCGCAAAATTTTGCGTCTCTACCCTGACTGTGCTACGTTCGGTTCGCTGCTGACGGCAGCAAATTCCCATTCAATCTACTTCACTTCTCACAAGTTACGGAGGCAGTGTGCAGACCAAGCAGGCATCTGGAAAAAAGGTGTACGACGCGATTGTCATCGGTTCGGGAGCTTCCGGCGGTATGGCCGCCAAAGAATTAACCGAACGCGGTTTTGAGGTTTTGTTGCTGGAAGCCGGGCCGCCGATTGATCCGAAGCGCGATTTTGCGATGAACAAATTCAGCTACGAATCCATGTATCGTGGCTTTGGACCGCCGGGCTGGAAGCAAAACGAACAATGGCAACAGGACACTGCCGGGGAATTCAGTCGCCACTTTTATATCAAAGACACTGAACATCCGTTCACGACCGAACCTGGCAAACCGTTCCTGTGGGTTCGCGCGCGAATTCTGGGCGGCAAAACGCTGCATTGGGGACGGCTGTCATGGCGATTTTCCGATCTGGATTTCAAAGCCGCCAGCCACGATGGCTTCGATGTTGATTGGCCGATCAGTTACAAGGAAATCGAACCGTACTACGACAAAGCCGAAGAGTGGGTTGGAGTCAGTGGCAACAGAGACGGGTTGTGGTATTTGCCGGACGGAAAGTATCTGCCGCCGATGGGGTTGACGTGCGGAGATCAAATGCTGAAATCGGCGACCGAAAAATTGGGCTGGAAGCTGGTTCAGCCTCGTGTGGCGATGCTGACCGCCGTCAACCCACAGCACAGAAAATACGGTCGCGCGCAATGTCATTACTGCGGCAGTTGCGGCAACGGATGTTCGGTCGGCGCGATGTTCAATTCGATTTCTTCGACGCTGCCAGCGGCGAATGAAACCGGTCGGCTGACGCTGCGAACGAATTCCATCGTTCGCCACATCACGGTTGATAACAACACCGGCAAAGCCAAAGGCGTCGCCGTCGTTGATCGCCTGACTTATCAGGAATTGGAGTTCACCGGCAAAATTATCATCGTCGCCGGTTCGACTCTGGAATCCACGCGCTTGTTGTTGAATTCGAAATCGCGCCAGCATCCGAACGGCCTGGGGAATTCTTCGGGAACGCTCGGCCATTATCTGGTTGACCATTTCGGCGGAACTGGAGCGAGCGGCGTGCTGCCTACACTGGCGGGACGTGATCCGGTCAACGAAGACGGCAAATCGTCCGGCGTGTTCGTGCCGCGGTTTCGCAATCTTGATGCGAAGACCAAACACCCTAAGTTCTTGCGCGGCTATGGCTTCGAAGGCGGTTCGTCAATTGGAGCCTTTCCAGGCGTGGCCAAACGCACGGAAGGATTTGGCAGCGATTTCAAGAAAAAGACTCGGCGCTGGTACACCGCTCCGGTTGGGCTTACGACTCGTGCGGCGATGTTGTCGCGATTTGAAAACTTCGTTGAAATTGATCCGGGTGGAGTTGTGGACGCCTGGGGAATCCCAGTGCTGAAAGTTCACATTCAGCATTCCGACAACGAACGCGAAATGGGACGCGATGCCGCCGCCAGCGCTGCGGAAATCTTGAAACGGGCAGGGGCGGAAGAAATCTCCGTCAGTGAAAATTTGACTGTTCCGGGGCGAATCATTCACGAACTCGGCACGGCGCGCATGGGGGACGACCCGAAAAAATCCGTGCTGAACAAATTCAATCAGGTTTGGGACGCCAAAAATGTTTTCGTTACCGATGGCGCGGCGTTCGTCAATTCGGCCAATCAGAATCCAACGCTGACCATTCTGGCGTTGACGATTCGCGCTTGC
>ERZ650309.675-NODE-675-length-16544-cov-7.415247_pt1 | contig 16544 bp, 17 predicted proteins | sample MGYA00376245_ERZ650309 | MGnify/ENA primary metagenome ERZ650309 (study PRJEB26733, sample SAMN07839294) | wastewater metagenome | biome: urban; feature: wastewater treatment plant; material: waste water | place: USA: North Carolina | collected 2016-04-26 ...
TCTGCATTCCCGCCGGGGTGATCCTGACCGGCGCAGAGATCGCCTGCGCCACGCTCCTGATCGTGTCGGGCCACGTGGCCGTAACCGTGGGCGACGACACGCAGGAGCTGATCGGCTACCACGTTCTGCCGGCCGAGGCGGGCCGCAAGCAGGCTTTCCTGGCTCTGGCCGATACCGACCTGACCATGCTTTTTGCAACCGACGCCCGCGACATTGCGACGGCGGAGGGGCAATTCACAACCGAGCCGGAGCGCCTGATGTCCCGCGCCCCGGACGCCATCAACATCGTGACCATCACGGGAGACTGACCATGTCGGCAGCTACCACCGCCGCTTACGTTATCGGGGGCGCCATGCTGGCCAGTACCGCCTACTCGGCCTACGCCGGCAACAAAGCCGATCAGAACCAGCGCAGCGCGCAGCGCGCTTCGCTCGCCCAGGCCGACGCATCGGCCAAAGCGGCCGACGAGGCTACCAACAAGGCCAATCAGAAGCGCCCGGACATTGCCGGCGCGCTTTCTGCCGCGATGCAGTCGGGCAAGGCGGGGGCGTCGGGCACGATGCTGACCGGCCCTGGCGGCATTGATCCCAATGCGCTGCAGCTCGGCAAGAGCACTCTTCTGGGCGGCTGATCAATGGCAAATCTGAGCGTTGATCGCCCCAAGTACCTTGCTCGCTGGGGCTACCTCAAGACCGAGCGCGCGAGCTGGTTCACGCACTGGCAAGAGATCAGCACTCGACTGCTGCCGCGTGCTGGGCGTTTCTTCGTCCAGGACCGCAACAAGGGCAACAAGCGGCATAACCAGATCTACGACAGCACCGCCACGCAGGCGCTGTCGATCCTGTCCGCCGGCATGATGTCGGGCATGACGAGCCCGGCCCGGCCGTGGTTCCGCCTCACAACGGGCGACGATGACCTTGATGCGTACCAGCCGGTCAAGGTGTGGCTCGACCAGGTGTCGCGCCTGATGCTCAAGATTTTCCAGAGCAGCAACACCTACCGCGCTCTGCACACGATGTACGAAGAGCTTGGCGCGTTCGGGACGGGCGTATCGATCATGTCCGACGATTTCCGGTCGGTGATTCATCATCACCCGCTGACGGCCGGCGAATATGCGCTGACGACCGACTGGCGCGGAGACGTGACGACGCTGTACCGGGAGTTCCAGAAGACCGTCGGCCAGATCGTGAAGGAGTTCGGCTACAAGGCTTGTAGCCCAACGGTCCAAAACCTCTACGACCGCGGGAACCTTGAGGCATGGATTACGCTGATCCACGCCATTGAGCCGCGCGCCGACCGCGACCCGAGCAAGAGCGATCCGCTGAACATGCCCTGGCGGTCGGTCTATTTCGAGATCGGCGGCAATCAGCAGCACTGCCTTCGCGAGTCCGGGTTTAAGCGCTTCCCGGTGCTCGCCCCGCGTTGGGTTGTGCGTGGTGGCGACATCTACGGGGAAAGCCCGGCGATGACCGCGCTGGGCGACATCAACCAGTTGCAGCACGAGCAATTGCGCAAGGCCCAGGGCATCGATTACCAGACCAAGCCGCCTCTGCAGGCCCCGACGAGCATGAAGAATCGTGACGTCGAAATGCTGCCCGGGGGCATCACCTACGTCGATTCAGCCAACCCGCACGGCGGGATTCGATCCGCGTTTGAAGCGCAGATCAATCTTAACTATCTGCTTGAGGACATCCGCGACGTGAGAGACCGCATCCGCGGATGCTTCTTCGCGGACCTGTTCTTGATGCTCGCCAATCAGGCGGACACGCGGATGACCGCGACCGAGGTTGCCGAGCGCCACGAGGAGAAGCTGCTCATGCTCGGCCCGGTGCTTGAGCGCCTGCAGAACGAGCTTCTCGATCCGCTGATTGAAAACACCTTTGACGCGATCATTGACGCCGGCATTACCCCGCCGCCGCCCGAGGAGCTGCAGGGCCGCCCGCTGAACGTGGATTTGATCGGGATGCTTGCCCAGGCCCAGCGCGCAGTCGGCACCAACAGCATCGACCGCTTCGTGGGCAACATCGGCGCCGTCGCTCAGTTCAAGCCCGAGGTGCTGGACCGGTTTAATGCCGACCGCTGGGTGGAGCTTTACAGCGACTCCCTCGGCCTCAATCCGCAGATCGTCGTACCGGCAGACCAGGCGCAGGCCATCCGCGAGCAGCGCGCGCAGGCCCAGGCTCAGGCCCAGCAAGCCGCCCTCGCCGAGCAGCAGGCCAGCACCGCGCAGAAGCTCGCCAGCGCCAAGACCGACCAACCCAACGCCCTGACCGACGCCACCCGCGCGTTTCAGGGCTACAGCTAGGAGATATCGATGAGCAATTTGAAAGTGGGCCCGGCGGGTCAGCTGTACGATCCGGTGACGGGCGCCTACGTGGGGCACCTGGACGCGGACGGGACCGAGCGGGCCGTTGTAACTGGAAACCTCTCGTCAGAGGGGGTTGAATTTCCCGGCCTCCCCCAGCTCACTGCTGTCGTGCGCAACGCCGTGCAGTACATGGTGAGCCACGCAGACCTAGATGCCCGCCCGCCGCGTTTGTGGCCGGTGGATGCTGTGCCGTACCGTCTATTCAGCCAACGTGCGGGCGTCGCATACGGGCACGGCACGGATCAGCGGCAGCTCGTCATGGTGGACACCAATACCCGCGCCGCGACCACCGGATATCAGTTCCCGTCCGGCTGGGCGATCTCGGACATCTGGCCTGGTCACGGCTGCATGCTCGTGATGGCGGTCGAGACGGCCACCAGCACATACAGCCTGTGGCGCACCGAAACCGGCGCAGATATGACCCGGGTGCACGACCTCGGTCGCGACCCGACCGGGGTTCTCACACACCGTCCGCAAGTTCGCATCCTCCAGCGCGGGCTGGAACGCGGTTATCTTAACGGGCAGCCTGCGTTGATGTTCGGGGCGTACAACGTAGCGACCGACAACTCGGTCGCTGTCGCTGGCGAAATCGGCGACGCGATTTACCTCGCCGCATCGACCGACGACGGGAGAACCTGGACTCGGATCAACGGCTGGAATTGGGATTTCGGCGCGAATTCCGGGCTCCGAACAATCAAGCATTTCCACGCGATCCGCTACGACAGGTGGCGCGACTGTTGGTGGATTTGCTCCGGCGACAGCAACGACGAATCAGCAATCATCCGATGGGACGGCAAGGCGGCCGGTCCCGGAAACGTGACACCTGCACAGATTGCTAGCGGAGCGTATCCAGGATGGGATTGTCGAACGGGCTCCCAGCGCTGGCGTGCAGTCGATTTACTCATAACAGACGAGTGGATCGAATCGTTTACAGACAGCATCGGCAACAGTACCGGCGGAATTTGGCGCTGCGGGCCTGATTTTTCAATGTCCCACCGAGTCGATCACGCAAACCGAGGGCAAAACCACGACGGATGGACCGCTCTACTCGCGAGTGACGGGACTCATTTATGGTGTGACGATTGCCGCGACGATGCGACGCCGCCCAGCCAGAGGTACATCGGCATCTACGGTAGTGCAAACGGTAATCAGTATTTTGAGATTGGACGGATTGCACTGACAGGGACAGGTGTAAAAATTCCGAGAGGGTTTTTTGAGGCCGGAGGGGCAATCTGGTTTAGCTGTGACGGAGAGGCGGGTAAGGGGGCATACAGCACAACGGTTATGCGGCTCTCTGGAAGATTCAGGGAGGAACGCCCGGACAATCTCGCCCCTGCCTATTTTGTCAATTTCGCAGGCGGTAGCGATGCAGCAGACGGACACGGACAGGCATCTGCGTGGAAAACGGCACGTAACCTGTTCGGCGGCAACCGGGTGACTCACGGTGCCCGCATCGTCCTGTCTGCGGGCACTAGCACAGAAAACGGAGTTAGCACAATCGACTATGCAGCCAATGCGTCTGCTGCGACTGACACCAGCCGACATATACAGATCAGCGGGGCAGGCATGGACGCAACGGCGGTTGTGCTGTCAGGCGCGACAGAGGGCTGGAAAGACGCATCTGCTGCGAAAACATGGGCAGTGGAGCTTTGTGCAATGACGCTACGGCAGTCTGATGCTACAAAAGCCGTACTGTGGGACAACGCAAACCCCACCGGCGGAACGCCCGAATGGGTTGTTCGAGAGGCCCGCATCGGGGATACATCTGTTGGCTCATCCCGTGCGCTGTACCTGCGGGGTTCAGTAGTCCGTGTCGTTCGGAGTCAGGTTTGTAATATCAGTGACTCTGCGAAATACGCGCTCTACACCGACGGATCTGCAATGCTGGAAATTACTGCGAGTCAGATTCTGGGGGGGAGGTCAATTCAGCGCACGAATTCAAAAATCACGGCGCTGAATTGCGAGTTTCAGCGTTTTGCAAACACTGGGCTTGTAATTGATGCTACAGCAACGGTAGCTCCAGTTGTCGGTGGTTGCGTTTTCGGTCCGGCAGATCAAATCCCGTTGCAAAACGGATCGGCGAATGTGACGCTCGACAACAGCAATTGCTACGGCAACGTGTTTTCCGCGATACCGGCGGCAGCGGGAGTGCCTGCCCCAGTGCTGCCGACTGCTGGGATTCTGGACCGAGATCCTGTGACGCTGCTGCCGTTTTCGTGGTCAGCCCTCGGTGGAGTTGGAGGGGCGACCGGCGTTCGCTGGGACTACGCAGGTGCCCCTATGCGAGTAAAACCTGTAGCCGGATGCAGAGAGATAGCGGAAATCTAACCCCCGTTGCGCGGGGATAACCCAATCCCCGAAGGGTCGGGGCTTAAACCCCGTCCTGCGCATAAAATCTGAAAGGCTCCCTCATGACTGAGAGCACAGCAAGCAAGATCGTGTGGCCGACCGCGCCGACAATTCATAAAGCCGAAATGCGCCTTCCTGGCGGTGAGGTTGATGAGTGGAAGGTGCGGGATGCAGGTCTTCGACATTGCGACTATTGCGGAAGCATTCATCCCGAAGACCTGATGACTCTGCTGCAGACTGGAAAAGCAAGGCTCAGCGGCTCCGATTGGAAGTACGGATTTCCGCACAAGTTTTATGTGTCGAGTTCTGATGGGTGTGGCCACCTTGGGAAGTTCTACACTCGCCACCTGATTGAGCTGTCGCCGGAGGCGTTTGATGCATTTGCTCCGGTGCTGTCTCAGGCCTGTGGAATTAAGTGGGAGCGGGATGAGACTGGTATTAAATATGCGGCCCCGTATGTCGGGTTTCAGAAGGGACTTTGAACCTTCATTCACCGTTGCGCGGGGGTTGAGGTATTCAGGATTCCTTAATGCCTCACCGCAGCACCCAAGCCCGGCCCCATGCCGGGCTTTTCTTTGGGGTGCGCGTGCCGCGAATCGCCCTCCGTATCGTGCCCCACATGGACCTGCACGACCCGATGGACGCCCTGGACCCGGCCGAAGCTGAAGAGCCTGACCGCGCCGAGGCTGCCCGTCGGGTTGAGATCGACGATCTGAAGCGGGTCATGAGCAACAAAGCAGGCCGGCGATTCGTGTCCGACCTGCTCAAGCGCAGCGCCGTGGATGCGTCTTCGTTCGACCTCAACCCGCACGCGATGGCCTTCAAGGAGGGCGTCAAGTGGCTGGGCCAGCGAATCATTGACGACTTGAAAACGCACTGCCCTGACAGATACATCGAGATGCTCAAGGAGAGCCTGGATCATGACCGTAGCGACGAACGAAGCCCCCGCCGCACCCGAGCCCAGCACGCTGCTGACTGACCCGCCCACGGCGGAAAGTAGGCCCGCTGAAGGCCAGGGGGAGCAGGGCGCCGAGCCTGCCGCCAAGCCGGAAGAGAAGCCCGCCGAAGCCCCGGAAGGTGCGCCCGAAGCTTACGAATTCACCCCGCCTGAGGGCCACGTGCTCGACGACGGCGTGATTGGCAAGTTCTCGGAAGTCGCCAAGGAGTTGAACCTGCCACAGGACAAGGCGCAGAAGGTGCTTGACGTGATGGCCCCGGCCATCGCCGAGCGCCAAGCAGCCGCCCTGCAGTCCATGACCCAGGAATGGGCCGAGTCCGCGCGGGCTGACAAGGAGTTCGGCGGCGAAAAGCTCGACGAAAACCTGGCCATTGCGAAAACGGCGCTGGACAAGTTCGCCACTCCGGAATTCACGAAGCTCTTGAACGACACCGGCCTTGGCAATCACCCCGAAGTGCTGCGCGTGTTTGTGCGCGCAGGCAAGGCGATCTCCCAGGATTCTGTGATCCCCGGCAAACAGGCGCCGTCGCCGGCTGACCGGCTCTCCGCGCTGTACGACAACACCCCGAAATCCTGATCTGAAAGGACTGCACCATGGCAACCATGCCGCTTGTATCCGCCGGCCGTAACACGCTGATCGACATCGCCAAGAGCTTCGGCCCTGATGGCAAGGTCGCAACGGTCGCGGAACTGCTCAACCAGAGCAACGAGATCATCACCTATCTGCCGTTCATCGAAGGCAACCTGCCCACCGGTCACAAGGGCGTTGTCCGCACCGGCCTGCCCACCGTCCAGCTCCGCAGCTTTTACCGCGGCGTGAAGGTGTCCAAGTCCGGCCGCGCCACCATCGAGGATGTGTGCGCGATGGCGGAAGGCCGCAACGAGATCGACAAGGACCTGGCCGACCTGAACGGCAATTCCGCCGCCTATCGCCTGTCCGAAGGCCTGGCGTTCATCGAGGCGATGAACCAGACCTTCGCGCAACAGCTGATCTACGGCGACACGTCGTCCAACCCCGACGGCGTGCTGGGCCTGACCCCCCGCTACAACAGCCTGTCTGCCACCAGCGGCGCAAACATCATTGATGCGGGCGGCACCGGCTCGGACAACACCTCGGTGTGGCTGATCGTCGCGAGTGAAAACACCATCTCCGGCATCTACCCGAAGGGCTCTCAAGCCGGCCTGCAACAGCAAGACCTGGGCGAGATCGACGCGTTCGACGAGAACAACGACCGCTTCCGCGCCTACGCCGAGCTGTGGAAGTGGAAGTTCGGCCTGCACGTCAAGGATTGGCGCTATGCGGTTCGTATCGCCAACATCGACGTTTCCGACCTGACCGGCCAGACCGGCACCCAGGCCATTACCGCCGCGACCTGGCTGAACAAGCTGATGATCAAGGCGCTGGCCCGCATCCCGTCCATGGGCATGGGCACGCCGATGTTCCTGGCTTCCCGCACCGTCAAGGAGATGCTTTCCATCGGCGCGCTCGACAAGAGCCAGAACGCCCTGAGCTTCACCGACGCGGTGAATCAGTACGGTTCCGTCGGCCCCGGCTCCGTCGCCGGCCAAGGGACGGGCATCCAGGGTGGCACGCTGCGCTTCATGGGCGTCCCGGTCGTCACCGTCGATCAACTGCTGGCCACCGAAGCCCGCGTCGTTTAAGGAGAACCATCATGGGTATGCTCGACCTCAACACCAAGTACAGCATCGCGCAGGCGGTCACCTCCACGGGCGACACCGCATCCACCAACGTCTATGACGCCGGCAGTGCCGAGTCGGCCGACATCGGCCTCAGCGACGAGATGTGGATCAACGTGACGTGCAACACCACGGCGACCTCCGGCGGCTCCGCGACCGTGCAAGCCGTTCTGCAGGACTCGGCCGACAACAGCACCTTTGCGGATGCGCTGGTCGGTGCCGTGTTCCCGGTCGCCAGCGTCAAGCAGGGCGTTGCGCTGTTGCAGGCCTGCCCGCCGCTGGGCCTGCGCCGCTACACCCGGATCGTCTATCGCGTGGGCACTGCAGCACTGACTGCCGGCAAGTTCGACGCCTTCATGTCCATGGACGTTCAGCGCAACATCGCGCGTCCGAGCGGCTTCACCGTTGCCTGATAGGGGGCTGACATGAACGACCAACAGATCGAGCAGGAAATCCAGGCCAAGGGCCTGACCGCGCCGCGTGTCACGCCGGCTGATATTGAGGCGAACATCGTTGGGGAGCTTTACATTAATGCCGCTGAGGCAGCAAAGATCAATGGCTTCTTCCCTGGATGCAATGACCCGCTTCACCTGCTGACTTTTTGCGTGCTGACACTGCGCAACGGCTTCACAGTCACTGGCGAGTCAGCCTGCGTCAGCCGGGAAAACTTCAACGCCGAGATTGGCCACAAGATCGCCCGTCAGAACGCTGTGGCGAAGATCTGGCCGCTGATGGGCTACGAGCTCCGTAGCAAACTGGCGAAAGGGGGCTGATCATGCGCGTCATTGCCACCAAGCCCGGCTTCTTCAGCTACCTGCGCCAGGAAGGCGACGAGTTCGAGGTGCCGGAAGGCACCAAGGGTTCGTGGTTCAAGCCTGTGCCGGCCGACGAGCCCGAGGCCAAGCCCGCACGGGGCCGCAAAGCCTCGCCGACCGACCCGGCCGACGATCTGGTCTGATCCTCCCTCTGCCTCCGGGCAGTACCCGCGGGGCGCGTCGAAAGGTGCGCCCCGTTTTTCATGAGGTGCCGCAATGGCTTCCGAGATTGACATCTGCAACCTTGCCCTGGCGCACCTTGGCGACACGGCGACCATTGCAAGCCTTTCCCCGCCGGAGGGCAGCGCACAGGCCGAGCATTGCGCCAGGTTTTACCCCGTTGCAAGGGATTCGCTGCTTGAAATGCACTCGTGGGGGTTTGCTACCCGACGGGTTCAACTCGCGCTGCTGGCCTCTGGCTGGCCCGAATGGACCTATGCTTACGCGCAGCCGGCTGACGCGCTCAACGTCATTGCGATACTGCCGCCGGAATCCACGGACGATTACAGCACGGGCGTGCCTGACTCGGCCGGCGGGTCTTACGTGCCCCAGCCGTTCTGCTGCGAGATCAACGACAGCGGGGCGCCTGTGATCTACACGGACCAGGCCGATGCCGTGCTGCGCTATTCGGCCACCGTCACCGACCCGACGCGGTTCTCGCCGCTGTTCGTGATGACGCTTTCCTGGCACCTTGCATCAATGCTTGCCGGGCCGATCATCAAGGGCGACGCTGGCGCGGCCGAGGCCAAGCGATGCGCGGGCATGATGCAAGCCTATCTGCCCAAGGCCGTTGAGTCTGACAGCAGCCAGCGCCGCGTGAGGCCCGAGCACGTGGTCGGCTGGATGGCGGGGCGCTGACATGGCAAATATCCGCATTCTTCAGCGCAGCTTTGCCGGCGGCGAAGTGTCCCCGGAAATGTTCGGGCGCATCGACGACGCCAAGTATCAAGCCGGCCTTGCCAAGTGCCGCAACTTCATCACCAAGGTGCAAGGGCCGGCCGAGAATCGCCCGGGGTTCGCGTTCGTGCGTGAAGTCAAGGACAGCACCAAGCGCGCGCGCCTGATCCCCTTCACGTTTAGCACCACGCAAACGATGGTGATCGAGCTTGGCGCCGGGTATTTCCGTTTCCACACCCAAGGCGCCACGCTTGAGGCATCGCCCGGCACGCCCTACGAGATCAGCAACCCCTATGCGGAAGCCGATCTGCTGGACATCCACTACGTCCAGTCGGCCGACGTGCTTACCCTGGTTCACCCGAACTATGCGCCGCGCGAGCTGCGGCGGGTCGGGGCGACGAACTGGACGCTGACCACGATCTCGTTTTCGTCGCCGATCTCAGCCCCGGGCGCGCCGACCATCACGGCCACCGGGCATACGGCGGTCAAGTACACCTACTACTACGTGGTCACGGCCGTGGCTGCGGACGGGGTGAGTGAATCGGCGGCATCGTCGCAGGGCAGCGCAGGCGGCAACCTCTTCGAGACTGGCGCGATTGTGACGGTCTCATGGGCCGCCGTGAGCGGGGCGACCCGGTACAACGTCTACAAGCTGCAGGGCGGCCTGTATGGCTACATCGGCCAGACAACCGGCACCAGCATCATTGACGACAACATCGCCCCCGACCTGAGCAAGACGCCGCCGACATACGAGACGGTTTTCAACGGCGCCGGCGATTACCCTGCCGCCGTGTCCTACTTCGAGCAGCGGCGCAGCTTTGCGGGCACGACGAACAAGCCGCAGAACATCTGGATGACCCGGAGCGGCACCGAATCGGATATGTCTTACTCGCTGCCGATCAAAGACGACGACCGCATCAGCTTCCGCGTTGCCGCCCGCGAGGCAAACACCATCCGGCACATCGTCCCGCTGTCTCAGCTTCTGCTGCTGACCAGCTCGGCGGAGTGGCGCGTCACCTCGGTCAATTCGGACGCGATCACCCCCACGTCGATCTCGGTCAAGCCGCAAAGCTACGTCGGCGCCAGTAACGTGCAGCCTGTCATCGTGAACAACACTTTGCTATACAGCGCAGCACGCGGGGGCCACATCCGGGAGCTTGGCTACAACTGGCAGGCCAACGGGTTCATCACCGGAGACCTGTCGTTGCGCGCCCCTCACCTCTTCGACAATTACGAAATCGTCGATATGGCGTACTCGAAGGCTCCGCAGCCCATCGTCTGGATGGTGTCGAGCGTCGGCAAGCTGCTGGGCCTGACCTATGTTCCAGAGCAGCAGATCGGGGCCTGGCACCAGCACGACACAGACGGCACTTTTGAATCCTGCGCGGTCGTTGCCGAGGGGTCGGAGGATGTGCTGTACTGCATCGTCCGGCGCACGATCAACGGTTCCAGCAAGCGCTATGTTGAGCGCATGGCCTCGCGACAGTTTGTCGATGCCGAAGACGCCTTCTTCGTTGATTCGGGCCTGACCTACTCCGGGCCTGCGGTGACGACAATCAGCGGGCTCGGGCACCTCGAAGGCAAGACTGTCTCCATCCTGGCTGACGGCGCCGTGCGTCCGCAGCGCGTCGTGACGAGCGGCAGTATTGAGCTCGACAACGAGGCCAGCGTCGTGCATGTGGGCCTGCCGATCACGGCCGACCTGCAAACGCTCCCTGTTGCCATGGCCATCGACAACGGCTATGGGCAGGGCCGGTTCAAAAACGTGAACAAGGCGTGGTTGCGCGTGTTCCGGTCGTCCGGCATTTTCATTGGGCCGGACTCCGACAAGCTCACCGAGGCGAAGCAGCGCACGACAGAGCCCTATGGCAGCCCGCCTGCGCTCAAGAGCGAGGAGATCCAGGTCATGCTCACGCCGTCCTGGGCCGACTCGGGGCAGGTGTTCGTTCGGCAGTCGGACCCGCTGCCGCTCACGGTGGTGTCGATGACGGCGGAGGTTGCTGTCGGGGGGTGACAGTGCGCGTGCCCACCCTGGCGCCGGGCCACCATGACGGCCATTACAGGAGATCGTCATGACCCCTCAAGCACCTTCCGGGCTGGGCTACGCATCCCTCATCGGCATGGGAATCGGCGCTGTTGGATCGGCCATCGGCACCTATCAGCAATCCAAGTCCCTCCGATCCCAACTGCGCTATCAGGCGGCCATCGCCGAAATCAACCAGCGTCTTTCCGAGAGCAGCGCGCAGCAGGCCATGCAGCAGGGTCAGCAGCAGGTCGCCGCCACGACCATGCGCTACGGTGCGGTCAAGGGCGGGCAGCGGGCAGCCATGGCCGCCAATGGCGTGGATCTCGGCGTCGGCAGCGCGGCCGAAGTGCAGGCATCAACCGACATCCTCAAGGACATCGACAAGAACACCATTGAGGCAAACGCGATCCGCCAGGCATTTGGCTACCGGACGCAAGGCACTGGCTTTGCAAATCAGGCGCTGATGGATCGAACGTCGGCCGGCAGCATTTCCCCCGCAAGCTCTGGCTTTTCGACGCTTCTTGGCAGCGCGACGAAGGTCGCAGAAAGCTGGTACATGCTCGACAAGATTGGCGCGCTTCAGGGTGCAAAAGGCGGCGAGGCGCTGGCCGGCAGTAACGGCTTCGTCGGTGACATCAACATCACGAAAGGGTGGGCCTAATGCCAACAGTTCCGCGCATTGACGCCCCGCAGGTATCCTCAGGCGGCCCCTCCAATGCCAGGTTTGATGCCCCGCAGTCGCAGAACTACGCCGCGCGGCAGGGTGTGCAGATGGGGCAGGCGATGGAGGCGGCCGGCGCCGAGGCATCGCGCATTGCTGCCGACATGCAGGCCCAGGCCAATCAGCTACGCTTTGACGACGCTATCAACCAAGTCAAGGAAGAGCAGCTGCGGCTGACCTACGACAAGGACGCCGGTTACTCCAGCTTGAAGGGCATCAACGCGCTTCAGCGCCCAGACGGCAAGCCGCTCAAGGCCGAGTACGGAGACCTACTGAAGAAGCGCATCGGCGAGATCGGCGCCAGCCTTGGCAACGACGCGCAGAAGGCCGCGTTCGACAAGGCATCGGCCAACATCTTGACGGGCTTCGTTGGCCAGGTGGATTCTCACGAGTCCAGCGAGTTCAAGACATACGGGCTGTCTGTGTCCGAGGGCGTTCAGGCCACCGCCGAGCGTGACATTGCGCTCAACTGGAGCAAGCCGGAAGCCATTGATGCCGCAGTCGAGCGCATCCGGGCCGAGGCCTACCGGCAGGGGCAGCTTCTCGGCAAGTCGGCCGAGTGGCAAGAGGCCGCAGCCCGCAAGATGGCCAGCGACGGGCACAAGCTCGCCGTGTTGTCTGCGCTTGAAAACAACAATCCAGCCTACGCCGACACCTACCTGAAGAAGTACGCCGGGCAGATGGAGGCTGACGACATCATGACCGTGCGCGGGCATATCACGAAGCAGATGGATGCGCAGGTTGCGATAGGCGCCGCCGATGAGGCGGTAAAGCAATTTGCCCCAAGGATGGCGCCGACCGACTTTGACCGCCTCGTGAACATCACGATGGCCACTGAATCGAGCGGCCAGCGCTACGGCAAAGACGGCAATCTGCTGGAGTCGCCGAAGGGCGCAAAGGGCGAAATGCAGGTGCTTGACGGCACAAACACCGACCCAGGATTTGGCGTGAAGCCGGCTCGCGACAACTCACCCGAGGAGCGGGCCAGGGTGGGCCGTGATTACCTGCAGGCCATGCTGAAGCGCTACCAGGGAGACCCTGCGCTGGCGTGGGCAGCCTACAACGCAGGGCCGGGCCGCGTCGATGCGGCTCTGAAGAACGCGGGCAAGCCGGTGATGGACGATGCCAACACCGACCCGAACGCGCCGGGGCAGATCAGTTGGCTATTGATGATGCCCAAGGAGACGCAGGACTACGTCGCCAAGAACATGGCTGCGCTCAGCGGCGGCCAGGGTACGCCGCCGCGCCCGACGCTCGCGGACTTGAGCGCACAGCTTGCGTCAGACCCCCGCCTGGCTGGCAATCCGCAGCGCCTCAAGATCGCTCAGGAAGAAGCCGCCAGGCAGTGGAAGCTGCAGGAGGACGCCATCAAGCAGCGCGAGGAAGAGGGCACCTCCAACGCCATGCGGATGCTCGTTTCCAACGGGGGGCGCTTTGCCGACCTTCCGGCCAGCGTTCGCAACGCTATCCCGCCAAAGGAGGTGGACAACGTCCTGAACTTCAGCAGCCGAGTTGCCAAGGGCGAGGACATCACAAGCCCGCTGCTGTACGCGCGCCTTTCCTCCAATCCGGCCGAGCTTGCGCGGATGAGTGACGCGCAGTTTTTTATGTTGCGCCGCGAGCTGTCCGAATCCGACTACAAGCATTTTGCCAACGAGCGAGCCAAGCAGATGGGCGGCGCGCAGGGGGCAAACGGCCCGGGCGACCTGAACAGCGCAGCCATCAAGCAGACCCTGGACGCCCGCATGCGCGTGCTTGGCATGGACCCAACGCCCAAGGACGACGGAGGCGCGGACGCCGCGCGCATCGGTGCCGTTCGTCAGTTTGTCGATCAGTATTTCGTGGCCGCCCAGCGGGAGGCGGGCAAGAAGTTCACCGACGCCGAAGTCTCCCAGCACATCGACGCGCTGTTCGCCAAGAACGCCACCTTCCGCGGCTGGTTCTCCGACTCGTCCGGCCCGGTGCTGGGGATGAAAATCGGCGACATCAACAGTTCCGCCAAGGACAGCATCAAGGCTGCCTTCAAGCGGCGCGGCGTAGATAGCCCGACTGACGCCCAGATCCTGAACGCTTACTGGAACATGAAGTTCGCCCGCAAATGAGTGATGACTTTGACGCAGCCGTAGCCGCGACCCTGCAACCTGACCCCGGCCAGTCTGCCCGGGTTGGCTTTGCCGCCGCCTACGGGGTATCCCCAGACGCCTACGCCGAGGCCAAGCGCATCGAACGGCGTACAGGCATCCCGGCCGACTCCGTGCTCGCCAATCCGATTGAGGCTAAGCGCGAGGCCGCCGTGGGCAGTATCGACTTCGGCGCTCTGGCCAAGACGGCACCCGCCACCGCGGCGCTGCTCGCCGACGTGGAGCGGGCCAAGGTGTCTCACGACGACCTTGATAACCTGCAGGGCGCAGAAACCACGCTAAAGGCGTGGAAGGGTCCGACCCCCTCCTTCTCTTCGGTGGCGAGCGGCTTCGCTGAGGCATTGAAATTCAAGCCGCTGGTGGCCGGCATGCGCCTGTGGATGAACGATCTGATGTTCGGCGCCGGCACCACGCCCGAGGATCAGGTGCGCCGCGCCGACCTCGTGCGCAAGGCTGGCCAGGCGCAGGCCCAGCAGGATTACACCACGCCCGCTTTCGAGAGCGCGACCGCTGCGGGGGCTTACTCTGGCGGCGTGTCGATCCTGCAGAATCTCCCGGGCCTTGCCGCATCGATTGCCACCGGCAGCCCGGCGCCCGGCCTCGCCTTGGCCGGCATCAACTCTGCGGCCCCGGCATATGGAAAGTACGCATCGCGCGGCGCCACGATCGGGGAGGCAGCAGGGGGCGCGCTGGCCGAGGGTGCGGTGGAGGTTGCCACCGAGGCACTGCCGATGGGATTCCTTGTGAAGAACTTCGGCCGGGTCGGGGCGGGGCAGTTCATCGCCGGCATGCTCGGTCGCGAGGTTCCGAGCGAGCAGGTTGCGACGCTGGTGCAAGACTTGGTTGACGCAGCCGTCGCCAACCCCGACAAGACCTTTGGCGACTACCTTGCCGAGCGCCCGGACGCGGCCTATCAAACCCTGGTCGCGACGCTGGTGCAGAGCGGCGCGAGCGGCAACCCTGCCGGCAACTACATGAACGGCGTGATCGCGCCCTGAAAGGTCAACGATGGAATCGACCGACGACAAGGACCTGCTGATGCGCCGCGTGGCCGCCTATCTGGCGGTGCTGGTCGCGGTCGGCTTCTTCGGCATCATCGTGCTGCTCATGTTCGTGCCGATCCCGAACCAGAACAAGGACACGGTCATTCAGATGCTCGGCGCGCTGATCTTGGCCAAGGACGGCGAGCTGACGTTCGTGGCCGGCCACCCCGGCGGCACCGATCGCCAGCTCACGGTGTACGGCGGCCTGTGTTTCGCTGGCGGCCCGTGGAACAACCCCGTCGGGCACGCGATTGCGGCGATGGTCGGCACGCTGCGCTCGGACCCCGGCTCGTGGGGCCTCGTGACCGCCAACGGCGGCAACATCCAGAAGCACAGCTTCGGTGTGTACTCGACCGAGCCACCCGCCGCCGGGTTCCGCACCGCCACGCCGCAGGCCGCGATCGACGAGCCCGTTGTCGACGTGCTCGAGTCCTACGAGGGTCCGGCCACGATCGAGACCTGGACCGTGATGCACGAGCGGGACGGGTCGGTCGGGCGTGCCCATGCCGTGGTGCGCGTGCCGAGTGGCGAACGGGCGTGGGCCGTCAGCCCCGATGCCGACCTCGCCACCGCGCTCGAGGACGACGACCCGATCGGTTGGTCGGTGACCATCGGCGCCGACGCCGAGTTCACTCGCTCCTGACCGGGGCCACCCGACGGCGTAACGTGCGGGCATGCTCGACCACAACCCGCTCCTCGATCCCATCGACGGCTCCGAACACCAGATGTTCGGCGGCTGTCAGATCGACGTCGTGCCCGCCGGCGCCGGCCACATCAAGCGGATCATCTACCCACCCGGCCATCGTTGGACCACGGCGATCAAGCCGCTCGTCGGTACCGAGTTCTGCCAGCACAACCACGTCGGGTTCCTCGCCAGCGGCGAGCTGACCTTCGAGTTCCCCGACGGCTGCGTCCAGGCGTACGTCGCTCCGGTCGCCGTTGCCGTCGAGCCGGGCCACGACGCCTACGTCGTCGGCGACGAGCCCGCGGTGCTCATCCAGATCGACTTCGGCAGCGACACCAACGCCGTGCTGGGTCTGCCGGAGACCCACGCCCACTGACCAGCGGGCCGTTGTGCCTCGCGGGGCTCAGGCCTCGCGGCGCATCCGGTCGTGCAACAGCGTCATGACGCGCTCGGACGCCTTGGGCATCTCGTCGAGCAGCTGACGAAACTGTTGGGCCACCCGGAGCAGCAGGTGCGGCTGCGGGCGCAGTGGGCGCTCGCCATTTCCGGTGTTGCCGGCCCCGCAGGCGGCACGCCGGATAAGCCGGTCGGCACGGTATGGATCGGCTGGAAGCATCGCGGCAATCATGCACGGGCGGAATTTTTCCGTTTCGGTGGCGATCGCGAGAACGTGCGCCGGCAGGCTGTAGCGGCGGCGCTGCGTGGCATGGCGGCGGTGGCCGCGGGCGGAACGGTCCCGGAGGCGGTGGCGGTGCCGCGGGTGGGCGTGCTCGCCGGCGGCGAAGCGGTCGGGCTCGAGGCGCTCGGGCCGGCCGAGCGGCCGACGGTCGCGATCCTGTTCTA
>ERZ650309.676-NODE-676-length-16539-cov-4.232407_pt1 | contig 16539 bp, 10 predicted proteins | sample MGYA00376245_ERZ650309 | MGnify/ENA primary metagenome ERZ650309 (study PRJEB26733, sample SAMN07839294) | wastewater metagenome | biome: urban; feature: wastewater treatment plant; material: waste water | place: USA: North Carolina | collected 2016-04-26 ...
AATCGGCAATTGCGTTCAATGATTTCCGCGACGCCGTTTCGTCCCAGCGCGCGCAAGGTCGCGTAAATCGCCAACCCGCGCGCCCGGCGCGAAGCTTCCGGAACCCAGTTGTGATTGTCGCGCCCGTCTTCTGCGCCTTTGGCATAATACGGCGCGCTCAAGGTCATGGCGTCATGATGCGCGGCTTGATCGCGGACGAACACCAGCCCCGAATCGTAAGGAACGTTCAGCCATTTGTGACAATCCACCGCCAGCGAATCCGCCAATTCGATCCCGGCTGCCAGGTGTTGATGGGCAGGAGCCGCCGCCGCCCACAACCCGAACGCGCCGTCCACATGCAACCAGCCGCCACGTTCGCGCACCAGCGGAGCAATTTCCGGCAGCGGGTCAAACGCGCCTGTGTTGACGTTTCCGGCCTGTGCGCAAACCAAAACCGGCGTGTTGATTTGTGCCAGCGCGGATCGCAATTCATCTGGTCGCATCCGGCCTTGTTCATCGGTGGGAACGCGCACCACACGTTCACGTCCCAATCCCAGCATTTGCAACGAAGCAAAGATCGAAACATGCGATTCTGCGCTGGTGACAACCGTAATGACGGGCGCGCCATACAAGCCTTGTTCTTCGACATTCCACCCGGCATTGCGAAGCAGCGCGTGCCGTCCCGAAGCCAGCGCTGTGAAATTCGCCATGGTCCCGCCGGTGGTGAATCCCAAACTCATCTCGCGCGGCAAAGCGAACAGGTCCACCAGCCAGGTGCGAATCACTTCTTCTGCAGCCGCGGCAGCGGGCGATAACACATAAGCGCCCGCGTTCTGATCCCACGCCGAAGCGAGCCATTCCGTCGCCAGGCTGGCGGGGTGCGCGCCGCCAATGACGAAACCGAAATAGCGCGGCCCGGCTGTGGCAACCAATCCCGGCTTGGCGGCTTCGACCAGATTTTCAACCACTTGTAGCGAATCTTCGCCTTCAGCGGGCAGCGCGCCACCCATGCTGGCCAGCAGCCCGGCATAGTTTACCGACCGGCCCACAGGGCGTTCCGGCAAGGATTCTAAAAATTCGAGCGCAAGATCAGAAGTTCGTTTGAGTATGTCCTGGTAATTCATATTCATTTTTTCACGGGTTTCATTTCCCACAGCACATTGACGATGACCCAACGCCCATCGAATTTCGACACGTGCAGGTAATCAATCCAATCTGCGGCGACAATCTTGACGCTTGCCGAGTTTTCAAACACGTCCAGGATGGTCACATCCTTCTGCTGTTTTTCTTTCGGCGTCGGGCGGCCTTGCCGCATTTGCGTCACCTGTACCAATCGCTGAGCCGTCATGTTTTCCAGCTTGTTTTTCCCGGCAGTCTGGTCTGTGCGGACAATGCGCTTGGCAAGGTCGGGGTGTAAAGCTCGTTCCATTCGCTCGGCGTTTCCGTCGTAATAGCCTTCGATGTAATCCAGCGCGGTTTGTTTGATCGCTTCGCGGTCATCAGCGGATTGCGCGTGTGCGGTTCCGGCAATCAAAAAAACGAATGCCAGTCCAAGCAGCAATGATTGAAATGTTTTTTGCATCTTGATTCTCCAAAGTAAGAATGAATGTCACACCAGCGCTTTGCGCGCCAGCAAGTTTTGCGTGGAACGATTCGGTTGTTCCGATGCCAATTGTTTTTCGATCAACCTGCCCAATTCTTTTACACCGGTTTCGATTTGGGGTTCTGCCAGCATGGTGAACGAAAGCCGTAAAGTATTGGTGCGCGCTCCGCTGGCGTAAAACCGCGATCCGGGCGTGAAATAAATGCCCTGCATTCGCGCCTGCGCCAGCAACATGTCTGCGCTGACGCCTTCCGGTAACTGCACCCAAATTCCCATTCCGCCTTCCGGCGTAGTCCAGTTCGATTCGCGCGGGAAAAATTTCCGCAACGCTTCCAGCATGGCATCGCGCCGTTGCGCATAGCTGCGGCGGCAACGCTGGATGTGTTTGTTGAGCAACCCGTGCCGCGCGAAATCGGCCAGCGCGGCTTGCGCCAGCAAATTTCCGTGCAGGTCGGATCGCTGTTTCAACGCCTGCAAATGTTGAATCAGCAAACGCGGCGCAACGACCCAGCCCACACGCAAGCCCGGAAAACCGACTTTGGAAACGCTGTTGAGGTAAATCACCACGCCATACGGATCCAGCGCTTTTAGTGGCGGCAATGCCGCGCCGTCGTATCGTAGGTCGCGGTAAATTTCGTCTTCCACCACAGGCACGCGATGTTGGGCGGCCAGTTCGATCAGGCGTTTTCGCGACGCCAAATCCATCGTCACGCCGGTTGGGTTCTGAAACGTAGGAACCAGGTAAATCAGTTTTGGTCTGCGATGGCGCAACACGTCTTCCAGCGCATCCAGATCAATTCCTTGTGCGCCAACAGGCGCACTGATGAACTTGTATTGCGGCTGGCAAAACAGGCTGATTGCGCCGGGATAGGTTGGGTTTTCAATGACGATTTCGTCGCCCGGTTGCAGCAACACCTGGCGCAATAAATCCAGCGCTTGCTGGCAACCGCTGGTCAGCAAAATTTCTTCTTCCGTGGCGCGAATTCCTGCCAGCGCCAGTTGTTGTAACAGGTATTGTTGCAACGGTTCATACCCGCAGCTTGTGCCCAGTTGCAGCAGGTTGCGTCCTTCGCGGCGCAAGACACGTTCGACCGAACGGCGAAACTCATCCAGGGGAAATAGTTCCGTCGCGGGCAGCGAATGAGTGAACGCGATGCAATTGGGGCGCTGGGCGGCGTCGCGATGGGCCAGCCATTCATCCATCCTTGGTTCCGGCAACACTGCTTCCCAATTCAGAGGCGTAAGGGATGATTCCGCCCTGACTTCCTGGATATTCGACGGCAAGGGCGTTGCCGCGACAAACGTGCCGCTGCCCACGCGCGAAGCAATCAGGCCATCGGCCAATAATTCATCGTACGCCGTCGCCACTGTGGTGCGATTGACGCCCAGCGATTGGGCCAATGTGCGATTGGGCGGCAATCGGTCGCCGATCTTCAGCGCGCCTGTTCGTATCAACTGGCGCACTTGCGCGGCAATTTGTGTGTACAGCGGCGCGTGGCTTTGCCGATCGAGTTCGAGAATCACAGTGCCTCCTTTTGTATTGGCTTGGCGATGCGGGCCATTTTAGTGATTGGTTCAGTTTGGTAAACAGCCAATTGGGGGCCAATTTTACCCTGCCAATTTCTTCGATGCTTTGGCGATGTTAGGCGGGATGACCGCTGGTGCCGGTTCCGATGTGGGATGGCGAAACTGGCCAGCATTCATCTGGCCAGTTTCAACAGAAGAGAGGTTTGAAATCCGAAAGCCTCTTGGGAAGAAGGACGCTTCTGGTTGTGTTTTCTATTTTCCGGTTTGGTCGCTCTCACTAAGAAGGTCGCGGACTCTCAGCACGGCGTCCGCATACGCACGGCTGTTGTTGTAACTTCGCAGCACTTCGAATCGCTGCTGTTCGGAAATTCCCGGTTTCCAGCCGTATTTTTTCAGATACTGCGCGCAAGACAGGATGGCGTCTTCGGCTTGAAACAGGGAAACAATGCCATCGCGGTTGCCGTCTTTACCAAAGGTTTTCCAGGGCAACGGAAGAAATTGCGGATAGCCGATGCCGCCTGCGCTTGATCCTCGCAGTCCCAGAATGGAGACTTTTTGTTCCCGGGCCAGTTGAAACAGGGCGAGCACCTGGGGGTAGAAAATTTCTTCGAGGATAAAGGCCCGCTGGGCTACCTGCTCGCGCGTGACGTTGCTGTTTTCTGATTTGAGCTTGGCGTAAACGTAATCCAAATTCTGTTCTTCGGCGATGTTCGCAATCCGCGAAAGACGGTTGACGACCAATTGCCGTCCGAAATTCAGCCCACAATCGCTTTCGACAGAGATGATGGCTGCAACCAGATACGCATCAACACCTGTGTCTCGCTCGGCTTTTTTGAAGGTTTGTTCGTAGGTTTTCATGAACCCGGCGGCGCGTTCAATGCGTCCGGCGGTCGTGTGGCCTGCGTAAATGTGCGCGGATTCCTGCGGGTTCAGCTTGAAAAGCACCTGACGGAATTCCGGCATTTGCTGGTTTAGATAAACCGCTCGCACTTGCTGCGAAGAAATACCGTCTTTTTCCAGCCGCTGCATCAACCGCCCCCAGCCATTTTCCGGACGAGCAGACGCTTTCGGAAGACTTTTCGGCGCGGCTTTTTTTACGGTAAGCCTGGATTTCCGGACGCGCGGTGCGGTTTTTTTCGCCGGGGCTTTCTTCTTTTTGACGACGATCTTTTGCAATCCGGGAGCGCTCAGGGTTACCCACTCTGCCCCCTCTTCGCCGTGGCTGGTCTTGCGGGCATCCACTGTTTTCCGAATTGCAGGGACGGTGAAATTGTTCAGCAGGAATTGCTCTGGGATTGTGACGTACATATCTTTCCTTTCAGGCTGCCAGGCGTTCTATAAAAATCGCCTCTGGGAATCAAATTTTTCCAGCGTAGAATCTTTTGTAACGCCGGTTTGCTCCATGCCGTATGATGACGACAAGAGATCATCATTTTTGCACTCGTAAAGTCGTTCCAAATCTCAAGATCAGACGCCGGAAGCAAGTCGCTTTTTCAAGGGGGATTCTAGTCGAGAATTTCCTTCCCAAAAACTCGGGTAACCGAATCTGTCAGGAGCCGAGCAATGAAGAACAATACCAAGCACCGTTTTTCGCGAAGAGAATTTACGGCTGCGGCTGTTTCTACCGCAGCGTTTACCATCGTTCCGCGGCATGTTCTGGGCGGGCCAGGATATTTGCCGCCCAGCGACAAAATCAATTTGGCCGTGATCGGTTTGGGGCGCCAGGGAATGGCCGTGATGATGAATCTGTTGCAGCTTCCCGAAATTCAGGTTGTCGCCGTGTGCGATGTCAATCGCGGCAGCAAGGAATATGCCGAATACAACTCCAACGCTATGTTGAACGCCGCCCGGCAATTGCTGGGCGCGGGGTTTGAAACCTGGGGAGAAGATTGGAATTCGCCCGGCACGGTGCAACTGACGAAAAGCTTTCAAACCAGTTTGGGCATCGGGGGACGCGAACCGGCGAAACGACTGGTCGAAGCGTATTACGGTTCGCGCACCGGGGCGGAAAGCTACAAAGGCTGCACGGCGTACATGGATTTCCGCGAGTTGCTGGAAAAACAGTCTGATTTGGATGCCGTGTACATCGCAACGCCCGATCACTGGCATGCGCCGATTTCCATCGCGGCAATGCGCAAAGGCAAACACGTGTTGTGTCAAAAACCGATGGCGCATTCGATCGGCGAGGCGCGCCGGATGGCTGCCGTCGCCCGCGAGATGAAAGTCGCCACGGCGCTGCCGGTAAACAATCCGTACACGCCCTCCACGCAGACGATTTCCGACTGGATAGCAGACGGCGCAATTGGCCGCGTGCGCGAAGTTCACAATTGGTCCAGCCGTCCGTACTGGCCGCAAGGACTGGACCGACCGAAAGAAAGCCAGCCGGTGCCGGAAAATCTCAATTGGGATATGTGGGTCGGCCCGGCCCCGATGCGGCCATACAACAAAGCGTATCTGCCATTCGTTTGGCGCGGCTGGTACGATTTCGGCTGCGGTTCGTTTGGCGATATGGGCTGTTACAGTTTTGCCGGCGTGTTCAAAATTCTGGGATTGACGCCGCCGACATCCATTGAAGCCTGTTCGGGCGAATCGTACGAAGAGACGTTTCCACAAGCGTCCATTGTTCATCTGGATTTCCCTGCGCGCGAAGGTCGTGGAGAAATCCGCATGTCCTGGTACGACGGAGGATTGCATCCGCCGCGTCCGGCAGGCATCAGCGAACAGGATGGCCGCATGTTCCGGCATCGCCAGGAAGGCGTGATGTACGTCGGCGACAAGGGGCTAATTCTGGCAGGGTTCAACGGCCAAAATCCGCGTGTGTATCCGGCTTCGCCAAAATATGTTGAACAACCAAGACCAGAAGCCCAAGCCGGGCAAGCCGCACAGCGTCGAGACGGCGCAATTGACGCCTGGATCACTGCTGTGAAAAAGGGTCAGCCTTCGCAGACCAACTTCGAGATTCAAGCTCCTGTCACCGAAGCGTTCTTGCTGGGCTGCATGGCGCAACGCCTGCCTGGCGAAAAACTGGTTTGGGACACGGCGCAGATGAAGATCGCCAACAACGAAAAAGCCAATGCTTTGGTTGACCCTGTTTACCGCAGCGGATTCACCGCATAACAAGGAGATGAGCATGACTGCAATTTCAAGACGAGACTTTTTGAAGACAGCCGCTGCAAATACGGCAGCCGTAGGTTTTTTGGCCGCAAACGTTACCGGCATCAATGCCAACCCGCTTGGCCTGCCCATTGGCAGCCAAACTTATCCGCATCGCGCGCTGCTGAAACAGGATTTTCCGGCATTGCTGAAGCAATTTGCTGACTTGGGCATTCAGCGCGTCGAGCTATGTTCTCCGTTCGGGTACGCGGAGTTTTCCGGGCTGTCGAACGGAAAAGAAGTCAAAAAAATCCTGTCCGACCACGGGCTGAAATGTGAAAGCTGCCATTTCAGCATGAAGGAGTTGCGGCAATCCCAGGAAGCCAGCATTGCCTGGGCCAAGGACGTTGGCATTACGCAAATGCTGACAGCGACCCTGGGAGCAGGGAATACTCCCACGATGGACGTGGTGAAAAAGGCGGCTGACGAATACAACAAAATCGCCGCCGTCGCGGCCAAAGCTGGCATTCAGCAGGGGCTGCACAACGAAGGCTTTGAGGTTTCCTCGGTCGAAGGCAAGCGCACCTACGACATTCTGATGGAACTGCTGGATCCGAAACTGGTCAAGTTCCAATTCCAAATGTCCACGATCCGAAACGGGTTTGATGCCGCCGAATACTTCACGAAATACCCCGGGCGATTCATCTCCATGCACTTGCAGGATTGGAACCCGGAAACCAAAACGCTGGTGGCCGTCGGCAAGGGCAGCATTGACTGGAAGAAAGTGTTCACCGCAGCCAAGAAAGGCGGCGTCAAGAATTACTTCGTCGAACAGAATATGGAATTGACAAAAGACGGCGTTGCTTACCTGAAGACTTTGAAGGTCTAAAAGACGCGCTCCAAACAATTCTGGCTGAACCTGACGCTGCTTAGAATTGAACTCTGAGCGAGAACTGAATCAGCCTGGGGCCGCCGATTGGGCCGCCTGTTGTGCCAACTGCATTGGACACCGCCGTGCCGAGCGTTTGCGTGATTTTGCCAAAATTCGCATTGCTTAGGTCGCTGATCGGATTCGCGAAATTCGTGTGATTGAACAGGTTGAAAAAATCCGCGCGGAATTGCAGGCGTGTTTGTTCCACCAGCGGGAAAGTTTTGGCGATAGCCAGATCGTGATTGTGCAATCCGGGGCCGTAGTATTGATTCCGTCCGGATGTGCCAACGCGGCCAGCAAAGGCCGAAACAAACCACGACGGATCGAATGCGGCGTCGGGGTTCCGATTGTCTTGCGGCAGCGCGCCCGGCTTGGCCAGATCGGGGCGGTTTCCCCCTGCCGGATTGCCGCCTGCAATCACCTGATTGAACCCGCTGGTGTCTTGCCCGCCGGTCGTCACCGTGAAGGGATACCCCGCTTGAATGGTGGCAACGCCGGAAAGTTGCCAGTCTGCAAACGCCAACCGCGATACCGCGTTCTTCCATCCAAACAGACTGTGTCCTGGCCCGATGGGAATCGGAATCACATAAACCAGATTGAAGCGATGGCCGATGTCAAAGGCGGAAGGGCCGTGCTCCAAACGCAGATTCCGCGCGTCAACCGGCGCTGCCGCTTCGCCCGGCGGATTGTTCGACCCGAAGTAGCCCGAGTTGTAATCGAGCGATTTGCCGAAGGTGTACGCTCCGCGCAAGAAGATGCCCTGACGGTTTTGGTATTTCGCCGTCAGCACCAGTCCATTGTAATTGGAATTGCCAATGGATTTGGCGATTTGCGCATTGCCGAAACTGGAGTAGGGAAGGACTTGTTCGTTCGGTGCCACGGGACCGCGCCGGGCCGGATCGCGCACAATTACGGTTGGCTGGTTCACGTCAATGAAGATGCCCAAGCGACGGCCGGAGCTTCCCTGGTAATCGGCTTCAACGGAAAACTCATTGCTCAATCGCCGCTGTATGCCAAGGTTGTATTGGTACAGATACGCGCTTCGTAAATTTGGATCAACGCCTTGAAAGCTGAGCACGCCGACCGTCGGAGTTCCCGGCCCCTGTCTGCCGAAGTTTGAAACCAGCGGCACGTTTTGATCGAAGCCGATTGCCCAAGCGAATCTGCCGGGCTGCGTGACATTGGCGGTTTGTGTGACTTGCAGGTTGTACGGCGGACCGAGCGCCATGCTCGACGGCACGTTGTTAAACAGATCGTCATACGCGATGCGAACGCCGCCGCGAATGACGGTATCGCCCGCACCAAAAAGCTTCCTGCCAATTCGCGGCGAATAGGCGAATCCGAACATTGGGGCGACATTGTTTTTGTCGGAATACACGCCGGACGCGGGAAGCTCAAACGAAGCCGTGCTGAAGCCGATTGCGGCTGGCCCTCGCAGCGTTGGGTCAATGGTCAGAACGCGGTTGCTGCCAGCTACCATCGGGCCGACGCCAGGGACGAAGTTCGTGGCGTGGCCGCTTAACTCTTCAACCGCTGACGGATATTCGTACCGCAAGCCAAAATTGAGCGTCAGGTTTTCTCGGACTTTGAATTCATCCTGCCAATACAAATCCCACGGATATCGCCGCCAATACGCCAGCGTGCTGCCTGTGCGGAAGTTTGAAGTGTTCACCTGTCCGCGCGCGAAGTCTGCGAAGTTGGCAAAGTTGAATGCGCCGCGCGAAGCCCGGTTCAAATAACGGCGTAAATCTTCGCGGCGAATATGGAAGCCCCAGCGCCAGGAATGTGCCGTCCAACCCAAAGGAGCGCTGAGCGACATATTTTCGAATAGCTCCGTGGTGCCAGACACACGCCCTTGCGGCATGTTGATGTTGGTTCCCAGTCCTGCGTATCCGCCTGCAATAGTGATGGTTGGCAACCCGGAATTGAGCGGGTCTTTCGTTGCATCAATCACCCCTGACAGCGGTTTGCCATTGGCATCGGTGAAAATCGTAGCCGCGTTCAATCCGAAATCCTGCACTTCGCGTTCTTGTTCGTTTCGAGAATATCCCAGCCGAAATTCGTTGAGAAAACGCGAGGAAAAGATATGCGTGTGGCCGAACATGAGGGAGCGTTGCAATGGTTCGCCCTGGTTGCCGCCGGTCAACGGCGTCGTTCCGCCGACGAAACTGGATGCGCGATATTCCGTCCAACGGGCTGAAAGCTGGTCGTGTTGAGTCAACCGGTGGTCAATGCGCAGCGAACCTGTGTCGTCGTCGTCGTTGTTGCGGACGTTGGCAATGTAATTGACCGTTCCCGTAGCATTGGGCAGCGGCCAGTAATCCAGCAATCGTTTTGAAATCGCGTCGGTTACGGTTGCGCGTTCTGCCGCTGTCGGCACGCGCGTCGAACGCACAGCCGGAGCCACCTGACGAAAGCCTTCATACGAAGCAAAGAAAAACGTCCGGTCGCGGATGATCGGCCCGCCCAATGTTGCACCGAACTGGTTGCGGTTGAGCACGTTTTTTTCGCCGCCGAGTTTGTTGGTAAAGAAATCTGCCGCGTTCAGGCTTGTGTTGCGGAAGTATTCGAAGACGGAGCCGTGAAACCGGTTCGATCCGCTTCGCGTGACGACGTTGATTTGCGCGCCGCTGCCGCGACCGAATTCCACCGCAGGCACGCTGGTTTGCACGGCGAATTCCTGAACGGCATCCGTGATGCGAAATTGATTCAGCGCGTCATTCTGTTGTGTGTCCTGATTGCTGATGCCGTCGAGCAGGTACACATTCGATTGCGAACGAGCGCCTGCGGAATTGAATCCATTGCCTTGCGCGCCGGGGGATGCGGGAACGACTCCAGGTGTCAGCAGCGCCAAATCCAGAAACTGCCGTCCATTTAGTGGCAGCCCGTTGATTGTTTGGCGATCCACAACGGTGCTCAACGTGGATTTTTCGCGTTCCAGCACAGGCATAAAGGCAGCGGTCACTTCCACCACTTCGGCCACCTTGCCCAACTGCATGGCGAACTGCACTGGGGTTGCCTGATTTATCTGGACGATGACAGGAATGGTCGTACGCTTGCATCCTGTGGCTTCCGCCGTCAGCGTCCAGGTGCCGGGTTCCAGTTGCAGGAATTGAAAACCGCCGTTTCGATCTGTTGTGGCGGTTCGCCTGATGGCGGTCGCATCGCTGACCAGCGTCAATGTCACGCCGGGAAAAGGCGCGCCACCGGGGTCTTTGATCAAGCCGCTGATGCTGCCGGTTGGCGATGCCGCGCTGGCTCCCAGCGAGAGCAAGATTGCTGCGAGAAAAATCAGGCACTGACAAAAACTTGTTTTCATGGGGAGTAAGGAGTTGCGGGAGCGGCAGCTTTTTCAAGGCTGCCGCTTCCAGGTGGGTCAGTGGTGTTTGATGAGCGGTCTGGCGTTGGAAACGACTTCCACCAACTGCATCATGCCGCGATCTTCGTGCCCTAGGATGTGGCAATGATTGACGAATTTGCCCGTGTAGTCGGCAAAGCGCGTCAGCATTTTGATGTAGCCGTTGACGTAGACCTGATTGCCGTTCTTGTCCACGCGCGGTGTCTTGCCGTCCGGCATGGTGTTCGACGCGGGCGGCAGCGCAAAGTTATCCCACCAAATCCAGGGACCCGGAAGCTGAACCGGCCCCACAGTCTGTGTCGGATCAAAGATTTCGATGATCTGGAATGGGTTTTGGTGGATATGAAACGGATGCCGGACTCCAGCGGAATTATTGGTGATCGTCCACATTTCCACTTCGTTCAGGTGCATCGTGTTCTTTACTTCGCCGCTGAACTTTTCTCCATCAATGGTGAAAGAGGGAGGCGCGCCGTTCGCCTGACCTTGCGGAAGGCGCCCGGCGCCGGTGCGTCCGGCTTCCCAGGCGTATTTGACTGTCCGCGAGACGCGAACATCTTCCGGATCGAGATCGGCCAGAAACGCCGGTTGCGTTGGAAAATCATTGGCGCTGGTCGGCAGGTTCATCGGCGGACTGACCGCCGCCCCTGTGACATTGATGTAAAACAGCACCTGATTCCTTGCGGGATTTGTTCCGGAGGGAGGGGTAATCAGCACAAACTGATAGCACCCCGCGGTTGATGGCGCTTTGACCAGCAGGTCAACGCGATTGGCAGGGGCCATCGTGATGGTCGCGGTGCCATTCTGTTGGCCGAACCGGCTGCCCGACGAACTGCCATCAACGTTTTTCCAATTGAATTGAACGCCGTCCTGGGCAATCTGTTTAAGGCTGAATCCGATGCCGTCCTGGATGATGTTCTTGAATGGTTGAACCACGGAACCTGTGACTGCGGCAATCTGCGGCGTAAGCGCTTTGGTGACAGTGGAATTGAGCATGCGCCAGAGCTGAACCTCGCCCGGCTTCATGGTAATCGTCGGATTTACCTGGCCATTGACCAGCAGCACCCTGGTTGCCCCGCCCATCAGACCGATTGAATCCGTAATCTCCTGGAAGATAATGACGGATTCTTTCAATCGCCCTCCGTAAACCGCCTGCAATTTCCCGTCATATCCATCGGGGCTGCTGTCGCGAATGAGGAACGCGCCCGCCAGCCCGTTGAACAAATTCAGCGCCGTCGAGCCGTGTTTGTGCGCGTGATACCAATGCGTTCCGGGCGCCTGGCCCATCATCTGGTTGGGGGTGCCGCTTGAATTGACCGGCAATTTGGGAATCTTGAAGCAGTTAGGAAACGAGCCGATGAACCAGGGCGGCCATTCACCGCCAGCGATAGCCTGGTTGTCGGCAGTCGTCAACCGCTGATCAGGCACTCCCGGCGGATTGGTTCCGTCAGGCAGTCCAAACCTGCTTCCCCATTGCGTGGTCTTGTCATAAGTTGCCAGCGCCTCTTGTTGTTTCTTCCACCAGGCCTGTGCAGCGGGCGATTTGATAAAGTCATTCCACGAATGCCAGGGATGATTCGGGTCGTAGGAATTGAAGACGGCGCGAAGATCGGCCAGCGTCTGTTGTTCGTTCATTCTGTCGTTCGGGCGCACGCCGAACAGAATATTGTCGCCTGTGGCTTCCGGCGTGACGTGTGTGCCGTGAAAGTGCAAATTGGCCGTGCTTGAAGCGTGGAAGCAATTCGGAAACGCGTCGAAATTTCCCGGATAGATATTGGTTCCGGGACTGCCGGGAGCTGTCACCTGATTGGATGAATTGCATCCGGAGGCGCTATTTTGTCCCGTCTCCGCCTGATCCAGCGTGCCGTTAAAGTCTTTGACTCGGGTTTGGTTCAACAGGGCGACTTGCACCACGTCACCGACTTCGGCAACCAGCGTCGGCCCAGGTACCGGTTGACCTGCCTGCGCGGTTCCAGGCCAGGTTTGCGTGCCGTCCTGACGGCTCCCGGCGAAATAACGCAGCATCGGCCCTTTATGTCCGGCGGGCACGTTGATGCCGGGCACGACACGTTCTTCGTTTCTAACTCTCATGATCGCCTGTAGTTTGCCGCCCTGACTGGTGATCTGTCCGATCGGTAACAATGCCTGACTGTTGGTTCCGGCAGGCGGGCAGGCAGGTGCTTGCGCTGCGGCCTCTGGCATTGTGGAGGGAAGCAGACCGGAAAGCGCGATGCCGGAGGCTGCGGCCAGTGTCTGGCTCAGGAATTCCCGGCGCGAGTTTGTTTCCGGCTGTTCCTGCGCGATTGCCTGCGTTGGTGATTGCGAGTCAGGTTGGTCCTGTGTGGCAGCGACGCTGGTTGGGTCAAGATTCTGTTTATCATCAGATTTCGTCATACATTTCTCCTGGGGTTAATCAGCCAAAACGGGGGGAGCAGTGGGCGGGGGCGGTGCGGGATTCCACACCCTGATAATCCCTATCGCCACAGTGTTTCCGGTTGCATCGCGATACTGGAATTCCTGTTGTGTCGGGGGCGCTCCTGAAGCCGGACCAGCGATCTTGAACGTGACCAATGTTTCTGACATCGGCGGATCAAACCCCGGCGGCCTTCCCGGAATCCGGTTTGGAAGCCAATCGGTGTTACCTCCGCCAACAGGCGCGGGCCAATGCGCTTGCGGGTCCGGATCCGGATTTAGCGGTTGGACGGTTGCTCGCGTATCGTTATTGCGCCATGTGATTTGGTCGCCGCTTGAAACATCAATAGGAGAAGGGGAAAACACCGCTTTCCCCGGACTCGTGCCTGGGTTTATGTCAATGATTACTTGAGCCATTGGGAAAAACTCCTTTCTGGGTTGGGTTGATTCCTCTCCGGATTGGCCCATTTCTGACAGGCGAAACTGCAAACTCGCGGTCGAAATTTGGGGGAGAGCATTTATGGTTTGAGTGATGGAGCGGCTGTTTGCACAGTCCCAGTCAGCGCTTGTGTTGATGTAGAATTTTGGAGTTGACCGTCCGGGCCAGACTTCGCCAGGACTCACTCCAAGGTTTTAGAATGGACAGCGTAATGCTGATCTGTCTCTAGATTGATGCGCAGACGGTTTACAGCCGCACCGTGAAACACGAAGACAACACAATCTGGACCGCGCTTAATTCAAAAGGGTTGAAGAATAGGCAAGAAAGGCTTTGCCGGAACTATGTTTGCTCGTAGTACTTTAAATGCGTGACGCCAGGGAAGATATGCCTGTGTTATGGGAAACGCAACTCAAATTGCTTCCCTGGGTTAAGTTTTTCGCGTTGATGACGGCGCTTCTCATTAACAACAGGCTTGTTCGCTTCTGACAAAGACTTGATGCGCAGCCATCGGCGTTTCAAAAACTTTGCCTGGGTTCAAAATGCCGTTTGGATCCATGGCTTGTTTGATGGTCTTCATCAATTCGATGGTTGGCGCAGTTAACGCCAGATCGAGAAACGGCGCTTTGGCGAATCCGACGCCATGTTCGCCGGAAAGCGTTCCGCCGAGTTCCACTGCTTTTCGGAAAATCTCGCGCGCGGTTTCAGCGCCGCGTTGCCGCGTTTCCTCGTCATCGGTTTGCAGCATAACGTTAGTGTGCAGGTTGCCGTCGCCTGCGTGGCCGAAGGTGGGAATCAGGAAGCCGGACCGTCGGCTCAAGTCTTCCAGAAAATTCAGCATTGCCGGAATACGAGAGCGTGGAATGACTACATCGTGATTGAGTTTGAGGATTCCCGTACGTGCCACCGCCGGAGACATCTTGCGGCGCACTTCCCAAATTCCGACGGCTTCGGCGTCGTTAGCGGCCTCAAGAAATTGAATGGCGTGATGTTTGCGGCACATTTCGCGAACGATTTCAGCTTCGCGGGCGACCGCTTCTTTCAATCCGTCCACTTCCAGAATCAGCAAGGCCCCGGCTGTGCGTGGCAATCCAGAAGGTTCGTAATCTTCAATCGCATTGATCGAAGTTCGATCCAGCAATTCCAAGGCGACTGGTAAAATGCCCGAACTGGTGAAATCGGCCACGCAGTTGCAGGCGTCTTGCGCCGATTCAAAAATCGCCAGCGCCGTCCGGCGCGCTTCCGGTTTGGGCAGCAACCGCAAAATGCAGCGTGTGATAATGCCTAGCATGCCTTCGCTGCCGATCATCAAACTTTCCAGATGAAAGCCCGTCGCATTTTTCGGTGTGCGCGTCCCGGCTTTGATGATTTCGCCGGTTGGCGTGACGAAATCCAGACCCAGCACAAACTGTTGGGTGTTGCCGTATTTCACGCAACGCGGCCCGCCCGCATTGAGCGCGATATTTCCGCCGATAAATGAATCTTTCCAGCTTGATGGGTCAGGCGGATAAAACAGCCCTTCTGCTTCCACAGCTTCGGCCAGATCAAACGTTTTCACGCCCGGTTCAACCACCGCCACCAGGTCGGCTTTGTTAATTTCCAAAATTTGGTTCATTCGTTCGGTTGCCAGCACGATTCCGCCGCGAATCGGGACGGCTCCACCCGTGTAACCGACTCCGCCGCCGCGCGCGGTAACGTAAACTTTATGTTCGTTGGCAAGTCGCAGGATTGCCGCAATTTCTTCTTCCGTGCGTGGAAAGACCACTGCGTCTGCGCAGAACACCTGCTTCAGGGCATCTTGCGAATTGGCTATAATTACGTCAGGCGAACTCGAAACGAAATCCGGTCCGACGATGAATTGCAGTTGTTCGATAATTTTCTGTGAGATCATGTGTCAAATTGGTATTGAGTTTTGATTACTTTGAGAATTATTCCCCTGCCAATTAGCGATTTTCCCCAACTTTGTCCACCTTCTGCTTTACGTCTTGCTGCAAATGCAACCTTTGCAAGCGGCATACGCATTGCACAACATCTTTATGGAGGGCGTTGCAGCAAAGGCAACGTGACAATTATGAAAAAAGCTATGAAAGTTTTGGTCGCAGTTGACGGTTCGCCGTTCAGCCTGGCCGCAGTTGATGAAGCAGCTATTATGCCGTGGCCAGCGGGCAGCGAAGTCAAATTTGTTTCGGCAATCGAAATGCCAACGCCAGTTGTCGTGGGTACCATGCCGATGCCGGACAATTATTACACCGAATGGGAGAAGGCGCTGGAAGAGCAGGCGATCGCCAGCACCACTAACGCGATTGCTGGCTTTTATGAAAAAGGCGGTGCCGGAATTGAAGCCTCGGCAAAAATGCTTAAAGGCGATCCGAAGGTAGCCATCGTCGAAGAAGCTGAGGCCTGGAAAGCGGATCTGATTATCGTTGGCACGCACGGTTACAATGCGTTTGAACGATTTTGGCTTGGTTCGGTTTCGCGCTCCATCGCGGCACGCGCACATTGTTCTGTCGAAATCGTGCGGCAACCGCAAACGACAGGGAAGCCTCTTCGCATGAAGATTCTGCTGGCGGTGGATGGTTCGACTTGCGGGGAAAAGGCAGTGGAAGAAATTGCGGAACGCCCTTGGCCGGCGGGCACGGAAGTTTGTGTGCTTTCGGCAATCCATTTGCCTATGACGCCTACGCCTGAAACCTGGGCGTTGCCGAACAGTTATTACGCGCAAGCTGAAAAAATCGGACGCGACCATGCGGATGAAGTGGTCAGAAAGGCAACCGAACGGTTGATGAAAAGCAATTCCGACCGCGAAGTTCCCCTGACCTTGGTTGGGCAAGCCATTACCGGTCATGCGGAAGAAACGATTATTGGCACAGCAAAAGAGTGGGGAGCGGATTTAATTGTGCTTGGCTCGCATGGTTACAAAGGATTTCGGAAATTCCTGCTTGGATCGGTTTCTCAAGCTGTGGCATCGCACGCGCCATGTTCTGTTGAGATCGTTCGCGCGCACGAAGATTGAGAAGCCAACGAAAGGGGCAATTTATGGATTGCCCCTTTTTCCAAACTGACGGGTTGAGGTGCGAGACATGACAATCGGTAAGCTGACAACTGAAGAAGCGCTCAAAATTTTAACTGCGGGCAGGCTGGGCAGGCTGGGCTGTATTGCCGATGGGGAACCCTATGTCGTGCCGATCAATTACTTCTTTGAC
>ERZ650309.677-NODE-677-length-16490-cov-4.345665_pt1 | contig 16490 bp, 12 predicted proteins | sample MGYA00376245_ERZ650309 | MGnify/ENA primary metagenome ERZ650309 (study PRJEB26733, sample SAMN07839294) | wastewater metagenome | biome: urban; feature: wastewater treatment plant; material: waste water | place: USA: North Carolina | collected 2016-04-26 ...
GAACAATCAGATAAGACGGCAACGACGCTCCCGCAGTGGACTTCAAAAACAACACTTCACGCGTGTGCCTCACGGGATCAGTCAGCCGTTGATACCCATTATGCCACCCGGAAAAATACCCAAAATTCTCTGTATCAATCTGTTCATTTAGGTGGCTGTCGGCGATATGGCTCCAGGAAAAAGGCCCTGCGCCAACGGATTGCGATTGCCCATCCACTTCCGCCGTATTATGAGCCGCCGTAGATCGAAAATAATTTCGCCACTCGGCTTTCCCGGTGTAAGTTACTGTGCCGCTATCGGTTAGCCATTGAACGCCCTCTGCCGCAAACTCAACAGACAGCGCGTCTGCGTGCGCGTGACCACAGGCCAAGCTTCCATGTGGGCCACAATCCATCAACAAATAGGCCGATTCCGGTAACCAGCCATCCCGCTGCACAAAGTAGCCGCTTTCGCCAAACTTATGACTTAACTTGCGAGGTAGTTCCGCTTTGACCTCATCAAATTGTGCCAGACCATCTGGCCCCAGTAACCATAAGGTTTCAACCGCTGCTTTTCCCGCAACAAATTTCCAATCGCTGCGCCCAAGAATTGCTGCGCCGGTTGCCAAAGTGTCTCGGAAATCATCTGCACGCCGAACACCCAACACAATCAACCGCCCGCCATCATCGTCGCCGACAATTGACGAGGAACCATCGGGCCGAGTGATCCACATTAAATAATCAAGCATCTTTGCCAGAAACTGTTCTAGTTCTGGCAACAACGGAATGCGCGCAGATCGCCCCAAGACCAAAAGATGTGTGTAGAAATCGGCGGTGTAGCGATGGTAATAACTTGCCTGCTCGAAATAAACGCCATCTCCGCGAATTTGTGTGTATAGCTGCTCCTGCAATATTTTCAGGCCAGTCGAACGCCAGCGTTCAGCATTCATAAACTCCGGCAGCGCAACACCAAGATAAAACAAACTCAGGGCTTCACCCGTCAAATGAGTATTAGGGCTGAAATAAAAGGACAGATACTGTTCTACGTGCCGGCCAAACATTGCCAGGAATTTCACCAATCGCAGGCTGAAGTCCGGTGTCAACCACGGCGAACCGGCAAACAAGTGCATCGCCCACAACCAGGAAATTGAGCGAAACGCGACTTCCAAACTGCTCGCCCAATTGATTCCACGCCCCGGAGGATTGGCGTCCATCCAGGATGAAGCCAACGAAACAAACGATTCGGCATACCGCTCATCGCCTGTCATCCAGTAAGCTTGGCCCAAGGTGACAAAAAACTGATGCCGATTCAGCTCCCAAGTAATTTTTTTGTCACCGGCAACATCAGGATTTAAATAATCAATCCTTCCCCAATGAGCCAGGGATGTGCGCTTGCCAGTTAGTGGTTCTAAGTGCCAATCAACCGGATGCCCGAATTCCAGGTGCCTATATCCCAGCAGATCGAACTTGCCCTCAAGAACCCTGTTCGCACAAGCAAGTATCGCTTCGCGCTGCCCTGCAAAACGATGCTCCATCAAAGCAGTTATTTCAGATCGTCGCGCCAAGGAGGGGAAGAAGGTTTGCACTCCCGAATTTTTAATTCGCTCAAGTATTAGCTTCGCCGTCTCTTCGCTCGATCCTCTTTTGTCCGAAAGTCGAATTCCCCGCAGCCACTCAGTATTCGACATTTCAGCACAGACGGACAATTGTTCGCGCAATCTGGCAAACTCTTGGCCACCCCGGACGCGAATCTCCCGCAGGCTTTTACCGCGTAACTTTTTCAGATTTTTTAGAGACCCAACCATGATGGTTTTACAGTCACCCTTCACTCGTTTTACAAGCGATGCTTCTCTCTCAAGAGTCACTTAAAATGAATTCAGCGTTCTTGCCAGCAATATGGCGATAATCAATGAATTCACCCGGCAAATGACTTATGAATTAACGCAAACTATTACACTGAAGAGGATCAGCTTAATCGAGAATCAGACTGAATATGATTTTTTTGGTATTGCCTTAATGCCTTGTGGGGTCATGAATAGATTAGCTCTGGGTAGCGTTGCCAGCAGGAATAAATCTTCCTGCCAGGTTGATGGTCCGATGGGCTGTGGGGAGGGCAATCGCGTAATACAAAAATCGTAACGTAGCTATTACCAACTACGAATTTGGTGAGGCGAGGCTCCAGGATCTCCCCCAGCCCCAGACGAATCACCTCACCAACCGCAGAGCACGTCACCCCCATTTCGACACGCGACGCGCTTGCGAATTCTGTTGCCATTGCAAGCCAACTTTATGTCCCTTTACTCGCCAATTGCGGTTTAGCCAGGGGTTCCGCATTTTTCGTTTTAACCTTGCCATCGCGCAATGGTTCCCAAACGACTTGAGTCCCCCCATTGATAAAGCGAATAATGCCTGCAACTGAAGCAATATTGACCAACATAAAATAATAAGGAATAGCCAGAGGTCCGATTTTCACTTTCATCCGTTCAGCAACCCATCCTACAAATGCAGAGAAATAAAACCCTGCTTGTCCCCAAAAAGAATAATAATAAGCCGCTGAATCGTTGATAAGCAGCCAGTTCGTTACCAGCAATCCCAACAAGAAAATGGGTACTAGATATCTTAAAGCCTTGTGCGACATCATCTGAAACGCAAACATCCCATGACGTGAAAGACTAAATACTTCCCGATATTTGCTTAACGCACGCAATGTTTGAGAAATCACTCTTATTCTCATTCGTAATTCATCTTTTCCACGTTTGTTTGTGCTTTCCATTGAAACGGCATCAGGTTCATAAACTGTCCGCAACCCTTGCAAATGAATTTCTGTAGCAATGACAAAATCGTCTATCATTTGGTTACTCAGCCGTACCTGACAAATACGTCTTACTGCATACAAACAACCGCTAACACCTATAAGTGAGCCAAGCTGACTTTCACATTTCTTCAAAAACTTTTCATATCCCCAATAGGATTGGCACCCTTTTCCAACAGCACTTTCTGCGTTATCTACATAAACTAGCTGACCTGCAACACAGCCAACATCAGGATCCGCAAAACTACGCACAATTTTGCGAATAGCATCAAGTTGATAAATTGTTGTGGCATCAGAAAACACGAGAATTTCCCCAGAAGAAATTTTCGCGGCTTGCTGCTGAGCACGTGTTTTTCCCAGACGCACTTCTTGTCGGCTGAGTACAACTCCACGCCCAGAATACTCATGAACAATCTTATCTGTATTGTCATCTGAACAGTCAGAAGCAACAATGATCTCCAGTTTTTCTTTTGGGTAATCCAGCAAAAGCATATTGTCTAATTTCGCGGGCAAATCACGCTCTTCATTATAAGCAGCAATGATTACTGACACGCTGGGTGTAAATTCATCTTTCTTGATAGGCCGAGAAAAAAGACGACTTAGTACAAATACCAAAATAGGGTAGCCCAAATAAGTATAAATTGTTACCCCTAAAAAAAACCAAAACCCTATTTCAAGCTCCATAAGCCACCTCATTCAAGAAAAGCAAATATAAAATATATCTCCAACTATTTGCCTACAACATTTCTCAGACTTAGTATCGTCCAAGTACCAAAAACGATAAAAAGCTGGTAAATCTAAGTGAGTTCATAACGCTGCCTAATTTCTTCTTCAAATTACTGTTAACTATAATTGTATCTCCAGAGCGAACCATCAAATTCTCATCAGGCCTGGCCTTCCCATCCAATATCTTTTTTACATCTACTTTTCTAGTCTGCATCACTCCTCCTACCTCTTGCCTGAGTAAGACCACATCCTTACGATCAGCGGTTTCAGTAAAGCCTCCAGTCGTATTAATGGCCTCAAGAATCGTCATCGGCCTAGAGATTATAAGAATTGATGGGGTCCTTACTTCTCCCAAAATACCAATTTTTGCACTCTGTGCTTCTTCTAGTGAAACACTCACTTGTGGGTTAATAATATATTCACTGAAATCAGCGACGAGTTTTTTTTCTAATAGCGGGATAGTAAGCCCTGCGACTTCAACATCGCCTACCAAGGGATGATAAATTCGCCCTACAGGTGAAACTTTTATCTTGGGGAACGAATAATCAGGTTGGCCAAGAACGCGAATAGCAATTTCATCGCCCGGGCCAAGGCGGTAAGCTTCGTAAAAATTGCGGTATATCGTCCTAAAATACCCCTCTTCGTCAATTACATTTGCAACCCGTGCCAAGTTTTCTTCCAACACTTTATCAGTCTTCTGCTGTCCTTCCTGAGACATTGATTGGGCCCAGCAAACTCTCGCACAAACCGAAGTAATCCCTAACATTATTACAAGCAGAACAACATATTTCCCCACATATATGCCAGCAAATTTACAATTGAATACCATAACTACTACCTTGCCCAAAACTTAAATGCCATTGCGAAATACTTTCCAGAATTAAATCAACTCACACTCTATTAAGTACAACACCGAAAATATTATCTTGCGATAATTGCTCAATAGCTTTAGCCATTTGAGACGTCCTGGTAGCACCTTGGCGCACAACCATTAATGAAGTATCAACCAGCTTAATCAACATGCTGCAATCGGCCCTGTCTATTAATGGAGGTGAATCAAACAAGATAAAGTCGTAACTAGGGTCAAGTATTTCCAGCATCTCATGAAATGCAGGCGAAGTTAAAATTTCTACAGCATTATCAACCCGTTCACGTGTAGGAAGAACGTGAAAATTCGCGGGCAATATTCTGTAAATAGCAGCTCCAGGAGCTAGTCCTCTCTTATATGCTTCAACCAATCCAATTTGAGATTCTAATCCAAGCAATCTTGTTACTGAGGGATGTACAAAATCAGTGTCCACTATTAACACACGTTTACCTGCGCGAGCCAAAGCTCCAGCAAGGTTTATCAAAACACTAGTTCGGCCTTCGCTTTTTTGAACAGAGGTTATCAAGATACGCTTAAATAAACGCTCTGCCGTACCTGCAATCAGCCTTAAAGACAGCATATCGTATCTCTCAGCGGCAACAAGGTCATTCTCATGCAACGTAACTAAGTGTGACGCTACATGAAAGAAATTCAGCAAGATCTCTCGTGCAGGCTCTGCCGCTGCTTCCCGGCATATTTTTAAGCCATTTTTTTCACGCCCATCTGACTTTGCCGATCCCTGAGGCGCCATTGCGTAATATTTAAACTCAATCTTATCTAAGGATTGTCCTCCACCTGCTGCATCAGCAATTTGTGATTCATCCTGAAAGGGTTTTGTCCGCCGTGGCTCACTAATCCTGCTCGTTATTACATCTAACCTATTTTCCATGCTGTTACTCCTAGCTACAAAACAATCATTTATTTAGCCAGCATCTGAAATATCTGTAGCCGGTTTAAGATAATAATTAAAAACGGAATGAGTGTTGCAGCCAGCAACAAAACACTTAATGCTCTCACTAAAAACAATTTTCGATTATATCTGTTTTCCGAAGGGGTAAGTGTTTCTGGAATTAGTCCAATGACGGGGGCACCAAGCAGATATTCAATGTCACGTGAGTCCTGTATTGTTAACAATCGAGGCATTTCAACAACAAAAGCAGCTAAGACTCCAACGCAAATTGCTAGAATGCTTCCAATTAACATCAGTTTCAATTTATTTGGCGCGACAGGATTTGTGGGTATAACCGCCCTATCAACAACCTGAAAAAGTCCTGAAAACCCTCTTTTATACCTCTTTAAGGTATCAAGCTTTTCCATCAATGAGTTATAACGATTAAATAGCAGAGTGTACTCACTGGCCACCTCAACGTTCTTTATATTCAGTTCACCACTTTGTAGATTATCGGTGCCAACTGAAGCAATATCTGCGGGCGAAAGCTCTATATCAGGCAACAGCTCCAAAGCTTGTTGCTTCCTCTTCAGATCACGTTGAGTGAGTTCAAGTTCAGTTTGAAGGGTCGCTTGCTCGCGCTGCAAAGAACGTAATTCCTGGAAAACTGGAGAAGCGCTTCTAAGACCAAGCTGATTCTCCTTGTCTTCAATCTGCCCAAGCTGTCGATTAACCTCAGCAATTTGAGATTGGGTTTGAATCACTTTTTGATTTTTTTCAGTGTACTGACTTTTTTGATCTTTTAACTGTGCTGCCAAGCGAGCTTTTTCTGTGAGCAAAACACCGTATGCTCCACTGCGGGCGGCAACACCAGAGTCATCAGGTAATGCTTTTAGCAATTTTTCTTGTTCACTAAGCTGCCGCTTCAATTCAGTAATGCGCTGATTTAGCCCAAATTCTTTATCAGTTAGTGCTTCCGTCACAGAAATCAAACTGGCGCGTTGAGCTTTTAGGACACTAAGATTGCCAGATGCTAGCTCCTTAGTTACCCTTTGTTGATTAATCAGCTTCAATTGACGCTCAAGCTCGATGGTCGCAGCTTCGAGCGCAGCAATTTCATCGGCATTCTGCTTTTCAACTAATATGTTTGTCGTATCAAAATAAGAAGCTAAATCGTTTGTTACCTGTGTGGCTAACGCAGGATCTTGGTGCTTGTAGGCAATGGAAAATGACACCGGAAATTGCGGATAGTAATCACGAACTTTTGTCTCAATATTCAAATCTTTTCGAAGTGAGTTTACTGCAGCTTCAATATCAGACTTGCTGTTTTTGTATAAATTGTATTTCAGAACTATCGGCTCTAGGTTTGCTCTGCTTAATAAGTTTTGCTTTACAGACGCTAATTGCACATCCATCCCACTCTTTTCTTCGTTTGCTTGCATTGTAATTGCAATCAGTGCATTTGCTTCATAAATGTTGCGAACAGGTTTAATAGCATAATAGGCTGAAATCATAACTACTCCTGAAAAGAGAATAATTATAAACTTCCGCCTCCATATGATCTGCCAATAATCAAATATGGTTCGTGGCCTAAAACTTCCCATATGCCCCCAATGCCAATATCGTTATCCAGTTAGTCAGCCAAACGATACTGGCCAAATCAATATTTAACTTTTCTCCCCAAACTTTCTTTTATAATTTTGATCACAAGAAGCAACAGAATACCGGAGAGCATCATCAACACAGGGCTTGCGATTTTAAAAATATAATTCATATCTAAGCCTAATCATGGCCAACAGAAGGCTGCCTTGCCAATCCATTTTGATAAGCATAGAGTGCTAGCTCAAATCTATTCTTTAGGTTAAGTTTATCGTAAATGGAGGTTAAATGATGTCGAACAGTGGCTTCACACACAAATAATCTATCTGCAATTTGCTTGTTCTTTAAACGCTCCCCTATCAGCATAATAACTTCTCGTTCGCGGCCAGTTAGCTTAGATACATTGCAAATACTTTTGGGCTGAACTTGTAGATTATCTCTTGCTCTCATTTTTTCTTGCCACATCTCACGAAGCAACCGTGCCATTGTCACACTTTCGATCCAAGCTTCTCCAGATCGAACTTTTTCAATCGCCTTTATCAATGTTTCTGGGGAATCTGTTTTAAACACTAAACCCATTGCTCCGAGGCCAAACGCTCTATAGTGCGCTTCTGGGTCCCATTGACCTGTAAAAATCAGAACCCGACTCTTTTGATTTTCAGCTAATAAATCTGGAATTGTATCAATGTTACAATCCCCGCCATGCTCATGGTCTAACAGAATAACATCGGGCAAGCCTTGCTTGACGGCGGCGATGGCTTGAAGATAATTGGAAGCTTCTCCTATCACCTCAACCCTAGACTCGCTTTCAATCAGCAATCGCAAACCAAATCGCACACATTCTTGATTTTGAATCAATAACACTCGAATTGGCTTTAGGTTGGGGGATAATTCAGATTTCAAAATTGGCCTCCTTATTTTTGCTATTACCTACCATTGAATTTCAATGAATTGATAAATCAGTTACTAAACCTTTGGAGCGACGAGCCTTTTGGCGCTTTACCTTCATGCTTCACTTTAACAATACGATTCGCTATAAACTCTTAAATATCTTGAAGCCATCCCTGGTTGAGAGCATATCGAACAAGCTCAGCGCGACCATTTAAACCAAGCTTCTCAATTAGCCGAGCTTTATATGTTTCTATCGTTTTCGCACTCAAACCTAATTGACCAGCAATTTCTTTATTGCTATACCCAAGAGCAATTAAACGTAAAACCTCTTTTTCACGATCACTTAAGCGACTAGCAGAATCATTATTGTTCGTTTTTTTGGGCGAGTGACTGACTAAACTTGCAACAATTTTACCAGCTAAGGTTGGATCTAAATATGCTCCCCCGGCAGCCACTACACGGATTGCGTGCACCAACTGTTCTCCCGCAGTTCTTTTCAATAAATATCCTACCGCTCCAATTTGAAATAACTGACGCAAATACCCACTAGCTTCGTGTACAGTCAAGATTAAAACCTTGATTTGTGGACCAATCTCTTTTATTCGCTCCATCACTTGAATCCCGTTTAAATCGGGCAACGTAATGTCTAAAACCATTACATCAGGTTGTAACTCTTTTGCTTTTAGCAATGCCCCTCTTCCATCGCTAGCCTCCCCAATAACCTCCATGTCATATTGCTCTACCACTAAAGCCTTCAGACCTTTCAACACAATAGGGTGATCATCAACCAATAATACTCCCAGCTTTGACATAGCTATCTTTCTCTTAGGCCTGAACTGGGAGACTTATCTTCAGTGTAGTTCCATTGCCAAGTGATGTAATGATGTTTAACTCGCCGGACAGCAGAGCAACCCTTTCTTGTATGCCTAAAATGCCAAAGCATTTTTTCTTACTGCCATCATTTAATGCCGAAATATCAAACCCACAACCATCATCTTCGACATTTATGATTAACGCTTTTTCCAGCTTTAACACCTTGACCATGACATTTTTTGCCCTGGCATGCTTAATGATGTTGGTTACGGCTTCTTGAATAATCCTATAAAGCTCTGTTTCAGCAAACTTTGACAATTTAAAAGAGCCTATCTCTATACCTTGAAGGTTTGTTTTTACGCTCACACTTGCTGACAATTTTTCCAAAAGCCCTAACAATGCTTCTTTCAATCCAAGGTCATCTAGAATTAAAGGCCGTAACTCTGACGCAATATCGTGTATATGTTGATCAAGTCGTACTATAGCTATTTGCAAGTTTTCCAGATGACTCTTTAGATCTGTCATACCGCTAAGTTTTTTTTCTAAAGAGGAAAACCCCAAACTCAAAGCGGCTAAATCTTGTCCAACTTGATCATGCAGCTCTCTAGCTAGTCGTTTACGCTCTAACTCAACGGCTGAGTTTAATTCCAGGGTCCACTGTAACCTTGATGCTTTTTCTTTTTTACTTTTAGACAGAACTTGCAATTCCCTCTCTGGCGAACACCAGTTCCTATAATCGCTTTGACTAACCGTTCTTTGTTTGGTTGATTCTTTCCTAATCGGCAGATCTGTGAACATTTGTGGCACCTATTTATTAACTGAAAGACTTTGGAATGCCTCTCTCAAAAGAATTTTCATCTACACTCTTGATAAATGGTCCGATGTTAGCTTGAGCGTGCATAAGTTCTTAGTAAAAAACTTTTGATAATAAAACTCACCAACCTCCGAAAAACCAACACTCAATGTAAGATTATCGTAGCAATGCCGTAAGCATTAGTCAAGAAAAATGTAGGCTTATTGCCTACGCACAACCATTACAGTCCTACAGACATTTACTCCTGTGCTATGACATCTATAATCTTCAAAAAATTAATAGATAATGCAGTTTGACTATAAGTAGATATAAATCTACCAAAAGCTCGATATGATTTTAAGATGATCCTGCAACACAGTTTACTTTCAGGTTTATCAATTCAACTGGTGCTACAAGCAAATGGTGCGACAAGTTTTAACTTTTGGAGATTTTTGAGGAAAAAATTACCACCTAAAACAGGCTGCTGCGTGCTAGATGTAAAAGCCTCTATGTTCAAGACCTTCAACTCCTTCCTTCACGGACATATCTACTTGCAAAGGCAATAGAATCAAGATTTTAGAAAAAGTATCTCAAACAGTATCTTGAAAGGTTGACTGAACCTTCACAGGTGGTGACGGAATTTGCTGAGATTGTCGAAGAAGGAAAAAAAATAATGGCTAAGGCAGATAGACTATATTTGACAGAGGAGTTAGCAATCTCAAGCCGTAAAGATTTTCTTTCGTAAATTTGACTGCAGAAAATCAAAATAGAGTTTTAGATGCGCTTCTTTACACCACCATTTAAGGAATGCGTTATATCCATTTTCTCCCTTTTGAGATCGCTCTATAGAGGATTTCCCCAAATTTTCAATTGCCGCCAATAGTTCATCCTCTGTTCGAAAAACATAGCCGCCATTACTATCTTGAACGACTTCTGGCAAAGCGCCAAGATCGCGGACGATCACTGGCGTTTTGCGCGCAAAAGATTCGATGATGATGATGCCGAAAGTTTCATAGGTGAGGGAAGGGACGATGCAGGCGATTGAGTGAAAATATAAAGCGCCAAGTTTTTTCTGCGGCAATGCGCCTAGAAATTTGATGCGGGGATTTTCATTTGCCAACGCTCGCAATTCATTTTCATAGGTTCCAGTGCCTGCGATTAACAAGTCATATTTATCAACCTTCTTCCAAACTTCGATTAACGTCTGTGCCCCTTTGATCTTCTCTAATCGCCCAACAAATAAAAAATATGGCTTTTCTTGAGGAGGGGGTCCTGGACTTTGCCAATCCTGATCAACTCGATCTATGAAATAGGGCAGATGGGCAACAGGTCGGGGAAAACCTCGATTGGCGTGCATCTCGGCAGTGAATCGGCTCGGCGAAACAAATTGATCAACGTGATGGCTTGCACGTTCAAGCATTCCTGTGTAACGCCAAAGTTGCGGTGGGCGCTTCCCCTGAATCGTGCAACGCAAGCATTCCGGCTTTTCACAAGGACGGCTGTTAAATTTCCAAAGCACGTGCATCGGACAGATCAACCAATGTTCGTGGGTTGTGTAAAGCTTGACAGGGTTTCCACTTTTAGGCCGCCAGGTTAAAACTTCAGGCCCCAGCAGCGAAGTGTTATGGTAATGCATCACATCGTAAGGCTTGCTATCCAGCAGCTTACGAATTGGCTGCCGCTTTAGATATGCTCGGCCAGTTTGTTGAGTCAAAAGCGGTGAAAGCCATTTATAGCCACTTTTCAGGCCGTGAACTTTCACATTTGGATGGTCTGCAAATTTGATTTCTGGTTCGGCGGGGTGTTGCAAATGGTATGAGTCAATACAATGAACAACATCAACATGGTGTCCTTCGTCTCCCAAGGCATGGCAAAGCCTGTATAAATACATTGCATCGCCACCAAAGCTGTAGGGAGGGTAAAACGTTGTCAGGTGCAGAAAATTGAGAGGGCGATTTGTCACGAAACTACCTGCCGAATCAAACCAATCATTTGCCGAGCCGCAGCTTCCCAAGTTAATTGCGCAGCCGCAGCCAAACCATCAGTTCGCATTTGCTGGCGCAACGCTTCGGATTCCAGGACGCGCGCCAGTGCAGTATCCAGGTCTTCCTGATTGGCCGGGTTGATAAAGATTCCCCCTTCGCCCAGCAACCCTGGCAATGGGCTTGCTGTCGTAGCGATGACCGGACACCCACACGCGGCTGCTTCAACAGCAGGCAACCCAAATCCTTCGATTAATGAAGGCAACACAAGGACGCTGGCCAGATTTAATAAAACCACCAACTCTTCGTCAGATAAATAGCCTGTAAATATGACGCGGCTGGCAATGCCAAGCTCTGCGATTTTCTGTTTGATTGAATCGTAACAGCTATGGAAAACCTCTTTCTGGTATTCGCCAACCATCACCAATTTTGCATCAGAAAAATTCGGATGCTCGACGACTTTAGCAAAGGCCCTCACCAAAGCCTCTAAATTTTTATGCGGGCTGAAGCCACCAACGTAAACCACCGTGCGGTCCGAACCGGTAATTCCCAAACTCAGTAAATGTTCAGTTGGTTGAGGATCAGCCAGAACGCGAAAGACCGGATCGCTGGCCTCGCCAACCACAAACACTCTGTCGGCGGAGGTTTTGAAATGATTCAGAATGCCGCGCCGCGAATAATCCGATACAGTCGCGATCGCATCGGCTTGCCAACGGCCAAGCGCGACTTTGCTTTTCCAAAAAAGCCTCGCTGTAAAATTTGGCAGCGTCATTTGGGGATAAGTTTCAGCAATGACATCGTGAATCATCACAATTTTTTTGGCACGGCTGAATACCGGAACGTAGCTGTAAACGGTGGGAAACAGTAACAGATCAAAGCTGGAATCAGACATTGCGCGACTCATCCGTAGCATATCCATTGCCGAACGATGCCCCTGGGCTGCAGTGGCAACGGCAGTCGGGGCATCCGTGTTTACCAGACGGATTTCCGCTTCGGATGGCATGTTGTCGCCATCACACACCGAATCCACAAACAAGGTGTACCGATTTCCCTTGTCCAAAGGGATTAAGGCATTCAGCAACGCTCGTGCATGTCGGCCATAACCACGATTGTTTTGCCGACTTGTCGCATCAACACCGATTCGCATCTCATTTCCTCTGACTATGCTTCTGCGTCGGGGCACAAATAAATTCTTACTTGGTTTTAGCTTGTTTACTTTGCTCGACGAGCTTTCGAATTGCGTCCGTCAAAAGGTCGGGGCGATCCAATTGCACAAAATGTCCGCTGTTCTCCGCAATTACCTGAGAAGCAGTGGGCAGCAATCGCGCAAGCGCTGCCTGTAATTCATCGTGAAGCTTCGCGCCAGCTTCACTTGCGGGGTTGCCGCTTTTTCCGGGGACGCTAATCACAATTAACGGCAATGGTTTCAGAACTGTGGCACGAACTTCTTCGGCGCTGGCAAGCAGGTCAACCTTCTCATAATTTCCTCCGCCTTCGTGCTGCAAATACTTATTTCGCTCCGGTTCAGGCAGCAGCGCTGCCAAACGGTTGTACTCGTCTTCATGTGAAGCATCTACCAAAACAATTCCGGAGACTTCTTCAGGAAACTGGCTGGCGAACAACCGCACGTTTAATCCGCCAAATGAATGGCCAACCAGAATGAATGGCGGTTCGATTCCAGCGTTCTTGAGCATCGTATGCAATTCGGCAACCGTCTGTTTGGAGGTTCGTGGACCAGTGACTTCATCGCTGTCCCCCAATCCAGCGCGGTCGTAAATCACCGCTTGTGTAAAAGCCGCCACGTCACTCGGCACGCGCCCCCAGGTCGTTCGCGGCTGAGCCAAGCCAGCTTCAAAAACAACTGTTGGGGAACCTTTGCCAAACCGCTCAATGCGCAACCGATGCCCGCCGACATCCACCAACCCGCCGGTTAAGATCAACCAGCCGCGCTCTAACTTTTTCTTCCCTCCGGTGATAACGCGCCTTGGGCCAAGCGCTACCACAGCCAGCGCAATGAACAAAACCAGACCCAAAGCCAAAAGAAGGAGTTTTCGTAACTTCATCAACGCTCCGGATGTAGCCGATTTCGATACCAATCAACGGTTTCGCGCAATCCTTCTTCAAGACTGAATTTGGATTGCCAGCCCAGCATTTGCCTGGCCTTTTCGCAACTCAAATATTGTTTGGGAATTTCGCGGCTGGCTTCATTCAGCACTTTTGGGGCAAGTTGCGGTTTCTCCATCAGCCTCAGGATTTGATCTACCAATTCCAGCACGGAAACCGGAGTTTCAGTACTGAAGTTGAAGGCTTCGCCGTTGAATCGTTCGTCAGGCAAACGCTCGGCCAGCGTCAGGTAAGCATCAACTGCTTCGCGCACGAAAAAGTAATCGCGGACGAATTTGCCGTCGCTGCGGATAATCGGAGCTTCGTCGCGCAACGCTGAGCGAATCGTTCCGGGGATCAGCCGGTTAAAGTTCAAATCTCCGCCGCCGTACAAATTGCCGCAGCGCGTAATGGCCACAGGCATTTGGTAAGTGTGAAAGTAAGATTGCGCGATAAATTCCGAGCACGACTTTGAAACGTCGTAAGGATACTTGCTGTTTAACGGTTCGTCTTCCGTGTACGGCAACTGTTCCTGTTCGCCATACGCTTTGTCACTGGATGCGACGACAACGCGCTGCACCAGTTTGGAGTTGATGCGGCAGGCTTCCAGCAAATTCCAGGTTCCACGAATATTCGCTTCAAAGGTTGAAAGCGGCGCTCTGAGCGCAGTGCCGACAATCGTTTGCGCGCCCAGGTGAAAGACCGAATCAATTTCATATTCGTTCAGCGCACGCGCCAAGGTGTCGTAATCTTCCAGCGCACCTCGAACAATATTGACTCGATTGATCGAACCCGAACTCAACAGACGGCTTTGGGGAACCCAGTCGCGCACCAAACAGGTCACGTTCGCTCCGCGATTGACCAGTTCCTCCGTCATCCACGAACCAAGCAGGCCGGTCGCTCCGGTCACAAACACATTTCGACGATTCCAAAAATTCATTCCCACACCTTCCAAGGCGCTCTCCCTTCGCTCCACAAAGATTCTAAAAACAGTTTTTCCCGTAGCGTATCCATAGGCTGCCAAAATCCTTCATGCCGAAAGACCATCAACTGCTTGTCAGCGGCCAATCGTTCCAGCGGCTCTCGTTCCAGCACAGTTTGTTCATCAGTCAGATACTCAAACACCTGCGGTTCAAACATAAAAAAACCGCCATTGATCCAGCCTTCGCCAGTTTGTGGCTTTTCCCGAAAATGCGTGACGCAGTCGCCATCCAGAATCAACTCGCCAAACCTTGCCGGTGGCCGCACTGCCGTCACAGTCGCCAGCTTTCCATGCGCACGATGGAATTTTACAAGCTCGCCGATATTCACATTCCCCAAACTGTCGCCGTAAGTTACCGAAAAAGTTTCATTTCCGATCAAACGTTTCAGCGCCAAAACTCTGCCGCCCGTCATCGCATCCAGGCCGGTATCAATCGCTCCGATCCGCCAATCCAGCCGGTTCGGATTGATGATTTCCATCGAACGGTCGCTGAGATTGATCACGTAATCGCTGTGATGAATGAAGAAGTTGTGGAAATACTCCTTGATCATCTCGCCCTTGTACCCGCAAGCCACCAGAAAATTTTTGAAGCCGTGGTGAGCATAGATATTCATGATGTGCCACAGCATAGGCTTGCCGCCGATTTCCACCATCGGTTTCGGACGAACAGTTGTTTCTTCGGCCAGGCGCGTTCCGCGCCCGCCAGCCAAAATTACGACTTGCATCTCATACCACCGCCACTTCCGGAATTGGAAGAATGAATTTGCCGCCTCGCGCTTTGTACTCGCTTTGCTGGCGCATGATTTCTTCACCAAAGTTCCAGGCCAGAATCAACAGGTAATCCGGCTGCTGTTCCAGCAACGTCGAAACCGGCAGCACGGGAATGTGCATTCCGGGCGTGAACATTCCCAACTTCAATGGGTTTTTGTCCACCACATAAGGCAACAAATCCGTCGTGATTTGGCAATAGTTCAACAACGTGTTGCCTTTGGCAGCGGCTCCATACCCGGCAACCGTCTTCCCTTCTGCTTTCAATGAATTCAGCAAGTACAGCAGAGATTCCCGGTTTCGTTCAACGTCACTGGCCAATTGCTGGAACCGTTCAAACGTGGCAAAGCCTTTGCTCTTTTCCTCTTCCGCCCAGGCCAGCACCTGCGCCGAATGATTGGGGCGAACTTCGACGTGTCCGGCGTGCATTCTGATCGAACCGCCGTGAATCGGCACGTGATCCATGCGAACGATTCGCAACCCCGCCGATTCGCACAATCGCATCAGCGAAGTCACCGAAAAGTAGCAAAGATGTTCGTGATAAATCGTGTCGTATTCCGTGCGCTTGAGCAGATCGCCAAGGTAGGGCATTTCGATGATGACCAACCCGTCATCGCCGATGACTTCCTTGCAACCGCGCAAAAATCCTTGCGTGTCGTCCACGTGCGCCAGCACATTGTTGCCGATGACGGCTTTGGCCGGGCCGCGTTCGGCACGAATCTTTTTGGCGGTGTCGTGGTCGAAAAATTCGTTGATCGTTTCGACGCCGTTGGCGCGAGCCATTGCCGCCACGTTCGTCGCTGGGTCAACGCCGAGCGTCTTTACACCCAAATCCTGGAAACAACGCAACAAGCTGCCATCGTTGCTGGCGACTTCAATCACCAGATCGTTTTTGGTCAGCCAGAGCATGTTGGTCACGGATTGCGCGTAACTGCGATTGTGCTGCGCGATGGTGTCCGAAGTTCCTGTCACATAAAGGTAATGGCGAAACAGAGTTTCCGGGTCAACGACGTCCGGGATTTGCACCAGCGAACAGGTTTCGCAGAAATGCGTGTCGAGCGGGAAAAACTGCTCCGCCGCAAATTCGTCTGGGGACTTCAAAAACGAATTCGCCAGAGGCTGCGATCCCAGAGGCAAAAAGAGCCTGAGGCTTTTTTCGCCACAGGCTCGGCAGGTTTCTCTTCGATGATAAACAGGTCGCTTGGACATTTTTGGATTCACCATAATCCTCCATCCATCAATTGGAAATTGCGGCGGTCGCGTTGTTGGTCTTCGATTCAAATTTC
>ERZ650309.678-NODE-678-length-16431-cov-3.933195_pt1 | contig 16431 bp, 13 predicted proteins | sample MGYA00376245_ERZ650309 | MGnify/ENA primary metagenome ERZ650309 (study PRJEB26733, sample SAMN07839294) | wastewater metagenome | biome: urban; feature: wastewater treatment plant; material: waste water | place: USA: North Carolina | collected 2016-04-26 ...
AGACGATGTGGCCGGAAGAACTCGTATCTATGAGTCGATCGTGAAAGGGGAAAACACGCTGAAAGCGGGAACTCCTGAATCGTTCAATGTGCTTATTAAAGAGATGCAAGGGCTTTGCCTTGATATAACAGCAGAAACAGTTTTAGAAAGTTAAATTTTAATCCTCTTTTGGAGAGTTTTAATGTCAGATATAGAGCAGCATGAAGAAGAGTTTCAGACCAAATATTTTGAAAGCATCGCAATCAGAATCGCTTCCGACGATGTGATTCGAGATAATTGGTCTAGAGGTGAAATAAAAAAACCCGAAACTATTAACTATAGAACATTTAAGCCTGAAAAGGGCGGTTTGTTTTGCGAGAAGATTTTCGGTCCCATGAAGGACTGGGAGTGTGCTTGCGGTAAGTATAAAAAAATCAAACACAAGGGAATTGTTTGTGACCGTTGTGGCGTTGAAGTTACTCTTTCTAAAGTAAGACGTCAAAGAATGGCCCATATCGATCTAGCGGTTCCTGTTGTACATATTTGGTTTTTTAAGACCCAACCTTCTCGTATTGGAAATATTTTAGGGATGTCCTCTGGAGATTTAGAGAGGGTGATTTACTACGAAGAATATGTCGTAGTAGATCCAGGTAGAACCACGTTAGATAAAAAGCAGCTCCTTAACGATGTTGAGCTAAGAGAAGCTCAAGAAAAATGGGGTCCTGACGCTTTTAAGGCGATGATGGGTGGCGAGGCTGTAAAACTTCTTCTGGCAACAGAAGATATGCAGGCTACTATTGTCGAGTTAAAGGATAAGCTTCGTAAGACAAAATCAATTCAAGCTAGGATGAAGCTTGCGAAACGTTTGAAAATTATCGAAAGTTTCGTTGGTTCAAACAACAAGCCTGAGTGGATGGTAATGCATGCTGCGCCGGTTATTCCTCCAGATTTAAGACCACTTGTTCCTCTTGATGGAGGTAGATTTGCTACTTCTGACTTGAATGATTTGTATAGAAGGGTGATTAACCGTAACAATCGTCTAAAAGCGATTTTAAAGTTAAAAACTCCTGATGTGATTATTAGAAACGAAAAAAGGATGTTGCAAGAGGCAGTAGATGCTCTTTTTGATAACGGTCGTCACGGTCATCCAGTAATGGGAGCCGGCAATAGGCCTCTAAAATCACTTTCAGAAATGTTAAAAGGTAAACAGGGACGATTTAGACAAAATCTTCTCGGTAAGAGGGTTGACTACTCAGGACGTTCTGTAATTGTTGTTGGACCAGAATTGAAGTTTAATCAGTGTGGTCTGCCTAAAAAAATGGCGCTTGAGTTATTTGAACCATTTATTGTGAAGAGACTAAAAGATCAGGGATTTGTTTATACAATCCGATCAGCTAAGAAGATGATTCAAAGAGCTGACCCCCAAGTTTGGGATGTTCTTGAAGAAATTATTAAAGGTCATCCAGTTCTCTTGAACAGGGCGCCGACTCTTCATAGATTGGGATTGCAAGCCTTTGAGCCAGTTCTGATAGAAGGAAAAGCGATCAGGATTCATCCTCTTGTTTGTACAGCGTTCAACGCCGACTTTGACGGTGACCAGATGGCTGTTCACGTCCCTCTTTCAATAGAAGCGCAAATTGAAGCTAAAACTCTTATGATGGCACCTGATAATATATTCTTGCCCTCATCTGGTAAACCAGTAGCAATTCCTAGCCAGGACATGATTTTAGGTCTCTATTATCTCATGTTTGATCCAATCTTTATTCGCGAGGAGACAGGTGGGCATACTAAGATATTTGGTTCTTCAGAAGAGGTTGTGTTAGCAATGTCTGCTTCTGGAAGCTACAATTGGAGAGATGCTCCTCTAAAAGAGGGCGAGCGAAAAGATGATCTTGGGCGCGGAATTCGTATCCATGAAAAAATCAAGGTCGTGATTGACGGCGCAATTATTGAAACTACCCCAGGTAGAGTTCTTTTCAATACTATTGTACCTAAAGAGCTTGGGTTCCAAAACTACTCTTTGCGTAAAAAGACATTAGGAGAGTTGATTCTAAGAATCTACAAAACTGTAGGACTTGAGAAAACTGTACAATTCTTAGATAACATCAAAGATATCGGGTTTGAACAAGCAACTAGATCTGGAATTTCCATGGGCGTTGCTGACATTATCATTCCTGATTCTAAGAAGGCTTTGATTGCAGATGCTGATAAAAAAGCAAGTCTTGTTGTTAAGCAGTATGAGGATGGGGTTATTACAGAAGGTGAGCGTAAGTCTAAAATTATTTCAATTTGGACGGAAGTTACCGAAACTCTATCAGATACGCTTTATAGCAATATTATGAAGCCCTCTGCCAATAAAGATTTAAATCCTCTCTATCTAATGATCGATTCAGGAGCGCGGGGTAATAAGTCTCAGCTAAGACAGCTTGGGGCTTTAAGAGGTCTTATGGCTAAGCCTTCTGGCGAGATTATTGAAAACCCAATTACCTCCAATTTCCGTGAAGGATTGAGTGTTCTTGAATACTTTATCTCTTCTCACGGAGCTAGGAAGGGTCTTGCTGATACGGCGCTTAAAACAGCTGACTCTGGTTATTTAACTAGAAGACTTGTTGACGTATCCCAAGATGTCCTTGTTAACGAGGAAGATTGTGGAACTCTAAATGGTATTGAGATTGCCCCAATCAAACAGGGTCAGGAAGAGCTTTTTGCTTTGAAAGATCGTATTATTGCAAGAACAGTTTGTGATGATATCTACATGCCAGGCGACAGAACTAAGTTGCTTGCAAAAGCTGGAGATATTTTAACAGTTGAACAAGCGTTAGCAATTGATGATGCGGGTATTGAAAGTATAAGAATTCGTTCTGCTCTTACTTGTGAGACTCCAAGAGGGATTTGCGCTAAATGTTATGGCGCGAACCTTGCAAACGGTAGAAAAGTTGCCCTCGGTGAAGCTGTAGGTATTATAGCAGCCCAATCGATCGGGGAACCTGGAACGCAGCTTACTATGAGAACGTTCCACTTGGGAGGTATTGCTTCTTCTAACGTCAATCCAGAGATCGATTCTGACTACGAAGGTCTCTTGATTTATCAAGATGTTAGAACTGTTTGGGACGATGAAGAAAAAGTTTGGCTAGTTCTTAATAAGAACGGAGCTCTCCATATCGTAAAAGATGATGGAAGAAGCCTTGCTGAATACAAAAGGCTCCTATCAACGAAGTCTATTGAGCCGTTGAAGTCTTTTGCTGTTGAGCTTGGAACTCAAATTTTCATCGAAGATGGAGCTAAAGTTCAAAAAAATGATAGGATTGCAAGACTTGAGCAATATAGCTATCCAATCATTTGCGAAAAATCAGGTTATGTAAAATATGAAGACTTGGTGGAAGGAATTTCAACACAAAAAACTGTCAATAAGCAGACAGGACAAACAGAAGTTGTTGTAAAACAACATCGTGGTGCTGAACTTCACCCACAAATGATCATGTACAAAGACTCTGATTATGCTGAAGTAGTTGGTTCTTATCCAATTCCTTCTGGCGCTCACCTTTCAGTAGATGATGGCGCGTTTGTTAAGGCTGGTAAGCAGCTTGCACGTCTTCCAAAAGGCGCTGTAAAAACAAAAGATATCACCGGTGGTCTTCCAAGGGTTGCTGAGCTTTTCGAAGCTAGAAAACCAAAAGACGTTGCTGAAATTGCAAAAATTGATGGTGTCATTGAGTTTAAAGGCGTCCAGAAGAGCAAGAGAATTGTTGTAGTACGAGATGAAGAGACTGGAATGGAAGAAGAACACTTGATTCCTCTTACAAAACACTTAATTGTGCAGCGTGGAGATCATGTTGAGAAAGGACAGCAACTTACAGAAGGTCTCGTAAAACTTCAAGAAATTCTTGAAATTTGCGGAGTTAGAGAACTTCAGAAGTATCTTGTAAACCAAGTTCAAGAAGTTTACCGTCTTCAAGGGGTTGATATTAACGATAAGCATATTGAAATTATTGTACGTCAAATGCTTCAAAAAGTTCGTATCACAGATCCAGGAGATACAGTCTTCTTGTATGGTGAGGATATTGATAAGAAAGCGTTCCACTTACAAAACAAAAAAGTTATTGAAGAGGGTGGAAGACCTGCAGGAGCAGCTCCAGTATTGCTTGGTATTACAAAAGCATCGCTTGGAACTGAGTCTTACTTCTCTGCTGCATCATTCCAGGAGACTACAAGAGTCTTGACAGATGCTGCTTGCGAAGGAAAAGTAGACTACTTGCTCGATTTCAAATCAAATATTATCACAGGGCAACAAATGCCTTCAGGTACCGGACATAAGAGATATTTCCGAAGATTGAAGAAGAATATTGAGCAAGAGCAAGAGAATTTCCTTGAGTTCTCATTCGAAGATGAGGTTGAGGAAGAGTTGCTTTTGAAGAAATAAAGTAAGGAGGTATATGAGATTGTTACGATTCAAATCATTTTCCATTGTAACCATCTTTTCATCTGGAGTTCTTTTTTCAGGTGAGCCTCCTGTAAGTGAAGAGGTTAAACCTCCCCAAGCTTTGGCTGGGGAGGTTCAAACCCCTCCAACAGTCGTTCAGGCGATGGAGAGTGTTCCAACCGTAAGTTCTAAAAAAGATGTTGATAGAGCAACAGATATCTTTCTAAAAGGGGGATTCTGTGTTATCTCAGGTGTCTTGTTTTTAGCCGGCCTTTTGATTGTTAAGTCAAATAGTGGTTCCAAGGTACATAAAGAAAGTTAAGAGATCGCCTCACAAGCTTTTTATAACGCTAAAAGAAGCTAAGTTAAGTTTCTTATTCAGGCTATAAAGATTTCCTTGCTACGATCTCATTTTTAGCTCACCATAAATAGCAAGTTTTGGCATGATAAAGTGAAAAGAGAGGTGGCTATGTCTAAAAATAAGTATGATGGATTAGGTCAATATACTGTAATTGTGGCAGATACAGGCGATATTGAGGCTATTAGAAAGCATAAGCCACAAGATGCAACCACCAATCCCTCCCTCCTATTTAAAGCTGCCGGTATGCCAGAGTACGCCCATTTGGTTAAAGATGCCGTTGACTGGGCAAAATCACATGCTACTCATAAAGAAAATCTTATAGAGAAAGTGATTGTAAAGCTCTTTGTCAATTTTGGCGCAGAGATCTTGAAAATTGTCCCTGGAAGGGTCTCTACCGAAGTTGATGCTAGACTCTCCTTTGATATTGAAGGAAGTTTAAAAAGAGCCAGAGAGTACATTGCCTTGTATGAAGAAAAGGGGATTGGAAAAGAGAGGGTTCTTATTAAGCTAGCCTCCACCTGGGAGGGGATAAAAACTGCTGAAATCCTTGAGAAAGAGGGGATTCACTGCAATATGACCCTTATGTTTAATCTTGCTCAAGCAATTGGTGCTGCAGAAGCTGGAGCTACTCTCATATCTCCTTTTGTAGGAAGAATTTATGACTGGCAAAAACAGAAGGAAAATAAAGAGATCTCTGTTTCGGAAGATATGGGGGTTAAATCAGTTACATCGATTTTTCACTATTATAAAAAATTTGGTTACAAAACTCAAATTATGGGAGCATCTTTTAGAAGCATGAATCAAATTCTAGCCCTCTCTGGCTGCGATCTGCTGACAATCGCTCCGAACTTGCTCGATGAGCTCAAACAAGCGACAGGAGAAGTTTCGCAAGCCCTTAAAGCAAGCGATTCAAACCAGTTTGCTATTAAGAAAATCTCGATAGATGAAAAGGCTTTTCGGCTTGCTTTATGCATGGATGAAATGGCCTCAGATAAACTCTATGACGGAATTCGTGGCTTTGCAAGAGATACAGTTAAGCTCGAAACCCTTATAGCGGAAACCTATAACTTAAAGGGATCTAGCTCATCCAAGACCCTTTAAACCCGGTCACTTCTAAATAGGATGCGCTCTAAAAATTTACTATTTAAACCCTGCCTTTTACTTATTCGCTCGGCACTTTGGGCGAATAAGTAGAGGCCGCGCTTTAAGCATGAGGCACGTTTGAACCTCAAAGGTTAGCTTGTAGTCTTGGCTTCTAAAGATCTTTAAATTTGACGTTCTATGTGGTTGGGGTAGTAGTGGTGGGTGGAGTTGTGGAGTTGGGGATAAAGCCGGAGATGAGCATGCTGGCAATAGCTAGAAAAATGCCCCACATCACCATGCCTGTGGCTACTTTTTTCTGATCGCTGTCGCTGAGTTCCCAAGAGTATTCATCTTTATAGGAGCTATCTTCCACAAAAGCAGAAAGTGTTAGAGGGTGGAAAATGAATGCAACTACAGTGATAATTAGGGTAATCTGTTTTTTCATAAACACTCTTCCGTTTTTTTCTTTTTAGCGGGAATGTTTTTTTTCGGCTAGAAGTAAATTTTTCTTCGGTTTTTATTATGAGGTCGGTAGAATGAATGAAAATGTTCCGAGCAAGAGGGGAAAAGCTATGCCTTTAGAGACTGCAGATAATAAAGTAAAAGAAATTTGTGCGATACTCCGCAAAGAGACTCTTGAACCAGCTCAGACTGAGGCTAAAACAATTGTAGAAACAGCTCTTAAGGAGGCTGCCGAAATTGTCTTAAAAGCAAAAGAAGAGGCGGCTAAGGTTTTAGAAGAGGGTAAGTTGGAACTCGCTAAGGAATTAAGGGTTCACGAAGGATCGATTCAGCTTGCGATACGACAAGGAATTTCGTCTCTTAGACAAGGGATCGAAAAGATGTTTTCTGATGAATTAAATTCTGAAGTTGAACGGGTTATGGGTGGACAAGATGCTGTAGCGAGCGCGGTAGCCGTCATTTTATCGCTAATTGAAAAAGAAGGGCTGGGGGTCAATTTGGATGTCCTTCTTCCTAAACATGTTGATATTAATGCGATCTGTGAAACATTAAGAGGGAATCTAGGAGAGAAGCTTAAAAAATCTGCCCTGTTAGTGCCTGAGGTTAAAGGGGGCGTTGAGCTCCGCTTAAAAGATAAGAAAATGTCGATTGATTTAACAGATAGAGCTGTCGAGGAGCTTTTGGCTTCTTATGTAACGCATGAGCTTCGAGCAAAAATCTTTAGTGATAAATAATGAGCAAATTTTTTATTTATGGAATTCTTCCTCCGCTTGATTTTGGTACAAGGCCCGATATAACAAGTCGAGAATTGTATGAGCTTTTGGAGTTAAATCTCTCTCCACTAGAATTGAAAAAAATTCGAGTTCTTAAATTATGGATAGATATCTCAAATTTATTTGCCCTTTTTAATGATCACAAATTTGATCAAAGAGGGAATTATTCTAAAAGCACAATTAAGGCAATGATTGCTAATGAAGAAGATTTGCCAGACTATGTTTTTGAATTTTATCGCGATTATGAAAATGATGGGGAAAGAAGAAAGTTTTTTCCGAAACTGATCTCTCGCTATTTTCAAGAGGAGAAAACGAGCTCTAGCGGTTATCTATCTGAATTTCTATCGTTTGAGCACGATGTTAGGCTTTTGCTGGCAGGGTTTAGGGCAAAAAACTCTAAAGTCGATTTAGCAAAAGAGTTACAGTTTGCAGATCAGAGCGATCCTATTGTCTCTGCCGTTTTGATGCAAGTGAATAGCTCAGGAAAATTCCAATTTCCGGCTGAGTATGAGGATTTAGAAAAAGTGGTAGAAGAAGCGGAGGGGAGTCCTCTAAAGCAGTATGAAGGAATCGCTAACTATCGGTTTCAGTTCTATATAAAATATTTTAACAGTCATGTGTTTTCCCTTGAAGGTGTTTTGGGCTATATGGTAGCTCTCTGGATTTTAGAGGATTTTTTTGCGCTAAACAAAGAAGAAGGGGAAAGCTATTTAAGTAACATTGTGGAGAGAGGAAATGTCTCGTAATATCAAAGCTACAGGAAAGGTAGTATCAGCATTAGGAAATTTGTTAAAGGTCGAATTTGATGGAGAGATTCTGCAGGGTGAAATCGGATTTATCCAGTTAGAAAATGAGTCATTGAAATGTGAAGTAATTGAGATTGATGGCAAAGTAGCTAAAGTTCAGGTTTTTGAAGATACGAGAGGTGTAAAGCTTGGAACAAAAGTGCTCTTTACAAAGTTTCAGTTAGAAATTGAATTAGGCCCCGGCCTACTTGCTCAAATATTCGATGGATTGCAAACTCCCCTTGAAGAGCTTGCTGATATATCAGGCCTTTTTCTCCCAAGAGGGGTCCAAATTGAGTCCCTTGACCGAGTGAAGCGCTGGGATTTTAAACCTGTAGCGAAATTGGGTGAGTTTTTAAGGCGGGGTGACACGATTGGGACAGTCCAAGAGTCTCATTTTACCCACAACATTATGCTCCCTTTTGCAATGTATGGAAAATATGAGCTCACTTGGGTGAAGTCTCCAGGCAGCTACCCGGTTGATACGGTTATTGCAAAAGTCTCGGATGAGAAAGGGAAAGAGATTGAATTGACAATGGTGCAAAAATGGCCGGTCAAATTTCCCCTTATGCAAGGTACGAGAAAAAAGGCAACAAAGGCTCTAATCACAGGGATTCGTATCATCGATACAATGGTTCCCTTGATAAAAGGGGGGTCAGGTGGAACTCCAGGTCCTTTTGGTGCAGGAAAAACTGTAACTCAGCAGCTCATTTCGAAATACTCAAACGTTGATATTGTAGTTATTGCTGCATGCGGAGAGAGGGCAGGTGAGGTTGTAGAGACTCTTAAGACCTTCCCGACCCTTACAGATGTTCACTCTAGCGAACCCCTCATGAATCGTACTTGCATTATTTGCAATACCTCATCGATGCCAGTTGCAGCTAGGGAAGCCTCTGTATATGTAGGCGTTACGATAGCTGAATACTACCGTCAAATGGGACTTGATGTCCTTCTTTTGGCCGATTCGACCTCAAGATGGGCTCAAGCGATGCGTGAAATGTCTGGAAGATTGGAAGAAATTCCTGGCGATGAGGCATTTCCTGCTTACCTGGCTTCAAGAATTGCTGCCTTTTATGAAAGAGCTGGAGTGATAGAACTCCAAAATGGAAAAGAGGGTTCTGTTACAATTATCGGTGCAGTCTCACCCGCAGGGGGGAACTTTAGCGAGCCTGTTACGCAGGCTACCATGAATGTTGTAGGCGCCTTTATATGCCTCTCTCGGGAGTTTTCAGACAAACGTATTTATCCTGCAATCGATCCTCTATTTTCTTGGTCTAAGTATTTGGAAGACTTTAGCAATATGATTAAAGCAGAAGTGACTCATTGGAAAAAATGGGTCGAAAGGGCAAGATCGATTTTAAAAGATGGGGATGAAATCGGCAGAAGGATGGAGGTTGTCGGCCAAGAAGGGATTAGCATTGATGATATGGTTACCTATCTTAAGTCTGAACTCTTTTCCTTTTGTTACTTGCAACAAAACGCCTTTGATAAAGAGGATGCTTATTGCTCTTTGGAGCAGCAAAAAGTGCAGTTTCAATTGATGAACCAAATTTTTGAAAGGGAGTATGAGTTTGATTCACACGATTCTGCTAGAGCCTATTTCCTTGAAACTCAGACCAAGGTAAAAAACTTGAATTTCTTGAATTTTGAATCAGTTGCCTATAAAAAATTGTTACAGACTCTCCAAGAAGAGTTAGATAAACGGCATGTAATGGGTGGGGTATAGATGCAGAAATATTACGAAGAGATCACAGAGATTGATAACAGCACATTTGTGGTTCATGCTGAGGATGTTGCTATAGGTGAAATGGTTCGTGTCGATAAGTATGATGGCACAAAGCTTTTTGGTTCTGTCATTAGTTTTGATAAGACGAGAGTGATTATTCAAGCTATGGGCGCAACTAAAGGGCTTTCTACAGGAGATCGGGTTGTCTTTCTTAAGAAGGCAATGACAGTGGTAGTAGGAGATGATGTCTTGGGTAGAATTCTCAATTCAATGGGAGAGCCGATAGATGGAGGGCCTGCTGTTGAAGGGGTAGAGGTAGCTATTGGAACATCGTCGGCAAATCCTGTGAAAAGGGTTTTAGCTCACCGAATGATTCAGACAAATATTCCTATGATTGATCTTTTTAACTGCCTTGTCCAGTCCCAAAAAATTCCGATTTTTTCTGTGGCAGGGGAGCCATACAACCAATTACTCATGCGAATTGCCAACCAAACAGACGCCGATGTAGTATTAATCGGCATTATGGGCGCCCGTTACGACGACTTATACGCCTTCATTGAAAACGCAAAAAAAATGGGATCGCTTGAAAAGACGGCAATTTTTGTCCACAAAGCGACAGATTATCCTGTTGAGTGTCTGTTGATACCAGACATGGTCTTAACAGTTGCTGAGCAATTTGCCCAGCAAGGGAAAAAGGTCCTTGTTTTACTAAGCGATATGACAGCTTTTGCCGACTCTTTAAAGGAGATTGCGATTAGTTTGGAGCAAGTGCCCTCAAATCGGGGCTACCCGGGATCTCTCTATTCTGATCTGGCTTCGAGGTATGAGAAAGCTATTGATATTGAAGGTCTTGGTTCGATCACCATCATTGCCGCAACCACAATGCCCGGAGATGATGTAACTCACCCTGTACCTGACAATACGGGTTATATTACAGAGGGGCAATTTTACTTGCGTAACGGTCGTATTGAAGTGTTTGGATCTCTTTCTCGTTTGAAACAACACGTCATAGGGGGACCTTCAAGTAGAGAAGACCATTCCGCACTCATGAACGCCCTTGTCCGGTTTTATGCAGAGGCATTGAAGGCAAGAGAGCTCTACAGTATGGGATTCAAATTATCCAAGTGGGATGAGAAGTTGATTAAGTATGGAGATCTTTTTGAAGAGAAATTAATGGATTTAGAAGTGAACATACCTCTTTTGGAAGCTCTTGATCTCGGATGGAAAATTCTCTCTGATTGCTTTGAACCCCAGGAAGTTGGTATTAAACAGGATTTGATTGAAAGGTATTGGAAGAAGTAGATAGATGGCCCAAGTAAAGTGCACAAAAATTGAACTTGTAAGGTTAAAGAAGAAGCTTGGTCTTTTTAAAAAATACCTGCCTACCCTTCAGCTTAAAAAGATGCTACTCCAAGCAGAAGTGAATAAAGCAAGAGAGGCAGTTAAGAGGCTTGAAGCAGAGTACAGGTTAGAAAAAGAGAATCTCTCTTCCCATGTCCATCTTTTGAATGATCCGATTATCCAAGAAATTGAAAGGGCATTCGAGATTGAAGAAGTCTTTACCAATATGGAAAATATAGCTGGAATACAAGTTCCTAGTTTAGAAAGGCTTTCATTTAAAGATCCCGAGATGAGTTTTATGAAGACCCCTCTTTGGGTCGATGAAGCGATTCAGAGAATTCGCAGGTTAAAGCATGATTACCAAAAAGTGATCGTCGGAATTGAAAAAAAGGAAATTTTGGAAGGCGAGCTTAGGGTGGTTTCAATACGGGTGAATTTATTCGAGAAGCGCTTGATTCCCGAGCTTGAAAAAGAGATCAGCCAGATTCGAATTTTTTTAGGAGATCAAGAATTGCAAGCAGTTGCATCAGCAAAAGTGTCTAAGGAAAAGTCAATTAAGCGCAGCCTGAAAGAAGAGGTGACTGCATGAGAGTTCCTGTAAAAAAAATACTTTTTATCGGCTCAAAGGAAGTTCATGAGACCTTTTTTGATAGAGCACAAAAAATTGGCTGGTTTGAATTTATCTCAGTAAGCGGTACAAAACCCCATCTTTTTCCTAAGCCGATGGAAGATCTGAAACTTGCGATTAAAATTTTAAAAAAGCAGGCTGTAAAAGAAGATCCTATGCAGGTCGAGCGGCCGAAAGCAAGAGCTACAATAGACAGAATTATTGAGCTCAAAAATGAGATTGAGAAAAAACAAGAGGAAAAGCGACTCTTAGGCGCTGAGATTATAAAAGTCCACCCCCTAGGCGAGTTTGATGTAGACGAGTTTGAATCGCTTAAAAAAGAGACAGGGAAATGGTTTCAGTTTGTTTTCATTCGACATGAGAGGTTAAAGAGAGGGGAAATCCCGGAAGACCTCATATTTATTAAACGAGAGCTTGATTTTGATTATTACCTCTACATTGGAGCTCACAAATTTTCCCATCCTGCATTTACAGAAGTCTATGTTAGAAAATCCCTTAGCCAATTGCTCGAGACCAAGAGAGATTTAGGTGAAGCGATTCACAAGCTAGAAAACGAACTTAGAGGGCTAACTTGTTATCAACACGATTTAGAAGAGTTTTTCCTAGAAGAACTTAGTAGTCTAAATCTAGCCTTTGCAAAAGGGGATGTCGATTACTATAACGAAGAGGGGCTCTTTGTTATTGAAGCTTGGGTTCCCGAGAATCGGACAAATGAGATCAAAGTGTTGACTAAGGGTTTGCCAATTTATCATAGCCAGGTAGCCCAAGAGAGTCACGATGTAGTTCCTACCTATTTAGAAAATACAGGGCTTGCTCGGATTGGTCAAGATCTTGTTGAGATTTATGATACACCCTCAACTAGTGATAAGGATCCCTCCTTATGGGTCGTCTGTTCGTTTGCCCTATTTTTTGGAATGATTGTTTCTGATGCAGGTTACGGCCTGTTATTTTTGCTCGGAGCTCTTTTCTTTAGATACAAACACCCTAATGCAAAAGGGGTTAAGAAGCGGGTCTTGAATTTAGCTCTCATCTTGTCTTGCACCAGTATCCTTTGGGGAACTTTGATTGCCTCATACTTTAGTATAGGGTTTGAGCCGACAAATCCTCTTGCTAAAACCTCGATTTTGTACCACCTTGCTGTCAACAAAATTCAATACCACATGAAGCCAGGTGATGAGACATTTCATGAATGGGTAAAAGAGTACCCAAAAATTGCTGATGCAAAAACTGGCCAAGAAGCTTTAGCGTTAGGTTATAAAGAGGTTAAAGGGACAAAAGATTATAAATTTCTGAGCGAGATGAGCGATTCCCTTCTACTGGAAATTGCCATCCTTGTTGGGATCATCCACATGATGTTTTCTTTTTTACGCAATTTAAAAAGAAATTGGTCAGGGGTGGGTTGGGTGATCACCATGTGGGGGGCATACCTCTATTTTCCTAAAATTGTTGATGCCGTCTCTTTGGTTCAGTGTTTTGGCTTCATGTCTAAATTTAACCTCCTTTTAGCAGGAAAGCAGCTCCTATATGGAGGTCTTGGCATTACCGTTGCCTTGTCATTGATCCAGCAAAAATGGATGGGGCTAATGGTAATTTCAAAGCTTATTGAGGTCTTTTCAGACGTTTTGTCCTATTTGCGTCTCTATGCTCTTGGACTTGCTGGGATGATTATGGCATCGACATTCAATGATATGGGAGCGATGGTTGGTGGAGGTGTTTTAGGCGCTTTAGTCATCTTTTTTGGACATGCGGTAAACATCACTTTAACGATTTCTGCCGGTGTTTTGCACGGACTTCGTTTGAATTTCCTAGAATGGTACCACCACTCATTTGAGGGTGGGGGGAGAAAATTTCGCCCATTAAAAGTTTTTATTAAAGAATAAGGAGAAATGGTATGAGTTTTGATATGATTGGACCTGCATTGTCGCTGGCATTTGGCGCTATCGGAGCTTCGATTGGTTGTTCGATTGCAGGGATGACATCGCACGCGGTAATGAGTAGAATTGAAGAGGGGCACGGTAAGTTTATCGGTCTTTCAGCCATTCCAGCATCGCAATTGATCTATGCGTTTATTTTAATGCTGCTTTTAAGGAATAAAATTGAAGCAGGGGTGGTAACTCAATTATCTGCCCTGTTTATCGGCGGCGGGTCAGGATTAGCTATAGGCGTAGCTGCTGTCTATCAAGGGATGTGTTGCTCAACAGCCATACAAGCGACTGCTAAACAACCTTCTGTGTTTGGAAAAACCTTAGTTGCAATCGGTGTTGTAGAATCATTTGCCCTCTTTGCGATGGTTTTTGCCTTGCTATTAATGTAAAATCCAGCGATAGATATACTCATGACAAGAGAAGAATGCGATACGATGGGTGTTGTGCAAGTCCCTAAAGATAAGCTTTGGGGAGCACAAACCCAGCGTTCTAGAGAAAACTTTTGTGTCGGAACCGAATTGATCCCGTTAGATCTTATTCACTCTCTGGCTCTTGTGAAAAAAGCATCCGCAGTAGTCAATACAGAGCTTGGCTTGCTTTCTGAAGAGAAGAGAGATTTGATATTGAAAGCTGCTGATCAAATCATTGAAGGTCATCTAAATGACCATTTTCCCCTGGTTGTCTGGCAGACAGGCTCAGGGACTCAAACTAATATGAATGTCAACGAAGTGATTGCAAATTATGCGAATCGTGAGGTAGGAAAAAAGCTGATCCATCCCAATGACGATGTTAATAAAAGCCAATCCTCTAATGATGCCATTCCCACAGCAATTACAATAGCAACTTGCACCCAAGTAAAAAATAGACTCATCCCTGCTTTGACCTACTTTGCAAAAGTTCTCTCTATAAAAGTAGAAGAGTTTAAAGGGATAGCTAAGTGTGGTAGAACCCATTTAATGGATGCAACTCCACTCACATTAGGCCAGGAATTTTCCGCATATCTTACCCAAATTCAAAATATAATCAGGGATTTAGAGGCAGTTCTTCCCAGAGCAAGTGAAATTGCGTTGGGTGGTACTGCCGTTGGAACAGGGCTTAATACCCACCCTGAATATGCTCAAAAAGTTGCAAGGGAAATTGCAAAATTGACACGCTTTCCATTCACCTCTGCACCCAATAAATTTGAAGCGCTCGCAACGATGGATGGGCTAGTCACTCTAAGTGGAGTTCTCAAAACATGCGCAGTCACTTATATGAAAATCGCAAATGATATCAGGCTTTTAGGGTCAGGACCAAGATGCGGGTTGGGGGAAATAACGCTCCCAGAAAATGAACCTGGCTCCTCGATCATGCCTGGAAAAGTGAATCCTACTCAATGTGAAATGATGACCCAAGTTGCGGTTCAAGTGATGGGAAATGATGCTGCTATCGGTATTGCAGGGGCATCGGGTCACCTTCAACTCAATGTCTTTCGTCCAGTTTTAGCCTACAATCTTCTCCAATCGATCAGGCTTCTTTCAGATGCTGCAAACAATTTTGTCGATAAATGCCTTATAGATATTAAACCCAATCATGAGCAAATCCGTTGGTATTTAGAAAATTCGCTCATGCTTGTCACCGCATTGAATCCCCATATTGGTTATGACAATGCAGCAAAAATCGCAAAGTACGCTTTTGAAAAAAATCTTACCCTCAAAGCTGCTTCACTTGCCCTTGGGCTGTTGACCGAAGTCCAATTCGATCTCTGGGTCGACCCCGCTAGGATGCTCGGCTCTTAAAGGCCTAAGTTCTACAGTTGTTTGAAGAACTCTGTGATCGGAGTATACAAGTTTTTCACCAGGGAAATCAAGACATTGGTATAAGTCGTCTTGTTGAATGGTAGTGCGGATATCTACTATCTGATCATTTCTTAAAGCCATAGTATGATCTAGATTTGAAGGGTCAGTAAACTGTTTGGTATTTCCTTGAAATGAGTAAGCATTATTTGGATCTTTATAGCCTTCATCAAATCTTGTATCAAGTCTGAGTGATTGATATTCTGCATCATTTAGATTAAGATCTCCAGTGACTACAGTCGCTAGAGGTTGAGGGCTCTCTTGTTCTGCTTTTTGTGTTATAAGTTCCATTTCTAGGCGTCTTGCTGTACGTTCTTCTGGAGTAGGGTGTTGTGCGGTTTCCGAGTGTTGCAGATGAGTGGTGATGATTCTAGCAAACGCCTTTCCTTCGCTTGCTAAGGAAAAGGTGAAAAAGCCTTTAGAAGAAAATTTGGAGACCCCAAGGAGGGTATCTTTAGGAAAAGGGGTAAATTCTGGGTCTACAATTTTATATTTACTTGCTACCATCAGTCCAGAGGAGACACCGAGAGCTCTAGAACCAATATTAAAATATCCAAAATGATAACCAGCCTCTTTAAGTCTTTCCGAAATTAAAAATGCCGCTTTTGTATCAAACGTTTCATAAAGACAGACAACATCTGAATCCTTAAGAAGGATATTACGTACGATTCCGTCAATTCTATATTTCCACGGGGGGAGATTTTCCCCAATCGCGAAGCCTGCCACCATACAGCAAACATTCCAAGACGACATGGTAAAGGCCCGTTGACATGGAAGTTCTTTAGCATGAGGTCCACTCCATGATAGAAAAGGCTTCTCTTGAAGCTGATTTCCGATGCATCTGAGTAGAGCCCCTGGAACGGTTGTTAGAAGTGCTAGGGCAGTTAGAAAAATCGCTTTTATTAGTAATAGTGTATTACGTCCTTTATTTAGATACCACTTGGAGTCAGGGTGCATGAATTGAGTAACAGAGGTGAGGGCGTAAGCCTCGTGTGCTTTGCATAGAGGGTCTGTTAAGAGTGAAGCCAAGCGAAAACAAGCTGTAGCTAAAGTAGGGGATGTCACCATAATCTAAACTCCTTAACTGATTTAGCATAGATCGGAAGAGCACAC
>ERZ650309.679-NODE-679-length-16404-cov-4.515811_pt1 | contig 16404 bp, 15 predicted proteins | sample MGYA00376245_ERZ650309 | MGnify/ENA primary metagenome ERZ650309 (study PRJEB26733, sample SAMN07839294) | wastewater metagenome | biome: urban; feature: wastewater treatment plant; material: waste water | place: USA: North Carolina | collected 2016-04-26 ...
GTTTAATTTTCTTGTCTCCTTCTGATATAATCTGATTAGCCAAATTTAATTCTTTTTGCTCGGATTTTGCTTTGGCAGCCGCACCTGCGACTGGCCCTGTTTCCGATGTTGCGCATGATGCGACTCCGGCAACACGTGCTGTTCTTGAACAGGCTGCCCGCGACATGCCGCCGGAAGATGGGCAGGATTTTGAATTTGCCCAGCGCGGCTTTATCGCAACATGGCCGGAAGCAGTGATCCGCCAGGCCAATGGAAAGCCAAGTTTTGACCTGTCCGGCAACGACTTTATCGAAGGTCCGGCGCCGCCAACGGTTCATCCCGCTCTCTGGCGTCAAAACCGCGTCCTGAGAGCAGAGGGGCTGTTCCGGATTGCCCCGGGGCTCTACCAGGTTCGCAACTTTGACAACTCGAACGTCTCCTTTATCGAAACGCCCAAGGGCTGGATCGTCATTGATCCACTGACCGTAGCGGAAGTCGCGCGTGCAGCCTTTGATCTTGTCAAGAAGCATGTGGCCGACAAGCCTGTGCTGGCCATTGTCTATACGCATTCGCATTCGGATCACTTCGCTGGAGCGCCTGGCATCGTCGATCCTGCCGATGTGGCCTCGGGCAAAGTAAAAGTGATCGCGCCGAAAGGCTTTGTCGACGAAGTCGTCAGTGAATGGATGATTGCCGGCACGGCCATGGGCCGCAGGGCTTTCTACCAGTTTGGGTACTTCTTGCCTCGGGGACCCAAGGGCCATGCCGGAATGGGTATGGGCACGGCCATTGCTGCGGGCCAACAGGGATTTATCCCGCCTAATGTTGAAATTGAGCGGACCGGGCAAAGTCTCGAGATAGATGGGGTCGAACTCGTTTTTCAAATGACTCCGGGTGCGGAAGCGCCCGCAGAGTTCAACATCTGGATACCGTCGCTCAAGGCGATTTGCAGCGCCGAAACTGCGACTTCAACACTCCACAATGTCCAGACGCTGCGCGGCGCCAAGGTGCGCGATGCGAAAGCCTGGGGAGACTATCTGACTGAAACACTGCGCCTATGGGGCGGCGAGGCGAACATCATTTTCGCTTCCCACCATTGGCCGCGGTTTGGCAATGAAACCATTCGAACCTATCTGTCACGGCAACGTGATGCATATAAGTTCATTCATGATCAATCTGTGCGCCGCATGAACATGGGGCAGACACCTGCAGAAATCGCTGAAGGCCTCACGATGCCACCGGCCTTGCGCTCCGACTGGTCCGTTCGCGGTTTCTATGGAACTGTCAGCCACAATGCCAAAGCTGTCTATGATCGCTATATGGGCTGGTATGACGGAGTTCCCGCCGATCTCAATCCGCACCCGCCAACGGAGCGCGCCAAACTATTGGTAGAAGCATTGGGAGGCGCAAAGGCGTTGCACCGTGTGACCCGCAAGGCTTTCGAATCCGGGGATTACAGATGGTCGGCCGAGCTGGGACAAAATGGCGTATTTGCTGACCCGTCCGATACGGTGTCGCGAACCTTGCTTGCGGATAGCTATGAGCAGCTCGGATACCAATCCGAGAGCGCCATTTGGCGCAATATCTACCTGACGGGCGCCCGCGAATTGCGCAGAGGAAGCCCGGATCGGGTTGCAGAAACGGGACCCAATTATTTGATGATGGCCACCCCTCTGGCAGACTTTCTGGACCTCGTCGCAACAACACTCGTGCCGGAAAGGGCAGGCGAGACAAGGCTGGCATTCAACATTGTCGACACAGCCAGCGGAGACCGCTTTGCGGTGACACTCGAAAACTCTGTTCTTGTGGCCGAGAAGGGGCAGGCCATTCCGGGAGCGCCTACCCTGTCAGCTGCAAAACCCGTTATCCTGGGCATATTGTTTGGTCAGGCACCGCTTGGCACCATGGTGGCGTCCGGACGGGCGCAGCTCACTGGCGACGGATCACAGATCCAGCAGCTGGTTGGATTCTTGAGCATGCCGAAGCTGGACTTCGCCATTGTCGAGCCGTGAGAGCGGGCATTCAGGGACTATTCGCATACCGGATCGCGCGCGCCGCCTAAACAGGCTTTGGCTCATGATGCTCTGTTCATCGCACTCGCCAGGTCACGCAGATATTTTTGCGTGATCCGGGTCAGGCCAAGAAAGGCCTGATTGGCCTCGTCTGTCGCGGTCATGTATTTTCTGTCATCTCGCTTAATCCATCCTTTCTGGATGAGAATTTCAAGCTTTCGCCGCACTGTTTCTCGGGGAATTCCGGTGAATTCGGAAATCGATTGAAGATTGATCGGCAGCGCCTCCACACGTCCAACTGTTCCGCCGACAAACGCTTCGATGCTCATCGCCTCGGGCGCGCATCGCTCGCTGAACGTGCGCTCTCCAATAATGGCCATGACCAGGAACAGATCCAGGTCTCCGTCACACGCACGACGACACTCGGCAAGATAACGGGTCAAATACCCCGCATGTGCTGCATGAAGCTTGCCGAATTTCTGATCGGAATTGCCGTCGGTCATAGGCCTTTATCGATAATGGATCGCACCGAAAGACATGCAGGCCATGGCACCGATACCGATCAGGGCCGGAAGAAGGACCCGCAACAGATCGGATCGAAAACATGCAGCACGCGGACTGCCGCCCGCGTGCTGCACATGGGAATCACCGCGACCTAGAATTCTATGTCGAGGGTTACGCCATAGGTCCGCGGATCACCGTAGATCGTTCCGGCAAAACCGAGCTGACCAAAGTCGACAGCACGCGACACATATTTCTTGCTGGTCAGGTTCTTGCCCCAAAATGTCAGACCAACATCCTTGGCAATGCCCCCGACAGAGATGCCGTCAATCCGAAGTTGTGCATCAACGAGGCCGCGAGAGTCGCCTTTGGTCTGCTCCTTGAACGGCGCAGTGATCGGGTTGCCGAACATATAATAACCACCGACATAGGTCCAACCGACACGCGCTGTCACCTTGGCGTCACCGCCAATCGGGAACCGTGCATTGGCTGCAACCGCGCCGGTCCAATCCGGGGCATAGGCCGGCTCTACGACGGACGCGATGTCCGCAGGCTGGTTGGAGGCGTTCAAGGTCTTGTATTCCTTGAACTTCTTGTGCGTATAGCCAACATTGCCGTCGAACCAGAGGAAGTCAGTCGGTCTGACCTGGGCTTCGATTTCAAAGCCGGTGTATTGTACCTTGCCCGCATTATCGACTGCGGTGCCAAAACTGCCACCTCCCGTAATCGGGATCGGCACGGCCAACTGCAAGTTCGAATAGTCATTGAAGAACACCGAAGCATTCAAACGCGCAAAGCTGCCGAACTCTGCCTTGACGCCCGCTTCATAAGACCAGATCACTTCATTGTCGAAGGGCAGAAGTCCCAAATTGGCGGCCAGATTGGTTGGCTGCCGAGCATTGAAGCCACCGGACCGGTAACCGCGGGCAACGCGCGCGTAGAGATTGACGTCGTCAGTCGCGCGGTAGTCTACCGTCAGATTGCCTGTCCAATCGCTGAACTTTGCCTGGTTCTGGTTCAGTGCGATTTCGGTCGCATTGGTGTAGGGTGTCGCTCCGTTCTGGAAGCGATCCATTTCCTTTTTGTCCCAAGTGTAGCGCAAGCCCAATGTGACACCAAAGGCGCCATCCTTGCCACCTGGGCGATATTCTGCCTGGCCATAGATGGCAGTCGACTTGCCTCGGGCACGATAGCCAAGGGTCACAGCCTGCTGCGCACCCCGATAGCGTGCAGGGTTGTTTGCCTGCAACAATGGCGCGAGAGCACCAAAGTTTGTGGCGTTGTAGACGGCCTGGTTGGTATCGAGGACAAAGACAAAGTTTTGGTCATTTTTCTCGTAGCCGCTCTCCCTGAAATAGAAGGCGCCAAGTACCCAGTTGAAGGAGCCTTCGCCATCAGACACCAGTTCTATTTCTTGGCTAGCCTGGTCTTGGCGGCGCGTGTTCGTCGCCTGAAACAGCGAAACATTGGCCGACACGACGGGCTGACTGGCCAGAAACGCGGCGTTGGGAGCGGGGAGGAACAATCCGAGCACCCCGGCCGGGAACCCGTTCAGAGTTGTGGATGGCGCACCAAGCACGGCGCCACGAATGGTGCCCAGGCCGTCCAGATCGCTCCCGTGGATGTCATTGTGCCAATAACGCAGAGACGTCGAGCTGCGCAGAGTGGCGCCGCCCAAATCAATTTCGACCCGAAAAAGGTCGCCCCAGATCTTGTCCGTGGAGGTGCCCGCCTGATCAAGGCAAATCGGCGAAATGCGGCTCAGAGAAACGTCCTTCCCGCAACCGGCTTGCACAATGCTGGATTGTGCGAGGTATTGCTGGACAGGCGCCGGCACGACGTTCGTAAATCCCGGGACGAATACCGTGGGGTTCGGAATCCCGTTGCCCAACGCTGACAATTGCTGCGCATGGGGAACGCCGGTGGTTTTCGTGTAGTCAAAAATATTCTTGATTGTGACGCTATCACTGGGTTCGAAAATCCAGGCCCAGCGCAAACCCGTCGTCTTAGCCCCGCCTGGATCAAGCCGGTCCTTGGGTTGCAAAAGATTGTCGATAACGCCGTCGCGCTGTTTGCGCAGCCCGGTGAATGTCATCCTCATCGTGTCTCCGATGATGCGACCCGTATCCAGCGACACGCGCTGGAGGTTTTGTCCAAAGTTGCCGATCCCGGCTCTCAGTTTCAGGCTGGTATCTTCGCCGGGGTCACGCGTGATAAAGTTTACTGCGCCGCCCGTTGTGTTCCGACCGAACAGCGTGCCTTGCGGCCCCCGCAAGACTTCTATGCGCTCGATATCTGCAACCTCGAACGACGCTGTCGATGAACGTGCGAGATAGACACCGTCAAGGTAGAGGCCGATCGGAGAGTCGAAACCCTGCGTTTCATCTGCAGGCGTCGGAATGCCGCGAATGGTCACGACGGCTGCCGCCGCGTTTGTGGTTCCCCCCAGAACCGAAACGTTGGGCGAAACAGCGCCGATATCCTTGATTTCACTCAAGCCCTGAAATTCTGCCTGAGCGCCGGAAATAGCCGAGATTGAAAGCGGGATATCTTGAAGATTCTGTTCGCGCTTTTGTGCTGTAACGACGATGTCGCCCAGAAGTGAATCGTCGTTCGCCGCGCTCTGTGCATAGGCTGGCATTGCCAAGCTGCCGATGCTGACTCCTGCAAGCAATGCGAACGCAGTTGTGCGATTGAACTTTGCCATATTGTCCTCCCCTCAGGTCGGCTGCTGCCCTTTTCATGCGGGCTGCGGTGCCGATTTTCTCACCGCTATCGTGGATGCCAACAAACGTAATAAATGTCAAATCATTCTACGCATTTGCCATCCATTGAGCGTATTTGGCTTCGCTTTGCGGAAATTTATGCTCGTTTTTACACAAATTTCTATGCTGCGGCATCCCATGGGGCGTCCAATGTGCCGCGTGTCGCGTAGGTTCCGTTCACCCGAGCATGAAATTCCCCCGCGCGAGCGCGCGGGTTGTAAAACTGCTTGTACCAAATGCGCAGCTTGTCGAATGGCCCGTCGCCCTTCACCATCATGGGGTTGATGCAGGGACGCTTGTTGGCCCAGATTTCAAAATCCTGCGCGAAGGCTTCGACGCCCGCAACTTCGTAGCCCCTGGCCATCGCAATGTCTTCTGCCGAAGGGACGGCATTTTTTACTTTGACGAGGAGTCCATACCAGACCTTGATCGAGCCATCATCGACCGGTGTGTGCGCGATCAGCATATGCGAAGGATATTCGCCGATCATGACCGACTGCAAAATGCCAGGCCCGGTATACCATGTGTCGTTTGTCATTGGCTCGGCACCCGATCCGGCGAGCGTCTTGTGCCCGGCCGCCAGGATCTGGCGACACACATGGCCGTCAAATTCATTGTTGAACGAGACCATATCAACAGAGCCGTGAACCGGTTCGAGATGACCCTTGTCGGTCATATTGTCGACGACCTCTTGGGGATGGGAATCGAGCACACCCAAGCACTCGATTTTCCAGTTCACCCAATGTGGGGAATCATAGTGCTCAAACGGCGGAATATCATAATCCGGTTCGCCACCTTCGGCATCATGCCAAGCCCAGATTACGCCTGCACGCTCGACGACCTTCCAGCTTTTCAGGCAGGCGGCCTTCGGTGGCGGCGCAGGCGAATAGGGAATGTCGTTGCACTGACCGTCCGGCCCAAAGCGCCAGCCATGATAAGGGCAGCGGATATTGTCGCCCTGAACATGCTCCTTGTCCTTCACCACATAGGAGGTTGTATTCTTGGCAAGGTGCGTGCCCATGTGCGGGCAATAGGCTTCAACCAGAAAGACCCGGCCAGACTGGCCGCGATATAGTGCCATGTCCTCGCCAAAGTATCGAACGGAAATTGGTGTCGTAGTGACCTCTTCCGAGGTTGCGACCATGAACCAGCCGCGGGGAAAGCAAAATTCTCCCAAACCATAGTCAGCCGTCTTCGCCATGCTCCGCTCCTCTCCACAACGCGCAGAGATAAATAATCCAAAATACGTATGATTGGCAACAATTATCTAGATTTGCGGAAAATACGTAATTTCATCGACACATTTCTACGCAAATGCCAATCAGTCGTCATTGTCGATTATGTGATCGGTTTCGGTGATCCTCACAATCCGGGCATCATACTTCACCGTCTTGACCGCAATCGACGTTTCCACGTGATGGACGCCCGGCAGTGACAGTATCTGATCCGACGCCACGGTGTGCAAATGGTCAAGTTCGTTGAACAGGCAAATGGCAAGAATGTTGAACCGCCCCATTATGATCATGACGGCGTTCACAGTCGACAGGTCTGCAATCGTCTTTGCAATCTCGCGTACTCTCTCAACCTCAGCCAGCACCCCGATAAACGCCATCTTTGTCGAATTTTCGAGGCCGAAGCTGGTAATGGCCGTGAAGGCGATGAGCCTGTCCTGCTGCAAGCGTTTTATGCGCCCGCGAACGGTTCCCTCTGTCACTCCCAAATCCGCTGCGATCTTCCGGTTAGAGACGCGCGCGTCCGTCGACAGAATCTCAACGAGCTGCCGGTCTAGATCGTCCATCACGGGGCCGCTCACGCTTCGGTCCTTGCTTCAATCGGCGCAACATCGAATTTGTATTTTACGATATCCACGGCAATTGCCGGGCTCATTGAACGAATGCCGTGCACTTTTGAAAACTTGTTCAGCATAAGGTCCGACAACTCATCGAAATCATGCAGCGCAACCAGCATGTCGATATCATAACGCCCGGTCACGAGGTGAGCAGCAAAGACTTCCGGAAATGCGGCCAGCTCAGTTGCCACTTCGGATGCCGGGCGACCGTCCACTTCGATCGCGACCTCCATCAATACATTGTAGCCATGGGCAGAAAAGTCTGAGACAGCAACGACTCGCAACTTGTTCTCATCTTCCATGCGCCGGATGCGCGCCGACACTGTGGCGGCCGTCAATTCCAGCCGATCAGCAATCTGTTGGTTTGTCGCACGACCATTCAACCGAAGCTGCTCCACAATAGCCCGGTCAATTGCATCGGCGATAAAATCGTCACCCATATCTTTCCCTTCAAACCCGGATCACCTGCGCGGCAGAAAAGCCTCCGTCAACCGGAATATTGGCTCCCGTCACAAAGGAGGAATCATCGGATAGAAGAAAGCGGATCACCTGACCGACTTCTTCCGGCTTGCCCGGCCTGCGGAGCAGGTGCATCGCGATGAACCCATCTCTGATGGCGCCTGCGTGCTCAAGCATGCGCGTCATCGGCGTTTCAATATATCCCGGGCTGACGACATTCACCCTTATCCCCGCCGCGCCATAATCCGCCGCCATGCTCCGAACCAACTGGAGAATGCCACCCTTGCTGACATTGTATGGCGTATTGCCCGGGCCACCCGTCATCCCGTAAATGCTTGATACAGCAACAATTGAGCCACGTCCTGCAGACTGCATATGTGGCAATACTGACCGGCAGGTAAGCATGGTCCCTGTAAGGTTGACGGCAAGTGCGCGATTCCAGTCTTCAAGTGAAAACTGGGTCACCGCGCCTTCGACTGAAACACCTGCGCAGGTTGCAGCGCCGTCTATCCTGCCGAAACGCGAGACGATCTGCGCAACAATCGCTTCCGTCTGGTCGGCATCGCTGACGTCGAGCTTCAAAGACATGTCGTTGGGGCCAAGATTGGCTATCGCAGAGATGTCAGCCGCAGCTACGATGCCTCCGGCTTCGCGGACGGCTGCTGCCGTCGCCTGACCGATGCCGGAGGCAGCCCCTGTTACAAGTATGACCTTGCCTTCCAAGCTATTCACGATCGAATTTCCCTCAGATCAGAGTTCATCATCGCCGCATTGAACTTTTGCACAGCTCTGGTTTCCACCCAGACGACCTCCAGGCGGCGCTCGGCAAATCTCCAAGCGCCGTCTTCCTGGCGATATCGGTTGTGGTAACGGATGGCCATGTCGAGCAACGTCCAATCTTCGCCACGAAGAATATGGCTTGCGATGCAGGTTGTCTGCCCGATCACGTCACCGTCTGCTCCGTGCTCGAAAGTCTGATTGAACACGTTGTGCATGGTCTTTTGAAACGCCGTGCCGACTTGCTCGATCATGCGCGCCAGACCGTGGCTCCCCTGAAATTCGATCGGGTTCTCTCCAAAGCCGCGCACAGCGCCATCATGCGTGAAGCAGCGCGCAAGCATGGCTGCGTCAAGCGAATCGACCGCCAATGCGTAGCGAAACGCAAGGTCGTGCAGCTCTTGAGGCGCTTCCATCCACGTCATGCCAGTGCTTTGCCGAGGTTCCCGGAGCCGCGCTCGATCCAGGTCCATGCGTCGGGGACAGCTTCGAACATGCTGAAAAAGCCATGTATCATCCCTGGAGCAACAGCCGCATCAACGGGCACGCCTGCTGCCTTCAACTTTTCAGCATAGTGCATGCCTTCGTCGCGAAGTGGATCGAATTCTGCCGTGATGACAGTGGCGGGTGGCAGGGCTGACAGGTCCGGCTGCAGCATGATGACGGCATTGGTTGCCTCCCTTGCATCCAGGTCCCCAAGGTAATGACCCCAGAACCAGCGCATTCCGGCTTCACCCAGAAAATACTCGCCACCGCCATTATCCTTGTAGGACGCACGTTCATAATCCAGGTCTGTCACCGGGTAGATCAGAAGCTGGTGCCTGAGCGCAGGCCCGCCGCGATCACGAGACAGGATGGCAACAGCAGCTGCAAGGTTTCCACCGGCGCTATCCCCCGCAACAGCAAGGCGCGAGGAATCGATGCCAAGTCGCGAACTGTTCTGGGCAGCCCAAACCAAAGCCTCAAAGCAGTCCTCGACCGCAGCCGGATAACGATGTTCCGGCGCCAAACGGTAGGCAACCGAAAGAACCGCACTCCCGCTCTTCTGCGCAATCGCGCGACATGTGCCGTCATGCGTGTCGAGCGTGCCAATCACCCAGCCACCACCGTGATAGAATAAAGTCAGAGGCGGTCTTTCTCCGGCTCCTTCCGGTATATAGAGTCGGCCATCCAAGGTCCTGCCTTCAAGGGTCAGCTTCACGTCGGTGACCATTGCAACTTTCGGGGGTTCGCCGAGCATCACGGACTGATCATAGGCAGCCCGGACTTCGCCGGGCGATGCTGAATCGAAGTCGATTTGCGGTTGATCCGCCATAAACTGCAGCAAGGCTTCGACATGTGGATTGAGTGGCATGTGTTCTCCTAAATTCCATATCCGCCAGAAACATTGATCTGCTGACCAGTAACATATGCCGCTCTTGTCGAGGCGAGCCAGCTTACCGCATAGCCAATTTCCTCAGGCTGCCCCCAACGCTTGATTGAGAGCATCTTCTGGGTTTCCTCGACCCATTCAGGCGGAAATGCTCCCTGCCCCATCAGATCGTGGAACATGCCGGCGTCAATAACCCCGACTAGGACAGAATTGGCGCGGATACCGTATCGCCCCTCTTCCCTTGCGATGCCCTTGAGCCAGCTTTCGTTTGAAGCCTTGGGCGCGACTGACAATCCATCGCGTTCCGGCCATCGCAAGTGTCCTGCCGACCCAAGATGGACGATTGATCCGCCCCCGTTTTCACGCATGTGTGGAAGCAGCGCCATGGACAGCGCAAAAAAGCCATGCACTTCAACTTCGAAAGCCGTACGCCACTTCTCAATCGGTGTTTCAGAGAGGTTCAGCTGATCCACGAGAGGGCCTGCTGCCCAGACAAGAGTGTGTATTCGCCCATGCTCCGAAATGGCATTCGCAACCAGCCGCTCGATGTCTTCCATGCTGGTAACATCGCAACGGTGCGTTGTCGCGCGTGCAGAAACGCGCATCGCGACGGCTTGTGCCGCGTCCGCTTTACGATTGAAAACAAGCGCCAGATTGCATCCGTCTGCTGCAAGCACTTCTGCGATCTTGCCGCCAATTCCGCCGCTCGCTCCAACGACCAATGCCGCGCCATCCGGAAAAAGTGCGTTATCAGTCATTCATTTTCTTTCGCATATCGCGGTCAATCACCAGCATGAGCAAATAATTGCGTATTGTGCAGGGTAAATCCAGTGCTAAATCGCCCTGCAAGTGAGGAGATTGAGATGCGAAGGCTTGAAGGCAAGGTGGCACTCGTGACGGGCGGTGCGCGTGGAATTGGTGAAGGCATTGTCCGTCGATTTGTCTCCGAAGGCGCCCAAGTGATGATCAGCGATGTCCTGGACGCCGAGGGTCAAGCGATGGCGGACGAGCTCGGTCAGTCCTATGTCCATCTTGATGTTGCCTCCAAAGCAGAATGGGACGCAGCCATTGCCGCGACCGAGGCGCGCTGGGGTCGGTTGGACTGTTTGGTCAACAATGCCGGTGTGCTTGTCTTCAAGCGTCTTGATGACCTGACAGAAGACGAGATCAGGCGGATTATCGACATCAACCTCATCGGGACCATGTTCGGTGCTCAGGCAGCAATCCCGGCCCTTGAGCGTGCCGGTGGCGGATCGATCATCAACATGAGTTCGGCCGATGGGATCGTGGGTGCCAACTCGCTCACCGCCTATTGCGCGTCAAAATTCGGTGTGCGCGGCTTTACCAAGGCTCTGGCGCTCGAGCTGGGCCATCGCGGCATCAGGGTGAATTCAATTCATCCTGGCGGAATTGTTACCGCAATTTCCAATCCGACAAACCTGCCACGCGATGTGGTCGATCAAGGATTCAAGATCTATCCCGCGCAGCGCGCCGGGGACCCTCACGATATCGGGGCAGCCGCAGCTTACCTTGCGTCGGACGATGCGGCGTATTGCATGGGCACGGAATTGCTGGTTGATGGCGGCCTTGTTGCGGGTCATTACTATGCAATGATGCCGGGGGCTCCGCCATCCATGCAGCGCTAAGTCAACACTTCAGGCTTCAAGAGCCGCCAACATGTTGCGCTCTCCGGCCAAATCCTGGGCGGCGGACCAGAGAAACACTGCAGCAACAAAACCAGCCGGAATCGTGACGCTCAATCCCAGACGGAGCGAATGTGCCCCATCGCCAAACCACTCGCTCATGGTGCCAGCCAGCCATGGCCCTGCGAGCAGGCCAATCAAGGTCGTGACTGCAACGAACGATGCCGTTGCGGTGGCTCGATAGCGATCGGGCAGGAGAAACTGAAGGCTGGCCATGACGCCCACCGACCACCCGCCACCAAGAAGGCCGGAGGGAATGGCAAGCAGCTTCGATCTGGTGAAATCATCGCTCCAGGTCACAAGCAGGATGCATAAGGTTGCGGCAAAAAGCGAAGCTGCGGCAAGCCTCGGCGGACCAGCAGGTCCCCTGGCCGCCAGCCTGTCTGAAACGGCCCCGAAAATGAGCATCCCTGTAAGGCCGGACAGTCCGAAGAATAATGCAAAGGCATTGCTTGCAGCCGCTTCACTCACGCCGTGATTTCGAACGAACAGGGTTGGGCCCCAGAACCCGAACGACACACCGGACAGCGTGCCGAGCCCCATTCCGATCATCAAAGCCAGATAACTTTTGACACCGGCCATGCGACGAACAATCCGGACGAGACCTTCCGGTTTCGCCACGTTGATTCTGGCGTATGGTTCGCGCAGGGCAAAAAGGGCGATTATGCCGAGGACCATTCCTGGCACGCCCATTGCAAAAAAGGCGACCTGCCAGCCAAATGAATGCGCAATCGCCGGGCCAAGCGCGTATCCACCGATCTGGCCGAAATATGTAGCCAACCCCAAAACGGAGAAGGCAATTCCACGCTTCTGCGGGGGGAAATAGTCCGACAACAGGGAATAGGCCGGCGCGAGAAGCGCCGCTTCCCCGATGCCAACGCCAACACGACAGAGCGCCAGCGATATCGGGCCAACAGCCAGCCCGGTCATGCCCGTGAACAGGCTCCAGACCAGGCACCCGACACCAATGATGGCTCCACGAGAGCGCCGGTCGGCCAGCCTGGCAATCGGGATTCCGCCGAGAACATAAAGGACCACAAAAGCCGGCCCCATCAGCAAGCCCATAAAGGAATCACCGAGTCCGAATTCTGCCTTTATCGTGCCCACCAGTCCTGAAATCAGGAAGCGGTCGGCATAGTTGAAGATGAAAATGAGGAGCAAAAGGAACAGCACGAACCAGCGGCCCGGCAATGATCCCTTTTCAACGTCAGTCACGCATTTGCGCCCCGCCGTTGACGTGCCAGACCTGTCCATTCACCCAGGCACCATCATCAGAGGCAAGAAATGTCACGGCTGCGGCAATATCCTCCGGCTCTCCCAACCTCATGTGGGGCACAGCCTTGAGGCCGCGCTCCACATATTCATCTGTCAGGTGCTGTTTGACCGCTTCAGTCAGCACGAGACCTGGGCAGATGACATTTGCGCGAATGCCTTGCTTGCCAAACTTGCTTGCAACGTGGCGGGCGAGAGCATGAATGGCGTTCTTCGTCATCGGGTAGGCAACCTGCCAGGGCGCACCCCCAGAGGCCGCACCACTGGACGTGTAAATCATCGCGCCGCCACCACGTTCGATTATCCTTGGCAACGCGGCTTGCGTGGCAAGGAAGTGGCTCTTGGTATTGATGGAAAAACTCTTTTCGAGAACCTCGACGGGGCAGTTCAATGCATCGACATCGCCTTCGGTGCCACCGGCCAAGTTGGAATGATAGAAATCGAGGCCACCAAATTGTTCAACCGCAGTGGCCACGATCGCGGCCTGAGACTCCGCGCTGGTGCCATCGAGGTCAATACCGATTGCATTGCCGCCTTCTGACTTGATGACGTCCGCAACTTCGCGCGCCCAATCGCCGACGAGATCACCAACGACTACCCGAGCCCCTTCGCTTGCAAGACGTTTGGCCGTTGCTGCACCTATACCTCTGCCGCCACCTGCGACGATCCCCACCTTGCCGGACAGCCCTCGCATGCATTCCTCCCGCCATTTGCGTAATAATCACTATCTGATATTACGCATATCGCGGTTATCTGATCTAAACAACAGCGAATAACGCTATTTTACTCAGCCGCTTCCAACATCGGCTCACCCCAATGAGGATCGTTTTCATTGCACAGCCGGTTGGTGCCATCCCAGAGTCCGGCGGGCGGCACAGGCGTGATGCCCAATTCAGCGCGAATATCATCAATCTGCCGATGGGTCATCGTGCGCCAATCTACCAGCATGAGCGGATATCTCCAGTTTCGACCCTGAATAGCCCCCTGATACTCAGCCTCCAGATTCAGGGCGGCTGCTTCAGCATAATGAAGGCCATCCTTCATGATCGTCTTTGATTTCAGATAGGTCGGGATGCGATTGAAAAATGCAGCGAGTTCGGGATGAAAATAGCGCGCCTTGGCGTGCATGTTGGCGTTCAGCAGGGCCACCTCCCCCCCATGGTTTGGCCCGAACCCTGAGACGATATGTTCAATATCATGCGTCAGCGCGGCTTGGCGGAGATAGAAGGTGAGATCGTTCACGACCTCAATCTCCCTGTAGAATATATCGAGTTCGTAACCGCTGTTGACCATGAAGTCATAGAGCGCCGCGCCCAGGGTACCGGGCGCACAATCCTTGACATCATCCTTTTTGAAATCCGAAAGTGAACGCGTGTCACACCATTCACGAAACTTCGGCAGACGGGCCTTCTCTTCCTCGAACAGGGCCATGATCCGACCAAAATCCTCGCACATCATCAGAATTTGCGCGACTTCGGGGATGTAGGCCGTGTTTGGAAGATCGGCACCATTGCGGCGCAGCATTTCCTGGGAAATAAGGTGTCGCAGGTCCGCATTGTTGAGGTATTTTGACGAGCTGACCAGAACCGAACTTTCCGTTTCGACCTTGCGAATCGCACCGTTGAAATATTCGCGCTCTCCGGCTCCCACTTTGACTTCCATGGTTTTTACTCCGCAGCGACGGCCAGAGGCGCGTCGTCATTGGCTGGCGCAAGATAGTGACCCGGCGTTGCGCCGGTATAGGCCCCGTTTTCGAATGTCGGCACGCCATTCACCAAGGTGAGGCGCATCGGAGCGGCCTTGCGCGTGAAGCGCCAGGTCGTCCCACCTTTCCCGTCAGGAACATCCCAAGCCTTTTCAAACTGGTGATAGGTCACTTCATCCAGATTGAAGACCGCAATGTCAGCACGTTTGCCCGGTGCAATCACTCCCCGGTCTGCGAGGAAGAAGTGCTCGGCAAGCTTGCCTGTCATGATATGCACAGCTTCCTCGATGGTGATCGACTTTTCTTCGCGAACATATTTCGTGAGAAGCAAAGCATTCTCTCCGCCGCCACAGAGCATTTGGAGATGGGCACCGGCATCGGAGATATTGCCAACCGTCTTTGGGTCCTTCATCAGCGCCACGGTCAGTTGTTCGTCTTTCGGGAACGGCGCCATGTGCACCGTCGACAGCAGCCCGTTCTCCAGGATCCAGTCAGCCATGGCATCCGAGCGGTGAACGCCTCGGCTTTCCGCAAACTCCTTCAACGTGCCGCCGATTGGTCCCGTTCCATTTTCGCTGTCGAGCAACAGCAGCTCCTGCGGGTTCTTGAGCGGCGAATGATCCCATGCCTGTGTATCCCAGCTTTCACGGGCCCGCGCGCGCCACTCCGGATCGCGGAGCAGTCGTGCCTTTTCCTCGGGGCTCTCGGCAGTGACCACCTCATGCCAGACATAATCGTTCGACTGGGCAAAAATCAGAGACTTGGTAATGCTGAGCACGCTTGTGGGTGAAACATGGGCAAAGCCAGGCCATACATCAACGCCCGCTTCGCGCATGCTCGCAATGCTCTTTTGCATTTCCGGCAGAATTCCGGCCTGGAAGAAGAGTGTCGGTATTCCACCTGCGATCTGAACCCGGATCTTGCGACCTGCCAAAAGCGCTTCGAGTCGCTTCAGATTGGCAGGGCCATTCATGCGCATGAAGGTATCGACAATCACCTGATAGCAAGTGGCCGGATAACGATCCATGACATCGAAAAGCGCCTCGAATTCCGCGTCGCATGCAAGAAGTGACGGGACAGCCCGGTCAGTGCCGTCATGATCATGCATATTGTCTGAAAGCCCGAGTGCGCCCGCAGCCAAGGCATCGTCCAGCAGTTCGGCCATCGTTGCGATTTCTTCAGGAGTAGCCGCACGCTCCCACGCGTCCATTCCCATCGCCGCCAAACGAAGCGGAATGTGGCCAACATAGCTGGTATAATTCAGCGGTACCTTGACGCTCTTTTCAAAGGATTTGCGGTACTCAGACCAGGTCGTCCAGTCCCACGGCACATTTTGCTGGAATGGGCCAATTGGAATATCCTCGAAGAACGAGAATATCCCCATCACTTCATCGCGGGCCTGTTTTGAGGGGTGCAGCGGTGCCATAGAGAAACCGCAGTTACCCATGATCATGGTCGTCGCGCCATAGCCGGGCAGCGGATCGAGATCGGGCTGCCACCACATGCTGGCATCGTAATGCGTATGGCTTTCAATGAAGCCAGGGCACACATAGCAATTCTCTGCATCGAAAACGCGCTCTCCGGCAGGGGCCAGGTTTTGGCCAACTTCGGCAATAACGCCTCCCCTTACGCGCACATCGGCAACGAAGGCGTTTGCGCCCGTTCCGTCCACGACAGTACCGTTCTTGATCAGGATATCCGACATCTGCTCCTCCAATTTGTCTTCAAGGCGCTATCCGGCCTTTCGTTGTTGAGGGTAAGGATAAACCGAAGGATGGGGATCGGGCGAATGGCGAACTTGTAACGGGATCAATTTTTGATCTAAATGAAATCATGATACGATCCCGAAATGACAGCGAACGCCTTCTCGTGGTGCTCAAGCGACATTTGAAATCACATGGCTGGACGGGCGCGCGCTTGGCTAAGGAACTGTCTATTGGCGAAGCGACAGTGAAGCGCTGGCTGGGCGGCAAATCGGTAACGATCGACCGTTTGTCGAGACTTGCCGGA
>ERZ650309.681-NODE-681-length-16368-cov-4.879789_pt1 | contig 16368 bp, 10 predicted proteins | sample MGYA00376245_ERZ650309 | MGnify/ENA primary metagenome ERZ650309 (study PRJEB26733, sample SAMN07839294) | wastewater metagenome | biome: urban; feature: wastewater treatment plant; material: waste water | place: USA: North Carolina | collected 2016-04-26 ...
TCGATGGTCAGCCCGGCAAAAAAACGCATTTCGACGATCTGGCAATGACGGGGTTTAATCGCTGCCAGTTCCGTCATCGCTTCATCCAGCGCCAACAAATCCAGGTTTTGCTGCTGGCCAATGCGGTCGGCTGCGCTGAGCGAAAGCGAATAATTGCCGCCGCCGCGTTTGGCTGCTCGAGCCTGGCGCGCATGATCTACCAGCAAATCTCGCATGATTTTTGCCGCCAGACCAAAAAATTGGGCGCGGTTTTGCCAACTGGTGTGTTCCTGATTGACCAGTTTCATATACGCTTCGTGGACCAGCATTGTTGGCTGAAGCAAAGAAAGCTCTCGATTGCGGCGCAGATAACTTTGCGCAAGACGGCGAAGCTCTTGGTACACCAATGGCATGAGCCTGTTAAGCGCGGAAGCATCTCCCTCGCTCCATTGCACTAACAATTGAGTAATGCCCTCGTCCACAGTTGCGCCTTGATCGTGAAACGTTATGCTGCCGCGAAATCTAAAGCTGTAAGCGACTTCGTTGATTGCCGAGCTGATGAATTTTGCGGATAGATGATCGCTCGACCGGAACTTAGCATTGGGGGAAATCAGCGTCAAGAAATTGAGCCGGGAACTGAGGATGAACGCTGAAGGATTTCTCTGGCAATGCATTGGCTACGGTGTAAGCCTTGTGCTATACAGCGCACGCATTTTCCTCAACTGACTTTCAATTCATTATCGAATCGTTGCTGCCAGTCCAAGCAAAACTCTTAGGAGATCAGACGATGGAACCTGGAAAGATCGTTCAATGCGCAATTCACCCCGGCATTGGCATTGCGCGTGTCGGCAACAGCCCGACCGAATACTTCATCGGTCCGGAAACGCCGACCATGCCGCCCGTGACGGCTGATGGACTGTTCAAGGACGCGCAGGGAAGAATCCGCCGCCAAGTCGCCAAGTTTCGCATTTACGGGTTGGACGCCGATGGCAACGTTATCAAAGAATTGACGGCGGATGACGCCGAAATCAGTTGGACGGTGCATGTGGCCAATACAAAAGCCATCTGGTTTGATTTTGAATCGGCCCTGGATATTCCCACGGCGCAACCGACTACGCGGCGCAATGCGAAGTTTGCCGGGGAGCGCACTGCTTTGTTGATTGATCCGGGGCCCCGTTCTGTTGCCGGGAAAAACGCCCAAGCCGCATTTGATACCGGTAGGTTTTTGAGCGCGACGGTTCCATTGGGAGAAATCCGCACGGATGATGTGGGCAACTTGCTGGTGTTCGGCGGATTCGGCACATCGGCGTCGCCAACCAACAAACCGATCACGGGATTCAATAACATCGAATGGTACGACGACGTTTCCGACGGGCCAGTCAGCGCTACGGTGAAAATTGGCGACGAATCAATTCCTGTTACATCCGCCTGGGTGATTGCCGCCCCGCCGGATTACGCGCCGGGCATCAAGTCCGTCGTGACGATGTACGATATTGCCTATCAAGTGGCTGTTGAGCAGCGATGGATCAAGCTGCCTGACCAGATTTCTTTTACCGAAAACATCTATCCGATCTTCGAACGGTTCAATAATCTGCAATGGGTCAACAACGGGTTTTACCTGGATTTCGGCTGGGGATCGCCCGGAGATTTTCTGTCGCCGGAAAATTTGGCGCGGCTGTCCAGCAATGGGCCGGAATCGAAACCGCTCCGGGAAGCGATTTTCAATTCATTCCGCAACCCCGATTACAAGGAAACGCAAGCCCATGCGCTGCCGCCTTTTTATGGCGACGGCGTGGCAGATATTCCGCTGGATGGAAATCCGCGCAACTGGTTGGCGGTAACCCATTTGCAATACGAATGGTTGCGCCAGTGGGCTGCGGGCGAATTTCGACCGGGATTTGATCCGGAACTGGTCAAACCGCGCACCTTGGACGAATTGCCATTGTCGGATCGTCCTCAGGCATTGGACAAAGCGGCGCTGGATTTTTGTCTGGGCGGGGCTTTCCATCCCGGCTGCGAAGCGACGTGGCCGATGCGGCATGCATTGCTGTATTCCGAGGCGTTTCGGATCAAACAGCTCCCGCCGGATCACGCCGACAAAGCTTGTAGCATGGTGTTGACGCCTGAAGTTGCGGTTTCTGCTGAAGGGCCAATCAATGGCAGTTTGCCCGGCGACATCACGCGCTGGATGGTGCTGCCCTGGCAAGCCGATACGGCCAGTTGCGGCGCGGGATATGAACCACAGGTGAATCCGTTCTTTCCGACGTTCTGGCCCGCGCGCGTTCCGAATCAGGTGTTACCGCAACTGCATTACCAGCAGGCGATTGATCCGGAAATAAGTGAAACGCAGAAGTTAAAACAGTTCAGTTTGCGGCTGGATTGGCTGCGCGATTTGCTATACCTGACGCAGACGGGGCCGATTGAAAAGATCAATCAGTTTTTAGCCGATTGGAGCAAGGTCGGCATCATCACACGGCAAGAAGTCCCCGAAGGGAATTCGCTGTTGCCGCCTGTGGTTCATGTCGAAATGCAAAACGAACTGATCGAAAAACCTGACGGCAGGTATGCGGAGATTCATCCGCTGGAATACCGATGACAGCTTGTGTGGCGATCATTGGCGGCGGCCCGGCTGGCGCGGTGACAGCGTTGCAATTGGCCAGAGCCGGAGTTTCCGTCGCCGTGATAGACCGCCTGACCGGCGAACCCTGGAAAATTGGCGAAGGATTGCCGCCCGCCGCCAAACCGATTTTGCAGCGGCTGGGGCTGTGGGAACGATTTCTGGCTGATGAACATCTGGCTTCTTACGGCAACTGTTCGGCGTGGGGAGCAAGCGCGTTGGTGGACCATAGTTTCGTCTTCAACCCACACGGCTGCGGCTGGCATTTGGATCGAACGCGATTTGATGAAATGTTGCTCGACGCGGCAATCGAATCCGGCGCAAAATTGATTTCAGGTGTCGGGCTTAGGAGTTGTCGGCAAGTTGGTTCAAGCTGGTGGTTGCACGGAAAAAAGCTTCTTCAAGAATTGCCGGAGCCTACCGCAGAGGCGCAGAGAACGCTGAGCAAGCACAGAGATTCTGGTGAAACGCTCTGCGACCCCTCACTGATGCTCTGGGACTCTGCGGTGGAAAACGCTGATGGTGAGAGTTTGTCTTCGAACGACTCGGTATCCATTAAAGCTGATTTTGTGATTGATGCCAGCGGACGCGGCAGTTGGTTCGCCCGGCGGCAAGGAGCCAGGCGAATTAACCACGACAATTTGGTTGGCTTGGCTGTGTTGCTGAAAACAGAAAGGGAAACTGACCAGGATTCTTTGACGATGGTTGAAGCCGTTGCCGACGGTTGGTGGTACACGGCGTTGTTGCCGTGTAAAAGGCTGGTGGCCGTTTTTCTGAGCGACGCTGATTTGGAAGCGACACGAATGGCGCGGACCGCAAAAGGCTGGAAAAGGTTGCTGGATCAAACTCTGTATCTTCGCGAACGAGTCGAACGTCATGGCTATCAAATTGAACTCGGTCCGAAGATTGTTTCCGCCAATAGTTCGCATCTGGATTTAACGACGGGTGAAACCTGGCTGGCCGCTGGCGATGCCGCCGTCGCGTTTGACCCGTTGTCTTCGCAAGGAATTACGACGGCAATGGAATCGGGCATTTTGGCTGCGGAAGCGATTTTGAACGGAACGGCTAAAGCCTTGAACAGTTACTCTCAGCGGTTGGAACAGGTTTTCACCGCGTATTTGGCAAGCAAGGATTCTTATTACGCGCAAGAACGACGTTGGCCTGATTCAACGTTCTGGCTCAGGCGGCATAACAAATTGATTGACCGGCGCATTCAAGGGAACGCTGTTTCGGTCAATCATTCCCCACAACCATTAACTATGGAGAACCCATGACCAATCACGAAAAACTAGACGCTGCTGGAATGATCAACCCTGATCATCAGTTTTCCGAGGAAGACAAAAAGGTGCTGGAAACTTTGACGCCCGAAGAGGTTGACGCCCTGATTTCCGCGCAAAAGAAAGTAAACGCAGCCAAAGACGCCGGACAGGACATCGCTTTCGGCATCCTTCACTAAGAGGCCGAAGCACACTTCATAATTCACTCTGAAAATTCACCACAAAATGCACAGAAATCACAAAAAGACCGGAAGCACACGAATTTGGATTTCTTTTGTGACTTTTGAGCTTTTTGTGGTGAATCACCAAGCTTCCTAAGCCGGCTGTTTAGTTACAGCCAGCGCCAAATACGAATCGCCCTGTTTGAGCATCAAGCCTGCTTCGACAAATCCATCCAGTATTTGGCGAATTTCTTCCTGATCGGCGACCCAGCCGGAAACCTTGCTCCATGAATCGGAAAGTTGTCTTAGCGTGCTGACCTGATCGCAAGCCAGATACAAAAACTTCTCTTTGCCGGTGAGCGCAATCAGTCGCCGTTTGGCGACCGGACGTGAATCCCACAGCAGCAATCGGTCGCCTTGTTCCACCTGAAGCAGGTCGCTGGTTTCGTGGCATTGTTGCCAGCGCAGCACTTGTTCGGACAGCGGACGAACGTAACTCGCCACATCGCGTGGCTGGCTGTAATCGTAGGTGAAGTAATACGCCAGATTGGCCACAGCTTCCGGCGCCAGCGGGTAAACAAATTTGTATGCCGGAAAGGGCGTCAGGTCCTTAAAACCGAGTTCCTTGTATTCATTGAAATTCGGGCTGAAACGATCCAGCCGCAAGCTGATGGCGAAATTCGGCGGTTGCAAATGCGCCAGCAGCGGCACCTGTTTTGCCAGCCGGAAATACTCTTCCGGCGATTCGCCCGGAAATCCCCACAGGATGTTCCATTCACAGGAAAGCCCGACTTCCTTGCACCATTTTAGAAGCTGGATGTTTTGCAGCGCTTTGACGCCTTTGCGCATGATGTGCAGCACTTCATCGCTCAGGCTTTCAATGCCGGGTTGAATAATGCTTGCGCCAGCGGCGCGCAACTGATGAAGGTGTTCCTTTTTCAGATTGGCTTTGACTTCAAAAAACAGATCCAGCCCCAAATTGCGCTTGGCCAGTTCCGGCAGCAAATCCTTGAAATAGCCCAGGTTCAAAATGTTATCCACGACGTAAATCGGATAGCCCGGATATTTCGCCGTCACCTGTACGAATTCATCCAGTGCGCGGTCGGCGGATTTGCTGCGGAACGCCATGGTTTGCCCGTTCAATCCGCAAAACGTGCAATGATGTTTTGCGCCCCACCAACAGCCGCGCGCGGTTTCCAGCAATAAATTCGGTCGCAACGCATCTTGATAAGAAGTGCTGCAAAGCTGTTCAAAGTATTCGTCGTAATCCGGGTAAGGAAGCGCGTCCATGTTTTCAACCGCGGACGCATCTTTTAGCGCGGGCAACATTGAGGGGGCAACGGGCAGGCCAGCAGCTTGCTGAGAAAATACGCTGGGCAAATCAGCGTACGGTCGTCCGGCCAAAACGCGCCGCACCAGTTCGGGGAACACCAAATCGGCTTCGCCGGAAACCACCGCATCAACGAATGGGAATTGGCGAATGACTTCGTTGCCCATTGCGCCTTCACAGTTGGAACCGCCGAGCACGATGGTCAATTCAGGGCAGCGCGCTTTCAGGCGTTTGGCCAGCGACAGCGAAGCCACCTGCTGTAAAAACACGCTGGTGAAGCCAACGATTTTCGGCTGGCAGGCAAGCACTGTTTCTACGCATTCGTCTAAAAATGCTTCGACGTGTTGGCGCGCGCTCAGAATGGCGGCGACCAGTTCGTCGGAAAATGGTTCTTTGGGCCAGACGTGATTTTCGCTTCGCGCTTTGTCGCGCAGGATGTCTTCGACGTAGCGCTGCACGTCGGCGTCGGTCTGATGATGGAACAGCGAGTCCGAGAACACCCATTCGCCAACCAAATCCGTGGTGTCCGTGCCGTAACTGATTCGGGAATACAAAGGTTCGCCGATCCGTTCCGCAAATTGAAAGGTGAAATAGAAGGTTTTGGCGGAAACGCCGTCGCGGGTCAGCGCGGATTTCAACAGTCCCAGCCCAATGGATGGCAGCCGCAACGGGCCAAAGGGCATGCTCACAAAAACAACATCAGCTTGAGTCTGCATCAGCATCTCCACGGGTTCGATTTATCGCGGCGATTGGATTCGCTGGATCAAATTCTGGAATCGTTGATCGGAACGCAGGCTGGCAAAATTCGGATCGGATTTCAGTTTCAACAGCCAGGGGCTGTGTGTTTGAAACGCTTTTTCCAGCCATTCAAATGCCCGATCCGCATCGCCCAATCCCGCATATACTTTGCCGATTTCATACTGACGGACATTCCCTTTTTGCGCGGCTTGCAACAGCAGGTCGAGCATTTCCTGCGCTTCGGCAGTTCTGCCGGAAACCGCATACACGTGACCAAGTGCCGCCAGCGTCAACGGTTCGTCACGGCTGAATTCACGCGCTTTGATCAATTCGGCGATTGCCAGATCGTGCATGCCTTTTTGTTCATAGGCGCGTCCCAAATCCAGGTGCGCCGGCCAATATTTGGATTCAATCAACAGCATCTTTCGGCAAACTTCCACGCATTGGTCGTAACGCCCGGCGTAAAAGTAGGCAAACTGCAAATCCAGATGCACACGCAATGAATACGGATCCAGTTCCAGTGCGCGCTGACCGGCGGCGATAGCATCATCGAACCGGTCCAACCCTTGCAGCACGGCACTCAACCTGGAATGCGATTCAGCCAGATTCGCGTTGATCGAAATCGCGCGCAGCAATTCCTTTTCCGCGCCTTGCAAATCCCAGTCGAAATACCGGGCTGTGCCCAGCGAGTGATGCGCTTCCGGCAAAGAATCGTCTAGCTGAACGGCTCGTTCGGCGCTTTCTTTGGCCAACTGTGCGTAATCGCTGGACGCCAGGCCGTTTGCCGCCAAAGTTCCATACACATCTGCCAGCCCGGCGTAGGCCAGCGCGTAATTCTTGTCGGCTTCGATGGCCTGTTTGTAATGCTCAATCGCTTTTCGGAATCCATCAATGGATTGCCGGTTCCATTCAAATCGGCCATTCAGGTACAGGCGATAGGCTTCCGGATTTTCCGTGAATTGTTTGGCGACTTGTTGTTGTTCTGCGCCGGACAGTTGCGACCGCAACTGATGCGAGACTTGTTGGGAAATAACGGATTGCGCCGCCAGCAAGTCCGTGATCAGGTGCCTGTATTCGCCGCCCCACAATCGGCTGCCGTCGCGCGTGCTGACCAGTTCAACCGTGATGACCAGCGTTTGATCCAGTTTGATGACGCGGCCTGTCAGGATGGCGCGCACATCGAACTTTTCGCCGAGTTCCGCCGGGTCCATCAGTTGTTCTTTTTGCTGTTTTTTGTACCGAAACACAGAGGTGCGCGAAGTCACTTTCAGTTTCGGCAACTGGGAAATGTTGTGAATCAGCGTTTCGGTGATTCCGTCGGTGATGTATTCAAGAGTTGCGTCGTTGGTTTGATTTTCCAGCGGCATGATCGCGATGGAATCAAGCGAAGCATTTTTCGTTGCCAACCAGTACCCGGCAGCCGCCAAGGCAAACACCAAAATTGCAGCCAGGGCCGCGATTCCCAATCGCTGGTTTTTGCTGAATCGGGGAGTGTGTGTTTCGCCAGACAGCGTTCCTGACGATTTTGATGACTGGGATCGTTGTCCCGACTGACCGGAAGTGGATTGTCGCGCAAACTCTTCGCCGGTAACCGATGCCGCTGCGTTTGTGGAAGTCCCCGACGGGGGCAAAAATTGTCCCTGGCTGTCGAATTCAAACTCCAACCGACGTTTCAGGGTTTTTAACTCCGCCGACAATTCTTCGGCGGTTTGAAACCGATCTTCGCGTTCTTTGGCCAGCAGTTTTTGAATGATCTGTTCCAATTCCGGCGGTGAATTTCTCAAGGGCAGGGGCGGACGATCCAGAATGGCGACGAAGGTGTCCGGCACGGATTGCCCCGGAAATGGCAAATGACCGGCAAGCATTTCAAACAACACGACGCCCAAGCTCCACAAATCGCTGCGGGCGTCTACTTTTTGTCCGCGAACCTGTTCCGGAGACATGTAATTGACGGTTCCGATGATGGTTCCGGGCAAGGTGTCTGTGCTGATGGTCGGCGGTTCGTTCGAGTGAGAGTCGGATTGATAAAAGGCCGGTTTGGTAATCGTGGCCAAACCAAAATCCAGCACCTTCACAAATCCATCATGCCGCACCATGACGTTTTCCGGTTTGATGTCGCGGTGAAGGATGCCTGCGGCGTGGGCTGCGGCCAGCGCGTTGGCAATTTGATACGCGATGTTCAGGGCTTCGAGCAGCGGAATTGGCCCGTGGCTGATGCGGCTGCGCAGCGTTTCGCCTTCGACATATTCCTGTGCGATGTAATAGGTTCCATCTGATTTTCCGATTTCGTGGATCGTGACAATGTTCGGATGGTTGGTGGCGCTGGCAGCTTTGGCCTCTGTTTCAAAGCGGCGTGAATGTTCCGGCTCGCTGGCGAATTTGCCGGGTAACAGTTTCAGCGCCACCTTGCGATTCAGTTGTGCATCTTCCGCCAGCCAGACTTCGCCCATGCCGCCACTGCCAAGTTGAGAAAGAATTTTGTAGCGGCTGATGATTTGTCCTGACAGCGAAACCTGCGCCAGCGAAGCATCTGGATGCTGTGCCAGAAACGTCGCAGCCACGTTCAGAGCCGGTCGCGCGAGAAATTCGTTGTCTTCGCGGTGATGATCCAGCAGTCTTTCGACCTCATTGCGCAACTCGCTATCCGGTCCACAAGCCTGAAGCAAAAATGCGTGATGTTCGGCGGGCGCAAGTTCCAGCGCCTGATCGAAAAGTTCGCCGATTCGTTGATAACGTTCTGGGGTCATTTTGCGGCGCTCAATTCCTGCTGCAACCAAGCCTGAGCCATACGCCAATCGCGGCGCACCGTGCTGAGAGAAACCTGTATTACTTCGGCAGCTTCCTCCAGGCTCAGCCCGCCGAAGAAGCGCAATTCGACAAGGCGGGATTGACGCGCATCAAGTTTTTCCAGCGCAGTCAGCGCATCGTCCAATGCCACCAAGTCCGGATTTTGCTGCCCACCGACGTTGGCGGCCTCCGACAACGAGACTTGAATCGCCTGGCCTCCGCCACGTTTGTGAGCCTGCTGTTCGCGCGCAAATTGCACCAGAATATGGCGCATTAACGTCGCCGATACACCAAAGAAATGCGCGCGGTCTTGCCACTCCACCTGTTTCCAATCAATCAGCCGCACAAAGGCTTCGTTGACCAGCGCCGTCGTTTGCAGCACGTGGCCTTGCCGTTCGCCTGCCAGATAACCGTGCGCCAGCCGATGCAATTCGCGGTAAACCAGTGGCGTCAGTTGTTCAAGCGCGCTCTGGTCCCCTTGATTCCAGGCGACCAGCAGTTGGGTGATCGTCGGCGGTGTCATAATTTAATCAAATTGTTGTGATGAAATGTTTTGCAGGGATGTACCAATTGCCTGCCGGTGGGCTGAAGGCTAACACAACGGCTCAAAATCAGACAATTCTCGCGTGACGAAAAAATTTTTCAGCCAATGAACACTTTGGCCAACTTTTTTCCCCTTACCTGATAGAGCAAGAAAGTCTTGCTTCGGCGGAAATAACAAGCTGCCTCAACTATTCAAGTCCCCCTGGGCTTGTTGAAATTACTAACCGACAACAGGCCGCTTGCCTCGCTCAAGCACAACTTGGGTGGGAGGCAGATTTACAACCCAATCCCAATTTAGGAGATTTTAGAAAATGAAAAAGTCAATGTTCCTAACAATGATGATGTTTTGCTTGATGGTCGCCTTAACCAGCGTTGCTTCGGCTCAGAATAAAGGCAATGGCAGAGTCTTAACCGTTAATGACGACAATCCCTCCAAAAGCACTGAATTTTCCGTCAAGAATGGGGATGAAATCGTCGCCTCGATTGCGACAAGTAATGGAAATTATGGCATTCCCAAAGGCGCCACCTACTCGCGCATTGAAGTGAGACAGCCCAACAAAATTGTTTACATTTACTACGCGGCAGATACGCCGGAGCTTCAGGACATCATCAATAACAAACGAGCTGGTCGAACAACCAAAGTCAAAGGCGTTTGCACGAACTCAAGACCCATCAAAGCAAACGACAAAGCAACGATTCAATCTCAACCTGCGCAGGGTGGTGGAACAGATGTCACCTTCACTTTTGGTGGTGCGTGTTTCTCATTCGTTGCGAAATAGCCTGACAAAAATAACCGCAACCTGAATTCCAGGAAAGTAAATGATTGGTTACCGAACTGAACAAGCCGTTATCGAGGTACTTTCTGGAATCAGCCGACAACGGCAAGCCAGTGAGCGGCACGATGACATTATGAAGAGAAGAGCGATCCACATTAGTAAAGGCTGTTTGAATTAGTGGCTGATGTTACGCGAGTGGAATGTCGAAAACTCAATTGACAGGTTTTCGCGCTGGAAGCGCGGCGGATATTAGCCTGCGGTGCAAACCGCAGGAATAAGCGGTATATCATTCGCGCTCCGGCAGGAGCGACGGACTGACATCGCTTGCCCGGCGTCCCTGCCGGGACGCGAACTCTTTTCCAAACGCAACCGGTGGTTACGCTTCGCTTCACCACCGGCTACCATCCGCCGTGCCTTCGGCACTGAAGACGCTGTCAAATAGGTTGTCGAAATATCCTTCGCGTAACATCAGTTAATCAAATAGTGCTATTGGCATAGTGCTATTTGGCAGCGGCATCGCGTTTGCTTTGTGGAGAAGGTGAAACGTGATTTTCAAGCCACATGGAGGATGTTATGAGCAAAGTCATGATCGCCAGCAAGACGTTGGCATCGCTGGGAACGGAAATCGCCGGTGAAGCCGCTCGAATCAAAGACAAGGTCATAGGTACCGTTGAAGAAGGCGTCAATTCAGGCAAAGCCGCAATGAAGCGCGTAAGCAAACGTGGTTGCGCCCTGGCCGAAGACTTGCTCGATGAAGCAGCCTATCGAGTGAAACGTCATCCGATTCAGAGCGTGGGCATTACGCTCGGCATTGGATTGGCGGCTGGCATTGCCATTGGTTGGCTTGCCGGTCGAAAACGATAACGATTAGACGAAAAACGCGATCAAGATTTATCACGCGCAGAAGTATTCTCGGCTAGTCAATCCACATCCAATCTTTCTGGTGAACCTTTGCGGTTGGACGAGGGGGAGATTGTGTTGGAAAGATTCAGAACAAGTGCCATTTCCGGATTGCTGATCCTTGTCAGTTTCGTTGGATTGACCTTCTGGCGTCCTGCGCAACGGGTAAAAGCCAACGGAACTTCCTGTCCTGCTGTCGCGCAAACTTGTTTACCCACGCTCCCTTCTGCCTATCCTGCCGCAACGCCCGAATGCATTCCGACACCGGTTTTGGATGGCGAAGTCACGGTTCCTCCGCAACAGACTGCGAGAAACAAACAGTTTGGCGTTTTCCATTGGGGGCCGTCGAAAGCCAGCGTTTATAACAGCGTCAGACTTGTTCAGGGCGAGCAAACAGACCGTCTGAACTGGATGGCGGAGCAGGTTGCCGCAATGGGAACCAGAAGTTTGAAAGTGTACTTGGGCGTCGGGGATTACTACGATTTCAATAACGATGGGCAAACATCGTCCCAACTTCTGCCTTATACGCTGAAGGAGATGGTTGCCACGCTGATGGATTCCGAAACGGGCATTCGGCCTTACGACAAGTTATTCAAGGATCCTCGTTTTGATACCTACTTTCTATCGGTCTATTCGCTTGGAGGCGCGCAAAATAACTGGATTGACGGATACAGTTGCAGCGAATACCTGGCAGAACGCGATGAGATGCGGGAACTGGGGGAATATCTGTTGGGCAATCCTGACTATGAAGGCAAAACTTTCATCCTCACCAATTGGGAAGGCGATTGCGCCTTTCTGGAAACCGATCTTTATCGGAATCGCTGGAACGGCTACAGAAATTACATACAGGCCAAATCCGATGGCGTCAGGCTGGCGCGTGCGCCGTTGCTGATCAACGATGAGTTTCAACCTGGAAAAGCTCGGCTTTACTCGGCATTGGAATACAAGCTGACATATGCCGTCATGCCTGGGAAAACTACGTACACGCCGTTTCGCAATGATGGAGCGCGCGTTCGGTGCGGAATACAGGGAAACGATGATTACCGGTGTTTGGTGGATACGGTTGCGCCCTTTGTTAATGTTGATTACTACTCGTACTCCGCCTACGAAAGCACCAATGTGCTGTACCCTTTGCTGGATTATGCCGCTTGCGAAAACCCTGGCCGCGATTTGAAGAAGGAGCTGAAAGACAATCTCAGCTTTGCACTGTGCGTCATCCACTCTGTCCGAGGAAATATCCAAGCCAAAAATTTCATCATTGGGGAATACAACTGGGAAGTGAACGGGCAAATTGGCGGGAACGAACCTTCGTTCCTCAACGAACTGTTTCGCGCAGTGGAAGATGTGGATGGGGTTCAGCCTGCCTACACGTTTTTTTATCAGGCACTGTCCAGCACAGCCAACATCGGCCAGTTGTTCACCGCCTCGGACAACCGCGTGCGCACGCCGACAGGCAGAGTGTTCGCGCCCTGGAAATCCCTGGGCGGAGGAATTACCGCCAGTCCTGCTGTTTCTTCATGGGGGAACAACCGGCTGGACGTGTTTGTCAGAGGTATGGACGCCTACCTGTACCTGAATTCTTCAAACGACGGCGGCGAGCATTGGTCGGGCTGGGGCGGGGATTATCAATCTGTGATTACTTCAGACCCGGCAGCAGTTTGCTGGGGCGCAGGCCGGATAGACCTTTTTGCACGCGGACCGAACAACGATCTTTTATACAAAAACTTCACGGATTCGGAGTGGTCGAATTGGAGTTCCCTGGGAGGCGGTTTATCTTCCGGGCCTGCTGTTGCGTCCTGGGGAACCAATCGGCTGGATGTTTTTGTTCGTGGAATAGACACGTATCTTTATCACAACATTTCAACCGATGGCGGAATCACCTGGTCTGGTTGGATCGGGGATTATGAATCCACTGTCAGTTCAGATCCGGCAGCCGTTTCCTGGGGACTGGGCCGTATTGATTTATTTGTGCGTGGGCCGAACCAGGACCTTTTGCATAAAAGCTATTCCATCGGCGCAGGCTGGTCCGTCTATGAATCGCTTGGCGGAATTCTGACGTCAGCACCCGGTGTGGCTTCCTGGGGAGCGGGGCATTTGGATGTCTTTGTTCGCGGGTTGAATGAGGCCCTATGGCAAAACACCTATGACGGATTCACCTGGAGCGGTTGGCGGCTTAACGCGGGTAGATTTGCCCAAAAACCAGTAGCGGTTTCACGCGCACCTGGCAAAATTGATGTGTTTGTTAAAGGCATTGATAACGCTGCCTGGTACCGTTGGTACGACCGAAGCATTTCAGTGCCAGATTCCTGGCTTCCATGACGAAACGCTTTTCAGCGTAAATTCCCCGAAAAAAGTATAGAAAACGAAGACGCCACGTACATGGTCTGCAGCGAGAATGCCGCTTTTCCATTTTGTTTCTTAACTGATGTTACGCGAAGGATATTTCGACGACCTATTTGACAGCGTCTTCAGTGCCGAAGGCACGGCGGATGGTAGCCGGTGGTGAAGCGAAGCGTAACCACCGGATGCGTTTGGAAAATGGTTTGCGTCCCGGCAGGGACGCCGGACAAGCGATGTTAGTCCGGCGCTCCTGCCGGAGCGCGAATGACACACCGGTTGTCCATGCGGTTGCACCGCAGGCTAATTTCCGCCGCGCTTTCAGCGCGAAAACCTGTCAATTGAGTTTTCAAAATTCCAGTTGCGTAACATCAGTTAGACAGATGTTCACGTGATTTCGCCGACCTGCTTCAGCGCTCCGTCAGCAATCGTGATGTCATAACTTCGTTCGTCGAGTGCAACGTGAACTTTTTGAGTCATGAATTCTTGTTTGAACCTTCCTGATAAACGACTTTATTGGCGACCTCGAAAGTGAAAGATTTTATTGCGAACCATGGCCAAACCCGTACTTTGATTTTTGCAGGAAAATCACCGATATGAAACTGAAACTCCGGCACATACCAAAGACCGCTATTTTTCTTATCTACAACACTGCCGTTTACCAACACACATTCGTATCCTAACCCCTGTCCGTAATAAGTGACTTTCTGCACACCGCTCGGTGTACTGACTTCAAACTCTCTGATTAACCAACGTTTCGAGCACAATTTGGCACTCACAGAGAAAAGCTTTGGCTGATTGCTGGCTAAATCATCTCCCGTTCTTGACCTATCTTCCGCCGCGTTTAAGAGGTAGCTGATAACAAAGCTATCTCCAATTATTTGAGCACGATTGAAAGGTTTCAATCTCTTTAGAAGGATTTGAAGAAGTTGCTCTCTGTTGCTGATTTCCTGGCTGATATGAAGTTTGGCGTCGCGGGAAACCACAAAGGCCTGCTGACTTTCGATGATGACTTGAACAACATCCCTGAAGAACACTCTACGCCGATAGAAATAAACTCTTTCGACGTAATCCTCTCCCAACATAATCTTCTGCCTGAAAATTGGCACGAGGCACAAAGTAAGGATTCCTAGCGTCATTACACTTAGCACAAACAGACGTCCTTCTGAATTCACCGATATCCAGCAAAATAACACGATCCCGCCCAAACACATTGACGCGAACCCATATTTAAAGCCTTTGCCGCTGGGATATTCTTTCATTGGTTACACTCTGAATGAAGCAAACAATTATGATCTCAGCCATTCCAAACATAGAAAGTCAAAATCCAACTCACCCAGCCCAATCATCGCCGCTAGCTCTTCCACCGAATACTCCTGTCCGGTATTCCACACATCAATCAGCATTTCGCCCGCTTTGCGCGAAGCCCACCAGCGCGAACCAAACTGGGTTTTCAGGTAATCGCGCAGTTGCGCTTCAAAGGCGGCGGCGCGCAACTCATTCGCCGGGCGAAAATCGTCGCTGATGGCACGCAACGATTCAGCCTCACCATCCTGCACACGAACGGCTTCGGTCATCAGTTCGGAATAACGTGCGCCGATTCCGCTGGTCAGTTTGCCGGAATGGAATTCCAGTTCGTAATGGAGTTTGGCAGCTTGGTGGCGCAAATCCATCAAGCGTAACACGGACAGCGCATGGCGGAACTCCGCCGATTCGACAAAGCCAAGCGTGCCGGTCAGCCACGCCTCTTCGAGCACAAGATTTTCCAGCAGCATTCCCCAAGCTACAGGTACAGCCAAGTCTCCGCCAATCTGAAATTCAGGCATCAAGTTTCGCGAAGTCCATGCCGCAGCTTGCGCTTGTCCGGCGGCGCACAGGAACTTGCGATAATTCCACTGGCCATCGGTCAGATTCGCCACAAATTTGATTTCATCCGGAATTCGGATTGGCAAACAGAACGCTTCTGCCTGTTTTCCGGGACGAGCGGCGGCATCCAGCTCTACATTTGATTGTTTGTCAGTGTTGAAACCGAAGTTGGAAAACAGTTCTCGGTAAATCCGTGGCATCTGTGCGGACTGAAAAAACGCATCGAAACGCGTGTAGCGCCGCAAATACGGCAAATCCGCCGAAGTCACCTGGTCAAGAGAAATTCCTATTTCTCTTGCTACCAGCGGCGCAAGCGCCGAAACATAACGGCTTTCGGTTGTTTCCAGAATCCTGGCCGCCGCCGCTTCCAGTTTGCTGAAATCCAAACCTTGCAACTGGCTGCGCATCGCCAGCGACTGAAGCCGAAGGATCAGCGGCCACGCTGCCAGGTAGTTGCCTAGTGCCGCGCCAATGCCGGAGTGGCCTGCCATAGCGCAGCCCGCTGTAAGGCGTGACGGCTCAAGCTGCAGTTCCGTCACCCATTGCATGGCGTCGCCCGGCGCGCATCCCTCTTTCAACATGGCCCGCGCGATGAGCATCCATCCTGGCCATGCAATCTCCTGAAGCCCCCGAGCACGGAACGAGTGCGATCGCGCATGCATGTCGCCAGTGGCGACCTTCATTGCCTTGGAGAAGAGAGCCAGAATCTGCAGCTCGCGTACGCAAGCGTCTTGGGTTCCTTGGCCGCGCATCAGGAACTCAGCGCCCTTGGGATAGAACTTCTGCAGTTCGTTGCGCAAGTCGCGTACCTTTCTTGCTACGTCCTTCCCAAGGGCGACAACTCTCACGGCGTACCTGTTCTTGTGCAGCATGAAGCCGGCGCGTTCGATGACCAGCCCGTCCCACGGCGTGACGCACTCCAGACGCAGCCCGGACACTTCCCCCGCACGTGAGGGAACCGCGTCATGCAGCGTATGGCGCGCGCGGAACAGCAGGAGGTCCAGCGGCCTGTCCTGAAGCCATCTCTCACCCAAAGCCAGGATGCGATCACAGTCCT
>ERZ650309.682-NODE-682-length-16368-cov-4.824802_pt1 | contig 16368 bp, 12 predicted proteins | sample MGYA00376245_ERZ650309 | MGnify/ENA primary metagenome ERZ650309 (study PRJEB26733, sample SAMN07839294) | wastewater metagenome | biome: urban; feature: wastewater treatment plant; material: waste water | place: USA: North Carolina | collected 2016-04-26 ...
GACGCTCTTCCGATCTACCTCGCAATTCAGGGCCGCAATTTCGGGTACTGAAATTCAGGGTCACGTAGGTAAGTATGCTGTGGAAGGTCTCGGATACGATCCTTTGCACAACAACTTCTTTTTAGGAAAAGACTTTGAACTGAATATCATGAGCTGGGCAGAATATGGTTTGTCGTATGCCACCACACTCACTGAAAATGATAAAGGAGCCCTCACCGGAGGAATCACCTTTAAGTTTTTGCAGGGAATTGGTGCAGCCTACGCAAGGAATGCCGACCTCTACTACAATGTGCTTAATGATTCTGATATGATATTCGGATACCAGGGCTTTTCTCAAATTGACTATGGCCGTACCGATTACAGTTCATTCGAAAACCTTGGCGGTTATGGTGATATGATTCATGGAAACGGGTTTGGTGTGGACATCGGATTTTCTTATGATTTCTTCAAGGACCCTACCATCTGGCAATATGAAATGGATGGTAAAAAAATTGCCGATCCTACTCTGAACCGATACAAACTCCGCATCGGCGCATCTCTGCTCGACCTTGGCAAGATCAAGTACGATGATTTATCAAACACCTATCACCTGGAAACCAATGGTGGCCTTTACCCTGATTATGATGTCGATGAATTCGATGATAATCTCGATTTTGATCACACCTTCTCTGCTGTTTTCTACAATGGTGATTCACTGGCTTCTTATCGTGAAAACAGTTTTTCAATGGCACTTCCAACAGCTGTGAGTCTGCAGGCCGACTGGAACGCTTACAAACGATTTTATGTGAATGGAAGCTACATTCATGGTATAAAACACAGCGACACCGGTGTCGACCGCCCAAGTGTATTATCAATTACTCCACGTTATGAATCACCCTGGTTTGATGTCAGTTTGCCAATTTCTTATTTCAACTATACTGGTAAAATCAGCAGGGTGGGACTGGCGATGCGATTTGCAAGTTTCTACATTGGAAGTGATCGAATCGGAACATTATTCGGATTAGGTGATTTGAATGGAATGGATGTATATGCGGGATTGAAATTCTCGATCAACAAAGAGCGAATCCGTGATTATGATAACGACCGCGTTTCTGATGCTTTAGATAAATGTAAAGAAGTCGCAGGTATTTTGAAATTTGAAGGATGCCCTGATCGTGATGCTGATGATGTTCCTGATGCTACAGATCAGTGTCCTGATGTTAAAGGTTTGGTGACTTTATCAGGATGTCCCGATTCAGACATGGATGGCATCACCGATTCAAAAGATGATTGTCCCGAAACAGCAGGCTTACCTCAGTTCAATGGTTGTCCCGATTCCGACAATGATGGTATTAAAGATGCCGATGATGAATGTCCTTCAATTGCCGGACTTCCATTGTACAAAGGTTGCCCCGACACCGACAACGATAGCATTCCTGATCCTGTTGATGATTGTCCGACTACAGCAGGACTTGCAATTTACAAAGGTTGTCCTGATACTGATGGCGATGGCATTGCCGATCCACAGGATGACTGTCCTTTCGACGTTGGTCCACCGGCAACAAAAGGATGTCCTGTGAAAGTTACTCAGGCTCCGGTAAGTGTTGCTCCGGTAGCTGTTCAGTTAACAGCTGAAGAGCAGGAGATCATTAATAAAGTATTCCAAAATCTGCAATTTGAAACCGGCAAAGCCATTATCAAAGAAAGCTCATTTGCTTCACTCGATGAATTGGCAGGACTGTTACAGAAGAAGCCATCATTCAAACTTAAAATTGACGGACACACTGACAATACAGGCTCTGCAACATTGAATAAAACGTTATCGCAGAAACGTGCCGATGCTGCCAGAACATATTTGATGAACAAGGGAGTTGACGGAAGCCGTATCACTGCAAAAGGATTTGGCAAAGACAAACCTGTAGCCACCAATGCCACTGCAGAAGGCAGGGCGAAAAACCGAAGGGTGGAATTCCTCATTCTCGAATAAAAAAAAGGGCATCCAATGGGTGCCCTTTTTTTGGCTCATATCAGATTACCAAGAAAACTGCATAGACGGTGGATGCAAACTTTGTTCACAGATAAATGCACAAAGCTGTCACGGATTTGTTGCGGTCCTGTAATAGGGAAATGAAATTTGTTTATTTCAGAATCGGATGTAACTTTGCATCTGATTCTGAAACTTTTTAAAATATTTTTCTAACATTTTTCAATTCCATTTTTATGTTTTTCTTCCGGAACATCAAACTCTTTATCAGAGATTATTTTACTCTTACCAGCCGTGAACGGAAAGGTGCCATTATTTTATTTCTGGTAATAACATTGCAACTGGTGGCACTGTTCACAATGCACTATCTGTCACCTCCCGATGCTGAATTCATTGAGAAATTTCGTCCTGAAATCATAGCAGCGGAAAAGGTATGGAGCGCTTCTGAAAGCAAAGCAAAAGAAAAGGCCCCACCAGAAAAACAAACCCAAGTACGCTACTTTCCTTTCGACCCCAACACCAACAGTAATGCCGATTGGTCACAGTTGGGAATGAGTTCAAAACAAATTGCAATCATTAGAAATTTTCTGAACAAAGGGGGCCGTTTTTATAAGAAAGAAGACTTGAAAAAAATATATGGCATTCATGAGGAACAATATGAAAAACTGGAGAGTTACATTCAAATTGAAGCTCAAAAAAACAAAACAGAAAAATTCAAAGAGCAATATCCTGCGCGACCGGTTCGTCAGGTGGATTTGAATCGTGCAGACACCGTTGAACTGGCCACCCTGCCATTGGTGGGTGCCGGAAGGGCGCGAATGATATTCAAATACCGCGAAGCTTTGGGTGGATTTTTAGAATCCCGACAACTGCTGGAAGTGTTCACCATCGACAGTGCAGCCTATGATGCTATCGTGAAGAAAGCCATTGTGGGCGAGATGGAGCTCAGGAAAGTAAATATCAATGGCGACACGCTGCGTCACCCCTACCTGAACCGCCAGGTTTCCAGAGCCATTGTGAATTACCGCAAGCAACATGGTGATTTTAAAGATATTACAGAAATCAAGCAAGTCGCTTTAATCGACGATCAATTATTCCGGAAACTTGCTCCTTACCTTTCCATTAGGTAATTTTGCGGGTCTAAAAATAACATCCTTACACACCCTAACACTATCCGTCAAGCTTTATGGAGTTTACGTTAAACGAAAATCAGGCATTAATTGCGCAAACCATCCGTGATTTCGGAGACAAACATATTCGGCCTTCATTAATGGAATGGGACGAAGCACAGACTTTCCCTGTTCCTGTTTTCAAAAAACTGGGTGAATTGGGATTGATGGGTGTATTGGTTCCGGCAGAATATGGTGGTTCAGGTTTTGGATATTTCGAATATGTTACCGCCATTTCTGAGTTAGCGCGTATTTGTGGTTCCATAGGACTTTCAATGGCAGCACACAATTCGCTATGCACAGGCCACATACTTGCTTTTGGAAACGAAGCACAGAAGAAAAAATACCTTCCGAAATTAGCAACAGCAGAACATATTGGTGCCTGGGGACTCACAGAAGCGAACACAGGAAGTGATGCGATGAGAATGCAGTGTGTAGCAAAAAAAGACGGCGACTACTGGATCATCAACGGAAGTAAAAACTGGATCACACATGGTATTACAGGTGATGTTGCAGTTGTTCTCGCACGTACCGGTGATCTTCTCGATTCACGAGGCATTACTGCTTTTGTCGTTGAGAGAGGCACTAAGGGATTCAGAGGAGGAAAGAAAGAAAACAAACTGGGCATGCGTGCTTCAGAGACTGCGGAAATGATTTTTGAAGATTGCCGCATACATAAAGATCAGGTGTTGGGTGAAGTGGGAGATGGTTTCGTGCAGGCGATGAAAGTGCTTGACGGAGGACGTATATCTATTGCTGCTTTATCACTCGGTATTGCAAAAGGTGCGTATGATGCCTCTGTAAAATATTCAAAAGAACGTCAGCAATTCGGACAACCTATTTCAAACTTTCAGGCCATTGCGTTCAAACTTGCCGATATGGCCACGCAGATCGAAGCGGCAGAGCTGCTCACTTTCCAGGCTGCCGATTTGAAAAACCGTGGCGAAAAAGTTACCCGTCAATCGGCATTTGCAAAATACTATGCTTCTGAAGTGTGTGTTCGTGTTGCTACTGAAGCTGTGCAGATTTTCGGCGGTTACGGTTATACCAAGGATTTTCCGGTAGAGAAATTTTATCGTGATTCCAAACTGTGCACCATCGGAGAAGGTACTTCAGAAATTCAGAAGCTCGTAATTGCCCGTGAATTGCTGAAGTAATTCATTTCATTTTCTTAGAATCCCTCCCACTCAGGCTGACGGTATTTCAACCAGTATTTCTGAAGGAACTTAATTTCATAGGGCCATTTGTAAAATTTAAGATGATATCGCCATGAAGCGAAGAGTCTGATGGTGCGCCTTTGAAAATTCGATAGTTTGGTATCAGAAACCGTAGGGAAATAACCATTGAGCACCGTTTCAAAATCATGAATCTTATCTACCATATATGGTTTTAACCATGGTGTAAGAGGGTTTCTTCTCAAATCAAAATTTTCCCAGGTAGGATTGAGCCAGTCGTGAAGCGTTACCGGAAAAGTAAATCCCGATTTCTTTGCTTCCTCATACATGGCACTTCCTTCTGTTGGAACCGGACTGTACAGATAAAAAATAATTTCAGTATCGGGATTGACTTCCTTCACTTTTCTGATGAATTCAATATCACCTTCTATTCTGGAGTCGACTTCCTTCTCGCTGTGAGCAGGTGTTCCAAGTACAAATGAATACTCAGGAATGATATCGAACTTTTTCATCCGAGCTGCAAACTCAAGTATCTGGGCACCTGTTTGAGTACCTCCTTTATCCATCTCTTTCAGCACTTCATCGTTGCCGGTTTCAGCACCGAAAAAAATCATTTTGCAACCTGAATCTCTCATGAGTTGCAAGGTGGTATCAGAGTACTTCCACAAAGTATCAATGCGACCTTCTCCCCACCATACCATACCCTGATCCATCATCAGTTGTGCAAACTCTGCGGTACGTTTCTCGGAAACAAAAAAGTTGTTATCATGAAACTCAATGGCATCACCACCGAAATTATTTTTCAGATACTGAATATCACGAAAAATATTCGCTGCCGATTTACCTTTCCATCTTGCATTGTAAATAGGAACCACTGCACAAAAAGAACAGGTAAAGGGACAACCAAAACTCGAATGGTATGCAATTGTTTTCTTACCCAAATAGGTTTTGCCAAGATATTTAATCAATGGATAAAAAGTATTCAGCTTTTCATAAGGTAGATCGGGTAAAGTATCCTGATCATAAATTTCATCCTTGGGTGTGGTTACAATTTTTCCATTGTCAAGATAAATCAAATTGGGAATGGAGGCTGTATCAGATCCATTCTCAAGCGCATTTAATAATTCGGGAAAAGCTTTGTCACCGGGACCATTGATAATGAAATCGACTACCCCGCTTTGGATGGAGACCTTATACTGATTGGAAGCAAAATAACCGCCCCATATCACCTTTACATGAGGATATTTCTCTTTAATAAGATAGGTAAATGGAATGGCCTGTTTCAGTTGTGGCCCGGGCATGACGGTACATCCGAAATAGGCCACTTTACCTGAATCAAGATAACCCTGGATGCGACTCCACGGATCAGCTTCCAGGTTGCCGTCAACCATTACATACGACCATTTGCCTTCTATGGAAGCAGCCACCTGTAGAATTGAATTCGGTATCCTCGGCTTGAAGTGATTGCTGCGGGGATTGAAAAGCAATACGAGCTTGTCGTATTTATCTGATTTTAAAGTGTTTGACTGATCCATAACGGTAATGCCAAGATACCACAAAAACCAATACGCAAAATATATGTTATAACATATATTTTGCGTAATTTTGCATCGAATGATAAACTCCGTTCACATGGAAATAGAAAAGGAGATCAAGCAGACGGTAAAATTCTCATCTGAATATCATAAGATGGCGGTCAATCTGTTGTATACTGCATCGTGGATCGACATTCAGCATACGAGGTTGCTGAAGCCATTCGGACTCACTCCTCAGCAATTCAATTTATTGCGAATTCTGCGGGGTCAGCATCCTAAGCCTGCAACCATAAACATGTTAATTGACCGGATGATTGACAAGAGCAGTAATGCAAGCAGGTTGGTGGACAGATTACTTGCAAAAAAATTTGTGTCGAGATGCACAAGTGAAAACGATAAGCGGTCGGTAAATGTTACCATTACCGCTGAAGGGCTTGAGGTATTAAAACAAATAGATATGCAGTACCACATTATGGAGGCACCCATGAAGAACCTTACAGAAAAGGAAGCTGTGCTTTTGAATCAACTATTAGACAAACTAAGAGGATAAATGATTACAGTAATATCGGGTACCAATAAAAAGGATAGTCTCACACGAGTCATAGCCTCATTGTACTATTCACGATTGCGGTCGATGAACATTGACACTCGTTTTCTTTCTCTGGAGGATATCGATTACTCCTTTATAAATTCACAGATGTACGGAAATCACCCTTCTCAGATACTAAAGTTGCAGAAGGAAGTTTTTGATCCCACTAAGAAATTTGTTTTTGTGTTACCGGAATACAACGGAAGTATCCCGGGTGTATTGAAATTATTGATAGATGCACTCGACGTGCGTACAGCCTTCCAGGGAAAGAAGGCAGCTTTAACAGGGGTGGCGACCGGCAGAGCAGGAAATCTGAGAGGACTTGATCATCTTGCTTCGATTCTTCAGCACATGCGCGTAACCGTTATGCCGCACATGTTACCCATTTCAAAGGTGAAAGACGAACTTGATGTATTGGGTGAACTAAATAATCCTGCTACACAAAAGGTGGTGAATGCCCATGTGGCCGCTATACTTGAATTCTAAATTACCTTTTTATAATAATCGAATACCGTATTGGCTGTGTCCTGAATACTGTGGACCATTACCTGACGGTGAGATAGTTTTTGTGTGAGTAATTTCCTGAGAGTGTTCAGCATTTCATCTTCATCATTACAAATATTGGCTTCGGGTAGATCCGGAAGAAAGCCGGTATCAAAACCAACTATTTTCATTCCGGCATAAAGAGCTTCGAGAAAAACATATCCTGCTGATTCGAATTGCGATGGATGCAACAATATCCGGCTGTGAGTCATCATCTGCAGCACGTCTCTTCTGTCAAGTTTTCCTTCCAATAGCAATTGCTCCTGCAGTCCCGATTCATGGATGAGCTTCATCAATGGCTCCTTCTCCACTCCATCGCCGATAATTCTTCCGGTAAGGCCGGGAAACTCTTTGGCCAGTTGCACAAAGAGTGAAACAAACAATCGGTAATTCTTGAGTGGAATGAGTGAACCTACGGCAAGGATATCAGTATGGCGTTCCTCATTAAACTGCAAGCCTTTGAAATCATCAATATTAAGGCCCATTGGTACTGCCAATGCATCTTTAATTCCGAAATTCTTCTGAAGCTGCCGGGCAGCATACTCAGAAATCGTAAGGATATTTAACGTTGATGGATGAATGTGTTTCATGTACCGGTTAGAAGGTAACACATCTTGCCCCATAGCATGGCAGATAAGTTTAGCGCCAGTAATTCCTGCGGCCCATTTCCCAACCAATGTGCATTCGGTGAGCCAGAAAGCATGAATGATGTCGATGGGTTTTTTCTCGTGAAATCGCTTCAGAAAACGAATCACCGAATACCAGGTTTTCCATCTTGCGGGAAACTTTCGATTGCTCCCTCCTGCCGACCAGCAGCTGATCCCATTCCAATCATAAGAGCCCTTTGTGAAAGGATATTGAAAACTGACTATCTGAATATTAATGTTTGCCGAATGCTGCTGGTGCAATGCGAACAGAAGCGACTGCAATACAGGTATGCATGTTGTGTCCGCCTTGGATGCAGCAAATCCGGGTGTTAATACGACTACATTCATTAATAAGACTTCATTCAGGAAGTGGGAAATTAGTAAAAAAATGATAAATTATAAATGATAAATGATAAATTATAGGGGGCTGGTAAAAACTGATATGGTTGTATGATCACTTAACACTAGTCACTAAAAACTAATCACTAAACACTTGTCACTAAACACTAGTCACTATTCACTATTCACTAAACACTTGTCACTAATCACTCAGTTGTGGAAGGCGCAGGTTGCGATTCACGGTAAACCATCCAAGCAACAGCCAGATAAAAGAGTGCTGCTGCTTTGTCGGTATCTAGGAAATTATTAAAAAGACTGTGAGTGAGGAAAGTCATGAAGGCAAAGAGCATAGCTGCATGAAAACCTCTCTTTGCAGGATCTGTTTTGAGGTGTCGGAATGCCAGTTTAACCGATAACAGAATAAAAAAGAGGAAGGCCAGGGCAGCGGGCAAACCTGATTCCGATAAAACCAGCAAATACTCATTATGAGCGGTCCCTCCTCTGCCCTTCTCAATATTGTAGGGTGAAGTGACTGAAATCATCGTCATATCACGTTGTCGCTGAAAAGGGAAATACTCGAATTGATAGGTTCCCGGTCCGAAACCGGTGAATGGCTTTTCAGCAAACATCCGCAAAGCGCACTTCCAACGGTTGATGCGTTCTGCATTACTTTGGTCGGTGCTGATGTCAACCACTGATAATGTCTGGTCCTCGATGGAAGCATTTTTCGCATTTGAGTCGGCTCTCACAGATTTAAGAGTACCTGTGATATCATTGAAATTGACAGCAACAAAGAAAATCGTTACAGAGAGCAAAGTTAAAAACCAATTGAAATTGAGTCCGGCCTTCAACAGTCCAGTAACAATGGCGGCGATGAGAATACTCAGCAGGGCTGCTCTTGAGGAGGCCACCACAAGTGCCACCATGAGGAAAATCGCTACCATGATAAAGAACCATCGGGAGGCACCTTTCTGAATTGCAGTAAAATGAAAAACAAAGGGCAGTATAAAAGCCATGCAAGTACTGTAAATGGTGTGATCTCTGAAAAAAGGTTCAGTAACAAAACCGGAAGCATCTTTAGAAAAACCAAGCTGCGCATGTTTATACAGAATGAAAATCATCACTATCAGTAAACTATAAATGTATGGTTTAATAAGCACTGCAGGATCTTTTGCTTCACGGAAACTCAGATAGCCTCCTCCCAGAAATGCAGTGGCATAAAGCAAACGTATCAATGTTGCCTTGGTTGAAACAAGAGGCATTTCAGAAAATGGAATTAATGCAACCGACAACGAAAGGAAAATCACAAGTGCAATAAATGTTCCGGTGCGAAGTAAAGGTGCAAAGACCTGCGGAGTTCTGATAGCGGTGATACCCACAGCAACGGCTATTGCAGCTGCCAACAATTCGGAAGGAAACTGAACTTCAGAACCCGGAGTTACAGCGACCTCGAACGAAAGAGGGAGCACCAGCATCATCAAAGCAAATACGTGTCTGAAACCGGTAAGGGCAATCAGTAAGCCTGTTCCAGCCACTGCACAAAAAGTCATTAACATGATCAGATAGCCCGGATACTTCCACATGACAGTCAGAGTGCCCACAAGAAACAGTGCAGTGGTAGCGCCGTAACTGATATTTCTTTCAGAAAGAGTCATGGATTTACTTCAGATTCTGTCTGAACTCACGAAGATTTTCTGAGATCACAACAATGATGCATGCTGCAAAAAAGCTTCCTGCAAGGGCAGCCAATACAATCAGCCACCTTATCGGGAAAGCCTTCTTATCCGCAATTTCAGCAGGAGAGATTACAAAACTGGAAGGCACCTGATTGTTGAGGCCGGCAACTGCCTGATCATATGTTGACCGAATGGCAGCAAGCTGCTGCAATTTTGATTCATAGAGATAAAGCTCTTCGAGGCGTGAGGTATTGTTGGTATTTCTGGCCGACTGCATGACCTCTTTTAAGTCGAGTTGTTCTTTAAGTTGTTCAAGATAATCTCTTCTTGAATATTCTGTACCTGACACAACTTTGCGTCCAAACTTCTGATTGATAGCGGATGCAGAGGCATCGATACTCACCGATAACTCAAAGAGACTTTTATTAAGGGCATTAACGGCTTCGCGCAACTTCGATTTAATCACCACCGATCTCAGCTGATCTCCAGTAGCAACAATATAGTTTGCCATACGGGCTGCCAATTCAGGGTTGGCATCGAGCACAGAAACACTGATGGAGTTGTATCGTGTTCTTTCGATTTTTATATTACTATCGTAGAGCTCATAGAGCTGATATCTTTTGTCGCTTCGGGTAGTATCGACCTCGTAATGGCTATACAATTCGAATTTCCGGATTACCGAATCCCTTACTACAGTTGACCGCAACAACTGAATTTGTTCATCAATCTCTTTATCAGATCCGAAACGGGCATCTCGTTCAATAAGAGACTTGCTTGAATTTGTTGCAGGAGGATATAGGATGGTCTCTGACCGGAACAATGGCGTGAGAAAGAAAGGTGATGAAAAAATGACAGCTGCAACACCGCAGATCAGCGAAAGTGCCACAATGAACTTCCTTCTTGAATAGAGAAGTCGTAAGGTTTGATACTTTTCGTTTACTGTGGGTTCCATAAACTGTTGAGATTACCCAAAAGTAATACTTTTTTTCGTCTGATAAGACTACTATCAGAAGGTCAGGTTAGCACCGAGGCTGGGCAGGATAGGCAGTTGATCTACTCTTTCAAAGGTTACTCTGTCGACATAAAAAACATTACTTCTGTTATAGGCATTGATCACACTTGCAGTAATTTCGATATTCGAGTTTTTACCTATTGCGAATGATTTCTTCAGTGATAAATCGAGGCGGTGATAATAAGGAAGGCGTCCCTCATTGAGGGGGCCATAAAGAATACCAAGTGCTCCGTTTTCCTGGGTTGGGTCAACATTGAGACCTCCGGTAAAATCAAGATATTCATAGAATCCCTGTGTTTGTGTGAATGGGAATCCTGAGCCGAAGTTCCAGCGTGCATCGAACTGCCAGTCGAGTTTCTTACCAAAGGTGTAGGAACCTACGAGATTGACATTATGGCGGCGATCGAAGTGAGGAACATACTCTCTGATTTCATCACGACGGTTGACAAAGCCCAATGAATATACTGCCCAGAAATAATATCGTTTGTAATCGTATTTGATAGTCAGGTCGACACCCTTAGCAGTTCCTCTTTCAACAATATAATCAGATCGCAAAATTTCCGGCTCTGCGGAATTGGCGGCAACATCTTCAAACAACTTATCACGGTTGATATTCGACAACTGAGTGAATTCTTTGATGTACACTTCAGCATTCAGCGATAAGTGGAAAGGCAAATCTAATTCAATACCTCCAATACCATGAATGGCTTTCTGAAGGCGAGAATCAACTGTTTCGCCTCTGTAGGTTGAAGGCAGGTTCTCTGGTCCGGAGAGAAATCCGTAAAACAAATTCACCACATCACGGTCAGAGACTGTGCTGATCAGATTTTGAGCATACATTCCTCCGGCGACTTTCAGGCGAATTTTATTCGAGACATTATACTTTGCTCCGAGACGTGGTTCGAGTGACAGTTCTGAAAGTGACGCATAATAATGAAAACGCATTCCGGGTTCAATGACCAGTTTGCCGGCAATTTTTTTGAAAGTGATATAGCTACCCAGCTCTGTAGTATTTTCCTGCTGTTCAATTTTGGTGCCCAGGAAATTATAATATTCGAAATCGGTTCTGAAGCCCATGGCTTCAATTCCATATTTAATTTCGTCTTTATTGATGAAATAGGTAAAGTTCAAACCAAGGTTAAAACCATTCACGAGACTTGATCTGGGGCGGGCATCTGCCTCTTCGAGTCTGATTTTGTATTGAGAGAAGGCGAAGTTTCCGTCAAGCAATACAGTTGAGTTTCCGGGAACGATAACAAAGCTGGAACCAAAGCCGGTAGAGTTCCATTTGTAATCGGAAACACCACGATACTTGGCGCGGTCATTAAAGCTGAAACCAAAAACATTCAGCTTGCTTCCGTTAGCATTGTTGGTCACAAATTTCGCATACAGGTCATTGAAGCTATAGGGTAATCCGTCTTCATCAACATAGCTGTATAGTTGTTTTGAGGTTTGATCGAGATAAGATGTTTTACCTGAAATCACGAACGATGCATCACCATCGCCTTCCTTTTCAGCTTTTTTCAGTGGACCCTCGAGCAATATTTTTGAGGTAAAAGGGTTAGCCGACAATTTTCCGGATAATCTCTTTTTGTTCCCGTCACGGGTTTTAATATCCATAATGGATGAAATTCTTCCGCCATATTCAGCACCATAGCCTCCTGCATAAATGTCGGCGTTGGCAATGATATCGGTATCGAATACCGAAAACAAACCGATAGAGTGAAAAGGATTATAAATAACCATTCCATCGAGCAATACTTTATTCTGAATTGGAGTACCTCCTCTGATGTAAAGCTGTCCACCCTGATCACCTGAAAACACAACGCCCGGCAAGACCTGAAGATACTGAACCAAATCGGGTTCACCACCTACAGAGGGCAGTTGTTTGATTTCTTTCGGAGTAATTTTGGTAACCGACATTTTTACTTCATTCCTCTGTTCCTGTTTTTCTGCAGAAATATCGACTGCACCCAGACTGATAGTTTTTTTACTCACAAATATTTTACGGGTCACAATTTCATCTTTTGCAACACTGATTGCAACAGACATTGTATCGTACTCAACAGAAGAGATTTTGAGGAAATAATTCCCGGGCGGCACTTTGGTAATGGAATAGTACCCGTTTACATCGGTGGCAGCACCATAGGTGGTTCCCTGAAGATATACGTTGGTGAACAACACCGGCTCACCGTTTTCCTTATCATAAACAAAACCACGAATGGTTCCGGTTTGTGCTAATAATGATGTTGCAGAAAGAGCAATAAAAGCTACAATCAGGAAGATGCGGTTGTAAAATTTGCTTGACATAAATGATTTTTATTTGGAGTTGCCGGAAAGTTCCAGCAGTACTTCATATTCTGAATGGGTTAAAGGCATTACCGACAACCTTCCAATTCTGACCAGAGCAATATCTTTCAATCTGGGGTCTGATTTTATGGTTTTCAGCGATACCGGTTTTTTGAGCGTTTTGAATGGTTTCAGATCAACAGCTACCCATCTTTCGTCGGGTGTGGTAGGATCCTGGTAGGCTTCCTTGACAACTTTAGCAATTCCAACCACTTCAAGGCCTTCATTGCTGTGATAAAACATAACAGGATCACCCTTTTTCATCCCGTTAAGGTGAATTCGGGCGGCATAATTTCTCACTCCACTCCAACAGGTGTTCCCTTCTTTCAGAAATTGATCCCATGAAAACACGAATGGTTCGGATTTAACAAGCCAGTAGTTCATGATTTTGATAGAGACAAATCGGGTGCTTTTGAAAGGGACGGCAAAGTAAGGAAATTATTAATTTAAAGGGTATATCCGCATAAAAATAGCCTTTCAATGACAATTGACCCTTCTAAATGAACAACATCAAAATGTAGGTGAGTTGGGCCGTACTGATCAATGAGACCTTTGCAAAACTAAATTTAACCTTATCTTGTTCCTTAATGACCGTCTGAAATTAATCCATTTTGACGTAATCATCTGATATTCTGAAACTTAAACCAATTCATCAATCCATGAAAAAACTACTTCTCCTCTTCATCTTAATTGTTTCAATCACCCGTTTGAATGCCCAGAGCCATTCCTGTTGCAAGCCGGGAGCAACCGGTGAATTTGCGTTGCTGGCCGATAAATCTGACTTCAGGGCCTCGCACCTTGCTCCTGAGCCCATTCATTTTGAGGCTACTGCCGGAAAAATGGTTACTTTCAAAACCGGAGATGGCAAAGAAGGCAGCGGATTTTTGGTAGCCTCTGAAAAGGCATCGTTGAATTACCTGTTAGTTTTCCATGAATGGTGGGGACTAACCGAGCACATCAAACGTGAGACGGAAGAACTCGCTAAAGCTTTGCCGGGAGTAAATGTCATTGCTGTTGATTTGTACGATGGCAAAGTTGCAACCAATGCCGATGATGCCGGGAAAATGATGCAGGCTGTGAATCGTGAAAGAGCTGAATTCATTATCAAAGGAGTTATGGATTTGGCAGGCAAAGAGGCCCACATACAAACAATTGGATGGTGTTTTGGTGGAGGATGGTCGTTGCAGGCTGCTTTGCTTGCAGGAAATCAGTCGAAAGGTTGTGTGATGTATTATGGTATGCCTGAAAAAGACAGTGAGCGACTTAAAAATCTGAATGGCCCTGTGCTGGGAATATTTGCATTGAAAGATGGATGGATCAATAAGCCGATGATTGAAACTTTTGAGAAACAAATGGCTGAATTAAAAAAGCCATTAACCGTTAAATGGTATGATGCAGAACACGCCTTCGCAAATCCTAGTAACCCTAAATACGATAAACAGGCAACTGAAGATGCACACCAACATGCAGTAAATTTTCTGAAAGGAAACTTCTGATAATAACATGTATCGCCGGCAAAACTGTACAAATGTTTTGCCGGCGTTTTTTTATTTTATGTCAATTGAATCAACTATTTCGATTCAACAAATTTGAAAATGAAAATCCCTTCATTGAACACTATTCACTGAGAACTTGTCACTAGAAACTTGTCACTGAGAACTGATCACTAGAAACTTGTCACTGAACACTTTTCACTGGGCACTAAAAACTAGTCACTGAGAACCGGCCACTGCTCACTTGTTGAATGTAAAAAGTTTTGGAGACTCTTGCCACCAAAATGATTTAATTGAATAGTGAGAAACAAGAATTGAGTATTGAAAAAAAGAATCTTAGAAAAATACGATTAGCTTCACGCTAACTCAGCACTCAATTTAGCATTTATCATTTATATTGCACCAACTCTTCATTCTTAATTCTTAATTCTTAATTTTCTTGAACTGTATCTGGCGCAGGTTGGCAGTTTGCCGATTGGAGAGACCATTATTAGCATATTGCTTCGAAGAGAAATTAATGTTGTATTAAAGTTCTCGTTACGATATGCGACCCCTTCAGGGTCGTTTGCATTTTTATTACATTCAAGTTACGATATGCGACCCCTTCAGGGTCGTTTGCATTTTTTTACATTCAGGCTAAGATATGCGACCCCTTCAGGGTCGTTTGCATTTTTATTACATTCAGACTAAGATATGCGACCCCTTCAGGGTCGTTTGCATATTTATCACATTCAGGTTAAGATTTTTTGTGTTAATAGTGGTTCTTATTTCTTAATTTATAATTTCCACAGCCCTCAACTCTTAATTCTTAATTCTTAATTCCTCTCATGTCATAAGGAATAAGGAAAGATTTTTGTGGCATTAGTTGTTCTTATTTCTTAATTTATAATTTATAATTTCCACAGCCCTCAACTCCTAATTCTTAATTCTTCATTCTTCATTCTTAATTCTTAACTCCTCCCATGTCATAAGAAATAAGGGGCGGTTTTTGTGTAAATAGTGGTTTTCATTTCTTACTTCCTAATTTATCATTTATCATTCATAATTTATCATTTTTTCTATATTTGTGTGATGAAGCGGCTTTTTGGTATTATTTTAATATTGGTATTGTTAGGAGGAAGTGCCTCTGCCCAACGTGGCAATATCTGGTGTTTTGGTGATAGCGCAGCATTGGATTTTAGTGGTGGGACTCCGGTTTCATCTGCAAGTTCTGTAGTTTCTCGCGGCTCCTGTGTTTCGATATCAGATACAAGTGGAGATTTGTTATTTTATGCATTTACTCGTGCAGGAATAGCAGGCAATTCTGGCAGAGTATTTAATAAAAATCATTTGTTGAAAAATCCAATATGCTAAAATCCCCATCGCCACCAACATAAGAGTAAGTTAAAACAGTGAGAGTCTTTTTGCCGGTAAAATATTCAGTTATAATGTTAATATTAATTTTGTTATTACCGACGATAGCAACTGTTACTGTCACATTAGCATACTTTTGAAGGTAGGTTAAATCATACTCAACTGCTGCCTGGATAATGCCACGACCTTTAGATGAAAGTTCAGTTAGTTTTAAAGTTCGCTCTGTTTTAGAATTGAACTGGTTTTCTACTGACAAAAAAAAGTTTCCCCAGTAATCAACCCGGTCCCTTCCGTTTTGAGGCACAGCGGGTGTGTCGCCCTCAACGTTACCGCCAAAAAGTGCTAAGTAAACCTGTCCTTCGTTTTCGTAATATTTGACCAGATCGTTACCGTTAACCAGTACGTCTCCGCCGTTAAAATTCTCAAATAAAGCTATGTCAAATTGCAGTGCCATTAGTTTGTAGAGAATGAAGATTTAGTATTTGGCATTACTGATTTAGCAGAAGTTTTACCAGATTTAACATC
>ERZ650309.683-NODE-683-length-16361-cov-8.386177_pt1 | contig 16361 bp, 18 predicted proteins | sample MGYA00376245_ERZ650309 | MGnify/ENA primary metagenome ERZ650309 (study PRJEB26733, sample SAMN07839294) | wastewater metagenome | biome: urban; feature: wastewater treatment plant; material: waste water | place: USA: North Carolina | collected 2016-04-26 ...
TAAATAAATGGCACAGTTTACAGTCACAGGTGAAGTTGACCCGTTTTTGCACGTTAGTTTAACACAGGGCGAAAAAATCTATTGTGAATCCAACTCGATGGTGATGATGGAAGATACCTTAGATTTAAAAGGTAAAATGGGTGGTTTTGGTCAAGCTTTAATGCGTAGTTTTGCTAATGGTGAATCGTTGTTTCAGCAACATATTGAAGCGGTACGCGGTGCAGGTGATTGTTTGTTGTCGCCTGTGTTAATGGGTGGAATGCAAATTTTAGACGTAGGAACAAGTAGCTATTGTTTAAGTGATGGTGCATTTGTCGCGGCAGAAACAGGTGTAAGTTTAGTATCGCGTATGGAGCAATTAAGTGTACAAGGTGCATTAATGAGTATGTTTGGTCAGGCTGGTGGCTTTTTCTATTCTGAGGCTTCTGGGTTTGGCAAGTTAGTGGTTTCAGGCATGGGATCATTATTTACTTTAGATGTTGAACCAAACAAAGATGTAATTATTGATAATGCCCACGTAGTAGCATGGGATAGTCGTTTACAACACAAAGTTTCATTAAGTACCAGTCAAGGTGGTGGTTTAATGGGACGTTTGGTAAATAGTGTCACCAGTGGCGAGGGTGTTGTATTACGTTTTTCAGGCAAAGGAAAAGTGGTGATTTGCTCACGTAATAAAGATAATTTTATTGCGTGGATGCGTAGTTCAACCGCAGGTAATGGTTAATTGTAATTTATTTAAACGTGGAGAGTAAAAATGGCCGTTAATTTACAAAAAGGGCAAAAAATTTCTTTAGAAAAAGAAGCGGGTACTGGTTTAACTCGTGTGATTATGGGATTAGGCTGGGATGTTGCCAAAAAGAAAGGTTTTTTTGGTTTTGGTGGTGGTTCTGCCGAAATTGATTTGGACTCTTCTTGTTTAATGTTTGATGAAGCTGGTCAAATGGTGGATATTGTTTGGTTTAGACAATTACAAAGCAAAGATACTAGCATCAAACATAGTGGTGATAATCGTACGGGTGCAGGTGAAGGTGATGACGAACAAATCAGTGTTGATTTAAGTCGTGTGCCTGCACAGATAAAAAGTTTAGTTTTTACCGTTAATAGTTTTACAGGCCAAAGCTTTTCACAAGTTGAAAATGCCTTTTGTCGTTTAATTAATGCGGCAAACAATCAAGAAATTGCGCGTTATAACTTATCTTGCCAAGGCGATCATTCTGCACAAATTATGGCGAAATTGTATAAGCATAATGGTGAGTGGAAAATGCATGCGATTGGTGAAAATGGTCAAGGTCGTACCTTTGAGCAATTAATGCCGCAAATTCGCAGTTATTTATAAGCGTCAGTTAATAGACCCTAAAAGAGGCGAGCTTTTCGCCTCTTTTTTTTAGAGAATTTTTATGACCCGTGTCTGGTATAACAAGTCGTTTTCTTTTGTGTATAACATTGTTCAATTAATTAAACAGCAGGATGTCGCCAAACAGTTTTATTTAATCGTTAGTCATACTCAAGCACATGCACGTGGTTTGTTGGTGGCAGACGAAAGTTATGTTGAGCCAAGTGGTTTGGTGGCTAAAGCCTATGTTGATTGGTGCTTAGCCTTTTGTCAGCAACATAAGGTTGATATTTTTGTGGTGGGCAAAGAAGCAGAAACCATTGCACAATATCAAGACTTATTTCGTCAGCAGGGTGTACAAGTTGTATTGGTGGCAGACAGTGACACCTTAAAATTGTTGGAAGATAAAAGTCGTTTTGCCGCACATTTACCAACAGAAATTGCCGTGTTACCCGAAACGGTGACCATACAAAACTTAGCGCAATTTGAGCAAGCATATCAAGATTTACGCAGTCGTCATGATTGTTTGTCTATTAAGCCAGCTATTTCTATTTTTGGCTTAGGTTTTAGAAAAATTGATGAAAAAGGCGATTGTTTGCAGCATATTTTAAGTGGTGAAGAATATATTGTTGGTTTAAAAGAGTTACGGCAGGCAATGCTTGAGCAAAATAGCTTTGGTAAATTGTTGTTAATGGAGTTTTTGGATGGTGATGAATGGAGTGTGGATTGTTTAGCTATTCATGGACAGTTATATGCAGCGGTACAACGGCGTAAGTTTATGGCACAAAAAGGAGTGCCACGCCAATATATTGATAATAATCCTGAAATTGCCATGATGTGCCAACAGCTAACGGCACATTTTAAATTAAATGCTCAGTTTAATATTCAATTTAGAGCAGGTAAAAATGGCATTAGATTGTTAGAAATTAATGCAAGACCTTCTGGAGGTATGGCGATGTCTTGTGTTGCAGGTGTAAATTTGCCGTATCTATTATTGCAATCATGTTTAACCTCGAATTTGCCACCAGTGACCATCAAGGTTGGTCAGTATGTCGGTGAAGTTAATATAGCACTTGCCTTAAATCAAATATGATGAGGATATAACAATGGTATTAAGTTTAAAGAAAGGCGAAGCAATTTCTTTGCGTAAAGAAGAAAGTGATTTGTCACAAATCACCATTGGTTTGGGTTGGGATATGGCCGACCCTGTACAAAAAAAAGGCTTTTTAAATGCCTTGTTTGCAGCTCCTCCTGCTGATTATGATTTAGATGCGGTAGCATTTTTATTAGATGCGAATGGTAAAGTATCTAGTTTGGGTGTGCAAAATGATTTAATCGGTGGTGATGTGGTGTTTTTTAATAGCCAAAAACATCCCAGTGGTCATATTTGGTTAACAGATGATAATCGTACAGGTGCAGGTAACGGCGATGATGAGCAAATTATCGTTAAGTTAAATAATCTGAGTGATAAATATCAACGTATCTTATTTGTGGTGTCTATTTATGAAGGGCGAAAACGTGCCCAACATTTTGGCCAATTAAAAAATGCTTTTATTCGTGCTGTTGATAATAAAGGTAAAGAATTATGCCGTTATGATATTAGTGCCGAATCTCACTACGATAATATGTGTTCGATTAGTTTTGCAGAGGTTGTTCGTGAGGCTAATGGTTGGCGTTTTAAAGCATTAGGTACACCGCATGATAGTGATGATTTTGTTGATGTGTTGAAAAACTACATTGGGTGAGGTGGCTGTGAGTCAACGTTTTTGCGTGTATCTATTATTAGATACCTCAGGTTCGATGCGTGGTGAGCCAATTACCTCAGTAAATATTGGTTTGCGTGCGATGATGGCATCTTTGCGCCAACAACATCATGCTTTAGATAATATTTATTTATCTATCGTTACTTTTGATTCGCTCATTAAAGAGGTGTTACCGCTCACTGCCATTCGCAATATTGTTTTACCTGATATTGTGTGTCCTGAATCAGGCGCAACGTTTTTGGGCGAGGGCTTAATGCATATTTGCCAAAAAGTGGATAATGAGCTTAATCGCACTAAGGATGCACAGCCTTTATTATTTGTCATGACTGATGGAAAACCGTCAGATACCTTGGCTTATACAGAGGCATTAGAAGAAGTGCAGCGTCGATCATTTGCCAAAATTATTGCTTGTGCGGCAGGGCATAAAGCCGATGCCAGTGCCTTAAAGCGACTCACTGACACAGTAGTAAGTTTGGATACAATGGATAGCAGTACTTTTTCCCAGTTCTTCCAATGGGTATCAGCCACGGTCAGTGCGAATCAGCAAAATAATGATTCAGCTTTGCCTCCACCACCTGCCGAAATCAACATTGTGATTTAAGGATTGGTTTCGACTTCGCTCAACCAGCGTAAAAAGCTTCCTGAGCGAAGTCGAAGGAAAAATCTTTCTAACTAAATAAAGACAAGGATTTTATATGCGCCGTTTACCAATATTTTTTTTGCTTGATGTCTCAGAGTCGATGGCAGGCGAAAACTTACGGCAATTACAACAAGGTTTAGAGCGTTTAGTCGCCAGTTTAAGAACCGATCCTTATGCCTTGGAAACGGTTTATTTATCCATTATTGCTTTTGCTGGTAAGGCGAAAACCTTAACCCCTTTGGTCGAGATGGCGGTTTTTTATCCACCACGTTTGCCAATTGGCTCAGGCACAGGCTTGGGGGCAGCATTAACACACTTGATGAAAGAAATAGATAATCAAGTCATTAAAACCACACCTGATCGAAAGGGCGATTGGAAGCCGATTGTCTATTTGATGACAGATGGTAAACCAACTGATGAGATTAAGGACGCAGTGTATCGTTGGCAAAAATATTATCAACAACAAGCGGCATTAATTGCTATTGGTGTGGGGCAATATGCCGATTTGGAAGCTTTACGTAAACTCACGCCAAATGTCGTGCATTTAAATGCACAAAGTGATGAAGATTTTAAAAAGTTTATTGATTGGGTCAGTCAGTCAGTAGTGGCACAAAGTCGTAGTGTCTCAGCCAATACTGGTGGGGTGAATTTAGCCAAGCTTGATGATTCGATTATGTCGCAAATTGGCGATTTAGGCTTGGCGGCTAAAGTTGACGAAGACTATGTGATTTTATCGGGAATGTGTCAACGTTATCGTTTGCCCTATTTGATTAAATATGAACGAATGCCAATGAGATTTGATGCGGGTCAGTATCAAGTCGATTTTGGTCGTTACCATATGGCAGGGGTGTTAGCTTTAGAAAAAGATTATTATGACTTATGTGATAACAGCATGGCCACACCAACCATTAATACCGATATGTTAATTGGTGGGGCAGGTTGTCCCCATTGTGGTCATCATTATGCGATTGCCGCTTGTGGTAATTGTAATCAACTGTTTTGTATAGATGGTGAAGGTGCAGCTAACTGTCCTCATTGTCAGTATCAAAATAACTTTGTTATGGCCAGTGCTGATAGTGATGGTTTTGACATTAGTCGTGCTCGAGGTTAAACCATCATGGTGTTTAGCTTAGTGCCAGCCTCGGTTGGGCAGCGATATTTTCAGCGCTTGAGTAATGATGTTCAACAAGTGCATGTGGTGGCGGTGGATATTGCCCCTGAAACGGGTTTAACCTTTAATGAGCAAGAACAAATATTGTGTGGCCAACCATTAACAATCGGGCAGTATGCTCTGGTTATTTATTATCAATTAATTATCGAAAATCAATATAGCACCATTAAAACCAGTCACAGCCAACTTATCATTAATCCAGACCCTCGCTCTTTATGGAAAAATATTCCTTCCAATAACCAAGAAATATATGCCAAGCCTGATAGCCGTAGTCAATCTTTGCACAATGCTCACTATAAAATACTCGCTGCCAGTCAACGTGGCCGCTCTCACGCCCATAAAGGCCAATTTAGAGAGGATGATTTTTTTATTGCACAAGGTGAAAATTGGCAATTAGCGATTGTGGCTGATGGGGCTGGTAGTGCTCAATATAGTCGTTATGGTTCATGGTTAATTTGTCAAACGATGGGGAGTTTTTTAACGCAAATCTTGTCTAGACCAATACCTGTTGATAGGCAAGACATTAACCTTGAATTAAAAGGTGCATTGGCTGAAGCGATATGCGCTATAGAACATGAAGCACAACATCAACAAACACCAGTTAAAGATTACGCCAGTACTGTGTTAATAGTGTTGTGTTATTTTGATAATCAAAAAAAAGAATATGTGTATTGGACGGTAGCCATAGGTGATGGTGCAATCGCTTTGTATTCGCCACAAACACAACAAGTCAGTTTATTAAATATGCCCGATAGTGGTGATTATGCAGGCGAAACGCGATTTTTAAGTGATAGTAATTTTATGCAAGCTCCTATAACAAATTATTGCACTAAAGAGTTTGTACCCTGTTTATTGATGACCGATGGCGTCAGTGATGCGTTTTTTGACTCAGATAATGCCTTAAATTGTGACCAAGCATGGCAATATTTATGGCAGTATTTACAACAACATCAAGCCTTAGATGATGATAAAAATTTATTAAGCTGTTTAGATTTTTGGTCAAAAGGCAATCACGATGACCGTACTTTAGTGGTAATTTTGGAAAAATAACATGGCTAATGTAGTGCGTTTAACCGCTTCTGATGGTTCAGTGGTCGAATTTGTTGATGAAATCAAAGCGGCTGGCGCAATGAAGGATGTGTATTTTTCGCCCGATAAACGTTATGTCGTAGCTTTGTTTAGAAAGAAGAATGACCAAGCTTTAAAAGAGCGTTTGCAACTGATTACAGGTCAATATCGAGAGCGGATTTTTAATCAACAAGGCGGTGATTATTGGCGTGGTTTGTATTGTTGGCCAACAGCAATGGTTGAATATCAAGGAAAAATTGGTGTCGTGATGCCATTTTATGCCAGCCATTTCTTTTTTGATTATGGCTCTAAACAAAACGATATGCTTGGCATTAAAGGCAAAGAAAAAGAAGGCAAATGGTTTGCTTCACCATCAAATCGACAAAAGTTTTTAGATAGTCGAGAGTTGGGTAACTGGTTACATCATTTACGCATTTGTTTGCAAATTGCTCGTGCTACGCGCCGTTTACACGCCGCAGGTTTGGCTCATTCCGATTTATCGTATAAAAACGTTTTAGTTGACCCGATTACAGGTAGTGCCTGTTTAATTGATTTAGATGGTTTGGTTGTGCCTGATAAATTTGCACCTGATGTGGTGGGAACGCCTGATTTTATTGCACCCGAGTGTGTTAAAACTGCGCATTTAGAGCGTAACGACCCCAAACGTGTGTTACCTAGTATTCGCACCGATGAACACGCTTTGGCAGTATTAATTTATATGTACTTATTATATCGCCATCCTTTGCGTGGTGATAAAGTGCATGATGTGAAAGACTCGCAACATGATGAAAGTTTGATGATGGGCGAAAAGGCCTTATTTATTGAGCATCCTACAGACAGCAGCAATCGGATTAATGTTGCTTATGCCAAAGCCTCAGAATTACCGTGGAAAGATACGCAAAAGTTACCTTATACCCTAACAGGTAGTTATTTAAGTCCGTTATTTGAACGCGCTTTTATTGACGGTTTACATCAGCCACAGTTACGTCCCAGTGCCGATGAATGGGAACAGGCTTTGGTCAAAACCGTTGATTTAATTCAGCCTTGTATTAATCATGACTGCGAGCAAAAATGGTATGTGTTTGCTAATAGTACCAAGCCCATTTGTCCGTTTTGCCAAACGCCCTTTGTTGGCCAATTACCTGTATTAAATTTATATTCTGCTTCTCAAGAAGGGCGGTTTTTACCTGATAACCATCGTGTCATGGTTTATCACAATCAATCGTTATATCAATGGCATAGCAATAAATTATTATTTCCTAATGAGCGTTTAACGCCTGAACAAAAACGTCGAATTGGTTACTTTGTTTATCATCAACAACAATGGTATTTGGTCAATGAGGCTTTGCCCGATTTGATGAGTGTGGCTAATAAACAAACGATTGCCATTGGCGATAAAATTGCGTTGGTAGATGGTTTGCAATTGTTGTTATCACGCGGTGAGGGTAGTCGTTTGGTGGTGGTGCAGATGGTGAGCTGTTAAACAATTTGGGATAATAAAGTAAATATTGTACAATAGTTATGTACGATTTTGGAGATAGCAATGCAAACCATTAATATCAGTGACTTTCGTAGTCATTTAGCCTATTACTTAAAAGTGGCACAAATGGGTGAATCGTTGTCTATCACTTCACATGGACAAGTATTGGCAGTGATAGTACCCCCTAGTCAAGCTAAACAAGATGCAAAAACGGCTTTACAACAAATTGCTCAACAAAGCGTGATAGATGATGTTGTGTCACCACTAAATGAGCCGTGGGATGCACTGCAATGATAGTGGTTGATACCCATATTTTTATTTGGGATGCTTTGTATCCTGACAAGTTATCAAAGAAGGCTAAAATTGCCTTAGACCAAGCCGAGCAAAATAATAGCTTATGGCTAGCAGATATTAGTCTGTGGGAAGTTTTTATGTTGGTCAAACGAGGACGTTTAAGCTTGCCAGTGTCTGCGGCCCATTTTATTGACTTAGCCATCCAAGCAAGAAGTTATCAATTGCAAAGAATGACCGCAAGTATTGCCGAGCAATCAATTAACTTTGGTAGCGAAATTAATAATGACCCTGCCGACCGCTTAATTGTGGCCACCGCTAAATTTTTACAAGCAGATTTAGTCACAGCAGATTTAAATTTACAAGGCTGCGGTTTAGTCAAAACCATTTGGTAGCCATCACACGCCTTTCTTCCAATTTCTTCTAATGTTGTTTGTTATGACTTCTTCTTTTATCGTTAATCTGCAACGTGGCACATTAAACGTCAGCGTTGAACAAACGAGTATTCCGCCTGAGCAATTATTTGATTTTGCTGAGCGACGTAATCCTAAACGGGCGTTTTTGTTTGTCTCTAAAGTTTTAGGCCGACATATTCCTGTTAAACCTTCAGTGATGGCACAGGCTTTTAATCAATTAGCAGCACAAATTCCTGATCATTTACCTGAACCTGTCTTGGTGATTGGTATGGCTGAAACGGCGGTGGGTTTAGGTGCGGGTGTGCATCGCGCTTTACAACAACGCTACCCAAACGCCATGTATTGGATGAGCACCCGTCACAGCTTGGGAACACCATTGTTTGCGCGTTTTGAAGAAGAGCATAGTCATGCCAGTTCTCATTTATTGCATTGGCCCGTTGATGAAGTCTTAAAACAACAACTATTAGCCAGCAAAACGTTAATTATTGTCGATGACGAAGCCTCAACAGGTAAAACCTTTATTAATTTGGCACAAGCTTTACAAGACGCAGGTTTGCAACAGATTGAGCGTATTATTGCTGCGACTTTAACCGATTGGTCGGGTGATGCGGTGCAAGCAAAGTTAGGCAAAAAAGCCCAAACTATTTCCTTATTGTCAGGTAGTTATCAATGGCAAGCTGATCTTAATGCGCCATTACCCGAAATGCCGAAAGTCGATTCAGTCGCTCAAGGCGCGTGGCAACCCAATTTAGCTTTAGATTGGGGACGTTTGGGAGTAATTCATCATCAAGCTACTTTAAATGATAAAGTGTCAGTAGATAAAGGTGAAAAAATATTAGTGTTAGGCACAAGTGAATATGTTTGGCGATCATTTTTATTAGCTGAGCATTTAGAACAACAGGGTGCAGAGGTGTATTTTGCTTCAACCACACGCTCACCGATTGCTGTGGGTCATGCCATTAAAATAGCTCGTGCCTTTAGTGATAATTATGGCTTGGGCATTGCTAATTTTTCTTATAATGTTGATGTTAATCAATATGATAAAATTATTATTTGCAGCGAAACACCTGCAGCAATGGTCGATCAAACATTGTTAGCAGAATTAAAGGCACAGGTGATAGTTGATGATTAAACCTCTATTTTTAATGGATTTAGATGACACCTTGTTGCAAACGGCACGCAAAATGCCTGCTGATATGCCAAGACAAGTCGCTGCCCTAGATAAACATGGACAGCCTTTAAGTTTTACGAATCCCAAACAACAAGCTTTTATTGATTGGTTGTTGGCTTGTGCCGATGTTGTGCCTGTCACTGCACGTAGTGTGGATGCTTTTAAACGAGTGCAAATTCCTTTTAAGCAAGGAGCAATTTGTGCACACGGAGCTGTGATCTTACAAGCCAATGGTGAATTGGATAAAAATTGGCATGCTTTAATGCAACAACGTTTAAATCCTTATTTAAATTTGTTAGAAGATATTCAAAAAACTTTAGCCAGTATCGGTCAGCAACTTAATTTAACTTTAAGAACATGGTTGGTTGAGGAGCAAGGCTTAGCGTGTTATGCCTTAGCCAAACAAAGTGGTCATCACGATCAGGTGTTGGCTGATGTTGAGCAAAAGCTAAAACAACAGTTTGATTTAAAAGATTTTTATATTCATCGAAACGCTAACAATTTAGCAATTTTGCCTAAAGTATTGCATAAACAATTTGCCGTTGAATATTGGGTACAACAGGATGAAAAACATCATGGCCAACGACCTATTTTGGGTTTTGGTGATAGTTTGAGCGATATGGGTTTTTTAAAAGTTTGTGATTGGTGGGCAACCCCCAAACAAGGACAATTAGCCCATGCGGTGTATGACTGGCTCAAGGAGCCACAATCATGACACATTTTTCGGGTAGCTATTTAGCCTCTGATGTCCACTTTTTATTGCAAATATTAACCATACCTACCGTTGATATTGCCGAAAAAGAGCGGCTGATTCAAACAGGACAAAAACATTATTCACAGATGCTTAGTGAAGAGCCACGGCCTTCGCCATTGCATCATCAACTCTATCAACAAGCATTAAACCAAGGTGCGTTACGTGTAGCTCAAGAAATTAACGCCTTAGCACAAACATTAGCTAAACATGCCTATCAACGACAAATTACCTTAGTTTCGTTTGTACGAGCAGGCTTACCGATTGCCATTTTATTAAAGCGAGCCTTAGCACGCCATGCCATACAAGTGCAACATTATGGTATTAGCATTATTCGTGATAAAGGTTTAGACCATGCTGCAATGGCGTACATCTTGGCTAATCATCATCCTGACAGCATTTTTTTTGTCGATGGTTGGACGGGCAAGGGAGCGATTGCTCAAGAGTTGGTGCAGAGTTTATTGGCCTATCCACTGCTAAAAAATCGTTTAATTACCTTAGCCGACCCTTGTGGCAAAGCATGGTTAGCGGCTTCGGCTGATGATTGGTTAATTCCATCGGGCGTATTAGGCGCAAGTATTTCGGGTTTGGTATCGCGTTCGGTGCTGACGGAGCAAGGTTTTCATGGTTGTATGTTGTGTCCACATTTAGCTGATGTCGATGTGAGCCAAGAGTTTATTGAACAAATAGATCATGTAGTCCAAAAAACTACCATTGTACACAACACCATTGCACCGTGGACGAGTGAACAAGCTCAACAATTACAACAGCAAAGCCAAGAAGTCATTAAACAGTTTGCTCAGCAATATCAAGTGACTAACATTAATCGTATTAAAGTGGGTATTGCTGAAGCAACAAGAGCTGTGATGCGACGTGTGCCTGAAAAAGTGTTAGTTCGCAGCTATCAAGATCCTGATGTGGCTTTGTTGTTACATTTGGCAAAACAAACAGGCGTTGAGATTGAAGAAGCAGGCCACGATTTAGGTCAATATCGCGCTTTAACATTAATTAGGAGTATGCGTTAAATGGAAAAACTATCCCCTTATGCCTTGGGCGCAACCCTGTATATGCCTGCCACGCGTAATGATTTATTGGCGGTGGTGTGTGGTGAAAAAATTCCGCAATTACGCTCTTTGGTGATTTGTTTGGAAGATGCGGTTGCTGAGCATGATGTTGAGTTTGCCCTTAATAATTTACAAAGATTGTTATTAGATTTATCGCGGATTGAGCGTTATAAAGACGCGCCGTTAGTGTTTGTGCGGCCACGACATTTAAATATGGCCAAGCAGTTGGTGGACTGGCCATTAATGTCTTTAATTGATGGCTTGGTATTACCCAAATTTACCCTGCATGATGTAGCGATTTGGCAACACCTTTTACAAGGTACCAGTTTACGAGTGATGCCCACCTTAGAAAGTAAAGAAGTGTTTGACGCTCAAGCGATGAGTGAATTAGCGGATGCTTTACAAAAAGATTTAGCCAATAGAGTATTGGTGTTAAGAATTGGTGGTAATGATTTACTCAGTTGTTTGGGTTTAAGACGCAGTAAAAATTATACCTTGTATCAAAGTCCTGTGGGGTATGTGATAGGCATGTTGTCGGGGGTGATGGGTGCGGCAGGTTTTAGTTTAACTGCACCTGTGTGTGAATTACTCCAACAGCCAGAGTTATTGCGCCAAGAATTAGTGTTAGATATAGAACATGGTTTAGTGGGAAAAACTGCCATTCATCCCACACAAATAGCGATTATTCATCAAGCTTTACAAGTGAGTGTTGAGGATTATCAAGCGGCTAGTTTAATTCTTAATCAAAGTGCGCCTGCGGTGTTTCAACATAATGGCGCAATGTGTGAACCTGCCACCCATTACCGTTGGGCAAAGCGTATTTTAGAACGTGCTTATTGGTATGGGATGAGTGGGGCAAGTGAAAAGCTGATTGTGTGATTATTTAGGAGCTAATTGGCTTCTAAGCGACTTCTTCTAAAATTAAGCGTTTAATCTTAGCGGCTTTAATCGTATTATCACGAATTTGCATCACTTCAATATAAAAGTCTTCTAAACGTAAACCAACTACCCCATCAGGAATAATTTCTAATTGCTCCAAAATTAAACCACTAAGTGTTTTCGCGCCATCAGTGGGCAATTGCCAGTGCATAGAACGGTTAATATCACGAATGCTTAAACTACCATCCATCATAAAATAACCATCACTATGCGGCAAAATATCTTGATGGTTCTCGGCAATATTAGTGGTAAATTCACCCACAATTTCTTCTAAAATATCTTCTAAAGTGACAATGCCTTGCACTACACCATATTCATCAACCACTAGCCCCAAACGACGTTTTTGTTTTTGAAATTGTAAAAGTTGAGCCTGTAGCGGAGTGCTTTCGGGTACATAATAAGGTTCACGAATATATTGCATCATTTCACTTTTGCTTAAATTATCTTGTCCTAAAAAGCGTGTGGCATTACGCACGTGCAAAATACCCACCACATTATTTAATTCGCCTTTATAGACAGGTAAGCGGGTATGATGTGTGCCGCGTAAAATATCAATAATATCCTCAAGATTATCGTCTAAATTAATACCGACTACTTCTTGACGCGGAATCATAATGTCGTTAACGGTAATATTATCGAGTTCTAAAATACCTAAAAGCATATTGCGGTGTTTGGCAGGTAAAAACACATCCTGCAAAATCGTGTGTAACTCTTCACGGGTTAGTTTGTCTTTTTTGTCACTGCCAATTCGATTTAAACGAAATAACGCATTAGTCACTAAATTTAATAACCAAACAGCAGGATATAATACTTTGAGTAGAGTAGGCAGAATATACGAGGCAATATTGGCAACCCGTTCTGGATGATTGGCAGCAAACGTTTTGGGGCCAACTTCACCAAAAATTAATAATAAAAAGGTTAAAACGCCTGCGGCAATACCCACGCTCGTATCGTTTGAGATGCCATAACGTTGAGCTAAGACTTGGCCAATAATTGTGGCAATAGTAGCGGCTAAGGTGTTAACCGTATTATTGCCAACCAAAATTACGCCAATTAAACGATCAGGTTGACTGAGCAAGTTTAAAATGCGTTGCGCACCTTTATCACCTAATTTTGCTTTATGTTTTAAGCGATAACGATTTGCGGTCATGACGCCTGTTTCGGAGGCAGAAAAAAAAGCAGAACAAGCAATAAACAAAACTAACAGGCCAAATAACAGCCCTAAATTGGAGTCTTCCAAGTTGATAAACCTATAATAATTCGTTGCGTTAATCTAGACGATAAGACTCAATATAAGTCAAATATAATCTTGCTTAATATGTTTACACTTTTTGCAAAATCAACTCTAAAACGACTTTGCTGCCTAAAAAGCCAACAAACAAAAAGGCAAAACCTAATAAAGTAAAACGTACTGCACGTTGACCACGCCAACCTTGCCAATGATGTCCTGCTAATAATGTGCCAAAAATGAGCCATGCAAATATTGTTAAAATGGTTTTATGAGCCACATGTTGGGCAAACATATTTTCTAAACTGATAAAACCACTAATAATGGCTAATGATAATAAACCAAACCCAAAGGCAATAAAATCAAATAAAACGGACTCCATGGTTTGTAAAGGCGGCATTAATTGAATTAACAAAGGCTTGTGTTGCTGACGGTGTTTTTTGAGACTTTTGTTTTGTATGGCCAATAAAACAGCATGAAGGGCAGCCATTAATAACACGCTATAGGCGAGAATGGATAAAATAATATGGCTTTCTGCACCTTTTGGGAGATGCGTTAAAGGCTGATAAGGTGCATGAAATATTTCTGATAACACTAAGCCAAACGCCGCCATTGGAAAGGCAAAAATACTCATGACAAATAATGGCCTATAACTACTAATCGCAATATGAATACAGGCAATAAGCCATGCAATTAAAGAAATAATATTAAACAGACCGAGGTCTAAACCCTGTGTACTATAAATATGTTGTTGAATATTAATACCATGCAAGGGGAGTGCAATAGCCCCTAAACTGAGCACGAGAATTTTTGAGGCAGTTTGTTTATTGGCAAGGCGATAACATAAGATGCCACTTGCCACTAAATAGCAGGCAACCGCTAAAAATCCTGCAAACTGAGCAACCATAATGCCAAAGACCAATTAAAAACAGAATAAAACTAACGCACATCACCGAAACCACGTCGGTAACGAGCAAAAAAGACAATTATAACGACTTTTTCGATGAAACAAGAGAATAGCTATAGCATAAACTGAGCATTTTGCCTATCCTAAGCAATAATTTTTGGACTCGCTATGTTTTTGCCTCCTATTCGCAATGCATAGTTTGTAATTTTGATAAGATTTAGCCAGTAGGCTTTGAAGATAATAAGCGATTTGCCATGTTTGATAATTTAACCGAACGACTTTCCCAAAGTTTAAGAAATATTGCTGGTACAGGTACTTTAACCGAAGACAATATTAAAGATACCTTACGCGAAGTACGCATGGCTTTGTTAGAAGCTGATGTTGCGTTGTCTGTTGTCAAAGATTTTATTGAACGTATTCGTACTCAAGCTTTAGGCCATGAAGTATTACAAGCTTTATCACCTGGTCAAGCCTTTGTTAAAGTGGTGTTTGATGAATTAGTCAAAACCATGGGGGATGCAAATGAGACGTTAAATTTACATGCGTTGCCACCCGCCGTTGTGTTAATGGCAGGTTTACAAGGTGCAGGTAAAACTACGACTGTGGCTAAATTAGCCAAATATTTACAAGAACGCGAAAAGAAAAAAGTTTTAGTGGTGTCTTGTGACGTTTATCGCCCTGCTGCGATTAAACAACTCGAAACTGTGGCGAATGATGTGGGTGCAACCTTCTTCCCATCACACAAAGATCAAGATCCTGTTGCCATTGCTCAAGCCGCGATTGCTGAAGGTAAACTCAAGTTTTTTGATGTGGTGATTGTAGATACCGCAGGTCGTTTGCACGTTGATGCTGAAATGATGGGCGAAATTCAACGTTTGCATGCGGCAATTAATCCTGTTGAAACCTTGTTTGTGGTGGATGCCATGACAGGTCAAGACGCTGCCAATACTGCCAAAGCCTTTAATGACGCTTTACCATTAACAGGTGTGGTGTTAACCAAAATGGACGGTGATGCGCGTGGTGGTGCGGCTTTATCTGTAAGAATGATTACAGGCAAACCTGTTAAATTCATGGGTATTGGTGAAAAAACCGAAGCTTTAGAACCTTTCCATCCAGAGCGTATTGCCCAACGTATTTTGGGTATGGGTGACGTTTTGTCGTTGGTGGAAGAAGTTGAGCGCAAAATCGACAAAGAAAAGTCAGAAAAAATCGCTAAAAAATTGCGTAAAGGTGGCGGTTTTGACTTAGAAGATTTGTTGGTACAGTTTCAACAAATGAAAGCAATGGGCGGTATGGCCAGCTTCTTGGACAAATTACCGGGTATGAGTGGTTCACAAATGCAGCAAGCAGCGGCTGGTGGCGCACCCGAAAAAATGATGAAACAAATGGAAGCCATCATTCAATCCATGACGCCACAAGAACGTCGCAAACCCGATATTATTAATGGTTCACGTAAACGTCGTATTGCCACAGGTGCAGGTGTGCAAATTCAAGATGTTAACCGTTTGTTGAAGCAACACTCACAAATGGAAAAAATGATGAAGAAATTGGCGACACCATCAGGTATTAGCAAAATGATTCGTGGCATGAAAGGTTTACAAAACAAGTTTGCCGCAGGGGGTATGGGAATGCCAAATGGTATGGGAATGCCTGATGTTGACCCCAAAGAGCTTGAGAAATTAATGGGTAAATTGCCGAAAAAATGAAGACTAATGAACTATGGGCTAACCTAGTCTTTTGGCTAGGTTGGCCATTAGCAATTTATGTCACATGGCAGCAAGGGTATAGCCTATGGTTGGCTATCCCTGCAACGTGGTTGGCGTCTACATTTTTTGCGGTGTTTGTTTCTCGATTAATTGGCCTGTTAACTAAAAGTTAACGTGGTAAACACAACAGTAAAGCAATCAAAATTAATAACATCCCTGCAATACTTAAATTGTCAGGTGTTTCCCCCCATAATAGCCATGCCCATATTCCTGCAAAAATAATCGCTAAATAATTTGCTGGGCCAATTTTTCCTGCGGGTGCATAACCATAGGCTTTTGATAGACAGACTTGGCTTAATGTGGCTAATGTGCCTGCACCGATCAAATAAAAAAGCTCTTGGCTGTTTAAAATACGCCAATGCCAAAACATCGG
>ERZ650309.684-NODE-684-length-16358-cov-8.380543_pt1 | contig 16358 bp, 15 predicted proteins | sample MGYA00376245_ERZ650309 | MGnify/ENA primary metagenome ERZ650309 (study PRJEB26733, sample SAMN07839294) | wastewater metagenome | biome: urban; feature: wastewater treatment plant; material: waste water | place: USA: North Carolina | collected 2016-04-26 ...
CAAACCCACGGCGTTATATGTGGCTTTGGAAGTGCATTCGGTGCGTTCTTCGATGAACTTATAAAGCAGTCTTAGGCTGCTGTTTATTTAGGCGTTATCGGGATGTTTGTTGTAAATGCTTAATTTTTCATGATATCAGCATGTCATTGTTCATAAATGTTCGTCTGATCATTTTATGAATCGCTGCTGATTAGTGAGGATATTGAGTATGTGGTACATCTAGTTTTTCGGAGCTAGATAATAAAGCCCTTCTTAGGAGGGCTTTGCTTCACATCTGATACTCTTTGATTGTCAGATAATAACGCCCCTCTTCGGGGGGCGTTTCTTTCTCTTAGTGTGTTGCTCTATACTGAAAAAAAATGACTGGAGAAACAAACATGGGTATTGCATACGAACAAGACATTGTTGCTTGGGCAAACGAACAAGCCCGTTTTATTCGTGCTGGGCGTTTTGATTTAGTGGATGCCGAGCATTTGGCTGAGGAGATGGAGATAATGGGCAAAAGTGAAAAACGCGAACTCGCTAATCGTATGGCGTTGCTTCTAGCTCATTTGCTGAAATGGAAACACCAACCAAACAGGCGCGGCTCAAGCTGGCAAAAAACCATCAGAATTCAACGCAAGGAAATCGCCTACGAACTACGCGATATGCCAAGCCTAAAGACACTGCTTACCGACCCTGAGTGGGTTGAGTTGGTGTGGGAGAAAGCAGTCGCTCAGGCTGAGGATGAGACAGGGTTAGATAACTTCCCCGATACTTGTATTTGGACAACCGAACAAATATTTAGCCAAGAGTTTTTACCCGATTAAAAGCGGTTGATTAGGAGCCGAATCCCTGTTTCGTTTTAGCGAACATCATCGCGCCACTTTTAGGCCCAGTTACCACGTCCGTGTAAAAAGTGCCATCTTGGGGTAATTAAAAATGGGAAGTCGAAAACCGCGTGTAAGTCTTGGGGTTTTTAGCTTTGCGTAAAATCCTACGCTACTTTTCTGCCGTTTGTTTAAATTCACCCTATTTTGGTTGGAATGAAGAACAACTAGCAGGGGTAGTTACCACATAGCTGCTAAAAGTGCCATCTGTGCCATGAAATGAGCGGAAATATCACTACCAAAATAATATATCCAATGATAGCATCGCGCCCATCTAAAAATCAGACGGTAAAGGATATTAAAATTGACATGGGAATGGCGTGATGAAGCATTACATATTCATTGGTTTTTAACGACTGAAGAACAAGAATTACTGTCAAATAAAACACCGCACGGGCGTTTAGGCTTTGCTGTTTTACTCAAGCATTTTCAAAATGAAGGACGCTTTCCTGAACACTTCAAGGATGTACCTCATGTCGTATTGATGTATTTAGCCAACCAAATAGATGTCCCTCGCAGTAGTTTAGAAGACTACGCCTTGGATGGCCGAACAGCTAAGCGAGATCGCAAAGAAATACTGACTATCCTCGGTATCCACCGCTCGACAAAACGGGATAGACAAGCCTTAAGTGCCACACTAAAAACAGATCTATTGCCGAATAATCCCAGCTTCGCCGTTTTACAAGAGTTTGCACTGGCTTGGTTTAAAACACGATTCATTGAACCACCTGCCTCAGAGCAATTGGAACGCTTTATTCGCACCACCAGCCGCGACTTTGAATCTCATCTCCTTCATCAAATAACCGCAGGGATGACGGCAGAAACTAAAGCAAGCATCGACCGCTTATTAAATATCCCTGACGACAATAACGACACGGAGGTGGCTGATGATACCGATGAAGCCAGCCAAAGCCTCACATGGTTGAAAGGTCACTCAGGGAATGTCAGTCTTAAAAACATCTTACAAGCCATAAAGCGCGTGGGTTGCTTGAAGCAAATGGCGATTCCCTCGTTATTTATGGCGAAACTTCCGCTCAAATGGCTACAGAAGTACCATCGTCGCGCCATGACTGAGTCCAGTTGGGAATTGCGCCGTCATCCCGAACACATACGCTACGCACTGGTTGCCGCCTTTTGCTGGCAACGGCAACGCGACATCACCGATGACTTAATCGACCTTCTCATTCAAATCACGCACAATATTGGCAAACGTGCCGAAAACAAAATCGACAAACAGCTCCTTGAGCATTTCAAGCACGTACGCGGTAAAAACACCTTACTGTTTAAATTGGCCGAAGCAGCAATTGAGCAACCCGAGGGCGTGATTAAAGATGTTCTCTATCCGACCGTCAGTTTGGAAACGCTGAAAAACGTCGTTGTTGAATTTAAATCCAAAGGTAAACCCTATCAGGAAGAAGTACATCACATCGTTCGCCGTTCTTATAGTCATCACTATCGGCGCATGATTGCACCCCTGCTGAAGGTATTGGACTTCCACTGTAACAACGATAATCATCAACCCATCATTACCGCACTCGATTATCTCAATAGCCATCGTGATGATCGTCAGACCTATTTTACCGACCCCGCAGCTATTCCCATTAACGGTGTGATCAAAGCCAAATGGCTAGACACGGTGATAGAAAAAGATAAAGCAGGCACAGTTCGGATCAATCGCATTAACTACGAAATCAGTGTGTTACACGCACTCCGTGAACGCTTACGCAGCAAAGAAGTGTGGGTGGTTGATGCATTCAGATATCGTAATCCTGATGAGGACTTGCCACAGGATTTTGTTGAAAAACGCGATATCTACTACGGTGATTTAAACCTATCTCAAGACTCTGAAGCCTTTATCGCCAACCTAAAAACCAAGCTGGAAACACAGCTCGCGCTGACGAATAAAGGATTACCGAAAAATACAGGGGTTAAGCTATTAGCCGCAGGTAAAAATCGCATTCGCATCACCCCGCAAGAACCCCAAGCTGACCCTGTGCATTTAAACCACCTGAAAGCCGAAGTATTTAGTCGTTGGCAATCAACGAGTTTGCTCGATGTTCTCAAGGAGGCCGACTTACGCATTGGCTTTACTGAGTGTTTTCAAAGCAGTCGCCAACGCGAAACCTTAACGCAGGAAACCATTCAAAAGCGATTGTTATTGTGTTTGTTTGCCTTAGGTACGAATACAGGCATCAAACGTATTGCTGCCAGCGGTCACGATGCCAGCTACAAAGAACTACTGCATACCAAACACACCTTTTTAGAAAAGAACACCTTACGAGAAGCCATCGCCCAAGTCGCCAACGCCACATTGGCCTTACGTCATCCTGACATTTGGGGGACGGGAACCACCAGTTGCGCCTCTGACTCTAAACAGTTTGGCGCGTGGGATCAAAATCTCATGACCGAGTGGCATGTACGCTATGGCGGTCGGGGCGTAATGATTTATTGGCATGTTGAAGGACAATCGGTGTGTATTTATTCTCAGTTAAAACGCTGCTCGTCCTCGGAAGTCTCGTCGATGATTGAAGGGGTATTACGCCATCAAACCGATATGGACGTACAAAAAAGCTATACCGACACCCATGGTCAAAGTGAAGTGGGTTTTGCCTTTTGTTATTTACTGGGTTTTGATCTCATGCCGAGATTGAAAAATATGGCTTCACAGAAGCTGTATTTACCTGAAGCAGGCAGTGCTGCGAACTACCCAGAGCTGGCATCGATTCTCACTCGCCCCATCAATTGGGAATTAATACGCCAGCAATACGATGAGATGGTGAAATACACCACGGCGTTAAAAGTAGGTACGGCGCAAGCAGAATCCATCTTGGCACGTTTTACACGGAATAATGTTCAACATCCGACATACCGAGCTTTGGCAGAACTCGGCAAAGCGATTAAAACCATTTTTCTATGCCAATACATCAATGAAGCGTCTTTGCGTCAGGAAATTCATGCAGGACTCAATGTCGTTGAAAACTGGAATAGTGCTAACAGCTTTATTTTTTATGGTGACAGCAGTGAAATCACCAGCAATCGGCAGGAAGACCAAGAGTTATCGGTTTTATCACTGCATTTATTACAGCTTTGTCTTGTCTATGTGAACACCTTAATGATTCAACAGGTGCTGAAAGAGCGTGCGTGGTTTGAGCAGATGCGTGAGGCTGACTTCAGGGCGTTAACGCCGTTGATCTATTCCCACATTAATCCGTACGGCTGGTTTGAATTGGACATGGATAAGCGATTGCCTATTGATAAATTGGCCGCTTAAAGAAATGACAAAAACAATCAATAGACCATGCTCTAGTGAGAGTCTGAAAAAGTGCTAAAAAAGCTATCACTAGACTTTGTTTTATATTTTGAGAGTTATTTTATCACAGGGTCTAGAACCTAATGAGAGTTTTTTATGATAGTCGGTTATGCACGTACCTCCACCGTTGAACAAATAGCAGGATTTGAATCTCAGTTACTGGAGTTAAAAAAAGCGGGCTGTGAAAAAGTGTATCAAGAACAAGTCTCGTCGGTGGGTAATCGGGTGCAACTCGATGCGGCCATGGAGTTTGTGCGTGAGCACGATACATTGACGGTGACGAAACTTGATCGTTTAGCGCGATCAACAAAAGATTTAATGTCTATTATTCAAGAACTTGACCGAAAAAATGTCGGGTTGCGTATTTTAGATTTAGGGATAGATACACAAACGCCAACAGGTAAGTTGATGCTGACGATATTAGGCGGCATTGCTCAGTTTGAACGTGAAATCATGCTGGAAAGGCAGCGTGAAGGGGTTAACAAGGCCAAGTCAGAGGGAAAATACACAGGTCGAAAACCACTCGATGCCAAGCGTCAGGCGTTAATTCTTGAGTTGGATAAGCAGGGTTTGACGAGGTCAAAGATAGCTATTTCTGTTGGTGTCGGTCAGGCAACGGTTTATCGGGTGTTGGCGAGTAGTAAGAAATCGTAACTTGTTGGTTTTATTGTGTTTGTTTAACTAACGTGTAATGAGCTAGCACAGATGGCACTTTTAGCAGCTATGTGGTAACTACCCCTAGCACTCGCGTTGCAACATGAGAAACTGTTTGAGGTAACTGATCATGACTAGCCGCCTACTGCAAACTTTACATGAAACCGCCGAAGACTTTGCCAGCATCGGCCTCATTGACGTACAAACCATGCGCGAATTTGACGCACTGTGCTTGCCGCCTGTAAAAACGTATAGTGCAGAAGAAATTAAAGCCTTGCGCGTAAATTGTTTGGCAAGCCAGCGTGTATTTGCAGCCTATTTGAATACCAGCCCATCGACCGTACAAAAATGGGAGCAAGGGGTAAAACACCCCAATGGCCCATCGCTCAAGCTATTAAACTTGGTTGAACGGAACGGCTTGGACATTTTAGCGTGAGAGTTTGACGAAGCGGCGAGGTTTTAAACCGCTTATTTTCTGCTCAATTTCGGCCTAAAAAAGCCACTAAAACCCTCTTTAAAACCGTTCAAAAAACGCCCAACTATTACCTCGCATAACCACCATTATGTTAAAGACAGGGTTTTAACCCAAGCAATTATTCGTAGGATAATAGTGGGATTTATGCATCATCATTTTAGACTGCTACGCAGATTTTTAGATGATTTAAAAAAAGTCGTCAGGAAATTATGCAGTTTTAGAGAGTCTACTTTGAAACGCCAAGAAAACAATGAAAAATATTTTTTGGTGTTGGCCTAGAGCAATCGACTCTCTAGAGTGCCCCCTAATTAAGAGCTGAAAATTGTTTTCTGCTCATCCTTAGAGGGAAACAGTCTGAAGTAATAAGTGTCTTATATAAGCTAACAGTTACTTATTGAAACGCTCCATGTAAGGTATAGAAATAAAGCCTTACTTCGCCATTTTATAATTCTTAAGCACATCATCACTATACGATTTTAGCGTCATGCCTTCAGGGCCTTCACCAATGTGCATGACACTAACCGTAGGCTCACCATGTTCCCGAAAGCCAGCCAATTCTTTTGAGCCATCGGCAAATACCCATAAACGTCCCTTTTCAACAATCGTGACAAAGCCAGATTTATTATACTTTTTGCCAGCAGCCTCCCCTTCGGCAGACGCATGAGTATTCATAGCGATAACAGCACCAACAACCAAGATCATCATTTTCTTCAACATGGCAGTAGACTCTTTAGATTAAACTGGAATCAAATCTATAAGCCTAATATGTCTTTATTATGACAAAAACACAGATTTGGCTTTACAGGATATATATATTTTCATATATTCGCCAAACCATATGTATCTGGATGATTTTCCTTGAAAGCCAAGACTAAAGTCCTCTTTGTTTGCGTTGAAAACGCAGCACGCTCTTTACTGGCCGAAGCACTGCTTCGACACACTGCATCAGACAAGTTTGATGCTTTTAGTGCGGGCACTCTGCCCAAAGGAGTTAATCCATATACCTTACAAGCATTGCAAGATATGGGTATTTCAACTGAAGGGCTACGCAGTAAATCGCTCTCTGAGTTTGATGGCATGGATTTCGATTATGTCATTACGCTGTGTGACAAGTCGGCTTTGGAGTGCCTCGCTTTGCCACATTCGGGTGAGATCATCACTTGGAATTTTGAAGACCCCGTAACCAGCTCGGGACACGCCCCCTTCAAACGGGCACTGCAAGAGATTCACGAACGTATCAAGATGTTCGTATTAGTGAAAAGCAAATTATGAGTGATCTTTCGCCTCCGATACTTTTTAAAGCACTCGCGGATGAAACACGCGCACGTATCGTTTTGCTGGTAATGCAGGAAACGGAGTTATGTGTGTGTGAGCTGACCTGCGCATTAGGTGAAAGCCAGCCTAAAATTTCCCGTCACCTAGCTCTTCTGCGTAGTGTTGGTCTATTGGGTGATCGTCGTCAAGGGCAATGGGTTTATTACCATCTTCATCCCGAATTACCTGACTGGGTGCGGGTCATGCTTGAGCCAGTGCTTGTGGCAAACCAGTCTTGGTTATTAAATGATACCAATCGACTGGCCGTAATGGGCGACCGCCCAGCACGAAAAGCTTTTTGCTGCTAAACCCAACGAGTCGGCCACATGAACATTCTGTTTCTCTGCACTGCCAACAGTTGCCGCAGTATTTTGACTGAAGCCGTTTTTAATCATATGGCTTCACCAAATTTACGCGCGTTCAGTGCGGGTAGTTATCCGCGAGGTCTAATCAACCCATTAACCCTGCTAACCTTAGAAAAAGCAGGGATTTCAGCCACAGGCCTCTACAGTAAGTCGATTGAAGACCTCTCTATGTTGACACCCTATGTGGTGATCACCGTTTGTGATAAAGCGGCAGCCGAAGCCTGTCCACTCTTTCTCGGTCAGGCTATCAAAGCACACTGGGGGTTGCCAGACCCTTCGGAATGCACGGGTACACCAGCACAGATTGAACAAGCTTTTGATCATGTTTTAGCCACAATTATCGCTCGCGTTAAAGCATTTTTGGACTTACCTGATTCCATTACACAATCTGATCGCCTAGGCGTTGAATTGACTAAAATCGGTTTGATCGTAGTAACTGGAGACTCTACTTGATGAATAGCCGTAGTAATCTTTCATTTTTAGATCGTCATCTAACACTTTGGATTTTTCTAGCTATGGTGGGTGGTATTGCGTTGGGTAGCCTGTTTCCGAGTATACCAATATGGCTGAATCGCCAGTCAATTGGCTCTACCAACATCCCCATTGCTATTGGCCTAATCCTGATGATGTATCCGCCGCTGGCGCGCGTCAATTACGAGAAGTTGTCCGTAGTGTTTCATGATAAACGACTGCTAATGCTTTCGCTGATACAAAATTGGCTGATTGGGCCTGTACTCATGTTTGGACTGGCCGTGCTGTTTCTATCTGATCGCCCAGAGTATATGACAGGACTCATTCTTATTGGTCTCTCACGTTGCATTGCGATGGTGCTGGTTTGGAATCGAATCGCTGGCGGTGATAATCAGTATGTGGCGGGTCTAGTTGCCTTTAATAGTATTTTCCAAATTCTATTCTTCAGTCTTTATGCGTGGTTATTTTTGGATGTTTTACCGCCTTTGTTCGGGCTAGAAGGACATCTCATTAAGGCTGATTTTTTCAGTATTGCGGGTTCGGTGCTGGTCTATTTGGGTATTCCGTTCCTTGCTGGGTTTTTGACTCGTAAAGTTCTCATCAACCAGAAGGGAGACCGTTGGTATCACGAACTCTTTCTACCCCGTATCAGCCCACTGACATTAGGCGCGCTGCTGTTTACCATTGTCGCCATGTTCAGTCTCAAAGGCGACATGGTGCTGCGATTACCGTTAGACGTGCTGCGCATTGCAATTCCACTGGCATTGTACTTTGTCATTATGTTTGGTGTTAGTTTTTGGATGGGCAAAGCCATTCATGCAGATTACCCACGCACTACAGCAATTGCTTTTACCGCAGCAAGCAACAATTTTGAGCTAGCGATTGCCGTTGCCATTGCTACATTCGGACTGGCTTCACCAGTCGCGTTCGCCACAGTGATTGGCCCACTGGTGGAAGTACCTGTACTGATTGCGCTGGTAGGTGTCGCGCTCTGGCTGAAAGGCCGCTGGTTTGATCAAGGTATCTCCGCTCCGAAAGTGAGTCCTCGTCATGATTAATAATACTTTACCCAATTCTGAGCATAAAGAGTCGGCAGAAGAACTCTTGAAACGTGTCAATCTCAAGGCTATTTGATAAGGAAGATATCAACGTGCAACAACATCCATTTGATGTCCTGAATATTGCCAGCTTACATGGCCACTTGATCTTTACGCCGTGCCCCAGCACACAAGGCACCACTATGGAAGATGCGTTGAAAACGCTGCACAACGCTGGCACAACTGCCTTGATTACACTAATGCCTGATGCTGAACTGGCACAAAATGGGGTTTCGTCACTACCTGCGGACTGCCAAACACAAGGTCTGGAATGGTTTCATCTGCCAGTAGCTGATGAAAGCGTTCCTCAAAATGATTTCGAGGAACGCTGGGCAAAGCACCTGCCTCGTATTCTCTCCTTATTGGATGCAAACAGTACGATAGCAATTCATTGCAAGGGTGGCTCAGGCCGTACAGGGCTGATTGCGGCACGCATTCTTATGGCCCGTGGCGTACCTTTTCAAACCGCTATTGAGCTGATTCAGACGCTACGGCCACGAGCCATCCGTCACCCCGCGCATCTTGCCTATCTACAGAAGTTCACCCCAATGCCCGCTGCGTCGGCAAATCCACTTTAAATTAGGATAATTCTAATGACCATTAAAATAGGTATTAACGGCTTTGGTCGCATCGGTCGCTTGGCACTGCGAGCAGCTTGGGACTGGCCAGATTTCGAGTTTGTCCAGATTAATGACCCAGCAGGAGATGCTGAAACCCATGCTCATCTTTTAAATTTTGATTCTGTACATGGTCGTTGGCAACAAGCCGCGTGCGCACAAAATGGACAGATTATCATTGAAGGCTCTGCGATTCGTGTGACCAACCATAAAACCATTGCCGAGACCGATTGGTCTGGCTGTGACGTGGTGATTGAAGCCAGCGGCAAGATGAAAACGGTTGCTGTACTGCAAGCGTATCTTGATCAAGGCGTAAAGCGGGTGGTGGTAAGCGCACCCGTGAAAGAAGCAGGAGCATTAAATGTGGTAATGGGGGTCAACGAACATTTGTTTGACTCTGCTCAACACCGTATTGTCACCGCAGCCTCTTGCACTACCAATTGCCTTGCACCCGTCGTTAAGATTATTCATGAGAGCCTAGGTATTCGCCACGGCTCTATTACTACGATCCATGATTTGACTAACACACAGAGCATTCTCGACCAACCACACAAAGATCTACGACGCGCCCGTGCTAGCGGTATGAGTCTGATTCCAACGACGACAGGATCGGCCACAGCCATTGCTGAGATTTCCCCTGAATTGAAGGGGCGTTTGAATGGTCATGCTGTACGAGTACCACTGGCCAATGCCTCGCTGACGGATTGCGTGTTTGAAGTTGAGCGTCCGACTACTGTCGCCGAGGTCAACGATTTACTGAAAGATGCCGCTGAAAATGGCTTAGCGGGGATTCTAGGTTATGAAGAACGGCCACTGGTGTCGATTGACTATCGTACTGACCCGCGTTCTGCAATCATCGACGCACTCTCCACAATGGTTATCAATGGTACGCAGGTGAAAATCTATGCTTGGTACGATAACGAATGGGGCTACGCTAATCGTACGGTCGAATTGACACGTTTAGTTGGGCTGGCGAAATAACACGGACGGGAGCGACTTTTTCATGCAAGCGTTGTCGTCTTTGTCATCGGAAGTCCGCCAGTATTTACTGGTAACGGCTAATTATTGGGTTTTCACTCTCACTGACGGCGCGTTACGCATGTTAGTGGTATTGCACTTTCACACACTCGGCTTTACGCCTTTGCAAATTGCCTCACTATTCCTGTTTTACGAGTTTTTTGGGGTAGTGACCAATTTGGTGGGGGGATATTTGGGTGCGCGTCTTGGTTTGAATCGCACTATGAATCTCGGGCTAGGCATACAAGTGGGCGCACTGCTAATGCTGACAGTGCCTAGTGCGATGCTGACTGTACCGTGGGTTATGGCGGCACAAGCTCTGTCTGGCATTGCCAAAGACCTCAACAAAATGAGTGCCAAAAGCTCAATTAAGTTGCTTGTTCCAGACAGTCAGCAAGGAACACTGTATCAGTGGGTAGCTATTCTAACAGGATCAAAGAATGCCCTTAAAGGTGTTGGTTTCTTTCTTGGGGGAGCATTACTTGCGTTACTGGGTTTCACCGATGCGGTGCTGGCAATGGCTGGCGTACTCATGTTGATTTGGGTGTTCAGCCTCATCATGCTCAAAAAAGATCTGGGTAAGGCAAAAGCCAAGCCAAAATTCCGCGATATTTTTTCTAAGAGTCAAGCAATTAACGTGTTGTCAGCCGCTCGGCTCTTTCTCTTTGGTGCTCGTGATGTTTGGTTTGTCGTTGCTTTGCCTGTCTATCTGAGCACAGTATTTGGCTGGGACTTTTGGCAGGTGGGTGGCTTTTTAGCGACTTGGGTGATCGGCTACGGTATCGTTCAATCATTTGCTCCTGCATTGACGGGGAAAGCGCGAGGCCAAGTTCCTGATGGCCGCTCTGCTTTCGGCTGGGCACTTCCACTCGCGGTAATACCTGCCGCTATTGCCCTAGGCTTAAACGCAAATTTATCAGCACACTTGATGGTATTGGGTGGTCTAATGATGTTTGGCGCATTGTTCGCGGTTAACTCGTCGCTTCATAGTTATCTAATCGTCTCCTATGCTAAAGAAGATGGCGTATCACTGGATGTGGGTTTTTATTATATGTCCAACGCGATGGGGCGATTGATCGGGACTATACTGTCAGGATGGGTATTTCAAATCTTTGGGTTGGTCGCCTGTCTATGGATTTCGAGTCTTTTTGTCCTCTTGGCCGCCTTGTTGTCACTTGGCCTACCTCGGCATCAAATATGATCCGCGCTCTATTTATAGTAGGGATTTTTTCACACCTCCCGACTGGTTTCACCCTCCCATGTAAATAGGATATTTCATATGAAAACGATTCAAGTATTTGATCAAGCACTGTGTTGCAGCTCGGGTGTATGTGGTGTTGATGTAGATCAGACGCTCGTCAATTTCGCGGCTGACTTAGATTGGGCGAAACAGAGTGGTACAAAAATAGAGCGTTTCAATCTAGCGCAGCAACCATTGGCTTTTGCTGAGAACGCAATCGTTAAAGCTTTTTTGGATCGTTCAGGTCATGAAGCATTACCACTTGTTTTAGTTGATGGCGAAATGGCTTTAGCGGGTCGTTATCCAAATCGCACGGAATTGGCTCGTTGGACTGAGATGACCGAATCATCGGAACCTAAACCACAAAATAGCTGCTGCACTGGCAGTCGTTGCTGCTAAACACAGGTAAATCACCATGCAATTTCTTAGTCATCCGCCCCGTTTTCTCTTTTTCACAGGTAAAGGTGGAGTGGGTAAAACGTCTATTGCTTGTGCCGCCGCTGTTAAGCTTGCGGGTGACGGCCATCGGGTGTTATTGGTCAGTACCGACCCTGCTTCTAATGTTGGTCAGGTTTTTGGGGTGAACATTGGTAATCAAATAACCGCCATTCCTGCCGTCGCTAATTTGTTTGCGCTAGAGATAGATCCGCAGGCTGCTGCCCAAGTATACCGAGATCGCATCGTTGGCCCAGTGCGCGGTGTATTGCCTGAAGCCGTCGTCAAAGGTATTGAAGAACAGCTATCGGGTGCTTGTACGACAGAAATCGCTGCTTTTGATGAGTTTACGGCATTGCTGATTGACTCAGCACTAACGACAGACTACGACCATATCATTTTTGATACTGCTCCAACAGGACACACTATTCGCCTACTGCAATTGCCAGGGGCTTGGAGTGGTTTTTTGGAAGAAGGCAAAGGAGATGCCTCTTGCCTAGGCCCGCTGGCTGGCCTAGAAAAACAACGTGCACAATATAAAGATGCCGTCGATGCCCTTGCCGATCCTCAACGCACCCGCCTTGTGCTAGTCGCCCGCGCTCAAGCATCGACGCTTCGTGAGGCCGCTCGTACCCATGAAGAGCTTTCTGCTATTGGCTTGCGGCAGCAATACCTCGTCATCAATGGCGTATTGCCCGCTAGTGAAACAGAAAAAGATGAATTGGCTGCGGCCATTTTCACCCGTGAACAAGCCGCCGTATCAGCGATGCCCGATGCACTAAGAGCCTTACCACTTGATCAAATTGCACTTAAGGCATTTAATTTGGTGGGGCTTGAAGCCCTGCACCATTTTCTGGACAGTACGGAGACAGCCTCTAGCGACTATTCTATTAAACAGCCTGATGTACTTCATGCGCCAAATTTGACGACCTTGATCAATGATATTGCTGCCCATGACCACGGCTTAATTATGGTCATGGGCAAAGGTGGAGTGGGTAAAACGACACTAGCCGCAGCCGTCGCGGTTGAACTCGCCCAACGTGGTTTACCTGTTCACCTAACTACATCTGATCCAGCAGCCCATCTGACGGAAACATTAAGCGAAACACTGGATAATTTGACAGTTAGTCGCATTGATCCGCACATTGAAACTGAACGCTATCGACAACATGTACTGGACACTAAAGGAGCACAACTCGATACACAAGGTCGTGCTTTGTTAGAAGAAGATTTACGCTCACCTTGTACTGAAGAAATTGCGGTGTTCCAAGCGTTTTCTCGTGTCATTCGTGAAGCAGGAAAAAAGTTTGTGGTGATGGATACCGCCCCAACTGGACATACGCTATTACTGCTAGATGCCACAGGTGCTTATCATCGAGAAGTTGCTCGTCAAATGGGCGGCAAAGGCATTCATTTCACCACTCCCATGATGCAATTGCAGAATCAAACGCTAACCAAGGTATTATTGGTCACGCTGGCCGAAACCACGCCCGTATTGGAAGCGGCTAACCTACAAAACGATCTGCGCCGCGCAGGTATTGAGCCTTGGGCTTGGATTATCAATAATAGTATCGCCGCTGCACACACACATTCCCCTCTACTATTACAACGCGCACTCAATGAAAGGAAAGAAATAGAGGCAGTAGCCACTATTTATGCCCAACGCTATGCGGTGGTGCCGCTCCTGAAAAAGGAGCCTATAGGTATAGAAAATCTACGATTATTGTCACACAGTCAGGTTTCATCTTGATGAAATAGAACGCATTTTCTACCTACATCGGCTGCCTTACTTTCTGATTACTCACGAATTAATTTTATTTATCAAAAATGTCAGAAGATATCCTGAATAAGAACCTGGAAAAGCACCAACATCACATCCATGCGGCGGCTAATAACCTGAAAAAGTTATCATTTGGAAAACCTTTTATCCGGGTTTTGTTAATCGGATATTGCTATTTTTTTACTTGAAAAAGAGTGTGCGTCAGTAAATTCGAAAATGTACATTCCTGCCGACAGAAAACCGACATCAACTCTTAGGGTTGATGTTTGCTTCTCAATTCTTTTTCGCATAACAACTCTATTTGTTAGATCCAGAATCTGGAATACAGCGTCAGTTCCTTCAAAAGAATCGAATGAAATCATACAAGATTCAGAAGCCGGATTGGGATAAACAGAAAATCTGGTTTCGTGCAGTTCGGTTGCACCTAAATAATTTAATGAATCGCATGGGCTTCCCGGTAAATTTCCAAGTCGATAATTTGGAAATTCGGGAACACTTCCTGCGTGATATGCTTTTAGTTTCAGAGAGTGCTGTGTGAAGTTGCAAGATGTATCTGCTTGATTTGGGTCATTTATAACATGCAAATATTCTGAAGGGGGAGTCATCATGTAAATTTTACCATCAGGACCAAGCCTATGCACACCAAAGTAGTAGGGATTAAAGCTGCCTGCGCCATCCCAATCTCCAACTTTTATTTTGGTGGGTGCTACCGGGTTCTGATTCATGTCATATTGATAAAGTCTGATTGCTGATGAAACATAGAAACGGTGGCTGTCGGGTGAAAATGAGCATCCTGTGACAGCGTCATTATTATTGAAGGTAAGAGTTTCTTTGAAAGTGAACATGCCCGAACACCGGTCAAAATCAAAGAGGTAAACTTTATTGCTGTCTCCCCTCAGAATGGCATATCTGTTACCATCAGGAGAAAATAGCGTCTGGCCTCTATATGCTATATCGGATGTCATCATTGGTCCCACTTGTTGTGATGTATGAGAAACCCCTGAAGTAGTCAATAAAATTTTGTACAATAAATCTGAATTCCATCTGTGCACTACCACCCACCAATCTCTGCCATTGCCGTGTTTGACAGCCTGAAGAGAATAAAACAGCATAGTATCTGCAATGATAGTCTGGTCCTTTAAAGTCATTGCGCCTGTGCCACCATTTGCATTCATATCGACAACACTATAAGAAAACTTTACCGGTTGAGCGTTTTGCATGCTGTTAAAAAAATGTATTGAGAGATGAAAAACACCGTAAATGTTATTTTGACCGGGATAGGGTGTGATGATAACGCTTTGGGCAGGCAATGAGGTGAGGTAATAGGGTGGCCCCATTATAGAGTCATAATTAAATTGAAAGCTGTTGGGCATTGTGTCATTCAGGTAGTTGAACATGCTAACACCGTTAGTATAGAACTGCAGGTCACCGGATGGATTACATACGCTGGCATTTGCACCAAAGAACTCAATAGGGGAATTCCATGCTATTGTATCGGGCGGGTTGTAGTAGAAGTCGAGTGCTGACACAAAGGAGGGATAATAATGATATCCAACCAACCAGACGTTATCTGTTTTTTGAGAATAACTCAAAAAAGAGCAGCATGTAAAAAAGAGAATCAGAAATTTCTTCATAATAAATTAAAAATGTGTGATCACTATTTTCCTGGTTACAGATATATTCTCTGAAACCACCTTCAATAAATACACTCCGGATGCTAAGTGAGAAATATCCACTTTTGCCTGAGGCAACTTACTTACTTCTGAATTTAGAATCATTTTACCGGATATATCCGTGAGCGTATATCGGGTTATGGGCAGATTCGAATTTAACAGTACATATTCCTGGGCTGGATTAGGGAATACAGACAGAATAATGGCATCGTTTTCGGGTATGCCAAGTGAACAATTCAAAACAGTAACTGCCTGAGTCGTTGTCAGGGAATCGGTGCCATAGCTGTTTGTGATTTTGAATTTCACGTCATAGGTTCCTGGGATATTGTATTTTACCACCGGTGCTGTTAGATTCGAAAATGCAGGAATTCCACCGGGGAATTCCCATTCGACGCTCAAGGGTACATTAGCTGATGGCGTTAGAAACTGTACATACTGGTGGTCACAAATAGTATCATTATTTTGATTAAAGGATGCAACCGGTGAGCTCAAAGTAATGGTTCCAATATTGTACAGGTAGTCGTAGGTGAAGCCATCAAAAACATAGGGAAAGAAGCCTCCTACGATGAATTGAGAATTCCCCAGGTCAACAAAATCGGCAACCTGAATGTATTCAAAAAGAGTCTTCCAGGTATTTCCCGAATATTCATATGTTCGGTCGTTCCATGCAGTGAGACAGAGTTTGTTCTGCATAGTAAATAGTTTCGAACCGCTGCCACCATCATTTTCGAAACCCTGATCTGCCCAAACACTGCCATTGAATTTATATATGAGGTCACTCCACTGTGTAACAAATCCTGTTGTGGTCAGATACAATTCATTGTTATAAGCATATATAGAATTCACATCTCCTGAGAACTCATAAACCGCTAGCCAGTTGTTTCCTGACAGCTGTGCAATTTGTGATGTATTGGGCCAGCCGAATGCAAAATTGTAGTTGCTGTAAGCTAGCAGGTCGCCGTTAAATATTTCAAATCCATTAACTGGTGAACCCAGATCATTACTTCCTACCGTGCTCCAGGTGGTACCATTATATTTTAT
>ERZ650309.685-NODE-685-length-16339-cov-4.345124_pt1 | contig 16339 bp, 11 predicted proteins | sample MGYA00376245_ERZ650309 | MGnify/ENA primary metagenome ERZ650309 (study PRJEB26733, sample SAMN07839294) | wastewater metagenome | biome: urban; feature: wastewater treatment plant; material: waste water | place: USA: North Carolina | collected 2016-04-26 ...
AAGTCCCTTAATTTTTACCTGAAGCGCATTACCACCTGATACGACCTGAGTCTGATAGGTCCCATTCGCAGTGACATCAACACCACCTGCACAACCAATCGTGAGCTCATTATCTTCTTCGGTATCGAGGTTAAGTAAAATTTTTCCATCGAGTAGTCCACCCTTGAGTGCCAGAGCACCGGTCATACCGGTTTCTTCATCAATGGTAAACAAGGCTTCGATGGGAGGGTGAGCGATTGAATCGGAAGCAAGTAATGACATGATTGCAGCAACACCAATTCCATTATCGGCGCCGAGTGTAGTTCCCTTTGCTTTCACCCAATCGCCTTCAACAAACATTTCAATTCCCTGAGTATTGAAATCAAACTGTGTATCAGAATTTTTCTGATGCACCATATCGAGATGACTCTGCAGAACGACAGTCTGGCGGCCTTCCATTCCTTTAGAAGCAGGCTTTTTGATGATGACATTTCCGGCAGCATCAACATGAACCGGAAGTTTCAGGTGCTCCCCGAATTGTTTCATAAAAGCAATCACCCTTTCTTCTTTTTTAGAAGGACGAGGCACTGCATTCAGGTCTGCAAAATAATTCCATAATGGTTTCGGTTCCAGCAATCTTACTGCATCATTCATAGCATATTCATTTTGTAGCAAAGATAACGATTTTGACCTGAAATGCAGAAAAAATGAAGGCATACCGTAACGGCTATTTTTTTTTAAAACCTTCTGAATTATAAGTCATTGAATAGCAATAATACAGGCGGTGACATGTATTGGTAAAACCCGATCAATCTGGAAATAATATCTCACTATGAACAGACACATTTCGGCAGATTTAATTAATTTTAACCGTTACAGGCATCACAGTCGACTCTGTGATGGTCTTATATTCAACTGACATGAAAAAAATATTTACCCTTCTGATGTTAATCTTTGTGAAGCAGGTAACAGCACAACAGATACAAATTGCGGGCATCAATGTAGGTGCTGCACCTGAACAAAGACCCGCATTGATGTCATGCATTCCCACCTTCACTTATAACGTTCCGGGATTTAACAGCACGGGACTGACGTGGGACGGCATAAACTTATGGACCAGAAGTATGATCACCGATTCCATTTACCTGAATGATCCTGTAACTGGAAGTCTGACTGGAGTACTGGCGGCTCCTCCTTCTAACGGAATAGCTGTGACAGGCGACATCGATTTTGACGGCACATATCTCTGGCATGTTCAGGAGCAGGCCGGCTTACTGACTAAAATGAATCCCTATACCGGACAAATCATACATCAGTTTACATTACCCAATAATAATTTATTAAATCCCGGAGATCCCAACAACTGGGGGATTGCTTATAAGGATGGGGCTATCTGGGAAGCAGAATATGGAAGTGATATTGAATCTACGTATATGCACAAGATCGACACTGCAAACGGAATGGTCGTTGATTCTTTTTTACTGCAGCATGCCATTCTTCCTATCAAATTTATCAATGGTGATTTGTGGGGTGTAGCATTCGATGTACCTTTTGTTTTTAAAATTGATGTTGTTCTGAAGACTTTTACAGATTCTTTCCCAAGATGTGCATTTCCATGTTATGGAATTACTGAAAACAGCTACGGTTTCTGGATGGAAGGTTTCTCAACATTCAATGGAAGTGGCATCCATTTATTCGGATCTGCAACGGGTATTCCGAAGCCTGACTCCACTCCAATTAACATATACCCGAACCCCGTTAGTGACCGACTGACATTAAAATCTGAAAGGCCTGAAGGAAATGTGATCGTTTCGTTCACTGATGTAACAGGAAGACGGGTGAGCAATCAAGAGCTGAATTTTAAAAACCATACATGCGAAGCTGATGTCACCTCACTGGTACCGGGAACCTATATCGTTAATATACCAATGAATGATAAGATTCAATATGTCAAAGTCATAAAATTATAATGCCATGAAAAACAGATACACATCCTTTATCCTTTCTTTATTTGTCATGATGGTGATGAGCGAATCGGTACAATCACAATTCATTTTAGGATTGTCGGCGTATCCCCCGAACCCAACTACGAACGACCCTGTGCAGATTGTAGCTCATGTTGGGTTCCCTTCAGGCGATTGTATCGAAAAGACGCTTTCTTTCACTACCTTCCAAAATTCGATTCAGGCAAATGCACTGCATTGCCTGGGATTAGCAACCTTCATTTGTTATGATTACGATACTTTTAATTTGGGGACATTGAATGCAGGAAGCTACACTTTCCATTTTCAACTCGATGCAGGACAAGGAATGATGCCCTGCACTCCGGGGATCAACCCCGGACCAACCGATTCCATTTCATTTGATGTGAATTTCCCGACAGCCATTACTGAGTACAGTAAACAGAATTGGGAAATTGGGCCGGTCCCTGCGCGAGGCTCTTTTCAGATTACAACTTCAGGAAATGAAGTGGCACATCTTACCGATGTTATTGTTTTTCAAGCAAATGGCATTCCTGCCAAACAATTCAAATCTGTTTCATCGAACCAACCACTCGATATCAGCACCTTATGTGCAGGCTGGTATGTGGTTCAAATTGAGTCCCAAAATGGCCGACGGTGGCATCGCAAGCTGTTGATTTATTGAGCATTTGGGGGTAGATTGTAGGGATCATTTCATCGGGTCCGTTAAAAATGTGTACTTTAGTCGTTGATTTTTCGTCTGAAATTATACTACTAACTGAATCACACATAACTAAAAACACCAATGAAAAAAAAATTACTCCTTTGCTGCCTCTTCCTGCAAAGTTTAGGGACGATGGTATGGGCCCAATCTGAAAATGCCTTGTATTTCGACAATGTTGACGACCAGGTGATCGCACCCGGTGCCTCATCCATGATCGCCGGCAGTTCAAACATCTCATTAACCATGTGGGTAAATCCTATGAACCCTGCCCCTACCTTCCCTGATTTCGACGGTTTTGCGGGTATCAGAAATAATACTGATGCCGACTTTTATATTCTTCATCTCAATTCCACTTCCGTGGAAGCCAGATTCAGAAACAGTTCAGGTACAAATTTTGACATAGTGGCAACAGGGGTTACTTTGAATACATGGCAACATTTTGCGCTGACCTATGACGGTACCACACTTACTTTATATGTGAATGGTGTGATAGCCGGGTCAGTTGCAGCTTCAGGCACCATTGCCAATACCAGTGAAAGTTTATATCTCGGAAATCTGGTTTTCCAGGGAACCAACTTTTTGCTGAATGGAAAACTTGATGAGGTGAGTTTGTGGAGCAAGACTTTGACACAGGCAGAAATCGATTGCATTTATTCAGGCGCAATAGATCCTACCTCAACTGATCTGCATTTTTATTTCCGTTTCAATCAGGGAATTGCAAACGGCAATAATGGCACCATTACCACACTTAATAATGCAACCGGTATGACCAACGGAACAATATCAGGATTTGCACTTGCAGGTACCACTTCTAATTTCGTGGGTGGTGTAACCACACCAAACTCTTCTGTAATTACCGATGTGTTGTGCCCAGGTGAAACCTATACTTTCGGAACACAAACCATTACCGCTCCGGGAAATTATTATGAAGCTTTCGGAACTGCAGGTTGTGATTCTATTGTTGAACTTGTTCTGACTGCACCAACCATTAACACCGTTATTTCGCAGTCGGGACCAATTCTTACTGCTCAGCAGGCAGGAGCTTCTTACCAATGGATCAATTGTGTGACCTTGGCTCCGGTACCCGGTGCGATCACGCAGCAATATGTTGCTACTGCCAACGGACAATATGCATGTGTGGTTACCGTAGGTGGATGTTCCGATACCTCTGTTTGTGCAAACGTAGTGAATCTCGGCATTCAGGAACTCAATGGCACATTGATTCAGGCTTCGCCAAATCCATTTGAAAATGAAATCACACTGACATCAGGAACTTCTGTTGGTGTACAAACTGTAATCATCACCGATCTGGCAGGAAGAGAAATCTATCGTAAGGAATGGAATGGAAGTTCCACTTTGAAAATTTCTTCTCAGAACTGGGAGGCAGGCACTTATTTCCTGCGCTTATCAGATCAGTCAGGAAGCATCAAGCTAATTAAGAATTAATAAAATTGATCGAACAAAAAGAGGCTGTGGTAAAACAGCCTCTTTTTTTATGCGCTAACTTTTCGAAATAATCTTAATGCTTCAATGAAATTTCCTCATAATGATCCGACGTGAAATATTTCCGAAAGGTGTAATGAAATTCAATAAATAGGTACCTGTTGAGTGAATAGTCCGATGCTGAAAACGATCAACCAGCCGAACGTAACCAATATTTTTTCATGATAGTGGAATTAACCATGCAAAGCTAAATTCATTATCATTAACAAACTGTTACAATAATCATGTAAAGAAATTTAGTTCACATTTTATCTGATTGATTCCCATTCACTTTTTTTGAGCGAATACCAATTCACCGGTTCCCCTTCATACTCTGTCGGAATTCCCGGTTTGAATCCGCATTTCAAAATAATCCTGTTCGATGGCATATTGCCGGTGTGGGCCGCGGCAAACAATTCTTTTACACCCAGTTTTTCGAAAGCATAATCACGTGTGGCGAAAGCACTTTCTGAAGCATATCCCTTCCCCCAAAACCGACGAATCAGCCGGTAACCAAGATCGTAATAATTAATGTGGTTATTAAATGTTTCGGTAACCAGTTTAATACCTGACCAGCCAATAAATTCGCCACTTTGCTTTTCCACTACAGCCCATCGGCCAATGCCGTTTTCGATATACTGCTTTTGCAGAAATGAAATGGTATCATGACACTGTTGAAGAGTAGTAACTGTTTTGTTACCCAGATAACGATGCACTTCAGGATCAGAATCGAGTTCATAGAAACCATTGGCATCATCGACTGTTACTTCACGCAATATCAGTCGTGGCGTTTCGAGATGAATGATCATTTGAATTATGATTTAGAAATTAAAGTCAGGTCAGCTAAGCCTGACTAAATAAGAATTGAAAAATCGAAATTACAAAATAAAAAACTATTTATAAACACCTATCATCACTCCGAATTTTTCATCACCTGAGAGCATATTCCGGGAGGGATCATAAATGCGGGAGACAAACCCATCGAGGTATAATGCATTTTCACATCCTGCATTTTTAAAATACAAAGCAAAGTCATACAAATTCACAGGGACTTTCGAAATGGCCATCAGCACTTTCCCATCGGGAAGAATGCCCACTCCATTTCGGATATTCAGGTTTTCGGAACCCTTCCTGAATGAAGGATGAATGACATCTTCAATCACCAGCATGGGACCCGACTGTGTTGCATAATGAACCTTTGAAGAAGCCTTAAACTTTTCTGTGACAACTACATTTGCCTTTCGGTCGCTTGTGAGATAAAAAACACCATTGGGTTTAAGATAAAAATTTGCTTCACCCGACTTTTTATTCAACTTAAAAAGTGTTTTACCTTTATCGATAAATAAACCAACCGGTGAGTAATCTCTTTGGTACATTCCGCCGTTCATGGCAAATACAAGTTCACTTCCTTTGCTTTTCAGATGTTGTTTCAAATTTTCAAATCCTGAGATCAAAACACCGCCATCATCTTTCCAGAAAAAGCCAATATTTTGCTTTTTTGAATCAACAACAAATCCGGTAAAACGATCATCGGAAAAGGGTTGAGCCGTTGCATTCAATAACAGCGTAAACGATAGACAGCAAATAACAATTATCGATTTCAAGATGGATGCATTTTTAGAAAATGAGGCGATAGACATAATGAATTGAATTTGAAACAATTTTAACTTTTAATCAAGTTATTTTTTAGCAAACTATTCTAAAACAAAAATGTTTGATAAGTTTGCTAATATACCTTTAAACAAACTAAAACACTATATGGAATCACCCAATTCAACCAATGGACAGGGCGGAAAATGCCCATTTACCGGAGCTTCAAAGCAGGTTGCCGGCTCAGGCACCAGAAATCAAAACTGGTGGCCCAACCAACTCAAATTAAATGTCCTGCGTCAGCATTCGAACCTTTCGGATCCGATGCATGGCAAATTCAATTATGCCGAAGCTTTTAAAAGCCTCGATTATCAGGCAGTTAAAAAAGATATCGTCGAACTCATGACCCGGTCGCAGGAGTGGTGGCCAGCCGATTATGGTCATTACGGACCTTTCTTTATCAGGATGGCATGGCACAGTGCAGGTACCTACCGTATTTCTGATGGCCGTGGCGGGGCAGGCTCTGGCACCCAGCGATTTGCACCATTGAACAGCTGGCCCGACAATGCCAATCTCGATAAGGCCCGCTTGTTGTTATGGCCGGTAAAACAAAAATATGGTAAGAAAATTTCATGGGCCGACCTGATGATTCTTGCCGGCAACTGTGCTTTGGAATCAATGGGTTTTAAAACCTTTGGTTTTGGAGGTGGTCGCGAAGATGTTTGGGAGCCGGAAGAAGATATTTACTGGGGCTCCGAAAGTAAATGGCTCGATGACAAACGCTATTCAGGAAACAGAGAACTCGAAAACCCACTGGCAGCAGTACAAATGGGACTCATTTATGTAAACCCTGAAGGCCCTAAAGGTAATCCCGACCCTATTGCTGCAGCACGTGATATTCGCGAAACATTTGCCCGAATGGCAATGAATGACGAAGAAACAGTTGCACTCATAGCAGGTGGACATACTTTCGGGAAAACACATGGCGCTGCCGACCCTTCCAAATATGTGGGTCCTGAACCCGCTGCTGCCGCTATTGAGGAGCAAAGCATGGGATGGAAAAATTCATACGGGAAAGGTCATGGTGCCGATACCATTACCAGTGGGCTTGAGGGTGCTTGGACAACCACACCAACCAAATGGAGCAACAACTTTTTCTGGAACCTCTTTGGTTATGAATGGGAACTTACAAAAAGTCCAGCCGGAGCTCACCAATGGAAGCCCAAACATGGAATGGGTGCCGATACGGTTCCTGATGCGCACGATTCATCAAAACGACATGCCCCAACAATGCTGACAACTGATCTGGCACTTCGGTTTGATCCGGCTTATGAAAAAATATCAAGAAAATTTCTCGATAACCCCGATGCCTTTGCCGACGCTTTTGCAAGAGCCTGGTATAAACTTACTCATAGGGATATGGGTCCGGTTTCACGTTACCTTGGTCCTGAAGTACCAGCAGAAGAATTGATCTGGCAGGATCCGGTTCCGAAAGTGAATCATCAGCTTATTGATGACAAAGATGTTGCAACACTGAAAGCTAAAATACTGGCTTCAGGTCTTTCCATTGGACAACTGGTAGCTACTGCATGGGGCTCGGCTTCCACTTTCAGAGGATCAGATAAAAGAGGTGGTGCTAACGGTGCGCGTATACGTTTATCGCCGCAAAAACACTGGGCAGTGAACAACCCTGCTCAGCTCAGCAAGACACTCGACGTGCTTGAAAACATTACCAAAGACTTCAACAGCTCTCTCTCGGGAGGAAAAGCCGTATCAATTGCTGATGTTATTGTACTTGGAGGATGTGCCGCAATAGAACTGGCTGCAAAAAATGCAGGAAGAAACATTCAGGTGCCTTTCACTCCGGGACGTACAGATGCTTCTCAGGAACAAACAGACGTGGAATCATTCGCAGTCCTGGAACCTATGGCTGACGGATTCAGAAATTATCTTAAAAAAGGTGCTCCCGTTGCCTCTGAAGAAATGCTGATCGACAAAGCTCAGCTTCTCACTCTCACCGCACCTGAAATGACAGCTCTGGTTGGCGGACTACGTGTTCTGAATGCAAACTTTGATCATTCTGCCAATGGTGTATTCACGAATAAGCCGGAAACGCTCACCAATGATTTCTTTGTAAATCTGCTTGACCTGAATACGACCTGGAAAGCGGCGTCTGATGATCAACAACTTTTCGAAGGAAGGGATCGTTCGTCTGGAAAAGTAAAATGGACTGGCACCCGTGCTGATCTCATTTTTGGTTCCAATTCTGAACTGAGAGCCATCGCTGAAGTTTATGGATGCTCTGACGGTGCCGACCAGTTTGTTACCGATTTTGTGGCTGCATGGAACAAGGTGATGAATCTTGATAGGTTTGAAATTAAGAAATGATAACGACGTTTAATATGCAAAAAAGGCTTCCCGGTAAGGAAGCCTTTTTTTATGAGCATACTTCAACCATTCTGTTATTGCCTGACCAGCCGAATCACCTGCCGGTGTTCCGCAGAAATGATTTCAGCAATGTAAATACCGGGAAGCAATGTTGAACCGAACAAATATGGAAGTTCATTTGAGGCAACAGTAGATTTAAAAACCAATCTTCCGGTGATGTCAGTGATATTAATCAGAAGTTGATCATCTTTGAAACCATCTGTTTGCAAAGTGAAGGCAGTTGATGAAGGATTGGGGAAAATGATGAAGTCAGGATTCATCGCATTCAATGATGAAGATTCCCTGCATGTAACTGAGGTGGTCAGTGTCCTGTAAGGTCCGTTTCCACAACCATTAAATGCTCTGGCCTTAACAATGCCACCTGCAACACCAAAGTTCATTGTAATTGTTGTAGTACCTTGTCCGGAAACAATTGTTGCTCCCGCAGGAACAATCCATTTATAACCCGTAGCCCCTGTCACCGGACTAACAGAATAAACAACATTGGTTTGATTTGCACAAACTGATACCGGTCCGCTTACAGCAGCAGGTTTTGCCGGAACACTTCTCAACACTGCAACTCTTTCATTGCTGTTACCACAAATGTTTCCGGCACTAACTTTCAATGAACCCGATGTAAACGTGGATCCAAAATCAAGAACTACTGAGTTGGTCCCTTGTCCCGATGCTATTGTAACACCGGCTGGCACCACCCAATTATAAGATGAAGCACCGGCAACTGCAGCAACAGAATAACTGACTTGTGTGGTACCCGGACAGATACCTTCAGTAACACCATTGATTAATCCGGGTATTGAAGGTTTTGAACGAACGGTTATGAGGCGGTAGTCACTGCTTCCGGCACAATTGAATGAAGCAACCTTTATGGCGCCAGATATAAATCCGGAGAGAAAATTAACTGTTATGGAATTAGTACCCTGACCACTGGTGATGACTGCGCCGGAAGGAACAATCCAGTTATAGCCTTCAGCATTGGTAGCTGTTGCGCAAGAGTATACGGCTCCGTTATTACCAGGACACTGAATCAGTGAACCTGTAAGTGAAGCAGGTTTTGCAGGAGCAGTTGAAATTACTGTAATGCTTTTGCATGTCAAAGCACTGTTGCCACAACTATTGATGGCGGAAACACATATACTTCCTGAAGTGGCAGAAGCACCGAAATCAACTGTAATGTTATTACTTCCTGCACCTGAATTTAAAATTGCACCTGATGGCAAACTCCACAAATAAGCATTTGCACCCGGGACAGGAAAAACAGAATAACTATTATTGGTAGAGTTCAGGCAAACAATTCCGGGACCCGATGGTAAATTAGAATTCACAGGAGCAGAATTAATAGTGACGACAATCAGATTTGAAACCATCGTTCCACAGAAATTGGTGACCTTGCAACTGTAGGTGCCCTGATCAACCGCATTGTAAGTAGCAGCAATAGCTCCCTGTATGTCGGCATTGTTTATTTGCCATTGATAACCCCAACCATTACCTGAAACAGCAGAGAGTTGAACTGATCCACCTGTACAAAATGTTACAGGACCATTTGCACTGATTGATGCAGTTGGTAATGAGTTGACTGTTATGAAGAGAGTTTTGGTAAGTGTGTCGGAACCTGCACCATTTGAAGCAATAAGTGTAACGTCATATACCCCGGGGGTGTTATATTGCACCAGTGGGTTCTGCTGTGTTGAAGAAGCCGGAGTTCCACCCGGGAAAAGCCATTGCCAAGTAACCGGAGAATCAGTACTCTGATCAGTTAACTGTATTGTTTGTCCCTGACAAACACTTGTTGTTCCAGATGTAAATGCGGCATCCGGTTTCGGGTAAAGAAAAGAGGGAGGCAACCATGAAGCCAGGTCACAGAATCTTAATTTTGCAGGCACATTGGTTCCGGTAGTGTAAAGCTCGTTGGTAACAAAAGCCCTTGAAGTACCGGAAAATTCAATGCCTTCAACCTGTCCGTAAACCAATTGGGTTGAAACATCAAACGTTCGCTTGTTGCCATTAAAGAAATATGGTCCGTTATAATCAAACAACAAACTGATATTAACCGGAAAAGTACCTGACCGTAAATAACCGGAGAGAGCAATTACACCAAACTTTTGAATGGTTGCAGAAGTAACAAGATAACCGGTATTATACGTTTCGCGGTATTGTGCTACGTGTGTGCCCGGAACGTTAGGAAGTACATAATGTTTGGTTTGCTTGTCAACCCAGTTTTTGGTAAAAAGATGAATGGAGTCATTGTGAAATATCATTGCTTCACAATCGAAATTATTGTTGTTCGGAAGCGATGTAAATGTGGTTTGATCAGAATAAGAAAAATTGATGATGGACGCAGTAACAGCAGTTGCTCCGGCAATGAGTGCACTCTTATTAATTCTGTAAATTTTTAAATCCTGCCGGTTTCCATTATTATTGCCAAAGTCACCAATGAAAAGATAATCTGCACCAAATGCCATATCCTCCCAGTCAACATTGGTAGCATTGCTGATGTCAACAGTTTGAAGTATTGCTCCCGAAGTTGTATCGACTCTGTAAATGTCATTCGGATTACCCGAATCACTGAACGACCACATTTTCCCATCTACAAATGTGAGCCCTGAAGATTCATTTAGTAACGGAACACTCAGGTTGGCCTTGTTGGTAAGCGTTAACGATGTTGAACCATAAACACAGGAACCATCGTTGATTGTTGCAGCCGGATTGTAATTTAATGATTGCGGATCGGTACAACCTGAAATTTGAGCCATAACATTGTCCGATAGCAAACCGCATGTCAGCAGCAAACAGTAAAAGAGTTTCATTTTCATGATAAGACTGGTCAGTTTCCCGAAAGCTACGAATTGACCTAATGCGCCACAATAGCGCCGAACTATTTTATGATTCAAATACAATTCATGCATCGAATTTAACCTTCATTTCACTTTCGCGGAATTGTATTTTTCGTCAAATTTATAGGACAAACAAATTATAATTATTTGTATTACAACGCTTTAATTAAAAACATGATTTTTGTTTGGAATCAATCTAAATAATTTCTTTTTCTTTGCGCCCACGTTATTTAAAATCATTCTAAATAAGATTAGTTATGGCTAATATATATAAGGTCTTCCCTGCACTGCTTTTTTTTATTTCATTGACCATATCGGGATTGTGTCAGAGTACCGCGGAGTCAAATGAATCAACATCATTAAAACAGGACGATCAAAAAGCCACCACCATATCAGGATATGGGGAATTCCGCATCCGTTACGACTTGAGATACAAAACAGGTGACGCCAATTTGACCAGGACGGTTTTATTTGTGGGGCATCGATTCAGCCAAAAGGTATCACTTGTAAGTGAGTTGGAGTTGGAAGACGGTCGCATTGAAGGTGGTGAAGCAGGAGGAGAGTTGAACATGGAACAACTTTATCTTAAATTCAACCTGAATAAAAACCAGTATATCAATGCAGGATTATTCATTCCCCGAATTGGTATCATTAATGAGAATCACTTACCCAACACCTATTCCGGCAACGAACGTCCTTATACAGAAACGTTAGTCATTCCTTCAACATGGAGAGAAATAGGAATCGGTTGGTATGGAAGCAGCGATCATTTTCAAGGCCTCACCTGGTCATTGTCAGTGATGAACGGACTGAATGCTTCTGCCTTTGAAAATGAAACGGGTATCAGAGATGGAAGACAAGGTGGCAGGATGGCAACTGCAACAAACATGGCTGTAACCGGTTCTTTACTTTACAATTCAGGAAATATCAGAACCGGAATTTCAGGATATTACGGAGGAAGCACAGGCATTTCTCAGCGTGAAGCTGACTCTCTGCTACTTGATAACGGACCATTTGGAACACCGGTAATTCTTGGTGAAGCCAATTTCACATATACCACACCCGTGGTATCATTCAAAATTCTAGCCACTGCAGTTTCCATTCCTGATGCTCAAAAACTCAATCGTGCATATGCCAACAACACTGCCGAATTAATTTACGGAGGTTATGCTGAGGCATCAATTGATTTACTAAAATGCATAAAACCTGAATCTGCCAAAAAACTGGATTGCTTCATCAGGGCGGAACTGATAAATTTAAATGCCAAAATTCCTGATAATGGAATTTCCAATGAAGTTAATGAGAAATCAATATTCATAGGAGGGCTTCAATATTTCCCGACTGAGGGAGTGGTCATCAAAGCTGATTACACCTTAAGAAACACAGGTGCTCCCAACCCTTCATTAGTCATAAACCCTTATCCCAACAGCCTTCCCTATTATAAATCAAATGGCTTTTTCTCTGTTGGAGCAGGCTATAGTTTTTAGAAAATGAAACGTCGTGAATTCATAAGAACAACGTGCACCTTGTGTGCTGCATTATCTGCTTCCGTGCCACTATTGAACAGTTGTGCGGTCCCTGCCGATGTATACAAAGCCGAATTTGTCACCGGACAGCTTTTGATTCCTATAAATGTCATGGATCAAAAAAAATATCTGATAGTCAGAAATAAGAATGCGGCTTATGATATTTTTCTTCAAAGAACCGGTGAATCTTCTTACTCTGCTCTTCTTATGAAATGTACCCACCGCGACAATCCGGTTCAAAAAACAGATGCCGGATTTGTTTGCAACGAACATGGCAGCAGGTTCGATTTGCAAGGAAAAGTGCTGAAGGCTCCCGCAGTGGCCAATCTTCATCCTTTGAAAGTTACAGTTGAATCCAACAACATTATCATACATACAAAATCATCATGAAATTATACTCACTTACCAAATGCACTTTACTTGCAGTTCTGGCATTCTTGCCCGGTTGCACCAAAGATGACTCTGATGAAAACACACCGGCCATCAGCAATAAGCAGGTTATTCAGTCTTTTTGTGAACACATTGCAGCAAAAGCTTACTACGATCTTGCCAATGAATCGGGAAGTCTGTATAATAAAGTAATTGCATTTAACTCAAATCCAACTGCAAATCTTTTAGAAGATTGCAGAAATTCATGGAGATCAACCCGACTCGTCTGGGAGAAAACGGAATCGTTCCTTTTTGGTCCGGTAGCCACTGAAAATATTGACCCCAGAATTGATACCTGGCCCGTAAACTTCAACGATCTTGAAGTTGTGCTTGCTAATGGAATTCCATTTTCAGAGTCGTATATCGATGGTCTCGATGATGCCCTTAAGGGTTTTCATCCTATTGAGTATTTATTATTTGGACAATCAGGCACCAAATCGGTCAATGATTTTACTTTGAGGGAACATGAATATCTGGCAGCACTTGCATTGAATCTTAAATCTCTGACTTCTCAGCTCGCCTCTAAATGGGACTCACAGGTAAGCTCAAGTTTCTATTATGAATTTTATAATGCAGGTAATGGAAGTTCAGGCTATCCGGAATTATTATCAGCATACGAAGAAATCATCAATGCAATGGCAGGCATCTGCGATGAAGTTGCAAATGGTAAAATTAATGAACCTTTCACAGCTCAGAACCCCGACCTTGAAGAATCACCATTTGCTAAAAACTCAATCGCCGACTTCACCAACAATATTAAGGGAGTGCAATCGGTTTATACCGGCAATTTTGGAAACGATACATATGGAGTGGAAGATTTTGTTAAACAACATAATCTGGCTCTCGACAACACGATCAAAACCAAAATAAATAATGCAATCGCAGCATTGAATAACATCACTGTACCATTCGGAGAAGCCATCACAACCCAGCCCGTGCAAGTACAACAGTCCATTGATGCTATTAATGAATTGAAGTCAGTTATCGAAACCGATTTGATGCAATTGGTTCAACAACACATCAACTAATATTAATTTCATGATCCATCCAAGCCGGTACATAATTATTTTAGTTGCCGCCTCTGTCTTATTAGTATCCTCTTGCTCTAAAGAAGAAAATTTACGATACTCAGAAAGCGAATGGCTGGCAGGAGGGTCTCAAACAGTATTTGACAGAGGTGCCGGTGCCTTCAGTCATCCATTTCCGAATTTGAGCTCCGATAAACTTCGGGTACATGAAATTGGTGATCTTGGTTTTGAAGCTTCATTTGTTACTGCCCCAGCTCCTTTAAATCCGGGATTGGGCCCACTATACAACAATGTTTCATGTTTTTCATGTCATATTTCCGATGGACGGGGAAGACCTCCATACAGTGGAGAAGTAATGAAGTCAATGCTCATAAGGTTAAGCGGGCCAGGAACTGATTTACAAGGAGGCCCACTCCCACTTCCGGGATTTGGGGGTCAGCTTCAGCAATTTGCCATCGCCGGAAAAGTACCGGAAGCAGATGTTCAGATAATTCATTCTTATCTGAACGAATATTTTGCTGATGGATCAGTTCAGCAACTGCAAGTGCCCGAATATCAATTTTTAAATCCATATCAACCTTTTCCATCCGGAATGATGTATTCTCCACGTGTGGCACCTCCTGTTTTCGGACTCGGATTGCTGGAGGCAGTTGCCGATGAAACCATTCTTGAATATGCAGACCCCAATGATCTGAATGGCGATCAAATCTCAGGAAAAGCTAATTACGGATATGATGTTGTGGAAAAAAAACGCAGGCTGGGCAGATTCGGATGGAAGGCAGCACAGCCAACTCTTAAGCAGCAGACTGCCGGTGCATATCATGAAGATATGGGAATCACATCCCCTTATTTTGCCAGCGAAAGTGCTTCCGGTCAGCCACAAGATGATCTTTTAAATGATGACACCGAAATAAGTGACAGCCTTTTGCACGCAGTAACTTTTTATGTTCAAACACTTGCGGTTCCTGCCAGAAGAAATGCCGATGAGCCAAATGTCATTGCCGGAAAAAATATTTTTATGAATGCAGGATGCGCTTCCTGCCACAGGCCATCCATGAGAACAAAAGTGAATGTTGCTTTTCCTGAAATCAGCAACCAGCTTATTTTTCCATATACCGATATGCTGCTCCACGACATGGGAGAAGGACTAGCAGATAACAGACCTGACTATGACGCCAACGGCAAAGAGTGGCGAACACCTCCATTGTGGGGAATTGGGCTCACCCGAACCATCAACGGACACAACAATTTCCTTCACGATGGAAGAGCCAGAAGCCTTATGGAAGCAATCCTGTGGCATGGCGGTGAAGCTGATTCATCAAAACAATATGTGAAAAAACTGAGCGAAGAGGATAGAAACAAACTCATTGACTTTCTCGAATCACTCTAATTCCCTTTTTTGTGATCTGACCGATTATGGTATCAGGAATTTCTTCATGAATTCAATTGTAACATAAAACTGAAAGTCAACATTATTTTTCTTCCGAAATCCATGTCCCTCGTCTGAAGCTTCCAGATACCAAACGGTGTTACCCTGACTGACAAGGGTGTTATACATTTGTTCGGCTTCGGTGCGGGGAACTCGCGGGTCATTGCCACCCTGAACAATCAGAAGTGGCTTCTTTATTCTGGCTGCATTCGTAAGCGGAGAAATATCTTCGAGAAAGGCCATCATTTTCGGATCGCGCTCATCACCATACTCCACTCTTCGCAAATCGCGCCGGTAACTTTCAGTGTTTTTCAGAAAGGTATTGAAATTGGAAATGCCTACCACATCAACAGCACACCTGATTTTGTCAGCGTAATGCACACTCACGGCCAGCGACATGTAACCTCCATAAGAGCCGCCCATCACCATGATTCGTGAAGCATCAAGGTCGGGCCGGGTTGCAATCCAGTCAATCAATGCTCCAATGTCTTTAACCGAATGTTCGCGCATATACCCGTTGTCGAGCTTCACAAAAGTTTTACCATAACCTGTGCTGCCGCGTACATTTGGATAGATAATTGCAACTCCAAGTTCTTCCATAAAATAATTGTTCCTCGACTGAAAAACCGGCAAAGATTGACCCTCAGGACCACCATGAATCATGATAATCACAGGACGCTTCCCTTCAAATTTTTTATTTGGTTTAAAATAAAAACCTGAGATTTCAAGTCCGTCATGTCCTTTCCATTTGATCAGCTCTGCTTCAGAAAGCTGATTTGCAACGATGCCGCCCAACTCACTCTCGGTCCACCTTTCAGTTTTTCCATTATCGCAATTATAACTATACACATCGGCATTTACACGAGCAGAATTATAACTGAAGGCAAACTCATTACTCCCCGGGCGCCATGA